>CXWJ01000786.1_pt1 | contig 104741 bp, 80 predicted proteins | sample 590841 | NCBI WGS metagenome assembly CXWJ01 (sample SAMEA3498367, study PRJEB10139) | wastewater metagenome | biome: wastewater treatment plant; material: activated sludge | place: Austria | collected 2015-01-21 | reverse complement strand
TCTACCCCACCCCCGGCCCCTCCCCCACAGGGAGGGGAGACGTAGAGAACGCCGTAGATCAGTCCGCAATTCTTGTTGGGGAACACTCTACGGTGTTCTCTACGTCTCTCATCCGTCTTGGCTGCGGTCATGAGGGCGTGGATGGGGAACACTCTACGGCGTTCTCTACGTCTCCCCTCCCTGTGGGGGAGGGGTTGGGGGTGGGGTTGCGCGCCTTCCTCGCCCTCATCTGGCTCTCCCCGGCACTTTGTTTTTTTCAACTATGGCCGCACGGCCTCTCCTGGCAACTCTATGCGAACACACAACCGGAGGCGACTTTTTATATTGAAAGCGAGCAGGTTAAACTGTTCTGTGATTTCGATTATTCAGAAAGTCCCGTTAATAAAATGTGGCAAAAACACTCATTCGACGAAAGTTCCAAACTCTTGCTCGACGATTGGGCGAACGACGAACTTCGTGTGCCTATGTTTGCCTCAACGCGTACATTTCGCCAGATTGGGAAATACCTTTGCCGCTGCACAGCCAATCCCGACAGCGCAGGCATTTATATCCTGACAGTAAATCGCTGGAAAAAAACGGCGGATAAAATGGAAAGAATACCGTGTAGTGAAATGACGAACGATGAATGATGAATTTACTCAAAACCTCGTCGGTTTTGGGGCATCAAGTGACCTTTAAATGACTCTTAATGACTTTTAATGACCCATAATTCTTTGCTCTGGAAAATTACGCCTCCCGGTGGCGGCCCGGATTCTTATCTGTTCGGCACCATGCACGTGCGCGACCTGCGGGCATTCGGCTGGCTCGAAACGGCCAAACAACACCTGGCCGGGTGCGATGTGTTTGCTACCGAATTCGACTTTTCCGATGCGGACGAGACTGCCCTGGCGACAGCCCTGCAATTACCCAACGGCGCCACGCTGGATACTTTGCTCAAACCCGGCGTGTGGAAAAATCTGGATTTTTATTGCCGCAGAAAACTCGGCATACCCGCCGAAGCCATGCGCCACCAACACCCGATGGCGGTGACGACGGCCATCTCCACCGCATTCCTGGCGGACGAATCGGCGCACTCCCTCGATGAAACCTTGTGGCACCACGCCCGCGCTTTGGGCAAAACCACCACCGGTGTGGAGACTTTTGCCGACCAACTCGAAACACTGGGTAAAATCCCGTTCGAACAACACTTGAAAAGCCTGACCTGGCTCCTGAAAAACTACGGTCGCCAAAAACGGCGCCTCAAAAAAATGATGCGCTGGTACGCCGCCGGAGAAATCCGGGAACTCTACCAGGCCGCAAAAAAGGACGCGAAAGGCATGCGCCGCATCCTGCTGTACGAACGCAACTTGTTGATGGTTAATCGTTTTGAAGAAATTACCCGGCAACATTCGCTGTTCTGTGCCGTCGGAGCGGGACACCTTGCAGGCGGGAAAGGCATGCTGCGGCTGCTGAAAAAGGCGGGATTTAAGGTGAAGCCAATGGAGGTCAGTATGAGTAATTAGGGTAATTGGGGTAATTAGGAGTCATTCGGCAACAAAAAAATGGCGTTAATTACCCCAATTACTTCAATTACTCCAATTACCCTCAATGACCATCAATGACTTTTAATGACACTACTCTCCCTACCCTACCTCCCTCCCGTCTCCTGGTGCGCTGCCGCCTGGAACAGCGAAGAAGTGTACATAGAGGCCTGCGAAAATTACCAGAAAGGTTCGCTTCGCAATCGCTGCCACATTGCCGGACCGAACGGTATCCAGCGCCTGAGCATTCCGCTGGTGAAGGGGAAACACCAGCAAACGCCCATCCGGGAAGTCCGTATCGCCTACGACGAACCGTGGCAACGGCAGCATTGGCGCAGTATCCGGACCGCTTACGGCAACGCGCCGTACTTCGAACACTACGCCGGCGAACTCGCCCCTTTTTACGAAAAACGCTACGCGTTTTTATTTGATTACAACCTTGATTTAGTGGTATTTATCCTTCAAAAAAAACTCGGCTGGAAAGGACGGTTGCTCATGACCCACGAATGGCTTCCGGCTTCAAAATGGGCGCCGTCTGTTGACTTGCGCGCGGCTTTTTCGGGTGAGCCGGATTTGTGGCCGGATTGGTTTTGCCCCGCCCGTTACCCGCAGGTTTTTGAGGAACGGAATGGATTTTTGCCCAACCTGTCGATACTGGATATGTTATTTTGCTGCGGAAAAACCGGTGGGGAGGTGTTGAAAAAATCAACGATAGAACCTTAAACACAGGTGTGAGTTATTTCACTTATTTTTGCTCAAAGCAAGCACTCAATATTTTAACCGGTGGAAAACTATGTTCGATTGAATATCTTCAGCAATAAAATATAAACGACTCCATGAGTACACACAATAACCCGGCCCGCTCCGAAAACCCGATAGAAACAATAAAAGAAGCAATACTCGATAACCTGTTTTACATGCAGGGAAAGTCGGCCAAGTTGGCCACTCCAAATGACTGGTACATGGCAGTAGCATACACTGCCAAGAACAGGTTGATGGAAAACTGGGTGAAAATGCTTGAAAAATTGGAAGACAACAGCATCCGATTTGTCGGTTATCTGTCTGCTGAGTTTCTGATGGGCCCTCACTTAGGAAATGCATTGATCAATCTTGGCATTGAAGAAGAGGTGGAAGCCGCCGTAGCGGAGCTCGGCCTGGATTTTCAACAAATTTGTAGCCAGGAAGAAGAACCGGGTCTGGGCAACGGAGGGCTTGGAAGACTGGCCGCCTGCTATCTTGATTCACTGGCAACCGTCGGCGTCACCGCTATCGGATACGGCATCCGGTATGAGTTTGGCATATTCGACCAAAAAATTCAGGATGGATGGCAGGTAGAGATTACGGACAAGTGGCTTCGTTGGGGCAATCCCTGGGAAATCCCAAGGCCTGAATTCGCATACACGGTAAAATTTGGAGGGCATACAGAGTCGTACACGGATGAAAACGGGAAGTACCGGGTAAGATGGATTGCGGGTTCCGAAGTAAAGGGAGTCGCATACGATACCCCCGTGCCGGGGTATAAAAACGGTGTGATCAACCTGCTCCGGCTGTGGAAATCCGAAGCGATCGAGTCATTCGACTTCAGCGCTTTTAACAAAGGCGATTATTACGGTTCCGTCGATAAAAAGATCGTTTCGGAAACCGTTTCAAAAGTGCTTTATCCAAACGACGAACAGGAGAAAGGGAAAAGACTGCGGTTGAGCCAGCAGTATTTTTTCGTTTCCTGTTCATTGCAGGATATGTTCAAAGTCATGTCTTTGAGAAAAATCAGTTTTGACAAATTACATGAAGTCACCGCACTCCAGTTGAATGATACCCACCCATCGATTGCCGTTGCAGAATTGATGCGCCTGCTGCTGGATGAATATGGTCTTGAATGGGACAAGGCATGGGAAATCACTCAAAAAACATTGAGTTATACCAATCATACGCTATTGCCCGAAGCGCTCGAAAAATGGTCGTTGCCGCTTTTCAAGAGCCTGTTACCGAGGCCGCTGGAAATTATCTACGAGATCAACCACCGTTTTCTCGATGAGGTAAAAGCAAAGTTTCCCGGTGACGATCAAATCATACCGCGCATCTCGATCATCGATGAAAGCGGCCATAAAAACGTCCGGATGGCTTTCCTGGCTACCATCGGCAGCCATGCCGTAAACGGTGTTTCAGCCCTGCACACCGAATTGCTGAAAAAAGAAGTGATGTATGATTTTTATAAAATCAGCCCTGAAAAATTCAAAAATGTCACCAATGGCGTCACGCCGCGCAGATGGCTTAAACTCTACAACCCAAAACTTGCGGGCCTTATTTCGTCAAAAATTTCAGAAAAATGGGTGACGCACCTCGAAGATGAACTGATAAAACTCAAAGCATTTTCAGAGGATCGGACTTTCTTACATGAGTGGCAACAAATTAAATTGGAGAATAAGACAGCGCTTGCAAATCGCATAAAAGATACCGTAGGAATAACGGTCAATCCCGCTTCGTTGTTCGACATCCAGGTAAAGCGTATACATGAATACAAAAGGCAGCACCTGAATGTATTGCATATTCTGACGCTGTATAATCGTATAAAGCGGAACAAGGATTATTCCGTCACACCCCGCACGTTCATTTTCGGTGGAAAGGCCGCCCCCGGTTATGCTATGGCAAAACTCATCATCAAACTCATCAACAATACCGCCGATTTGATCAATAACGACTCTGAAGTGAGCGATATCCTCAAGGTCGTTTTTTACCCGGATTTTAATGTAAAAAACAGCGAATGGATTTACCGGGCAGCCGATCTTTCGGAACAAATATCTACTGCGGGAAAAGAAGCATCGGGCACCGGGAACATGAAATTTGCCATGAATGGAGCAATGACCATCGGAACGCTCGATGGCGCCAATGTTGAAATCATGCAACAGGTCGGCAAAGAAAACTTTTTCCTTTTCGGCGCTACCGTAGAAGAAATCGCTGCGATACACTCGAAAGGATATAACCCCTCCGCATACTATCATCAAAACGATGAACTGAAAGCAGTGATCGACCTGCTGCAATCCGACAGTTTTTCAGGTGGCGACAAGCAACTTTTTCAACCGATCGTTCAATCCCTGCTGGGCTCCGATCCATATTTGCTGATGCATGACTATCAGTCGTATATCGAATGTCAGCAAACGGTAAGCAAGACATACGGCGATCCGAACGGGTGGGCAAAAATGTCGGTACTGAATGTGGCAGGCATGGGTATGTTTTCTTCAGACAGGGCCATCCGTGAATACTGCCAAAAAATCTGGGATGTGAAAACGCCATAGTCGTCAGGCTAAACCCCATTTTTTGTCATGTTGTAAACAACTGTCCGCTCTACGGCGGGTAAACACGAACTTTCCCCTCGTAGAGCGGACAGTTGTTTACAACATGACAAACGTAGCGTACACCCGAGGTGCTTAACCTGACGGCTATGGTCAAAAAAAACGGCTAATAACAAGACAATGACGTTGCATGAAAAACAATCTGATTGAAGCGGGGCAGAGTTTCCCTATCGGACCCACTGTTTATAACAACGGTGTAAACTTCTCTCTATTTTCAAAAAATGCATCTTCAATAGAACTGCTGTTGTTTGATAGTGTGAACGATATAAAACCTGCCAGGGTCATCACCTTCGATGCGAAAAAGAACCATACCTATCATTACTGGCATGTTTTTGTTTCCGGCATCGGTCATGGCCAATTGTATGGATATAGAGTAACCGGCCCGTTTGAACCGGCACAGGGCCACCGGTACGATCCGTCCAAACTGCTGCTCGACCCATATTCAAAACTTGTCGCAGTTCCGGATGGATATGACAGGGAAGCAACCGCTGTTGTTGGCGAAACGAATACGCCTGCGATGAAAAGTGTTGTGACAGACCATTCTTTATATAACTGGGAAGGCGATAAACATCCGCAACATTCTTTTGCCAAAACCATCATTTATGAGATGCACGTGGGTGGCTTTACTAAGAATCCCAATTCCGGGGTGGCGAAGGATAAGCGCGGTACTTATGCAGGCCTGATTGAAAAAATTCCGTACTTAGTCGACCTGGGTATTACGGCGGTGGAGTTGCTCCCTGTTTTTCAATTTGACGAACAGGACTGCCCGAAAGGGCATAAAAATTACTGGGGCTACTGCCCCGTTTCTTTCTTCGCGCCACACCAGGCTTACAGTGCAGGAAACAACCCAACGGCGGCATTGGACGAGTTCAGGGATATGGTGAAAGCATTGCATCGTGCCGGCATCGAAGTTATTCTGGATGTGGTTTTCAATCACACGGCCGAAGGCAACCAGGATGGCCCCACTTTTTCATTCAGGGGCATCGATAATAGCATTTACTATATCCTGGAAAAAGACAAGTCGCTCTATGCCAACTATTCGGGCACCGGAAATACGCTCAATGCCAACCATCCGATCGTACGAAGAATGATCCTCGACAACCTTCGTTTCTGGGTAAGCGAAATGCATGTCGACGGCTTCCGGTTCGATCTTGCTTCCATACTTGCCAGAGATGGATCCGGCAACCCGATTGAAAACCCACCGGTGCTTTGGGACATTGAATCCGACCCTGTACTGGCAGGGGTAAAACTTGTCGCCGAGGCATGGGATGCCGCAGGTTTGTACCAGGTGGGGAGTTTTATCGGCGACAGCTGGAAGGAGTGGAACGGACAGTTCAGAGATCAGGTGCGCGCTTTTGTAAAAGGTGATAAGGGAACGTTGTCAAAATTTGCATCCAAGCTGCTTGGCAGTCCTGATATTTACGGACACCAGGAAAGGGAACCCGAACAAAGCATCAACTTCGTAACCTGCCACGACGGTTTTACCATGAATGACCTGGTTTCGTATAACACCAAACACAATGAAGCGAATCTGGAAGACAACCGCGACGGCAGCAATGATAACCTGAGCTGGAATTTTGGTGTGGAAGGCGCGACGGATGATCCCGCCATAGAGGCGCTGCGTAACCGCCAGGTGAAAAACCTGTTCACCTGCGTTCTGACTGCCATTGGAGCGCCCATGTTGTTGATGGGCGACGAGGTACGCCGGACACAATCGGGCAACAACAATGCTTATTGCCAGGACAATGAAATTTCCTGGTTTGACTGGGATGACGTTCAGCGACATCCCGACATCCTTCGGTTTGTAAAGATGCTTATCCGAACCCGTTTACAACGTGATTCGGTAAAAGACGAATTCAGTATGAGCCTGAATCAAATGTTAAGCAAACCATTGATTACCTGGCATGGAACTAAGGCCAACCGGCCCGACTGGTCGGATGATTCACATTCCATTGCCTGCACGATCAGGTCGCTCAGCGGGGGAGTTGTGCTGCATTATATATTCAATGCATATTCCAAATCGCTTGAATTTGAAATCCCGGCAATGAATGGTGCGAACTGGAAACGCTGGATCGATACTGCGCTGCCTTCTCCGGATGATATTTGTGCCTGGGCGGATGCGAAGGAATATGCCGGGGCCACTTATATGGTGCAACCCTACTCTATCGTGATATTCTTTAGTGCGATGTAGAAATTTTGCAATGTCTTCGATCACTCAGTGCCAAATTTTCTAACCCTTGATATTTGAGCCGGAATTTGTCCTGCAAGTTTCAAATCGTTGAAAATCCCGCTTACCGGATTCAGGTTAGTAAAAAAGATGCTTATACTTGCCCTCAGAAATACCGACCAAAATTGAAACGAGACTCCGCTTCACAAAAAACGACCGAATCCCGCGATCTCGAACGCACCCTCTGGGCCGCCGCCGATAAACTCCGCTCCAACGTGGACGCTGCCGAATACAATCACGTCGTATTGGGCCTGATTTTCCTGAAATACATATCGGATACCTTCGAGGCCAAACGCCAATGGCTCGCCGACCATGCCGCCGATGGTTACGATCCCGAAGACCGCGACGAATACCTCGGCGATAAAATTTTCTGGGTGCCGCCGTCATCGCGTTGGGGATACATACAGCGCAGCGCCAAACAGCCCGAAATCGGCACCATCATCGACGCGGCGATGGATGCTATCGAACGCGACAATGCCTCTTTAAAAGGTGTGCTGCCGAAGGACTACGCCCGTCCCGATCTCGACAAAACCCGCCTCGGCGAACTCGTCGATCTGATCTCCAACATCGGTTTCAATCAGCCCGGACATACTTCGAAAGATTTACTCGGCAAGGTGTACGAATATTTCCTCGGCCAGTTTGCCGATGCCGAAGGCAAAAAAGGCGGACAGTTTTACACGCCGGAAAGCATCGTGCGCTTGCTGGTCGAAATGCTCGAACCTTATAGAGGGCGCATCTACGACGGTTGCTGTGGCTCCGGGGGCATGTTTGTACAATCTGAAAAGTTCATCGAAGCGCATGATGGGCGACTCGACGATATCAGCGTATACGGACAGGAAAGCAACCCCACCACCTTGCGCCTGTGCAAAATGAATCTCGCCATCCGGGGCATCGAAGCCAATATCCAGTTGGGCGACACCTTCCACCAGGACAAGCACCCGACGCTCAAGGCCGATTACATCCTCGCCAATCCGCCGTTCAACATCAGCGACTGGGGCGGTGAACACCTGCGCAACGACGACCGCTGGCAATACGGCGTACCCTCCACGGGCAATGCCAACTATGCCTGGCTCCAACATTTCTTATGGCACCTCGCGCCCACCGGCACGGCAGGTATCGTGCTGGCCAACGGCTCCATGACCTCCAACAGCGGCGGCGAAGGCGACATCCGCCGCAACCTGGTCGAAGCCGGACTGGTGGATTGTATGGTGGCCCTGCCTTCGCAACTGTTTTACAACACCATGATACCCGCCTGCCTGTGGTTTCTGGCACGCGACCGGGGCGCTCGCAGGTCCCCCCTCGAGGGGGGCAAGGGGGGTGAATTCCGTGACCGGGGCGCTCGCAAGTCCCCCCTCGAGGGGGGCAAGGGGGGTGAATTCCGTGACCGGGGCAACGAAATCCTTTTCATAGACGCCCGCAAAATGGGGCAGATGCTCAACCGGCGGCACCGGGAACTGAGTGCCGAAGAAATTTTGAAAATTGCGGGGACGTATCACGCGTGGCGCAATGTACGGGCGGGGCTTGTCCCCGCCCATTCGGGCGACCACGGGACCATGGGCGACCACGAGAACACGGGCGACCACGAGGGTCGCCCCTACGCGGACATTCGGGGCTTTTGCTATGCTGCCCCACTCGACGAGGTACGCGCCAACAACTACGTGCTCACCCCCGGCCGCTACGTGGGCGCCGAAGACGTGGAAGACGATGGAGTGCCCTTCGAGGAAAAAATGAATACGTTGACCGGACGTCTGTCGGAACAGTTTGCGGAAAGTGCGCGGCTGGAAATGCTGATAAGGGTAAAATTAAAGGAGGTGGGGTATGAAATCTGAAAAAAACTCCCTCGACCCGGCATTCGTACACGAAATCCGGGAAATGCTGCGGCAAGCCCGGCAAAAAGCCTACGCTGCCGTCAATTTCGCTATGGTGGAAACCTACTGGCACCCTGGACGGCGCATCGTGGAAGAAGAACAGGCCGGAGCCAGACGGGCGGCCTATGGAGAACAGATACTTAAAGAACTCTCCAAAGCACTTTCCGGTGAGTTTGGCAAAGGGTTTTCATCGCCAAACCTTCAGAATTTCAGGCAGTTTTATCTGACTTACCCCGTTGAAGAGATTTGCTACACACTGTGTAGCAAATTGACATGGAGTCATAACAGATTGATTATGCGGATGGAAAACTCAAACGCACGCATCTATTATCTGCATGAAGCCGCCCAGCAAATGTGGAGCGTTCGCCAACTCGAACGCAATATCTCGTCGCACTACTACGAACGCTTGTTGGTGGCAACCGGTGGCCACCACCTGCCCGCAGCAGAACTGGCTGCCGAAATAAACCGCGAACGACGGCTGTTAATCGAACTAACCCAAACCGTTCACCCGGGGAAAAGGAAAGGAGGTGGGGTATGAGTTTTGAAAAATGGCATAAATACAAACTTGGCGATTTAGTTGATAACCAACGGGGTATCTCCTATGGCATCGTTCAACCTGGCACTTTCCAAAAATCTGGAGTTCCAATCGTGAAAGTCAACAACTTAACTGAAAGGAAAATTGCATTTGAAGATTTAGATAAAGTCAGTCAAGAAATTGAAAGCAAGTACCAACGAACTCGGTTAAAAGGGAATGAAATTCTGATTTCACTTGTAGGTACTCTTGGGCATGTCCATTTAGTGGACGATTCAATGATCGGTTGGAATGTAGCGAGGGCAATTGGAGTCATACCAATTGATGAGAAATTTGATAAAAACTGGGTTTTCTGGTTTTTAAAATCACCTAATTTTCAAGAAACAATAAGGAATGTTGCTTCCACTTCTGTACAAGCGACCCTGAATTTGAAGGAATTGAATGAAATTGAAGTTTTATACCCTCCACATGAAAAAGAACGTCTTAGAATACTCAATATCCTCACTGCCCTGGACGACAAAATCGAACTGAACCGCCGGATGAACGAGACGCTGGAAGGGATCGCGCAGGCGGTATGGGGGGAGTGGTTTGGGAAGTATGCGAGTGGGGAGGAGGAATTGCCGGAGGGGTGGAGATGGGGGAATATTTTAGAAATTGCCAACCTGATTGGAGGCGGAACGCCTAAAACCGAAATTGAAGAATATTGGAATGGAGAAATTGGGTGGATTTCCGGAAAAGACATCACACCAAACAATCGGTCAATTATCATTGAACCTGAAAAGAAAATCACGAAAAAGGGTTTGGAAAATAGTAGCGCAAAATTGCTACCTTCATTGTCAACTGTTATTTCGGCACGAGGCACAGTTGGAAATTTTTGTCTAATTCCTACTGAAATGACAATCAGCCAGTCTAATTATGCACTCAAATCAATCTTTGAAAATACTGATTTCTTTCTTTTTCAATTAGTTGCCAACTTGGTTTCTGAGATGCAGCAAAAGTCTTACGGGACGGTTTTTGATACCATAACAACCAAAACTTTTTCGGAAATTGAAATTCCAATACCATCAGTTTCAAAAATGGTCGAATACGATGAAGCCATGAGGCCTGTTTTTGAAAAAAGAATTGAAAACCTTCAACAATCCCGCACTCTCACCGCCTTGCGCGATGCGTTGTTGCCGCGGTTGATGCGGGGGGAGAATACGATCTTTCTTTAAATTAAACTATATAATATGGACACTAAAATTCTCCTCGATGTCAATTTTATTTTCATTTTTGCCGGCACCTTCATTTTGGTGATTCTGTATTGGTTAGATTCAGTAAGAATTCTGCGGCAATCAGGTTTTAGTAGATATAAACAAAAAGATGACGACGATTATGTATCAGGTAAAAAATATAATGAGCACGGGGGCAAAAAGAGGGGATGGAGCAGTGGTGCAATTCCGAAAGAGATTTCAATGATTGCTGCATAAAAAACATAAACCGTTCACAATCAAAAACTCTTTTCAAATGAAACAGATTCACCTGCTCGCCCTTTTTACATTTTCTTTTTTCAGCCTCACTGCTCAGAACACCAACGAAACGGCCTGGCTGCATCGTTCCGACATGCTTGTGGGGAATGAGGTAGTGCGGCTGAGTGTGAAGGAAGTATATCTGGACGAGCAGTTACAATACAAGTTTGTTTTGTCTTTGAATGGCAGCACAAAAGAATTCTATATCCTTTCCGATGACTTTGTCAAAGGGAGTTATTTGGAAAAACTGGTGCTTACCAAGATACAAGATAGTTATAACAATCTGAACATGCCCGCATCCGATACTGCGGCAAATAATGCATTGACAACATATATTGCAGCTATTGTAGCCAATACTCGATCAGACAGCGGTAAAATTTCCATGTCAGACCGTTCGGCCTTGCAAGAAATACTCGAATCGCTTGCAAAGAATCACCGGCAGAAAAATCTGGAGGCGCTTTTTAAAGACTTGAGAAACGCTGCGACAGTGGATGAAAGTAAAGCCTGGCTGAACGAACAACTCACAGCAGCCAAAACCCAGATTGCTACCCGCAGGGAGGATGCGCAAAAAGACTTGGAAGAAAACGGCAAGACATTTCTCAACACTGCGCTGGACGTTCTGGCCCGACGCTCAACCGAAGGCCCTCAAGTAGGCACGTTGTACATTAAAAAACAGGTTGAGATACGATGGTATCGCTATGATGAAAAACCGCAAAAATATAAGGCAGTGAAAGAATCACAATTACAGGTCAAAGAAGTTGAAGTCAAATTTGAATATGGTCAGTTGGCAAGCATTACAGCTAAGGGCTACCTGAAAGAACGGGGCGATACAGTTTTTACATTCCACAACCGGATACCGATTTCCTATTCGACTAAATTTGATGTTTCATTCGACTATCATATTATAGGGTCAATCAGGCTTTATTGTAAGGACCGTTGGCTGGACGGGTATTATATCCGGGTGGATGAACTACTTTACAATGATTACAAAATGAGCAATTATACCAACAATTACAGTCCCATCGATACAGTTTTGGTATTGAGGCCACTTGAGCCCGGTAAAGTCATTTTCCGGGAAAGGGTGATGGATGTCCTTCAGGCTCGCATTTATACCGATTTCATCGGATTTGACGACAACAATCCTAATGGGTTGGTTCAGGTGGAAATATCTAAAAGGATAAATCTGAAAACAAAAATAAAGAAGAATTCAACCCCGGACCCTGGCAGCGGTGAAAGTGATGATAATAAGGACAAAAAAGTACCGAAACGATCTCCTATAATTACACATGAATGGTTCCGCTATATCATTCCCCTGGCTTCTTTTACCAAAATAGAGCAGAATAATAAATACCTGGACATTGCGCTTGGTTTGGATTCTTCCAGCACTGTCAATGCTATCGACCTTATCAAATATACCAACTTTAAGGTGGGCGTACAGCAAAACATTATTAGACGCAGTACACCCGAATTTCATTCTAATTTTACGTTAGATGCCGGTTTTCACGTGTTGCGTACCGGAATATCCCGATCAGGTGAAACCCGGGACACTGCGACGTCTGCTGCAGGCGATACTACTTTCTTCCAAACCAGCCGGACCGACCTTTCCCATGTGTTGAGTTTAAATTTTGCACCAGTTATATTTTCATGGAATATTTATCCACATAGCCATTACTATGTTTCATTTTTTTACAAAATGCAATACATCCAGGAACTGTCATCCCAGCTGTCAATTGCGGATAAGGAGAATGGCGGTAAATGGGTGCAGCAGTTGGGACTTTTTGGCGGGATTCGTACGGGTGAATCCGGAAACGGAGAGATTTTTGCCCGCGTTACCCTCGATTTGCAAGTAAACTCATGGGATTATAATTATTTGCAGGGGCAGGTTGGCTATTCTTTCAAAATCCTGTCCAAAAAACCGCAATTCAAAAACCGGACGATTTTTTAACTGAATTTATGCGCACCCTCAACGAAGACGCCATCGAATACGACTCCGGCCGGCTGTTCCGCGACGAACTCGGCTACGCCGAAGTCGTCTGGGGCCCCGACATCGCCCCGGAGGGTGTGCGCCCGCAGGAGCGGGAGTTTGGCGAAGTGGTATTGCGCGAGCGGCTGGCGAAGGCGATTGGCCGTATCAATCCCGACTTGCCCGCAGAAGCACGCGAAGACGTGGTGCGCAAAGTCATGCGCGCGGAAGTTGCCGACGTGTTGGGCAACAATCAGGCTTTTCATCGCCTGCTGACCGAAGGCGTGGATGTCACTTTCCGGAACAAACAAGGTGAAGTGCGCACCGGCAAAGCCTGGCTGCTGGATTTCGAGTATCCGGAACGCAATGAATTTGTGGCGGTGCGCCAACTGACCGTCATCGAAAACCACAAAAACCGCCGGGCCGATACGGTGATCTACGTCAACGGTTTGCCGCTGGTGCTGCTCGAATTCAAAAACCCCAACGACGTCAACGCCACGCTCGAAAACGCGTATAACCAAATCCAGACCTACCAGAAGGAAATTGCCTCGCTGTTCCGGTACAATGCCTTTTGTATCATCGGCGACGGTATTCATGCCAGGGCCGGCACGATTTCGAGCGATTTCAGCCGTTTTATGCCCTGGAAAAGCACCGACGGCATACACGTCATCGAGCCGGGCCGCCCCGACCAGGAAACTTTGCTCCGGGGAATGCTGAACAAAAAAACGCTGCTCGATCTGGTGCGGCATTTCATCCTGTTTGAAGAAACGCGGGAAAAGACGATCAAGAAAATCGCACAGTATCATCAATACTACGCCGTCAACAAAACGATCCGAACGGCGATAGCAGCATCGTCCATAAGGGGAGATCGCAGGGGCGGCGTAGTATGGCACACACAAGGTTCCGGCAAAAGCCTGAGCATGGTATTCTTTGCCGGGAAGTTGGTACTTGCGCCTGAAATGGAAAACCCTACCCTCGTCGTGCTCACCGACCGTAACGACCTCGACCAGCAATTGTTCGGCACCTTTTCCGCCTGCCGGGGTTTGTTGCGCCAAACACCCAAACAAGCCGACAGCCGCGATGCGCTGAAAGATTTGCTGGGGGTGGCATCCGGTGGCATCGTGTTTACTACGATCCAGAAGTTTCTGGTGTTGGAGGAGGCGGGTTTCGACGAAAACGGCAAACGCAAAATGGTGGCCGGCAAATATCCTCAACTATCCGGGCGCCGCAACATCGTCGTCATTGCCGACGAAGCCCACCGCAGCCAATACGACATGATCGACGGCTTCGCCCGGCATCTGCGCGATGCCCTGCCGAATGCCACCTTCCTTGGTTTCACCGGCACACCCATTGAAAAAGCCGATGCCAACACCCGCGCCGTCTTCGGCGAGTATGTAGATGTGTACGACATCAAACGCGCAGTGGACGACGGCGCTACGGTTCCGATTTACTACGAAAGCCGCTTAGTAAAAATCAAACTCGACGAGGACGCTGCCAAAGTGCTCGATGAAAAAATAAATGAACTGCTCGACGATATCACAGAAGCCGACGAACCGAACGAGCGTCAACGCCGCAAGGCAAAATGGGCGCGCATCGAGGCGGTGGTCGGCAGCCAATCGCGGCTGGCGCAGGTGGCCGCCGACATCGTCCAGCACTTCGAACGCCGCAACGCGGCAGGATTGAGCAAAGCAATGATCGTCTGCATGAGCCGTCGGATATGTGTGGATCTGCACGAAGAAATTAAAAAATTGCGCCCGGACTGGTACGACTCCGACGACCAAAAGGGCGCCATGAAAGTCATCATGACCGGAGCTGCCTCCGACGGCCCGGAATGGCAGGAACACATCCGCACCAAACAGCGCACCGAAACCATCGGCAACCGCCTGAAAAACCCCGACGACCCACTGAAACTCGTCATCGTGCGCGACATGTGGCTCACCGGCTTCGACGCGCCCTGCCTCAACACGTTGTATGTGGACAAACCGATGTGCGGACACAACCTGATGCAGGCTATCGCGCGCACCAACCGCGTTTTCCGCGACAAGACGGGCGGCCTCATTGTGGATTATATCGGCATTGCCTACGACCTGAAAGTAGCTCTGGAAAATTACGTCGAAAACGGCGGACAAGGCAAACCGACCTACGACGAAAAAGAGGCGGTATTCGCGTTCAAACTGCAATATGAAAAGGTGGTTTCGCTTTTTGCAAAAACAGGTGGACGCCCCGGATTCAACTACAAATTCTATTTTCGACTGGAAAAAGCCTCCGACCGCCTCGAATACATCGCCGACGCGATGGACTACCTCGCGGCACTCACCGACGGGAAAAAACAATTCCGGGAATTTGTCTATTCCCTGCTCAAGGCCTTCGCCCTCGGCGGTGCGGATGACGAGGTGATAAAATACCGTGACGAAGTGCAATTCTTTCAGGAGTTGCGCAACTACATCATCAAAACGCAGGAACAAGAGGCTGGAGACCGGCACGTCGCCAAAACAAACGGCAGTCCGGCAACGATGGACACGGCCATTCGCCAATTGGTCAGCGAAGCGGTCATCAGCGAAAATGTGGTGGACTTATTCGCCATCGCGGGCATCCCCAAACCGGACATTTCGGGTATTCTTTCCCCGGATTTTATGCGGGAAGTCAAAGACCTCAAACGCAAGAACCTCGCCGCCGAAATGCTGCGCAAAATCCTGGGTGACGAATTACGCCTTATCGCCCGTTCCAACTTAGTGCAGAGCCGCAATTTTTCCGACATGCTCGAAGACGCTGTGCGCCGGTATCAAAATCAGATGATTACCACGGTAGAGTTTATCGAGGAAATGATCGACATGGCAAAGGGAATTAATAAGGCCAAACACCGGGGCGAAGAATTGGGCCTCACCGAAGATGAGGTGGCTTTTTACGATGCGCTCGAAACCAACGACAGCGCAGTGGCAGTGTTGGGAGATGCGGTTTTAAAGCAAATTGCTTTAGATTTGTACCAGAGTTTCCGGGAAAATGCTTCGATTGACTGGTCGGTGAAAGAATCGGTGCGGGCGAAGTTGCGGTCGGGTATCAAGCGGGTTTTGCGGAAGCATGGGTATCCGCCGGACAAGCAGGAGCAGGCAGTAAGGCTGGTGTTGGAGCAGGCGGAGTTGATGGCGGGGGAGAGATGAATACTAATAAAACGATTTTATCAATTGAATTTGCATAGCATGAATAAATCAAGTGACATTGACTATCAAGAAATACTAAGTAAAGGATCAGATTTTTGGAATAATTGGCGCAAAAACAATCCAAGTATATTTCCACAGATCAACAATTTGCAATTGATCAATATGGATTTTAGGGGATATGATTTTTTTAAAACAAACTTTAATAACACCTCCTTTTATGGTTCAAATTTATCTTATTGCAATTTTAAGAAGTGTAGTTTTGTCAATTCTGATCTAAGTTGCTCTGTTTTTACAGGAGCTATATTTATGGAATCCATTGTTACAAATTGCAACTTTATTTATGCCATTTTTAAAGAAACAATGTTTCTGGATTGTTTAATAAAGGGGGCAATAAATATTGATAAATGCATTCATAAAGGGCGCAGTTATATCGATGGTAAGACATTTAAAATATCTCGAAGTCTACCATTCAGTTTTTTAAATGGTTGCGGGTTAGATGATTGGGAATTTGAGTTGTATAAAATTTATGACCCCGAGATGTCAATTACTGATGGATTAACCGCAAGTAATAGAATTTTTGATCTAAAAAAATCTCAAACTGAAAAATTTTATACTTGTTTTATTAGTTATTCATCAGAAGATGAAGAATTTGCGAGTAAATTATACATGGATCTCTCGAAAAAAAATGTTAAATGTTGGTTTGCGCCCAAAAGCTTGACACATGGAAGCGATATTTACGATTCCATTGATACAGCAATAGATACTTATGAAAAATTAATAATAATCCTATCCCCTTCTTCTACAAACAGTACCTGGGTTGAAGATGAGGTCAAAAAAGGTTTTGCGAAGGAGAGGCTTATCAATGATAAAATAATTATGCCTATATTACTATCTCCGAAACAAGATTTAGTTTTAAAGCCATGGGTAAAGAAAATTATTGACAATAGGAACTATGTTATTCTCACCAATTGGCGTGATGATGATATTTATAACAAAACTATAAATGAACTACTAACTCGCTCTCTATTTAAAAAAAATAAAAAGAAACCCAAATAAAATGGAAAATATTAAAACTATTATTGGATTTGATTTAGGTCATGGAGAAACATCCCTGGCTTATTCTTTTTTAACAAGTGATGATTCCCCAAAAATAATTGAGATTGAAAACAGAAAGTCATTCGTGACTGCAATTGGAACAAGTGCAAAGATTGGCAAAGTTATTGGCGAGAAAGTATTTAGGATTCCCGACTTAGAAAACCTCTATATTGCTTTTAAAAAGGCTCCCTCAGAAATTGGTTTTTCGCAGAATTTGTTTATCGAATATACCCAAACCGTTTTTAGCAAAATCCCCTCTAATTTAATTGAGTTACACAATTCATTTGTATTTATTGGGTGCCCGTCGGGCTGGTCAAGGGCAGATGTTGATTCATATGAGGCTGTTTTCAAAATAGCCCTTGATTCAAATGTAAAAGTTGTAAAAGAATCAAGAGCCGCTCTCTTGCAAGGTAAAGAATCTGGACTTATTGAAGGTAAAGACCTTAAATCATCTGCACTTGTCATTGATGTGGGTTCTCTAACGACAGATATTAGCCACATTTACGCTGGAACAGAAGATGAAAAAATTGATATAGGCCTAAATTTAGGAAGTGGACTAATTGATGAGATGATATTTAAGACAACTATTGAGTTGATGAAAGAAACCGAAGCATTAAAGTCAATGCTTCAAACAAGTAATGATAAAAATATATTAAAATCTATTTGCCTTTATTCCTGTAGAGAAGCAAAGGAATCTTTTTTTAATAATGAAGAGGAGTTTAGGCTCTTTCAAAATGATGTAGATAACCGTAATGTAAAAATTGGTATAGATAATGAAACTTTATTTACCCCAAGGGTTAATGCTAAAGTAATTGATACAATTTTAAACACTCCTTTAGATGAATTAAAAGGATTCACTTGGATTAGTGCATTTGAGAATATATTAACTGTTTCAAAAAGCACACTTGCCCATAGGGGTTTTTATCCAGAAATAGTTTTGTTAACTGGTGGGGCTAGTCGGATGCCATTTATTGAAAAATGTTGCTTCAAAATATTTCCTAAATGTAAAATTATTAAATATTCACCTCCTGAAGAAACAGTTTCACTTGGACTAACCCGATGGGGGAAAATATATATGCAAACTTCAGAATTTACCAATGAAATTTCTAACTTATGTAAAGACAAAATGCCTAAGGTTATAGAGCAATATAAAGATCCATTTTCGAATGATCTTTCAAAAAATATTTCTTCAAAAATTGCAAAAGTTTGCATTCAAAATGCTCTTATAAATTGGCGTAACGGCTATATTGATACATTACACGAAATGGAAGACTTATTGAAAAACGAAATTAAAGAATGGCTTGATTCCGAAGAAGCTAAATTATCAATTATATTGTCATGCACTGAGATATTAAAGCCTATTACAACGTATGTAAATTCTGAAACTCTTTTGATATGTAAAAAATTCGGTATTCCACATTCGATTTTAGAAATAAACGCGGATTTTAACCCCAAAGACATTTCTGACAGCGTTAAAAACGTTTATTCACCATTTGAAGGATTATTATTTCTTACGTCCATTTTGTCTTTTATAGCAATATTCATTACAACAGGCATATTGAAAACCCTTGTTGGCGCAGGGGTAGCTACAGGCGGAGGGACACTTGCTTTAGCTGCGCTGATTGGAGCCTGGACTTTATTTTTTGGCACTTTCTATGTGCAAGAGTTACTTAGGATAAAAAGTTTGCCAATTTGGTTGAGAAAGGAATTGATGACTGATGATAAACTTAAATCGACAATTGATAAAGTTGAAGACGAAATTAAAAGCAAGCTAAAAGATGATATTCAGAACAAACAGTTTTCTATTATTAGCAAAAAAATTTCTGATTCCTTTGAAAGTAATTTGATATTAAAAGCCAATGAGGTAAAATGGATTATTGATTGAATTTTCAGCCTCGCGTGGTCTTCCCCACCACGCTTATGTCTTTCGACCAAGCGCACTTTGCCTCGCAAAACTTCCACGCCTTACCGCTTCGCCACCGGCTCCCCGCTCCTCAACACCTGCAGCGCCTTTTCCACCGCCGGGTCGTCGTCGTTGAGTACCGAATACAACCCTTCGTCGTGGAAGAGGATTTTGGCGATGCGGGCTTTGAGTTGAAGTTTCAGTTCGGCGCGACATTGTTGCAGTTCGGCGTCGTTGCGGGCGACGCCTTGTTTTTCGGCGTAGCCGGTCAGTTCGTCGAACATCGCATCGGGTACCTGGTAGGCGCGCACAAATGATTGCAGATCAGCCGGAAAACTACTGCGGTCGTGGCCTTCCATCCAACGCGCGGCAAACTGTGCAATGTGCTGGCGCACACCGAAGAAGTATTCGTTTGAAAAGGACGTATCGATCGGGATAAAGACGTCCGGCGCGATCCCGCCGCCCCCGAAAACGATGCGCCCCATGCCGGTGTAGTATTTCGTGCTGTCGGCGTATTTGATCTTGGAAGCATCCGATAGTTCGCCGTTTTCGAGGCGGCGTTCGGCTTCGTGGTCGTACTCATGGTCATGCTTGTAATCGCGCTGGATGCAGCGGCCGCTGGGTGTGAAATATCGCGCGACCGTGAGCCGCAGCGCCCCGCCGTCGGCGAGCGGGTACTGCTCCTGCACCAGCCCTTTGCCGTAGGAGCGACGCCCGATGACCCAACCCCGGTCCCAGTCCTGCACGGCGCCGGCCACGATTTCGCTGGCTGATGCCGAGCCTTCGTCGATCAGCACCGCCACATTTTGAATGTTAAACTGCGTCTGGCCGTTGCTCTTGTAGTCGCGGCGTTTTTCCGTACGGCCTTCGGTATAGACGAGCAATCTGCCGTTGGGAAAAAACTGGCTGAGCAGGTCGGTCGCTTCTTCGAGATAGCCGCCGGGGTTGCCGCGCAGATCGAGCACAAGATTTTGCATTCCTTTTTCAGCAAGCGGGGCGAGGACATCGCCAAATTCCTGGTAGGTACGGGCGCTGAAACGATTGATTTTTACATAACCCGTTTTGTCATCGAGCAGGTAGGCAATGTCCACACTTTTCACCGGGATCACATCGCGCACAATATTGAACGACCGGAGGTCCTGTTCGCTGCCGCGCAACACACCGAGCCGCACCGGAGAGCCTTTGGGTCCGCGCAACTTTTTGTAAATCTTGCCATTATCAATTTTTACGCCTGCCACGACGGTGTCGTTGATCGTCACGATCTTGTCGCCCGGCAGAATACCGGCGGTTTCCGACGGCCCGCCCGACAGCGGCGTGACGACCTGGATCGTATCCTCCACCATCAGAAATTCGATGCCGACGCCCTCGAAGCCGCCGCTCATGTCATCCTCCACCGCAGCCAGTTCTTCCGGCGTGATATAGACGGAGTGCGGATCGAGTTGTTCGAGCAGGTGCAGGATAGCGCCGTTCTTCAATTGGTCGGCGCCCACCGTGTCGACATAGCGGGCTTCGACGTAGCGCAGTATTTCATCGAGCGTTCCGGCCACGGGGCCTGCCTGGCCGCCCGGCAGAAAGCGTATATTTTTATCGTAATGCGGGAGTTGCTGACCAATAAACATGCCCGCAGCCAGCGTGGCGGCAAGGATCAGAGGCAATCGAATCTGGAATCCGGAGGGTTGCTGTTGTTCGCTCATGTATTTATGTGTTTAAGTTTTTTGGCGAAAAATTACTACTGTTTCAAAAATGCCGTACTTTTGTTCAAAATTTCTTATTGATAATCCGTTTTTACCCGCACTCATGAAATGTTGACTTTGGACTGACCGACGTCAGACATTGGACTTTCCCGGAATCATCGTTGTCCAACGTCCAAAACCATTATGTCCAGGGTCCGAAAAAAACCTTCGGTTATGATTGAACATCCGGAAATTGACCAACTCGACAAACAAATTCTCGCCAAATTAGTCGAGGACGGCAAAATGCCTTACACCGACATTGCCAAAATTCTGTTCGTTTCGAGCGGCACCATTCATGTTCGCATGAAAAAAATGGAACAGATGGGCATCGTCCGCGGTTCCAGCGTACTACTCGATTACCACAAACTCGGCTACGACGTAACGGCTTTTCTTGGCATTTATCTCGACAAAAGTTCGCTTTACGACGAAGTGGTGGAACAAATAAAGAACATTCCTGAAGTAGTGGAGGCCAATTATACCACCGGGACGTACAGTATCCTTGCTAAAATCGTGTGCAAAGATACAAATCACCTGCGCCTCGTGCTCCATGATAAAATTCAAAAAATCGAAGGTATCCAGCGCACCGAAACTTTCATTTCGCTGGAAGAGAGTATCAACCGGTCGGTGAACTTCCTCGAAGCCGAATAACAAACAAAGTAATTACTGTAATTAGGGGTAATTACTGTAATTAGGGGTAATTACTGTAATTAGGGGTAATTACTGTAATTACCCCTAATTGCTGCCATTGCCCTTTGTTTTATCTTTCGGCTATGTTTTTTCGAATCTGCTTTTTAATTTTTTTCTTGTCTGTTTTTTCTGCCAATATGTTGGCACAACCGGAGGCATCAGTCTATAAAGGCTTGCGGATCAGCCTGTTCGATGTTTCAATCAAAAAACAAAAGCCGGAGAGCCTCTCTTTAAAGGTATCAGTGGCCAATACCGGGCGGTTGCCGGTTTCCATGGAGAAAAAAAATGCAGTCCCGCCGGAAAACCTGGTCATCGAGATCGACACCGTCAATCTCCCCTTTGTGTTGCAAGGCCGGGAGGCACTCCTGACGGAGGCGATGCGAAAAGAAAAATTAAGCCTTCAACCCGGTGAAATACTGAAGGACCTGTCCTTAGAAGTCAAACTAACGACGCCTGATACGGTCGTTACACTAACATCGGGCACTCCTCCGGCAGGGCAAATATGCCCCGACCTGTCAGTCGACACCGCCTTTATCGTGCAATACACTGAAAATACCATGTCGCTGCGGTTCATCATACGCAACAACGGCAATGCCACTGCCTATTTGTTGGGCAACGGCGATCATACGGAGGACAACCTGGCGGTGAACGTTTATTTTACAACCGGCATCAAACTCACCCGCGGCGCCATTTTGGCTGATGGCGTTTTTATTCAGAAAGGTCGCGAAACGCTCGACGGATTGCTGTTGCCGGGTCAGCAGTTGCAAGGCGATATCGAAATCGACCTATCCAAACGCACCCAATTCGCGCCCAATCTGGTCTTCGAACTCGACCCTTTTCAATCGGTCACAGACTGCAACCGGGCAAACAATACCAAAGGTATAGAGGTAGAGTTTTAGCCCTGATTGCCCGAATCATCCTTCAAAATAGCAAGAAAAACGACAATTTTTCTTTTGGCTGAAAAGGAATACCGTCGTTCCCGTAATTTTACCCGATTTTTTGCAGGCTTGGCGTGCGTTCCCCATTTATTATTTGATAATCAATCCCAAAGAGACGACGTGTAGCGTTGCTGCAACCTTGTCGCAAAATGTATTTGACCGCGTTTCTTTGAAATCATCCGTGGTGCGACTATTCAAATTCCGGTTTTTCTCACATAATCTCTTCCATGACATGAAACAAACCATACAACTGATTACATCCCTGCTGACCGTTTTTACTCCGATTTACCTTCATGCCCAAACTTTTACCATCGGCTCCAATAATGGTACAAACACAAACACGACATACCCTACACCTTATGGAGATTCTCGGGAAAGTACCCGCGCACAATACCTGTACCGGGCCTCAGAATTGACCGCAGCCGGCATCACGGCAGGCAACATCACCAAATTGGGTTTTTTTGTGGAAAACATCGACGGCGTGGGTGTTCATGAAAATTATACCGTCAAATTACTGCTCACTACCTCTACAACCCTCACCAACGGCAGCTGGCAATTAGGTGCGACAACGGTATTCGGCCCTGTAGACTATACACCCGCGCTTGGCTTAAATGAACACCTTGTCTCCACGCCATTTTACTGGAACGGAACGTCCAACCTCGTGATTGACGTTTGCCACACGGAGATTCCGACAAACACCGGTAATACAGCCACAAACAACGCAACGGTGCAATGGACGACAGGTCTGCCATTCAACGGTTCGAGAACCCGGGCAGCCAACAACAACGACGACATTTGCAGTACCACGCAAACCAATGAAAATGGCGTCCGTCCCAACCGCCCGGTATTGAGCCTCACGCTTTGTTATCCGCCTGTCGGTCTTACCGTTAACAGCATCACATCCGTCACTGCAAACGTGGGCTGGACACCGCCTGCCGGAAATTCACCCGCCGGATACGATTATACATTCGGCCTGGCAGGTTACCAGCCGGGAGTATCCGGAACGGAACTGGGCAATGGATCCACCACTACGACCACTGCCACCCTGACGGGTCTGAACGGCCTCGAAACATACGCATTGTGGGTGCGGTCCGATTGTGGCGACGGCTTCAGCCGCTGGACCGGGCCGCTCAATTTTACGACCGACCCCAGTTGCGACGACCTTTTTTTGGATCCTGCCGGCATTTTGCCTTATGGAAAAAATGAAAACTCATTGAAAGTGCTTTGCCCCGATATCGCAGACAACGCGCTGACCATCACCTTTTTTGTGCCTTTTTCAACCGGCGAAGGAGATACCTTGAAAATCTACAATGGCGACAACACTGCCGCGCCCCTTCTGGCGGCCATAAGTGGCCAATACGCTTCGCCGCCACTGCCGGGACCTTTTTCATGCATCACGGCTTCCGGATGTCTGACGGCTCATTTCACCTCCAACGATTCTACATCACCAAAGGATTTGGGTTGGATCTCCGTGCTTTCCTGCGCGCCGTTGCCGCCCGATGTTTGTTACAAAGTACTGGAACTCGACACGGCGAAAGTCACTTCCACGAGCGCCGACGTATCGTGGGTGGATATGTTCGGTGCAGCAAATTACCAGTGGGAACTGGTTGAACTGCCCTACCTCGGACTGTCTTCGGTGATCCAGTCCGATCCGGCATTCGATGGCACTTCGCTTCATTTTACCGGGCTGGATCCCGGCACGGCTTATCAGTTTGCCGTGCGCACCCTTTGTATCAACAGCACCGGCAGCGCCTGGGATACGATCCGGTTCAATACGCCGCTGAGTTGTGATGGTCAGATGATCCAATGCGGGCAGACCTATTCGTTTTTCGCTTCTAAAACCGGCCTGTGGAATGTTACCGACTGCGGTTCCGCGACGCCGGGCAAGGAGCGCATTTTCCGCTTTGTCGCTCCCCACACACGGTCTTATAACCTGGAAATCACTGCGGCATCAGGCGGGTTTGTCAATTATCTCATCAAAGCCGAAGGAGGCGCTTGCAGTGCCGGCGACTGGGATTGCATCGACGATTTCAACGTGCCCGGCGCCTCGCCCCTTCCGGCAGTTCCGGGCGCCACACTCACTGCCGGCACGCTTTATTACATCCTGGCCGACCCACAGACCACCGGTTTAGTGGCGCAATCATTCAAAATCACCGATTGCAGTGTGCCCAACGACCTCCCGCAAAATGCAATTACAATTCAGGTCAACACGGCATGCGGAGAGCAAATTTACTCCAACCTCGACGCCACGCTCGACGCGAACGAGCCGGATCCCGACACGGACGATTCGGACGGCCTCGCCGGGCGCTGGCTCGACGACGCCGATAAAACGGTATGGTTCAAATTCCAGGCGCCGCCTTCCGGCACCATCACAATTTTCACAAATCCCAGCGGCACGCAGACGCCGAACGACGACACCCAGGTGGCACTTTACTCGGTGGGCGACGAGATGGATTATTCCACTTACGAACTATTGGTAAGCGATGAAGACAACGGCAATGCGTTTCTCGGTTTCAACTCCGTGGTTTCTTATTCCGGCCTGACGGACGGCGATTTTTACTATATCCAGGTGGACGGCTGGGGTGTAAACAGCGGAGCGTTTTGTATCGCCGTGAATGAGACGGTAGAACGCGTCGAAGCAGCTAACTGCGATGCAGATTACACCGTAGCAGACGTACATGAGGAAAAATGGTACAATATCTACGCTACGCCGGACAACCTGGACATCGGTCCGATCGTAGCAGCGATCAATCCGCATGGTCTGAACCTCGATTCCGTTTTTTGCCGTGCACAGAAGTACGATGAAATTCCATTTACTCCAACAACGCCGCGAATTCCTTACCTGCCGCTTTATTATTATTTCAAATCTTCGCAACCGTTTACCGGCAACGTCACGCTCCGCTTGTTTTTCACGGGCGACGAATTCGCTGCCTTGAAAGACAGTGCCAACACCCCGTCCGCTACCATTGACGACCTCATCGCTTCCCGCTTCAACGGCAATGTGACCGATTGCAGCATGACCAACAACAGCGGCGCATTCCATTTATTCAATACCGTCAACCCGGTGCCGATGGTCGGCACATTCTATCTGGAATTCAACACCGATTCATTGGGCGAATTTGGCGCCCGATTGAATCCGCTCGTACTGCCGCTGCAACTCAAGTCGTTCAGCGGAAAAGCGGAAGACCAGTACAACCTGCTGGAATGGACGACACTGGCAGAGAAGAATGTACAATGGCACGTTGTGGAACGTTCGGTAAATGGCATGACATGGACGGAAGTTGGCCGCAAATCCGGGCAATTCGATTCAAATGCTCCTTTACACTATACACTGGAAGATCGTCAGCCGCTTGCTAAGGCCTACTACCGCCTCCGTTCGGTCGATTTCGACGGCACGGCTTCGGTATCGCAGGTGATCCTGCTGACGCGCCGTACAGCGCAATTTGGCATCACCGGTGCGTTCCCTTCACCCACTACTGACCAACTGACGGTTCAGTTTTCTTCTGTAAATGAAGATGTTGTAATAATCCGGCTCACCGACCTTACGGGCCGTGTCGTATTGGCACAATCGGTCGCCGCCGGAAAGGGGGCAAACAACGTCCACCTTTCGTTGCGCGACTTCCCTGCCGGTGTTTATAGCGTCACTGTCGCAAGCAGTGAATCGGTTTCGGAACCGGCGCGGGTGGTGAAACAATGAGATTTAAAGGGGTTGAATTTTTAACCTGCTTTGCTGTGCAATTTCGCGACTTATGTCGATACGGACATCTATTGTTCTAATTGTATTCAATCTTGTACATGGTTTTTCGCTTGCTGCACAAAGCGGCGGCGACCCACACCGCTATGATATTCTGATCGAGCGTTTTTATGAGAAAAACCAGCGCGACAGTTTTCTTTTTTACGCCAACGAAAAGTTGCGTCTTGCCCGGCAGTCAGACGACCTTGCGCTTTGGGGCTGGACGCAGATAGACGTTCATGATTTTTTTTCCGACCACGGCAACAATGAGGAAGCACTGAAAATCCTCGATGCAGCGGGACAACAGCGTTGGCGCGAACCCAAAAATCCGGAAGAGTGGGAGCCTTTTCTTTACATGCAGCAGAACCGGGGCTGGTGCCTGTTCGAAGCAGGCAAAGTCTGGCAGGCCGTACAGGCGTATGAAAGCGCCGCCCAACTCTACGAACGTTTTCGTTATCCCGACTTCGAGGCTGTGGAGACGATTTACAAACCGCTGGGAGCGCATTATACCCGTCTGGGCGACAATGAAAAAGCGCTTGTTATCCTCGAAAAAGCCAAAACAATGGGAGGCGACAACGAAACAATAGCCGGACTTTACAATAATGTAGGTTTGGCATATTGGAATCAGGGAGATCCCGCTCAGGCTTGTGCGTTTTTCCGAATGGGTCTTGATTTGGGCGATATTTCTCAAGCCAAAACTGCATCCTTGCTCGCCGGGCTTGCACAAGCAACGCTCGATGTACAATGGGATAACACGGAATCGGAAAAACATGAGGCGGGAAAGGCGTTCGGCATTGCCAGTCAGGCGCTTGCGCTACTCCGGACAGTTTCAACCTCAGACCCGCAATACCTGCAATATCGTGCGGACGCACGACGCACTGCCGGGTTGGCCGCCACCAAACTCGACCTTTACGGAGAAGCCATGCGTTTGCTCACCGATGCACGCACCGATGCAGGAAAAGCGTACGGAATCATTTCGCGCGATGTGGGGAAAATCGAAGTTGCATGTTCCATCCTCCTCCAAAAGCAGGGTAAATTTCCGGCAGCCATTGAAGCAGCTAACCGCGCCCTGCAGGCCGTCTTGCCTGGTTTTAAGCCAAAAAACAGTAAAGAAAATCCCGGCTTAGTAAGTTTTTACGAAGAAAATGTCATATTCGAAGCCTTGGAGGCAAAGGCGATGGCCGCCGAGCTGTTGTATCAAAAAAGCCCCGACCCGGGCTGGCTGACCCTTGCGCTCGAATGCCACGATCTTGCCTGGCAGGCCGAAATGCGCTTGCGCAACGTGCACCAATACAGTTCCTCCAAACTGGATTTGCAAAAAAGCGCCCGTAAGCGCGAAGAATCGGCCATGCGCGTCGCACGGTTGTTGTTTGAAAAAACAGGGCACGCTCGATATATTGAAAAAGCATTCGCCATCGCCGAACGCAGCAAAGCCACACTGCTGCTCGAAGCATTGCAGGACAACCTGCTGCGTCAGGGCGCAGCAGGCAAGGATGAGCGGTTCGGACAAATCGACGCGCTTCGCCGCAGCCTCGCTTATTTCGAACGCAGCCTTTTGCTCGAACCAGCCAATACCCGGGGGCCGCAATGGCGCATCGAGGCCGACGCCATCGGCAGCCGGATTACCATCCTCGAACGCGAACTGGCAGCTGCTTATCCGCATCTGGCCAACCCGATTAACACGACATCAGAGGCGCTGCCCCAACCCGGCGACCTGGCAGATGATGAGGCATTGGTCACTTATTTCGTCCGGGAAAACACCGTCGACATTATAGTTTTGCAAAAAGATAAACCGGCGGTCTGGCATATCTTACCTTACAACGATGAATTAAAAGCGCTCGTTGACCGTTTTTTCTCTTTTTTCAGCAACAGCGCCGCCATCCTGAACACGCCCGCAGAATACCTGCAAACAGCCAACAGGCTCTGGCAAAACATCGTACCCGCTGAAGCCGCCGCCGCCGCTCGCCTGCTCATCATACCCGATGGTTTCCTGAATTTTATCCCCTTCGAGGCGCTGGTGGTCGAAGCCGCCGGCAATGGTGTTTCATTGCAAAATGCTGCATATTTGATTGGCAGACAGAATGTTCGTTATACCTGGTCTCTTGCTGTTTTGCGCCGGCAAAACAGTTTTCAATCGCAGGCGGATCAACTGATGCTTGTCATAGCGCCGGGTTTTGTCAATGGCGAACGCGGCCTTGCACCGCTTTTAACCGGCAACAATGAATGGCAATCTGCCGGCCGGGGTATCACAACGCTTATGAATAAGAAAGCCGACATGGCGCATTTTATGGAAAACGCGGGGCAATACCGCATCCTCCATTTTTCCACCCATGCTTTTTCAGATGTCAATCCCCGCATAGAATTGATCGATCAGTCGCTGTTGCTGCCCGACATTTATGCATTGCCGCTCCAGTCCGACCTTGTGGTATTGAGCGCCTGCCAGACAGGATTGGGTCTCGAACAAAAAGGAGAGGGCGTCATGAGCCTCACCCGGGCATTTGCTCAGGCAGGCGCTGCGGGCATCATATCGAGTCTTTGGTCGGTCAACAATCGCAGTACCGCTTCCATGATGGATAGGTTTTATCAAAATCTCATCGATCATCAATCCGCAGGCACAGCATTGCGACAGGCAAAACTGGCATATATTGCAGACCCGAAAATAAACATCGCCCAACAGTCGCCTTATTTTTGGGCGGGTCTGGTGCAAGTGGGCGCCGACCGGAAGATAACAACAGGGGGATTTCATTTGCCCGTTCCGGCATTGCTCCCGGGAGCAGGAATTTTGGCGCTCCTCCTTGTTTCATACTGGTATTTTACCCGGCGTAATACAATCCGTTAACGCAACATTTTTTCTTGCCGGACGGGTACTGTGATACCTGAAAAATTCCGACATTTGCCCCCATCTTCTTTCGCCCGCATACTAATCCATAAACTCCTCTCCCAACCAATTTCCCGCCGTAGTCTCTGGTTTTCAAACCTTTCGTTAATCATTTTGGTCTGTGTAAGAAACGCGGCGGACTGCCGTTCTTTTGCCCGGACAAAAATTAACCAGTTTCCCCATGTCGTTACACAAACACCCTTTATTACGGCGAAATGAATTCATTGTTAAACAATTATTTTTTCTCTTTCCCTCCAACACACCAGTTGTAAGTCGTAAATCGTCAATCGCCAGTCTCTTCTTCCTTTTCCCGTTTTTCCTTTTTTCCCAAACCAGCGTCGAAGATTGCGACAACGGCATCGACGACGACGGCGACGGCCTGATCGATTGTTACGACCAGGACTGTACCTGTACGGGTCAATGCGCCGATTTTTATTACACCACCTGCAATGCCGACTGTTACTACATCCCGCCCTGCGGCCAGGTTTCACTGGGTATACAATGGACGAGTACCGCCGAAACCGGCACTTACTCCCCTTTGGTTGCCGGAGACATGGATAATGACGGCATTCCGGACATCGTAACTACCCGGGTCGAAGCACCCGACCTCTACATTATCGACGGCGCAACAGGTGCGACGAAAATCCACGTCATGGCTCCTACTGTGTGGCCGGGCGGTACCGCGCCCGCCATCGCCGACCTGGACCACGACGGATTCGGCGAAGTAGTCATTGTAGGTTTTGACAGGCTGCTCTATTGTTACGAGCACGACGGCACCCTGAAATATACCAGCGCCATCCAGGTGGGGTATGATCCCCGGTATCGCTATTCCGTTCCGAATATCGCCGACTTCGACCACGACGGTTGGGCGGAAGTAAACATCGGCAATCAGGTGTTTAACGGTCAGACAGGAGCGCTGCTGGCACAGGGCGGGCCCAACGTATCCGCAGGCGAACACCCTGCCCGTGTCGCGGTCGGCTTTTCTTTCGCCTCGCCGGTAGCCATCGATGCGCTGCCCGATGCTTTTTGCCCCGACTGCGACGGCCTCGAAATTGTGGCGGGCAACCAGGTTTTGTCCGTCAACCTCGTAACGGGCGCCGTCGTACCCGTTGTGACTGCGGCTCCGCCCTTCACCGACGGCTTCACCAGTGTAGCGGACTTCGACCGCGACGGCGATCTCGATGCCATCGTGCAGGGGCGAAAAACCACGAACAACTTTAACACGGTTTATTGCTGGGACATTCAGACAGGAGCGATTTTGCGGCAGTTTCAATTGCTGAACAACTGGCAGGAAGGGGCTTCACGGGTCAACATAGCCGATTTGAACGGCGACGGGCAATTGGAGATCAGTTTTGTGAGTCACCCGCGACTCTACGCCCTGCGCAACAATTTCAGCATTATGTGGACCAACGCGATTTATGACGCCTCTTCCATCACCTGTTCCAGCGTGTTCGATTTTTGCGGCGACGGCTCGGCGGATATCATTTATCGCGGTCAGGATAAGTTGCAGGTATTGAACGGCGCAACCGGCCAGATCAGTTGGCAAGACGACTGCCTGAGTGCCACGCACATTGAAAATCCGCTCATACTCGATGTGGACGCGGATGGCCAAACCGAAATCGTGATCCAATGCGGTGCGAGCGATTACGCCACTACCGGCAGCGGCCACGTAGTCGCCTACGAAGCGGTCGGTTTGCCCGGTATCGCTTCGCGGCAGGTATGGAATCAGCACGCTTATTTCAATACCAACATCAACGACGATCTGAGTGTACCCCGGTACCAGCAAAACCCGCACATCATCGGCGACAGCCTGCGGATGAATACGTTTTTGAACCAGTTTTTCAACCCTACTTTTCCTTCACCCGACGGGGCGCTGACGTTTCAAAACGTCGTGTGCGTCCAGGATTCTTTGGAAATAACGGCGACACTCTGCAACACCGGCGACAACCTGCTGCCACCGCAAACACCCGTTTCCGCCTACAAGGGCAATCCGCAGACAACACCGGCACTATGGCTCGGCGCGGCGCCATTGGGCTTCGACTTGCAAAAAGACAGTTGCCGCACTTTTACTTTCCGGATACCCCGCGTGGCCAACGATTCGGTGTTTATCGTTTTGAACGACGACAATTCGCTGCCTGCTCCGTACGATCTTGCGCAGGATTTCCCGGTGACGGCCATCGGAGAATGCGGTTTTACCAATAATATCGCCTCGTTTTTCATAAAATACTTACCTGACGTTATCAATCTTGGTCAGGATACCGCCATCTGCGACAACACGACGATCCCCCTGAATGCCGCCGGTAACGACCTCGTGGAATGGCTTTGGCAGGATGGTTCTACCGATCCGGACTTCACGGTGCCGGACGCAGGTACTTACTCCGTGACTGTGACCGACGTATGCGGCATCGAGCAAATTGACACGCTCGTCGTCACGATCGACAGCAGCACGGTGGTCAACATCGGAACCGATCAGTTCATCTGCGAAGGTGAAACGGTAGCCTTGTCCGAAAGCGGATTCGATTTTTACAACTGGACGGGAAACAGCCTGAGTTGCACGACTTGCCCGGCAGTGACTGCCGCGCCGCCCGCCTCCGATCTGGTTGTGCTCGAAGCCGGTTTTGCCAATGGCTGTGTCAACCGCGACTCGATGTATATCACGGTGTACGACACTTTTAACTATAAAGTGGATACGACGATTTGCTATGGCCGAACGGTATTCTGGAATGGCGAAATCATCCCACCGGACAGCAGCCGGACGTTTTACCTGCAAACCGTTCGCGGCTGCGACTCCACGGTGCACGTGCAGGTGATCGGCACCACGCTCGGCACTTTCAATATCACTGTCGATACGGCTGTCTGCCTCGGCTCCACCCTGCCGATCAACGGCGCCAACCTTCCGCCGGGCGCGCAGGAGACTTTTTACCTATCCTCTGTAGTCGGCTGCGACTCGACGGTTTTGGTGAAGGTAGCGCCCAAAGACACTTTTTCGACTGCAGAAAGCAGAATTATTTGTTCCGGCGAGGCTTCCGATGTATTCGGAAACCCCGAAACTACGAGCGGTATTTTTCAAAAAACCTTTGTTGCCAAAAACGGCTGCGACTCCACCCATACCGTCAGTCTGACGGTGTTCGACCCGATTTTGTTGCAGATAGACGGAACACCCAGTTGTTTCGGCGAGGCAACGGGATCACTGACGATTGCAGCGTCCGGCAACGCGCCGCCGTTCGATTATGCCTGGAGCCTGGCCGGCGAAAGTGGAACCGAAGTGGACGACGTGCCGGCAGGAAACTATACAGTAACCGTGACCGACGCCAACGACTGCACCGAAACTGCCAATACCATCGTGCCGGCGTACCCGCCCATTGTGTTCAGCGCCGAGGCGGATTCTGCAACGTGCTTCGGCCTGCCCGACGGCTCCATCACGGTGGAAACTCAGGACACGACCCTGGTTTTCAGCCTCGACGGCAGTGTTTTTTCCCAAACCACTTTTTATGACAACCTCACGGGTGGTAGCGCTTACGAAGTGTTTGCCCAGGATGTGTACGGCTGCGTAGACACACTGCCCATCGCAGTGTTGTCGCCGCCCGAGTTGGTCGTCATTATGCCCGGAGAAACAATAGTACAACTCGGTGATTCGCTGCAAATCGATGTGCTTGCTACGGGCCTGGAGCCGTTGACGTACGCTTGGGCCGACTCGTTTTATCTCAGTTGCCACAATTGTCAGGACCCCGTATCCAAGCCGCTGTCCGATGTGCTATACAGCCTCACGGTGTCCGATAAAAACGGCTGCACCGCTTTCGATCAGTTGCAGATCAGGTTGGAATATATTGTGGATGTATTTGTACCGAATGTGTTTTCACCGTTTTCGGCAAGCGACCAGAACAGCCGCTTCGATCTGAGTTTCGGCCCGGCGGCGGAGCGTATCCGGCTGCTGCGGGTATTCGACCGCTGGGGTGGGATGATGTACGAAATCGAGGATGTGCTGCCCAACGACAACTCGCGCGCCTGGGACGGGCGGCGCGACGGCAAAGTGGTGTTACCCGGCGTGTATACCTGGATGCTGTGGGTCGATCTGGTGGATGGGACGACGCGGAAATATCAGGGAGATGTTACGATAATTCGATGATTATCAAAGGGTTGATTTACGAATGCCGATTACATGATTGTTGATTTTCGATGTTCTGTAGAGTACTCTAAGAGACATCAAAAATCAACAATCATGTAATCGGCATTCGTAAATCAATTTCACGCCGGCTTGCTCTCGTCTCCTCCTTCCTTGTCTTTACCGGTCAGAAACTGGCGGGCGTCGTCGGTTTTTTCAGCCGCGTAGTCTTTGGCTTTTTCCCAAAAATCTTTGCCTTTCTCTGAGGCTTCCACCACTTCTTCTTTGGCTTCCCCGTAGAGTTCTTTGGCTTTTTCGGAGAGGTAACCCAGGGCGCCGCCTTCGTGGGCGGCCATTTTATCGCGCAGTACTTTGAGTTCCGCTGCCGCTTCGGCGGCTTCTACTTTGCCTTCGGCGGCCAACTTATCGGCTTTTGCGCTGAGTTCTGCGAATTTTTCAGCAGCAGTGCCTTTGAGTTCTTCGTAAGTAACACCGGCTTTTTCAAGCGTCGTTTTTGCTTTGTCGGACAGGCCTTTCCAAAAATCTTCCATGATGTTTTATTTTGTTTTGTGAAAATAAGAGGCTGCGAAAGTAGGGATGCGCATCGTCATTTCCAAGTTGATTCTTATCAACTCTTTTCTTCCCACACCTGCGCCAGGTGCACGATCGTCTCGGCGGCCTTTTCCATATCCTGTACGGAAACCCATTCCTGTTTGGAGTGAAATGCGTGTTCGCCCGCGAAAAGATTCGGGCAGGGCAGCCCCATAAAGGAGAGTCGCGAGCCGTCGGTGCCGCCGCGAATGGAGCTTTGGATGGGGGTTTTGAAACCCGCGCGTTGCAGCGCTTCGATAGCATAAGCCACGACCTGCGGGTGGCGGCGCAAGACTTTGCCCATGTTGCGGTATTGCTCGGTGATTTTGACTTCTGCACGGGAATTCGGGAAGGATTGAAGTACGCCGTCCACGATTTTTTGCAGGGTTTTGGCGTGGCGTTTCAGACCGCTTTCCGTGAAGTCCCGGATGATGAGTTTGATCGTGGCTTTTTCTAAATTGCCTTCAAAATGAACGGGATGGATAAAGCCCTGCTTGCCTTCCGTGTGTTCCGGGCTGAGTTTGTCGGGGAATTTGGCAACGATACGCGCGGCGATTTTCAGCGCATTCTCCATTTTTCCCTTTGCAAAACCGGGGTGGGCGGAAATGCCAAAGATTGTCACGGTTGCGCCATCGGCGCTGAACGTCTCGTTCTCGATGCTGCCGGCAGTTTCGCCGTCGATGGTGTAGCCGTAGCGGGCGCCGAGTTTTTTCATGTTGACTTTGTCCACGCCGCGGCCGATTTCCTCGTCGGGGGTGAAAAGGATGCGGATTTTGCCGTGTTTCAACTGTTTGTTGTTCAGCAAAATATGCGCGGCGTCCATGATAGCCGCTACGCCCGCTTTGTTGTCGGCGCCGAGCAGCGTTGTGCCGCTTGCGGTGATGATGTCGTTGCCGGTCTGGTGCTTCAAATCCGCGTGTTCTTTCATCCGGATCACTACCGAAGGGTCGTCGGGCAGCACCAGGTCCTGGCCTTTGTAGTTGGCATGGACGATGGGTTTCACACCCGCCCCGGAGCAATCGGGCGAAGTGTCTACGTGCGAGCAGAAGCAGAGCACCGGCACTTTTTTGTCGGTATTGGCCGGTATGGTTGCGTAGACGTAGCCGTGCTCGTCAAGTTCGGCATCGGCGATGCCGATGGCCTTCAACTCTTCCACCAGCACGCGGCTGAGGTTTTTCTGTTTTTCGGTGCTGGGTGTGGTCGGACTGTTGGGGTCGCTCTGGGTGTCGATGGTGACGTAGCGGAGGAAACGCTCTTTGGCAGTGTGGCGAAACATGGTATGTGATAATTGTGAGTGGAAATCCCGCTGAGCCACCGTGCGTTCGCTTCGCATTCCAAGCGATTGTGTCATTCAGAGCGTAGCGAAGAATCTGAGGCCGAAGATTGAGGACACTCTCTATTCCGGGCTATGCCCTCAGATTCTTCGCTACGCTCTGAATGACACCCGCTTTTCAATAATTGAAGCAAATGTTCGGCAGTATCGCGAGGCTGGTGTTTTTGACCGCCCGAAGGTACGATGGGGAAATACCTCCGCTATATATTTTTTCACGCTGAAATACTGCCTGATCAAATCACGCTGATCACCACGTTCCCCTTTTTATGCCCTTTGTCCACATACGCATGCGCCGCTGCGATTTGCGCCAGGTCATAATTTTTATCAATAACGGCTTTCAGTTTGCCTTCCTCCACCATCTTTTGTAAAAAACTGATCTGCTCCGCCGTTCCGAACATCGGGCCGTAAATCACCTTTATGTTGCCTGTCGCAGATGTCCATGCGCCCCGGAGCATTTGCTGAAGCATGGCAGCCCCTAAAAGCAAGGTTCCATTTTTCCTTACCGCAGCGATGCACGACGAAACGGGAGCCTTATTTACCGTTTCATAAACGACGTCGTATTGCACGCCGTTTTTCGAAAAATCGGTTTTGGTGTAATCGATCACATGATCGGCGCCGATTGATTTCACCATTTCAATATTGGCAGTGCTGCAAACTCCGGTGACCTCCGCCCCGAAATATTTGGCAATTTGCACCGCCGCCGTGCCGACCGCACCGGAAGCGCCGTAAATCAGCACTTTTTGCCCGGGCTGGATATTGGCTTTTTGGAGAAAATGCAAGGCGGTCGCGCCGCCGAAAGGCAGGGCGGCGGCTTCTTCGTGGGAGAGGCTTTCGGGTTTGATCGCCAATGCTCCTGTTTCGGGCAGGGAAATGTATTCGGCATAAGCGCCAAAATCCGTCGAAGTCGAGCCGAAAACCGGGTCGCCCACCTTAAATTTTGTTACGTTTTTGCCCACCGCTTCGATCTCGCCCGACAGCACGCCGCCCAAAACGGGTTTTTTCGGCTTGAACAACCCGAAGATAAACCGCACTGCAAACGGATCGGCTCTCCGCAAGCGGCTATCGCCGGACGTGACCGACGTTGCGTGGATTTTTACCAGGACTTCGTTGTCCTTCGGAAGGGGTTTTGTTATTTCTTTGATTTGGAGCACTTCGGGTGAACCGTATTCGGTATAAACTGCGGCTTTCATTGCGAACGTCATTTTTTTGCGTTTTTTTTTAAATTGTGCTGCAAAGATCAGACGGATAAAACCCCGATCCATTGACTTTGGGTAAGAAGTGCTACTTGATCATGATCCGCTTTCGGATCCTGCTCAACGACTCCGGCGTGACGCCGAGATAACTCGCCAATTGGTATTGCGGCACCCTGTCCAACAAATCGGGCCGGGTTTTCAACAAATTGAGGTAGCGTTCTTCCGGGCTGTTGAGGAGGTAGGATGAAAACCTGTCCATACTTTTACCAAGTTCTTCCTCGATCGCCATGTTTTTGGCGGGCTCGAGTCTGGGGAATTTTTCAAAAAACGCCGCCTCGTCGCCGGGCGCTCCGATCGTCAAAATGGAATCCTCGACACAGGACAGGTAAAATTTCGAAGGCACTTTTTTGAACGTGCCTTCGTACGGCGTAACCGGCTGCCCCTCGGTAAAGAAATTGGTAGTTTTTTCCTCGCCGTCCACCAAGTAATACTGCCGGATGCAGCCCTTCAACACGAAGTAGCACAGTTTTGCTACCTGACCTTCTTTCAGCAAGATCGCGCCTTTTTTAAATGCCTTCGTTTTTATAATTTTGGCGACCTCCTCCGCTTCCGCATCGCTGAGCGGCATGAACTGCGAAATGTACTTAATGAGTTCGTGCTCCGGGGAAGTGGTGCGGCGGGTTTTGGCGAGAGCGGTGTTGGGGCTGTGAGTCGGTGCTTCTGTCATATTGAGTTTTGTTGTATTTATTCTTTGAGCACGAAGATCAAGGCTTTTTACACTGCCAAACAGCGGCGTTCAGAGCAGCAGGCAGGGGAACGGAAAATGGGCGAATTTATAAATGATTCTTGCACTCAAAGGTAGAAAGTCTCTAAACCCATCACTGCTCGAGGAAGGCAATTCCCCGCTGTGTCCGGTTTTATTTCCGAAATCAATTACTTTTACGCCCATTCTAATATGCGGGCTCCATTATCATCATGCTCTCCAACCTCCAACTTCTCCTCAAACGCACCCTCGCCGACAACCTCGGCCAGTGCATCAAACAACTGGAAGCCTCGCTCGACCCCCGGCGCGATGTCTGGAACGATTGCCTCGGACTCTTGGCCGACTTCAACCGGCTGGAACGGGAAAATCTGGGCAATTTAGTTTCGCGGGACGACTACAACCGCGACTTTGCCAAACTGACGCAACGGGCCCTGCACCTCATCGACAACCTCCGGGACGACGACCTGTCTGCCGCCCGGCATCTGCGCGAAGAAATTCACGAGCGCATCCTCGTCGTCACCCGCCCGGAGCGGCAGGCGTACATGGAGCGTTTTTTTTCCAACAACTATTTCAAAAACGTCGCTTACATCCACTACGGCGACCCGGTGCCGCCGGAGCGCTTCGACCTGGCGCTGCTCGAAGACGTGCAGCCCGAGCCGCTCTCGGCCATGCTCATGGAACAATACGTCGAAAGCATCGACGCTTACCTCCTTTATTTCGGTGAAAAATTCCCGCTGTCGTGGGGACGTTATGCCGACAAGGTGTATTTCGCCAACTCCATTTTTTCGCTCTACGCCCGCATCCGGGAATTGCTGGAATTTATGAAGTATTACGACAAGGGTTAAGGTTTTTTTTGACAGGATAAACATGATTTACAGGATAAAAAAACACCTCGCAAATCCTGTAAATCATGTTTATCCTGTCAAAAAAACACCTGTTTATCCGCCGATCGTCGCCATACTTTCCGTCACGGGACTGTGCAGGAAGCGGTTTTGTTCCGCTTCGTGGCCGTCTTTGGCGCGGTGACCGATGGCTTCGGTGAAAGCGCCGGCCAGTTCGTCGTCGGTCGCGCCGGCACGCAGGAGGTCGCGCGCATTGAAAATGCCGGAATCGTACAGGCAGGTTTTGAGCAGGCCCTGCGGGGTGATGCGGATGCGGTTGCAGGTACCGCAGAAGGTGCGGCTGAACGCCGCGATCACACCCACCGTCCCGCGGTGGCCTTCGATGGCGTAATTGTAGGATGTTGAGTGCGGCGGATCGGGAATTTTTGTCAGCGCAGGATAACCCTGCCGGATATGATCGACGATGCGACGATGATCCCACACCCATTCTTTGTAGTGCTGACCCGAACCGTTGAAGGGCATTTCCTCAATAAAGCGCACGTTGACAGGCAGTTGGCGCGTCATTTCTACCATTGGCAGGATGTCCTGCTCGTTTTGGCCCTGCATCACGACGGTGTTGATCTTGACGTCGATGTCGTGCTCCAGCAACGCGTCGAGGGTGCGCATCACGGCGTCGAATTCGTCGCGGCGCGTGACTTCGAAGTAGCGCGCGGCATCGAGGCTGTCGAGGCTCAGATTGACCGAACTGATCTTCAGGCTTTTGAACTCCCCGACATGCGGGGCCGTCAGGACGCCGTTGGTGGTGAGGGCGATTTTTTTAACCCCGTCGAGGGCGGCGATATTTCTTAAAAAAGCCATGAGGTCGCGCCTGACGAACGGTTCGCCGCCGGTGATGCGCACCTTTTCGACGCCGAGCCCGGCCAGTACCCGCACGATGCGCTCCATTTCTTCATAACTCAGCAACTCCTGCCGGGGTACAAACCGGATGCCTTCCTCCGGCATACAATAGAAGCAGCGGAGGTTGCAGCGGTCGGTGACCGCAAGCCGAACGTAGTTGATGAGGCGACCGTGGTTGTCGTAGAGCACTTGAATTGAAGGTTGATGAAGGTTGAGGAAGGTTGATGAAGGTTGAGGAAGGTTGATAAATCGCGGTGTACGCTACGTTATAAACCTTTATCAACCTTTATAAACCCTTATCAACCATGATTAGTACCGATATCGGAGCAGTGGAAATACTTCTCCGGGCATAAAAACATCGCGTTCCAAAGGTAGTTCTAAAAATCCGTCGGTATCGCTGAGATTGGCAAGATCGCCGGAGCCGTGACCCGGTAAGGGTTGGGCGAGGAGCGCGCCGTCGGTTGCCGAAGTCAATCGAACCGGGAGAAAATAAGTCAGTGCCGGCTCGAATACCACCCGTTCGGTCAGAACGGCTGTTTCCGGCGGTCGCGGTATTTCGCCGAGGCTGCGGTGCAAAAACGGCAGCACATAGCGGCAGGCACACATAAAAGCAGAAACCGGGTTGCCGGGCAAGGCAAAAATGACCGCGCGACCGTTCAATTGCCCGAACCAAAAGGGTTTGCCGGGGCGCTGGGATATTTTGTGAAAAGCCTTTTTCACGCCGAGCGAATCCAGCACCTGCGGCACATAGTCGAATTTTCCTTCCGATACGGCGCCGCTCAAAATGACGAGTTCGTATACGCTGAAAATTTGCGCGAGCCCCTGCGCGATGGCCGACGGGTCGTCGGGAAAATGAAAAATCCGGCTGTGCAGTTGAAAATGTTCGGCCAGCAAGGCCTGAATGGCAAAAACATTGGAACTACGTATCTGGTGCGGCAAAGGCGTTTGTGCGACTTCCACCAGTTCGTCGCCGGTGGAGACGATGGCTGTGCGAGGCAGACGGGATACCAGTAGGCGGTTTTTGCCGATCGTGGCGGCAACGGCCATTTCCGGCGGACCGATTTTCCGGCCTTTCCCGACAATCACATCTCCCGCCATTCGGTCAATGCCCTGGAAATGAATATTTTGGCGGAAATTGATCGTATCGATCAGCACCGTTGCCGCGCCATTTTCGATGCGCAGATCTTCGTAGCGGATCACGGTGTCCGTGCCTTCGGGCAGCATCGCTCCAGTCATTACTTCTATACAACCTTCGGCATCATGCAGGGTAAGCCGGAGTTTTCCAGCAGCCGAGACGCCTCCGATGGCAAATTGCCGCCGCCCTTTTTCAAACTGCGCATGGCAAATCGCGATGCCGTCCATCGTCACCCGGTCGAACGGCGGAAAATCCCGGTCGGCGCTGAGGTCTTCGCCGAGGGTACGGCCCAATGCCGCGGTCAGTTCGACTTCCTCGAAGGCAGGCGAAAAGGCATGTTGTAAAATGATGTGTTCCGCTTCGGCGACGGTGCGCATGGTGTGTGGAGACTGGTGGAGGCAAATGTACGGGGTTTGGGGTCAACCCTGCCACCTGTCCTGATTTTGATTGACGAATGCCGATTACATGAAATATGATATACGATGTGGGGCGCTGCTCCACGCGCAAAAACATCGTCACTTGTATTTCATGTAATCGGCATTCGTCAATCAAAAAAATCTTAAAAATCAGGGCTTTCCGACCGGAAGTGCCCAAGGAAGGGAATAAAACCCAAATTGATTTACCGCCTTTTCCCGACATTTGTTTCCAAACATTCACTTCCATGTCCACGTTTACCCATCTCGACGCATCCGGCAACCCTGCGATGGTGGATGTCGGTGAAAAACCCGTCACCCGGCGCAGCGCAAGGGCGCGAGCGATTGTGCTGCTGCCCGATGCGGTGCTGGCGCAGTTTGACACCGGCGATATCCGCACCAAAAAAGGTTCGGTTTTCCAGACGGCCATCATCGCGGGCGTCATGGCGGCCAAGCGCACCGGCGATCTGATACCGCTTTGCCACCCGCTGGGATTCGACAACTGCCAGGTCGAAATCAGCCTCAACGAGCGGCGCGAAGTGGTAGTGGACTGCACGGCGTCGGTCACCGCCAAAACCGGCGTCGAAATGGAAGCCCTGACCGGCGCCACGATCGCCGCTTTGACCATCTACGATATGTGCAAAGCCTTGTCGCACGACATCGTGATCCGGGAAATCAAACTAATGGAAAAAACCGGCGGCAAAAGGGACTTTCATAGGGAATAGTGCCGTCTACCGTCCACGTCCGCCGTCTACCGTCTTATGATGCATCAAAAACATACAAAACTCGCCCGACCCGCCACCGGCCATTGGAACCGGCAGGAATGGGCCATCCTCGGCACGGTGTGCAGCAACATTCAGGCGCTGGCACAGACACTGGGCAAACACTTTGCCGGCCGTTGGAAAACCGGCTATGTGGATGCCGACCATAAAGCCGCCGGGGAGGGCGAAAACACATCCTCTTTTGCGCTCCGGTGGACGGATAAAATCGGCTTTCACCGGCTCGATTATTTGGAAACGCCCAATTCCTGGGAGCAACGTTTCTTGATGAACGAACTGGACCTGGTGCTGGTCAACGGCAACCACTTCGAAGCTTCCCGGCAAATACTGGCGCTCGACCGCCGGAAATTCGACAGCCTGTCGCGCAAACTGAACCGGCTGACACAGGTGGATTTGTTGCTGACCAAAACCGGAGATCCGGACTTTGTCACGCCCGGGGAGTTGCCCGGGTTTTTGAAAGATCATTTGCCCAACTGGTCGACCCTGCCGATGCTGGATTGGTCGGAACCCGACGTCCTTGCCGCGTTTTTGGAAAAAAACCTGCGGATCGCCCCTTTGAAGGCGCTCATCCTGACCGGTGGCAAAAGCACCCGGATGGGGCAGGACAAAGCGGAAATGGCCTACTACGGTCGCCCGCAGTGGCAACACCTGAAGTCCATGCTGGAAAAGAAGGGTCTGGAAGTGTTCATTTCCCGCCGCGAAGATCAGGCCGGCGACTTTGCCGGCGAGCAGGTGATTGCCGATACTTTCACGGGATTGGGTCCATCGGGCGCCATCCTTTCCGCTTTCCGGCACGACCCCGATGCGGCCTGGCTGGTACTTGCCTGCGACCTGCCGCTACTCGACGAACCGACGATCGGTTTTTTGCTCGACCACCGGAACCCGTCGGCTGTGGCGACCGCATTTCGACAGGTACCCGCATTGCCGGGTTTGTCCGATGCTGCCGCAGGCGAAACCGGATTTCCCGAACCCTTGGTCGCTATCTGGGAGCCGAAGAGTTACGGGCGCTCCCTCCGTTTTTTGGCGCAGGGCATCGGTTGCCCGCGCAAAGTGTTGATCAATTCCGACACGCACCTGCTCGATGCGCCGCATCCGGCCGCGCTGACGAATGTGAACACGCCGGAAGAACGGGCGGTGGTGTTGGAAAGGTTGAGAGGTTGAGATTGTTGAGGAGTTGAGTGGGTCGCGGTTTTTCTCAACTCCTCAACAATCTCAAACTCTCAACTATTTTTCACACAACAACATCCAACACCAACACACCCGCCAGTCCCGCCACGGCAACGATGCTTTCCATCACCGTCCAGGAGCGGAAGGTGTCTTTGATGGAGAGGTTGAAATACTCTTTGTACATCCAGAAGCCGGAGTCGTTGACGTGTGAAAAAACGAGACTGCCCGCGCCGATGGACAACACCATCAGGTTCGGATCGGCGCCCGACTGAACCAAGACCGGCGCCATAATGCCCGCCGCAGTCAGTCCGGCCACCGTAGCGGAGCCGACACACAAACGGATCATAGCGGCGATCAGCCAACCCAAAACCAACGGATTGACCGCCAACCCCTGCAACATCGCTCCGATTTCATTGCTGACGCCGCTGTCGATCAATACCTGTTTCAATGCACCGGCGCCGGCCACGATCAGCAATACCAATGATACGTCTTTGACCGCTTCGCCGTAATACCCGGTTATAGTTTTCATGCTTTTGCCGTTGGCAATACCCAGTGAAAAAGTGGCAACGAGCAATGAAATGAGCATGACGATAATGGAGTCGCCCAAAAAGGCAAAAGTGCTGCGCAGCATTCCCTCCGTTTGTCCCATCATAGGGATCGCTGTGGAGATGAGCAGCAGGATGACCGGCAGCAGGGCGGACAAAAAACTGTTGGCAGCGCCGGGCAGCCGGTCTGCCGGGATGGGTTCTACCCGGAATGTTTGCAAGGGAGTCGAATGGATGTTTTTCAGCGTATTGGCAAAAACCGGCCCGGCCAGGATGATCGTCGGAACGGCGATAAAGATGCCGTACAGAAGCGTGACGCCGAGGTTGGCGCCGAATTGCGCCACTAAGGCCGCCGGAGCAGGGTGCGGCGGCAAAAAGCCGTGTGTGACGGACAAAGCGGCCAGCATCGGGATACCCACCCACACCGCAGGTAGTCCGGTGCGATACACCACGGAGAACAGCAATGGCACCAGCAACACAAAACCGACGTTGTAAAAAAGCGGGATGCCGACGATGAAGCCGGTCAGCATCATGGCCCATTGGATGTGTTTTTGCCCGAATGTCTTTAGCAATACGTCCGAAATCTTCTGTGCCGCCCCGCTTTCGGCCACCAACTTGCCCAGCATAGCGCCGAGGCTGATAATGATGATCAGTTCACCCAGCATATCGCCGATGCCCTTTTTCAACGACTTCGTCAGATCGGCGACGGGTATGCCCAGCAGCCAACCGGCCAGCAACGACACGAGCAAAAAAGCGATAAAAGCGTTGAGCCTGCCCCAACTGATGAGCAGGATGAGCAGTGCGATGGAAAGGAAAATGATGAGGAGGGACATAATGCGGCGTTTTCAAATTTCGCCGCAAAGTAGCAAAAGCATGGGGAGAATAATACAAGTCATTTTTGACAGGATTTCAGGATTAACAGGATTTCGTTTTATTGAAAAACAACAATCGGAATCCTGTTAATCCTGAAATCCTGTCAAAAAACGACTTCAAATTGGGGTATCGTATCAAGCCACCTTGATCGACCTGTCCAGATACACGTCCTGGATCGCATTCAGCAAGGCAACACCCTCTTTCACAGGCTTCTGGAATGCCTTGCGACCGCTGATAAGGCCCATGCCGCCGGCGCGTTTGTTCACCACCGCGGTGATGACGGCTTCCTGCAGATCCGTCGCGCCTTTCGATTCGCCGCCGGAGTTGATGAGTCCCACGCGGCCCATGTAGCAGTTGGCGACCTGGTAGCGGGCGAGATCGATCGGGTGGTCGGTGGTGAGTTCCGAGTAGACTTTCGGGTGTGTTTTACCGAAATTGACGGCGTTGTAGCCGCCGTTGTTGGTCGGCAGTTTTTGCTTGATGATGTCGGCCTGGATGGTCACGCCGAGGTGATTGGCCTGCCCGGTGAGGTCGGCGGAAGTGTGATAGTCCACGCCGTCTTTTTTAAACGCATTGTTGCGGGTGTAGCACCAGAGGATGGTGGCCATACCGAGTTCGTGCGCCAGTTCGAAAGCCTGGCTTACCTCGATGATCTGGCGGGCGCTTTCGGCGGAGCCGAAGTAGATGGTGGCGCCTACGGCTACCGCGCCCATGTTCCAGGCGTCGCGCACGGTACCGAACATGATCTGGTCGAATTTATTGGGGTAAGAAAGGAACTCGTTGTGGTTGATTTTCACCACGAAAGGAATTTTGTGGGCGTATTTGCGCGCCACGATGCCCAACACACCGTAGGTGCTGGCGACTGCGTTGCAGCCGCCGTCGACGGCGAGTCTGACGATGTTTTCGGGGTCGAAAAAAGCGGGATTCGGCGCGAAGGATGCCCCTGCCGAGTGTTCGATGCCCTGGTCGACGGGAAGGATGCTGACGTAGCCGGTGTTGGCCAGACGGCCTGTCCCGAGGATTTGCTGGAGGCTTCGGAGTGTTTGGGCGGAGCGGTTGCTTTGTTGCCAGATTTCGTCCACATGGTTGCGCGAAGGCAGGTGGAGTGTTTTTTTGTCGATGGTTTTACACTCGTGTTCGAGGTAAAATTTGGCCTTGTCTCCAAGCAGGTCGAGGATTTTTTGATTTGCCATGAAAAGTGTGGTGGTGTGTGATGGTTAGAAAATGGTTGCTGGTTCTTGGTTCTTGGTTGTCGGTTACTTGTTGTCAGTTATCATTACACAACTAGTAACCAGTAACCAAGAACCGACAACCAAGAACCGCATCAGAAATTCCAGGTAAAACTAAAGCGGTATTCCATGGGGTTTTGGTAGGATTCGAGGTCGTTGGCGACGGCGAAATTGTACATCAGGCAGATTTCGGAGCCGGCGCCGCCCCTGCCACCTGCAAAGTTGTAGCCAGCGCCAAGGCGTTGGTTGAAGCGGGTTTGGTTGTATTTCTCATTGGTACCGATGTACACGTCCTGATACCACTCGTTGGACAATTCGCCCTGGAGGAAAAAGCCCTGGTAAGCCCGGAAACGAAGAAACCCACCCACATCGGTATTGAAAAGAGCGGTCGCCGCGTAACCGGATTGTTTGTACGAACTGAAAATAAAGGAGAGCCGCGGCCCGACCGAAAGCGCCGGGGTGATTTTGTAGCCGACCTGGGGCGCGATGCCAAACTGGAACACGCTGCTACCGCTACCGCCCGAAAAACCGAGGACCAGACCGCCGCCGTACCACAGCTTCGATTTAAAATCGGAAGGCGGTTCGCTTTTTTTCTTGCTTTTGCTTTGAGCAAATGTACTGTGGGCAAAAAACAGCAAAATCGCAGCGGCAAGGGCCGGGAAGCATTTTTTTAAACTCATACCTGAGGCATTGTTTGTGAATAAGTTTTTGTTTTGGCGGGGCAAAGGTATAAGTTTGGTTGTTAGTTCTTGGTTGTTAGTTCTTGGTTGTTAGTTCTTGGTTCCTGGTTCCTGGTTGTTGGTTCCTGGTTCCTAGTTGTTCAGGTTGACCAAGAACCAGGAACCAGGAACCAGGAACCAACAACCAGGAACTATGAGCAGGCCAGACTTTCGTCCGATATTTGACTAAATGAGCATTTTTTCATTCTGGCACGAAACGGAAATTCAAACATGTACTACTTTCGCAGGCGAAAAAAGAGTTCCCGTCAGTTTCACGTTGCTGAATACCGATTTCCCCTTCAGATTTTTGGAATACAATTATGCGACGCAACCCTGCCTGTCGAAGGGTCGTTTCCCTTTATTTTTAATGAATTTTTCTTCCATCACTTTGTCAAACTGAACCAGACCATGACTGTACGCTTACGTCTGTCTTCCCTGTTGTGCGCGTTGTTTTTCTTTGTCGCTCAGCTACAGGCGCAAATCTTTAACGGCACCCTTAACTCTGTATCCTCGACTGCCCTGAACGACCGATTTACTTCCTGCGAAGTGTATCAACTGGATGTTGCGGCGTTTAATGAGTGGGTGAAAAACACCCCGGAATTTTCACAGAGCGAAATCCATCTCGGAAACCGGCACTGGAAACTCGAACTCGTACCAAGCGGCCTGATGGCCGATTATACCTTGCAGGTGCTGACGCCGCAAGGCCTTGAAGTGCACAAACCTGCCAACAAAGCATTCAATGGTTACGAGAAAAACGCCGGCGGACGGGTGGCGTTCACGGTAGACGAGGATTTCATTTCCGGTCTTGTGTTTGAAGGCAGCGAAATCTGGTACATCGAGCCTTACCGCTACTACGATCCCTCTGCTTCTATGAATCAATTTGTTGTGTACGAACGAAATGCAGTCATTCGCGACAACTTTAACAGCACTTGTATAGCGCTGGAGACTGAGGGCAAAATGAAGGAAATGTTGTTCGACCAGCACCACGAAGAGGAGGAGGAGGAAGAATCCAAAATGCAGGCTTGCTACCAGGCGGATATTGCCATTGCCTCCGACAAGTCCATGTTCAACAAATACGGGTCGGTCAACGAAGTGGAAAACCACAACATCGCTGTACTCAATGACGTGCAAACAAACTATATCGGTTGGTTCAACCACGATATACAGTTCAATATCGTTACCCAGTTTGTTGTCACGGGCACCGATCCCTGGTCATCTTCAAACGATGCGGGCACCTTGCTCGGCAGTTTCAGAACCTGGGGCAATGCGGGCAACTTTGGTGTTCCCTACGATGTCGCCAGCCTTTGGACCAACCGCGATTTCACCGGCAGCACAGTTGGTATCGCATACATTGCCGGTGTTTGCAACAACTCCAGATACAATTGTTTACAGGATTTTACTTCTAATTCAGAGTTGTTGCGTTGCTTGCAGTCGCACGAATTGGGACACAATTTCAGCGCGTCGCACGACAACTGTCCTACCGGCGTATTCTTCATCATGTGCCCGTTTGTGTCCACTTCCAACGATTGGAGCAGCAATTCTGTCAACCAGATCAACGCATTTATCGCTCCATTGGTCGGCAATTGTCTGGCATCCTGCGGACCGCCGCCGCCGCCGTTGTTGGCTGATTTTTCCTGGGAGCCCGAACCCGGATGCCAGGGGGAACCGGTACAATTCACCGACCAGTCCACAGGTAATATCACCAGTCGCGCCTGGGTTTTCCCCAGCGGCAACCCGTCGACTTCCACACAGACCAATCCGGTCGTGATATGGAACAATCCCGGCACTTACGCCGTAAAACTGACTTTAACGGGCGTCGGCGGTACGGCGACCATCACCCAAAACGTGACGATTCAGGCCAACCCTGTGGCCAATTTTACCTCATCTGTCGCCGGTCTTACGGTCACCTTCAACAGCACATCCACCAATGCCGATACATACTTTTGGGATTTCGGCGATGGCGGTACCAGTGATGAAGAAGATCCGATGTATACCTACTTTGAACCGGGCATTTATACAGTTGTACTCACAGTAACCAACGAGTGTGGTACTTCGACCAAAACTTTTACGGTCAATACCGGCCCGATTTCCGATTTCAGCGCGAGCCCGACCGATGGCTGCGCCACACTCTCCGTACAGTTCACCAACTTGTCATCGTACAATGCTTCCAGTTTTTCCTGGTTATTTCCGGGTGGCAGTCCGTCTTCATCCAATCAACAGAACCCGGTAGTACAATATGCCACCTCGGGCAGCTTCACCGTCACGTTGATCGCTATCAATCCTTCCGGCACCCATACGACGGTAAAGACGAATTACATCAACGTGCAGACAATTCCTTCGGTCGGTTTTACCCACACGGTGAACGGTCTGACGGCTACTTTTACCAATAATTCCAACGGTGCTACTTCTTACCTCTGGAATTTCGGCGATGGTCAGACAAGTACGGAAACCAATCCCGTGCATACCTATCCTGCAGGCGGGGTGTATACCGCTCAGTTGACCGCTACGAACGACTGTGGCAGTAACATTATCACCAAAACGGTCGTTGTTTCCGCGCCGCCGGTTGCTTCATTTACTGCAACGCCCACAAACGGTTGCGGACCGTTGAGCGTGCAGTTTACCAGCACTTCGACGGGCAATCCGACTTCATACAGCTGGACTTTTGCCGGCGGCAGCCCGTCCGGTTCGACGGCACAAAATCCGTTGGTGGTGTACAATACGCCCGGCACTTATTCCGTCACCCTCACTGTGAGCAACGGCGCCGGCACCAATACCGTAACGCAAACGAATTTCATCACGGTCAATACTGTGCCGGTAACGAATTTCACCAGCAGCATCAACGGCGCCACGGTTACATTCACCAATACTTCCACCAATGCAACTTCGTATTTGTGGAATTTTGGCGACAACCAAACCAGTACAGAGACAAACCCCACACACACCTACGTCAATGACGGAACATATACCGTGGTTTTGACATCTACGAACGCCTGCGGTACCAGCACTTCCACAAAAACGGTGGTCATCGTGACGCCGCCCACGGCCGGGTTTACCGCATCGCCCACAACGGGCTGCGCTCCTCTCACGGTACAGTTCACCAACACGTCTTCGGCGAATGCGACCTCCTACAACTGGACTTTTGCAGGCGGTACCCCCTCGAGTTCGACAGCGCAAAATCCGACGGTAGTTTACAACACACCCGGCACGTATTCCGTCACGCTGACGGCAAGCAATTCTGCCGGTTCCAATACCTCCACGAAAATCAATTATATCACGGTCAATACCGTACCGGTTACCGGATTTACCAGCAGCACCAACGGCGCTACGGTCACGTTTACCAATACATCTGCCAACGCGACCTCGTACCTGTGGAATTTTGGCGACAACCAGACCAGTACTGCCGTCAATCCGACGCATACGTACGCCAACGACGGTTCTTATTCGGTGACACTGACCTCGACGAATGCCTGCGGCACCACAACCGCTACACAAACGGTCGTCATCGTCACGCCGCCAACCGCGTCCTTCACGGCTAACCCCACGAGCGGTTGCGGACCATTGACGGTTCAATTTACCAGCACCTCGTCGTCGAATGCGACCAATTTCAACTGGACATTTGCAGGCGGCAGCCCGTCCGGTTCGACGGCACAAAACCCGACGGTCGTCTACAACACACCCGGCACCTATTCCGTCACCCTGACCGTGAGCAATTCGGCCGGTTCGAATACCGCTACGCAAACCAACTATATCACGGTCAACACGACACCTGTTTCCGGCTTTACCAGCAGTACCAACGGGCTGACCGCCACGTTTACCAATATTTCCACGAACGCCACTTCATATCTGTGGAATTTCGGCGACAACCAGACCAGTACCGCTACGAACCCGTCGCATACTTATGCCCAGGACGGCACGTACACGGTGACACTTTCGGCCACCAATGCCTGCGGCACGGTCATAACGACTCAAACGGTCGTCATCGTGACACCGCCTACAGCCGGTTTTACGGCAACGCCCACGACAGGCTGCGCACCGCTGACCGTGCAATTCACCAACACTTCCTCATCGAATGCTACTTCCTTCAACTGGCAATTCACCGGCGGCACACCGTCCAGTTCGACGGCGCAAAACCCGGTAGTCGTGTACAATACACCCGGCACCTATTCCGTGACGCTCACGGCGAGCAATTCGGCGGGGTCGAACACTTCGACGCAGACCAATTACATCACGGTCGGCACCACACCGACAACGGGTTTCACCAGTAGTGTGAACGGCCTCACCGCCACCTTCACCAACACCTCGACGAACGCGACTTCGTACGCCTGGAATTTTGGCGACAGCCAAACCAGCACGGCTACAAACCCGACTCATACTTATGCCCAGGACGGCACGTATACTGTGACCCTCGCAGCGACGAATGCCTGCGGTACGACCATTTTCACCCAAAATGTAGTGATCATCACCGCACCAAGTGTGGGCTTCACGGCCAACACCACTACAGGCTGCGCGTCTCTGACCGTTCAGTTTCAAAACTTGTCGTCGTCCAACTCCACCTCCTGGCAATGGACATTCCCGGGTGGCACGCCCGCCAGTTCGACCGAACAAAATCCATTGGTAGTCTATAACACGCCCGGCGTGTATGATGTGACCTTGGTGGCTACCTCTCCGGGCGGCAGCAGCACCTTTACACAGCCGGGTTTCATCACCGTACTCGGGCCGCCAACAACGACCTTTAGCAGCAGCGTCAACGGCACGACGGTTACCTTTACCAATACTTCGCAAAACGCCACCACTTACCTGTGGGAGTTTGGCGACGGCAGCACCAGCAGCGAGACCAATCCGACGCACACGTACTTAAATGGCGGCACCTACACGGTAACACTATCTGCCACTAATAATTGCGGTACATCGATATTCACGCAGCAGGTCGTGATCGATTCGGCGCCGGACGCCGGCTTCGCCCTGAGCAGCCAGGAAGGATGCGTGCCGTTCACGGTGCAATTCACCAATCAATCGGGTGGAAACCCCACCGCCTTCGAGTGGACCTTCGAAGGCGGCCAGCCCGCGACATCTACGGAAACCAACCCGGTCGCTTCCTGGAACCAGCCCGGCACATACACCGTAACGCTTATCGCTTCCAATGCGACGGGCAGCGACACAGCAACAGCCACAGTGACAGTGAACGGCGCACCTGTCACGGGATTCACGGCTCAAACCGCAGGGCTTTCGGTTGTACTGACCAATACTTCCGTCAATGCCGATACCTATCTCTGGGATTTCGGCGACGGCCAAACCAGCACCGAAGCAAATCCCACGCACAATTACGGTATGACCGGTACCTATACCGTCACGCTGCAAGCGACCAATGAATGCGGCACGACGGAATTCACCATGCAAGTCGTCATCTCCGGCAGCGCGCCATTGGCCGCATTTACGGTAAGCGAAAGCAGCGGCTGTATACCGTTCACCGTACAATTCACCGATCAATCGGCAGGCAATCCGACCGCATGGAAATGGGAATTCATCGGCGCCAGCCCCGCGACCTCCACGGAACAGAATCCGACGGTTACGTACACATCTACCGGGACTTTTCCTGTCACGCTGATTGTCAGCAATCAATACGGATCGGATACGCTGACGACGCAAAGTGCTGTGAACGCGCAGAATATACCTACTTCAGGGTTTGCCTATCTGGTGAATCAGGGTACCGTTTCATTTAGCAACCAGTCGCTGAATGCCACGACGTATATGTGGAATTTCGGCGACGGCAGCACGAGTTCGGAAACCAATCCGGTGCATACATTTGCGGCCCCGGGCACGTACACCGTGGAACTGACAGCACTGAATATTTGCGGCGCCAGTACGCTTCAGCAGACCGTTGTGATCACGACGGTCGGTGCGGAAGAGCTCACCTGGCTCAACCGGTTCCGCTTGTATCCAAACCCGAACACGGGTATTTTTACGGTTGAGATGGACGGTTTGCCTTACGAAGAAATTGAATTCACTTTGTTCAATACCATCGGTCAGATGGTCAAACGGGAAGTGGCCGATTTCGGCGCCGGCACGTTGGTCCGCAAATTCGACTATGGCTACCTGCCCGCAGCGATGTACACGTTGCGCATCCGGGCGGGAGCCTCGGCAAAATACGTGAAAGTGGCGGTGCAGCGATAGTTGGAGGGTAATTGGGGTCATTAGAGTCATTAGAGTAATTAGAGTAATTAGAGTAATTACTTTAATGCCCCCAATTACTTTTTTAATGACTCTTTAATGACACTACATGATTTTTAACACTGATTTGGCGTGGTGTTTGATTTATACCTGCTAAACCCGTGATTATGAAAAAGATAATAAGCATTGTTTCATGCGCCCTTGCATTGATGACCGCCACTGTTTCTGTTGCGCAAACGCTGAAAGCAGTGGATGATACTCAAAATGCGGGCAAGGTTGAATGGATCAACCGCTCGGAGAATACCGGGAAGATTCCATTCGGTGTACCGGTGACCCGTGAATTCAAAGTCAAAAACATCAGCCGGGAAAACCTGCTTTTACTGCAAGTGCGTACCACCTGCCACTGTGTTTCGATGGAGTGGTCACGCGAACCGATCAGCCCCGGCGAAACGGGTGTGATCCGGGCAACCTACGACGCTCAACGCGAAGGTGATTTTTACAAAATCATCTCGGTCAATACAAATTTCGACCCCAACCAGGGCGTGCCGTTTGCGATGACGGGCAAAGTGGATAAGAAATTGGAGGCGAGCAGCGGGCAGTAATTTGGGGTAATTGAAGTCATTAAAGTCATTTTTATGAGAAGCCAGTTCGGGAGTACTCCCCTGAACTGGCTTCTTTGTTTTCCGTTTCGCCGACTTTCCATTCCTTTAGGGCCTAAAATCGCCCGATATGAAAAATCGACTGCTTCGCCGCACGCTGAAAGTCGTCGCCATTTCCCTGCTGCTTTATTTTACCGTCATTTTTGTCCATGGCTGGCTTACCGACTGGCAGCCCGCCGAAGGGCCCGGCCCGATCATACCTGTACAGGCTGCCACCGAAACGGTAGTGACCGACAGCATCCTGCGTTTTGCGCTCTGGAATGTCGGCTACGGCGGCCTGGGCGCCGAATCGGATTTTTTCTATGACGATGAGGGTATGTGGTATTCCGGCAGCAGCATGGTGCGCAGTCCGAAGGATCTGGTGGAAAAGAACCTGCGCGGCGCGACTGATTTTTTAAAAACCACGCAAGCCGACTTTTTCCTTTTGCAGGAAGTGGATATTGAATCCGACCGCAGCCACCGCTTGCGGCAATTCGACGTTTATGTGCAGGCTTTGCCGGGCTTTGCAGCGACTTTTGCTCTCAATTATCAGTGCGACCGCGTGCCGATCCCCTTGCTCGAACCCTGGAATGCGTATGGGAAAGTACTGTCGGGGCTCGGCACATTTTGCCGTTATCAACCTACAGAATCGGTGCGTTACCAATTGCCCGGCAAATACCCGATGCCCGATCGTATGTTTCAACTCGACCGCTGTGCCGCCTTGCATCGTTTTCCAACCAGCCGTGGGAACGACCTGGTGGTCATCAACCTGCACAATTCCGCTTACGACCCCGGCGATAAAATCAAGGCCATCCAACTACCTTATCTGCGCGACCTGGCGCTGGCTGAATTCGCCAAAGGCAATTACGTTGTGTTAGGCGGCGACTGGAATCAGTGCCCGCCGCATTTTCGCTTCGACACGTTCATGCCCGGCAAAACACAAGGGTATGTGCAGGGCAACCTGCCACCTGATTTTTTCCCGGAAGACTGGGTTTTTGCATACGATGCCACTGTGCCGTCCAACCGGAAGGCGCGGAACCCGTACTTGAAAGGACAAACGTTTGAGACCCTGATCGACTTTTTCCTCGTTTCGCCCAACGTACGGGTAAAAGCCGTGAAAGGTATGAACCAGGATTTTCAGTTTTCTGATCACCAGCCGGTGTGGATGGAAGTGGAATTGCGGTGATTGGGGGTAATTTCGGTAATTACAGTAATTACAGTAATTACCAAAATTACAGTAATTACCAAAATTACTGTAATTACCATTTTAATTCGCCCCTACAGAAGCGACATCAGCGACTTCTTTTTTTCGTGAAACCTTCTTATATCGGTCGCGGATGTACCGCAAGCCCGGTTTTTCAACATAAAAAGTAATCAAGGAAGCCAGCAGGATGACTGTCGGCAGGCAGATGAAGAAGACAACCACCCAAAAATTCATGCCCAACTGACCCTCCAAAAAGGGTATGATAAGGCTCTTGCACACAAACTTGTGCACCAGATAAAGGCTGTAAGAAATGGTGCCCAAAAATACGGTCGCGCGGTTGACAACCCGAAGTGGCACATCGAATGCGTACAAAGCGAAGACCGTGAAATAAATGACCAGCATCGCTGCGTATTCTACCTGCGAAATATACAGAAAGGAAGTTCCGCCGTCGGCATACAGTATGACCTGTGTGCCAAGGCATGCCGCGAGCAGCGGTATTTTGGCAAAGCGCCGCCCCTGTTGAAATTTGATTTTGTAAAATAAGATACCGGCAAAAAAGAGCGGGAAGTGATTGATCAAGCCGACAAGTCCGCGGGAAAACTTAAAAATCAACGGCGCCGCACTGTTCAGTACGAAGTGATTCAACAGGATAAAGGCCAGGCCGGCCAGGCCGATGTATATAATTTTATCGAGCCATTTGAGGGAAAAAACCAGCAACATCACCACGTAAAACTGCATTTCAATCAGCAGCGTCCAGTAGGGTTCGTCGAGGTTCGGGATTTTGAAATAATACTGGATCATGGTCATGTTGCCCAGATATTGGGTCAACAATCCCGACATGGATTCGCTGTGTATCAGCCGGTAAACGACCGTCATCAATGCTGTAAATGTCACCACCGCCCAGTACGTCGGAAATAGCCTTGAAAAGCGGCTGACCACAAAATCTTTCCAGTTTTTTGTGCTGGAAAGCGTCAGGAAAATGACGAATCCACTGATTATAAAGAAGAAATCCACACCCGTGACGCCGTATTTGAACCCGAGGTACATTTCGGGCCGGTCCATCGTAAAATGAAAAAGCACCACCATCAAAGCGGCGATGCCTCTCAAAGCGTCCAGTTCCAGGAGCCTGTTTTTCCCTTGCTGTTTTGATTCTCCCATAGTTTGAGGTTTTGACAACATAGTCCGTTTTAACGGCATTTGACAAATACCATGCACGGGATTTTCAGGCGTGCCTGTTTTGCCGCTTTCTGTCACTTACGCGACAAATTTCTTGTAATTTTTGCCACTAAAAAAACAAACCGACCACAACCGCCGCTACACATCGCAAATCGCTACTCTTTTCCCCCGATGATTTCAACAAAAACCCCGTCGGGATCCTGCACCATGATGAGTTCCAGATTGTCGCCCATGCTCACAGGCGATTTGCCCAACAGCCGGATACCGTTTTGCTGCAAACGCGCCTTGATCGCTTTGGTAGACTTTATTTCGAAAGTAAGGTAACGAACGCCGGGCGCATCGGTGACGTAGTTAGGCTTGATGCCCGTCGTGTCGCTGCAACAGGCTAATTTCAGGGTGGTGGCGTTGGGCGTATCTTCCAGTTTCAACATCCTGACCTTGAATGGTTTGCCATCTGACAAGCCTGAATCCGTACCGAATTGGCCATCCACTTCAAAACCGCCCGTTTCTGTCATGCCGACGATATTTTTGTAAAAATCCAGCGATTTGTCCAGGTCGGAACAGACAAGCCCGATTTGGAGAACGCCGGCGACGGGTTCGTTTTTTTCGCTGCAGGAGGGAAAAAGCGCAAGCAACGACAGTAAAGCGACGGAAAAAGCAGTTCTCGTTGTGTTGTTGGCGGGGACGCCAACAACGGCAGGAATTTTAATTATCTTCATCTTCGATTGTTTTGGCTCAAAAGTCGGAAAAAACACAAATCAAAAGCATCAAACCTTCAAGGCTTATTTCCATTGCTGCATCAGCCGTTCCGGAACATTTGTTCATAAAAATCCACCACCCGTTCGTCCGTGATAACATCCTGCGGGCGAATACGTTGGTGCAGCACGATACCCTCCAGGGTGCGGCATCGGCTGAGCGCCACGTAGAGTTGGCCGTGCTCGAATGCGCCGCCGCCGAGATCGATCAGCACACGGTCGAAGGTCTTGCCCTGGCTCTTGTGAATGGTGATCGCCCAGGCGAGTTTGAGCGGGTACTGTATAAACGAACCCACCGTTTCCGTTTCAATGCCGCCTGTCGCACCGCTCTTGTATCGGATGATCTCCCATTCGGATTTCGACACGTCGATCCTGCGCTTTTTGCCGCCGTATTCTTCGGTCTGCACGATGATTTTTTCCTTGCCCACTTCAATGATTTTCCCGATCGTGCCATTGACGAATTGCCGCTCCTCCAGGTCGTTGCGCACAAACATTACCTGCGCGCCTTTTTTCAATTTTAATGCCGCCTCGGTGGGGTACAAACCCGGGTCGAATTGCCCTTTCACCTCGGCAAGGAATTCGTGCTCCGGTTCATGGAGCAACGAAAGTTCGCGCTGGTTGATGCGGTCGGCGGTCATGTTGCGGGAGCACAGCGTGATGTAGCCTTCCGTTTCTTTGAAATCGGGCAAATAACGTTCGTTGAGGTCGTCGAGGTCGTCGTGATCGATCTCGTTGATGCGCACCGCTTCGAGCAGCCGCAGGAAATGCCGCGATTCCTGGCGATACACCTTGCGGAGTTCGAGGTTTTCCAATTGAAAATCAGGTTCTCCGAAAATTTTAGCCGAAAAAAAATAAGGCGATTCGTAGTAATCCTGAAAATAAGCGGACTCGACGGGATCCCGCGTCACCACCGGCGGCAATTGGAACAAGTCGCCGAAAAACACCAACTGTACGCCGCCGAACGGCCGGAAATTCTCGCGGTTGACCCGCAGGAATTTGTCCATGCCGTCGAGCATATCGGCACGCACCATCGATATCTCGTCGATGATAAGGATTTCGAGATTTTTGTATATCCGCAACAGGTCTTTGCGCGTAACCTTGCGCGCGGCCTCGGAAGGCGTGATGATGCGCGGCGGAAAGCCGAAAAACGAATGGATCGTCTGTCCCTGCACGTTCAGCGCCGCCACGCCGGTGGGGGCAAGCACGGCTACTTTTTTCTTCGTGGTGTTGCGAAACAGTTGCAACAAGGTGCTTTTACCCGTACCGGCCTTGCCCGTGATGAACAGCGAGTTGCCCGATTTTTCCAGCACTTCGAGCGCGTACCTGAAGTCGTCGTTGAGGAGGAGTGGCGGTTGGTCGAGCATGGGGCAAAGATGCGAAGTCCTTTCTGATTTGGGCCTGCACAAATTTTTTACGGTCCGTAAAATTAGATTGAACCCACCGGGTGGAATCCCAAGAACCTGTTTGGAAAATTGTGCAGAGATTGGAAGGCCTGGATTTTTCAAGCATGTTCAAAAAAACCGTGTCAAGCCTTCCGAGATGTTTTTTTAGGCAATGATGTAGCAGTTTACACTGTTTCTGTTAATCTTTTGTTTTAAAAACATAAAAAAGTTTTATAAACAACTTGTTTTGTTTTAAAAAGGGATTATATTTGTGCCATGATTTCTGCACTCGTCATAGCATCCCACTTCATTGAACTCGGTATTGAGCAAGACAAGCCTGTGACTCCTATGAAGTTGCAGAAGTTGATATACCTTGCTCATGGCATTCACTTGGCGCGATTTGATGCTCCGCTCATTGACGAAGATATTGAAGCGTGGAGTTACGGCCCGGTTATCCGAACGGTTTACGACGCTTTCAAAGCGTGGGGCAACCGGCCTATCACAGAGCCTCCTGAGATTGAACTTCGTATCGGCGGAAAAATCTTTCAATCGCACCTTGACATACTCACGGATGATGAGAAGGATACCATAAAACTTGCATGGGATATTGGGGGGGATTTATCAGGGCCAGAACTTTCCAATTGGTCGCATTCGATGGGGTCTCCCTGGCAGAAAACATATACCAGTGGCGGTAACAAAAAGATAAAAAGAGACCTTCTCAAAGAATATTTCCGAGATACCATGAAAATTGAAGCATGAGCAGCAAAATAAAACCTGACATCCAAAAGGTTCGAGAGTTAATAAAGACAGCGCCGCCAGCAGACGATCACGCGGACGCCAGAACTGATTTAGAGCATGAGAAACTTGAATTAGAGCGCAAGAGTGCCGAATTAAAAGACCTTCGGAATAATATTTACGCGAGAAAACTCTATACGCTGCTTACCTTTTTGCTGCTTGTTGCATGGTTAGGCGCTATCATTTGGATAATTATTGCCGCTGGAAGTGGTTGGTATAAAATATCAGATGCTGTTTTAATTACATTGATTACCACCACCACCGTTAATGTGGCTTCCTTTTTTCTCGCCGTAACAATGTATTTATTTCCATCTTCCAAAAAAGATATTCCGAGAGAAAAGAGTTAATTATTCCTCAAATTCAAGCATCTGCCTTTGGCGGTGGCACACTCAATAGCCCTTTTAGTTGCTTGTCAAATTCGACAGGCTTTTCTTTGATTTTTGGGTCTTCCATATCCCTAAATTGAAGTGGGATTGTATACCCGTATCTTGGAAGCGCAGCATCGAGCATTATCTCAAATTTCCGCTTGTTCTCTCCGGCTGCCTTCATTAAGGCCATTAACGCGTAAAGATGTTCTTGCAATTTAGGGTGTCCAATGTCGGGACTAAGCCATTGGTGATGCTTACCTTGCGGTTGCCCTTTTCGTTCGGAGGATTCAATCGCTTCAATTCTTCAAGAATATAAGGCGCAAGGCGCTCATACACCCAGTTGTTGGAAATGCTCTAAACCTTGCCGGCGCCTTCCCAATCGAACGGCCGGTTTTTCATGCCTTCCAGTGCCGCTTTCAGTTTTTGGTCGATCGCGGCTTTTTCCGCAGCGATGTTGGCCTGCACACGGTAAGTGCCCGTCTCGGTGTCGAATCTGAGTTTGTTTTGTACGTTGTTGCTCAGCAAGGTGGTTTGTTCGAGGTTGGCCATCTCGAACACGTGTTCCTGCTGGTGCAGCACGTAGTCGTAGGGGCTGCGGTAAGAAATAAGTTTCACCAATATCGGCGCGGTTTCGACGGCGACAAACAACAGGGTGATAAAAATACTGGCGTAAAAGATGGCGAGGCTTTTTCCACTTAACCGGGAAAGGGCATCGATGCGTGCGGCGAGGCCGTCGTATTTGGAGCGGTCGAGGGTGGCAATGTCGTTTTGTACGGTCGATTCTATGTTTTGAATGGCTTGTTCTTTTTCGCGGATAAGCGGTTGGTTTGCAGCGAGGGTGCTGTTCAGTTCCGCTTGCGCCTGGTCGGCGGCATCTTTTTTGGCGCGGTAGATGGGGCCGAGGTTGCGTTGGCGCGAACCGCCGGTGCCGTCGGCTTCCTGCACGGCGATGCGGGCAAGCGAGTCACGCGATCCGGTTTTACCGGCAATTTCACTTTTGAGCACGGCGATCTGGCTGCGCAAATCTTCGATCTGCACCTGGTACCGCTTTTTCACAAGGTCTTCCTGTTGTTTGAAAACCTCCTGCTCCATCTGCACCATCTCCGCGCGGATTTCCTTTTCAAAAATTTTCAGTTCTAAGGGTTTGGAAATTACCACAGCCAGCAAAACGGCCATGACAAGCCGCGGGAAAGCGACGAACAGGTCGCGCCACCAATTGCCGTTGCTTTTCATACTCATCACGATGTATCGGTCGAGGTTGAAAATCATCAATCCCCAGACCAGGCCAAAAGCAATGGAAAGCAGATAAGAGTCAAAAACGGTAAACAGCGCGTAGCCCGAAGAGCAGAACGCGAGAACACCGGTAAAAAATACGGTGGCGCCGATGCCGGCGTACTTGTTGCGGTCGGTGGGGCATTGTTCCAATACGGAGGCCTCCACGCCGGAGCAAAAAAGGAAAAAATCTTGCGGTGTTTTCATAGCACAGACGATAACGAGATGTTCAAATCAACGTGTTAACGCTGCACGAAGAAAAGTATTTTCGATTAGAAAGGTACTTGGTTAGACAGAATACTTGTTTTGACAAATTTGACATAGATTTTCCACAATTAAAACTTAGCCCGCCCCTCCCACTTGCTTTCCACCGCCTCTGCCACCTTCAACTGCCGCTTCTGCTCCAAATGCAATCGTAATGCCAGCAAAGCCGCCGCTTCCGCCGCATCTTTTTGGCTTTCGATCAGTTTTTCCGGCGTGAAATAGTGTTGCACAAAATGCGTGTCGAAATCAGCAGACACAAATGCGGCATGGTCGAGCACAAACCGGCCGAACGGCAAGGTAGTTGCCACCCCTTCCACTTCGTAAGCCGCGATCGCCTCTTTCATTTTCTGGATCGCTTCGGCGCGGTTGGCAGCGTGTACCACCAGTTTGGCGAGCATCGGGTCGTAGTAAATCGGCACTTCCATACCTTCTTCGTAGCCGCCGTCCACGCGAATGCCGGGGCCTTGCGGCAGCCGGTATATGGATAAAGTGCCGACCGATGGCAAAAAGTTGTTCATCGGATCTTCGGCATAAACGCGCAGTTCGAGCGCATGGCCGTTGATTTTCAGGTCTTCCTGCGAAAAAGGCAGCCGTTCGCCGCGTGCCACGCGGATTTGCAGTTCAACCAGGTCGAGGCCGGTGATCATTTCCGTCACCGGGTGCTCCACCTGCAGGCGGGTGTTCATTTCCAGGAAATAAAAATCGCGGTTGACGTCGACGAGGAATTCCACCGTGCCGGCGCCTACGTAGTCGCAGGCTTTGGCAACCCGCACGGCGGCTTCGCCCATCGCCTTGCGCAATTCGGGCGTAAGAATGGCCGAGGGCGCTTCCTCCACCACTTTCTGGTGGCGGCGCTGGATGCTGCATTCGCGTTCAAAGAGATACACAATATTGCCGTGCGTATCGCCCATCACCTGAATTTCCACGTGTCGCGGGCCGGTGACGTACTTCTCGATAAACACCGAGCCGTCGCCGAAAGCCGATACCGCTTCGGAAATGGCGCGCTCCATCTGTTCTTTCAATTCTCCCTCGCGTTCCACGATCCGCATCCCCTTCCCTCCCCCACCGGCGGAGGCTTTTATCAGGATCGGGTAACCGACCCGTCGCCCGATCTCCTTCGCCATTTCCACGTCGGTGATGGCTTCCTCGATGCCCGGTACCATCGGTACGTTGAATTTTTTTGCCGCCTCCTTCGCCGCCAGTTTGCTGCCCATCATCTCGATACTGTGGGGGCGTGGGCCGATAAAAGTAATACCCGCCTCTTCCACCATCCGGGCAAAACCGGCGTTTTCGCTCAAAAAACCGTAGCCGGGGTGGATGCCGTCCACGCCAAGTTCTTTAGCCGTCGCTATGATTTTTTCTGCTTTGAGATAACTTTGCGCGGAAGGCGCGGGGCCAAGCAGCATGGCTTCATCGGCGAAGCGGACGTGCGGGGCGTTGCGGTCGGCTTCAGAATACACGGCGACGGTGCGGATACCCATCCGGCGGGCGGTGCGCATGATGCGGAGGGCGATTTCGCCCCTGTTGGCGACGAGGATTTTTTGCATGAATTTGATTTGTCGCCGCAAATGAAGTGAATTGTCTCAGAATATGCTTCCTGAACCTTCAATCATATATAACATCGTCTGACAAAACCCTCATTTTAGTAATGTTGTCGTCTTCACAAAAAGCGTTGCTGCCTGTATTTGGCGGGTTTACGCTGATTTTTATCACGCTCGACAGGGTAGCCGCCTATTTCGGCCCGGGCGATCTGACAATCGGTTACTGGGTGGCTTCGATCGTGGCCGTCGCGATTGCCCTCGTTTTAGAAATAATGGTTTTCAAACACAAGTTGCCTGTCGCAATCCGCTTTTTGGGATTCGGACGCCCGCATAAACGAACCCTGATCGTGACAGCCATCGTCTGTGGCCTGACGCTGCTGTTTTTTCCGGTTTTTTCCAGCCTGACCGGCGCTTCGGTTTCCATACCCGACAATTGGTTGTGGAAACTTTCGGGACTTGTTGCGATCCACGGCATCGCCGAAGAAGTATTGTTTCGCGGTTTCGTGTTCCATCACCTGCGTTCGGGCAACACCTTCAACCGGGCTGCTTTGCTTTCCATGCTGATTTTTGCCATCGCCCATGTCTATTTATTCACTTACATGCCCGCTCCATTGGCATTGTTTGGAACTTTCCTTGCCCTGGCATCCACTTACCCGCTCGCGTACCTGTTCGAGCAAGGCAACAATACCGTCTGGGCGCCGGCAATGTTTCATTCCGCCGTACACGCCGTCAGTTTTTTTGTCATTTCCGAATCGCATGTCATGATGGCCGGAATGGTTTGGATGAGCGTCTGGATCATTGCCGCCTTCTTGCTTTATTTGTTTCGGAAAAGGTTATTTGAAGGATCGACGAATGTGTAGTTGTGTAAATATGGTGCCCGGTTAATGGATGAGCCGTCAGATTTTTACAGCAGCTTGTTGGATTTTCTTTTTCACAACCGCCCATGAAACCGCTTCAAACAAAACCGGATCCGCATCTCCTTCAGCATCGTCAAAATAAGTAAGGCTGCGGAGCGCGTGAAAGACAGAGGCGTCACCATATTTGGCAGCGTAGTAATCGAGCAGATATGGTATGGAAAACTCCCGGAGCAAAAAATACAGGTCGAAAAAATCGCGCTTGCGGCCACGCCCGGCAATAGCGGCAATTTTCATCAGTGCAATATCCTCCCGGTGCAGCAAGCGCAGGTCGTCTATTTCCAAAACCGGGTTTTTGAGTGGATAGGGATGCATCACAAAATCTACTTTTACTCCCTTGGTCATCGTGATAAGGATGTATTCGCTGATGCTTAACATCTCACTGCCCCATTGGAGGCGTAAATGCTGCATTAATTGTTCGGTAGAGAAAGGCACCAGAGTAAAAAAATCCAGATCATAGGATTCGCGGTGACCGATTTGTAAGGCCAGAGAAGTCCCTCCTGCCAGAAAGAAATTAGTCAGGTTGGTGTCCCCCGACAATCCTTTCAGGAGTTCCAGAGTTGTTGGACTGACGGTTCGGTACTGTAACATCTGAATTTTTCTTTCGGCGTATTGAAAAAGGCGGCACAGTAACTCAGCACTCGTTTATCCATGTAGCGCAAATGAAGTGCGATTTTTTTGACCTTTTCTCTTCCGTAATAAGCCAATACCTGATGCCAGTCATTGAGTGTACCATAGTGAAGCACTCTGTCTACGACATAGGACGCGTTTTTTTCCCAACTGATGGACTCGTAGCGGGTGTCCCAAAAAATGGCGCGGGTAAGTTGCATAATGCTGTTTGAGATGTCAAAATTACGTATTTTTATCTAAACAGGTGGCCTTAAAAGCATTTTTTCCAACACTTTTATCTTCCTCCGCACATACCACAACGGCAAAATGCCGAACACTCCGAACGAACTGTCGATAAACCTCCAGAAGACCGGAATCCCGCGGACCGGTCCGAAAATAAAAGCCACGAAAGGTACGAGCAGGCAGGCGATCATGCCCCACTCGACGACCCACACGTTGCGCACGGGGTCGCGGTACGGCCCGATAAAAGCGATGCCGATCACAATGTGTGCAAAGGCCAGCCAGTCATAACCATAAGCGAGATACGGATACTTTGAATAGGTATCGTTGATGGCGGCAGTTGTTTCTGCCAGCCATTGTTGCACAACTTCCGGGAAAAAATGCGCATACCCGGCCAGCCAGTTGAGTTCGGTTTGAATCGGGAAAGCCGTCAAACCGCTGAGAATGAGCATTACAACAAAAAAGATGAGCCAAAGGCGGATTTCGCGGAGCAGTTTTTCCATGCTTGTAGTTCTAAGTGACGAACAAATGTAAAAATAGACATGGAATAGTTGGTCAAATCAGGCAAATCTCCCGGCTTCTGCCTACTTTTGCGCCCGTTTTTTAAAACAGGGTTAAAAAAGGTTGATAAAGTTTATGCGGTTGATCCGAAATATCAACCCTTATCAACCTTCATAAACCCTCATCAACCAGTTCAAAAAGTGTCCAATTACTTAACCGAACTCCACCGCCGCCGCACCTTCGCCATCGTCGCCCACCCCGACGCAGGTAAAACCACCCTGACCGAAAAACTGCTGCTCTTCGGCGGCGCCATCCAGACTGCCGGGGCGGTGAAGAGCAATAAAATCAAAAAAAGCACGGTGTCCGACTTCATGGAAATCGAGCGGCAGCGCGGCATCTCGGTGAGTACCTCCGTGATGGGGTTCGATTACAGGGACTTGCAGATCAACATTCTGGACACGCCGGGGCACGAAGATTTCGCTGAAGATACTTACCGCACCCTGACGGCCGTTGACTCGGCCATCGTGGTGGTGGACGTAGCCAACGGCGTGGAAAAGCAGACCGAAAAACTCACCAAAGTCTGCCGGATGCGCGATACGCCGATCATTTTTTTTGTCAACAAAATGGACCGCGAAGGCAAGGATGCCTTTGACCTGCTCGACGAGATCGAACAAAAACTGGACGTGAAAGTGCGGCCGCTTTCCTGGCCCATCGGCATGGGTCAGCGTTTCAAGGGGGTGTATAATTTGTACGAGAAAAAACTGGTGCTGTTCAACCCGCACGGCAAACAAGAGGACGAAGAAATCATTGTGTTTGAAGACCTTGCGAACACCGATCTGGAAAAACACATCGGCGAAAGCGCCGCCCGCGATTTGCGCGAGGAGGTGCACGTGGTGGAAACGGTGTATCCGAAATTCAAAATCAAAGACTACCAGTCGGGCGACATCTGCCCTATCTTTTTCGGTTCGGCGGTGAATAATTTCGGCGTAAAAGAGTTGCTGGATTGTTTCGTGGAAATAGCGCCGACGCCCCTGCCGCGCCAGGCCGAAGAGCGCGTCGTGGAGCCGGAAGAGCAGAAAATGAGCGGCTTCGTGTTCAAGATATTTGCCAATATGGACCCGCGCCACCGCGACCGCATCGCGTTTCTGCGCATTTGCTCCGGCAAGTTTGAGCGCAACAAAAATTACCGCCACATCCGCCTGAACCGGGACATGAAATTCCCCAATCCCACCATGTTCATGGCTTCGAAAAAAACACTTTTGGAAGAGGCCTACCCCGGCGACGTAGTTGGATTGTACGATTCGGGCAATTTCAAAATCGGCGACACCCTGACCGAAGGCGAAATCCTGCATTTTAAAGGTATCCCGTCCTTCTCGCCGGAGCAATTCCGTTACGTCGAAAATGCCGACCCGATGAAACAGAAGCAATTTGCAAAAGGGCTCGATCAACTCATGGACGAAGGCGTGGCGCAGATGTTCACGCGCCAAAGCGACGGTCGCCGCATCATCGGCACGGTGGGCCAACTGCAATTTGAAGTGATCCAGCACCGCCTCGAATCGGAATACGGCGCCAAATGCCGCTACGAACCCGTCAGTCTGCACAAAGCCTGCTGGATCAGTTCGACCGACCCGAAGGCGTTGCAGGAGTTTCTCGAACGCCGCAAACGCGACATTGCCAAAGACAGCGAAGGACAATTAGTTTTTTTAGCGGAAACGGCCTGGGTGTTGCAGACGGCGCAGGAGAATTTTCCAAAAATACAATTTCACTTTACCTCGGAAGTGTGATTTTGATTACCTTGCAACTTAGTTGGAGCGCCGCTGTTATCCGGAGGTGTTGCCTGTTTCTAACTTTAGCATGATCTTAAAATCCCGAAGGGATTGAATATGAATAGCCCAGGATGAAATCCGGGGTAGTAGTAGTTAACGTGGGGTTTTAACAACCCTGAAAGGGTTGAATCAGGGAGAAAGACATAGAAATTCAACCCTTTCAGGGTTGCCTGCTTTCATCCTCAAATCCCCGGATTTTATCCGGGACTATTCATATTCAATCCCTTCGGGATTTTTAGGATACTAACCAGTTACAAAATTATCATTAATCATACTCGTGTTACTGACCCTTGGCGGCAGCGCTTGTATCCACTTTTCAAATAAACAAACGCTCGCACGTCTTATGCAAACACAGACGCTTGAATCTACCAAAACTTCTTTTTTCCAGTTTACCATGAACTCGCTCAGCGGCGAGCCGGTGAGTTTGGAACAATATCGCGGCAAAAAAATTGTCGTGCTGAACGTCGCCTCCAAATGCGGCTTCACGCCGCAATACGCCGACTGGCAAAAATTTTATGAGGCCAACAAGGAAACCGTCGTGGTGCTGGGCATTCCGAACAACGATTTTGCCGGCCAGGAACCCGGCGACGAACAGACAATCGCCGCATTTTGCAAAAAACACTACGGCGTTACGTTCCCGATGTTTGAAAAACAGAAAGTGCGCGACAAGAACAAATCGCCCTTGTACCAATGGCTCACCGATCCGGCTCAGAACGGCTGGAACGCCCAGGCGCCGACCTGGAACTTCTGCAAATATATCATCGACGAAAACGGCGAACTGACCCACTTCTTCCCCGCCAAAGTTGTCCCTACCGATGCGGATTTTCTGAAAGCAATGGGGATGTGAAATTTACGATTTACGATTTTGGATTTACGATTTTACACGATCCGAATTGAATAACGATCTGCCGTTTTTCGTAATCAAAATAATCGTAAATCGTAAATCCAAAATCGTAAATTCCTCTTACATATTCACATACACCTCGTACGAATACGTCCACTTGCGCTCCTCGCCGGGTTTGAGTTCGATGATCCATTCGAGCAGGTGCGAAGGGTTGACCCGGAGGGTGGCCTGCTCCTGTTTGGTCGTCCATTTTTGTTCTGAAGCCAGCGGCGCGCCTTCGATATTGCGGCATATTTTGAGCGTCACCGGCTCGGATTTATAGTTGACGGCGTACACCTGCGCTTCTATTTTCACCTTGTCATACGTCGTGCTGAAGAACTTTTTGGCATTCTCCTGACGGTCCACGTCGCCTTCACCCTGCGTAACCCTGATTTCGGGCGTTTCTGCAATTTTTACCTTGCAGGTAGCGCCGGGGGCGGTATAAGGCAGTATATCCTGGCTCAAGGGTTGAAGTCCGCCGTTGCTTTGGGAGAGCAGATTGACCACGCCCGTCGTCCATGGAAAGGCTGTAGTATTTTTGAATTCCACGAAGTGCGTCACCGGGATTTTCTCTTCGATGCTGTTGCCGCTTCTTTCCTGATAATAAGTCGGTCGCTGTGTATTGGATCCGGGCAAAACGCACGCGTAATAATGCGCCTGCTGAATGCCCGTTTCAAAAATCGGAAACTGATAGCGGCTGTTTTTGGGAAAATTGCCGGGTTTGATCGTGTAAAAATAAAAATCCTCGGCTTGCGAGCCTTCTGCCCCGCTGTTTCTTTCCGGGGTAAACAAGTCGTCGAAATACCCAAGATCATTGCTCGACATTTGGTTGCTGATCATGCTTTGCCCGCTCATCAGCGCATTGCCTCTGTACGGATTCAAATCCATATTAAAATCCATCGCTTCGGCGGCGTAGCCGAACCCGACCAGCAGCGAATTTTTATTGGCAAATGCAAAATTGGGAATACCCACGGCCAGCCGCAATTCTGCATCACCCAGGTCTTCAGCGTCGTTGGCGATTTCGGCGCGCAGGGAAAGTCGCCCTTTCGTTTTTTCGTTCAGTTCCAGGCGATAAATGGGAACCCAGCCGAGTCGATTCACAAGATAAGACAGCCCGACTTCCTGTTCGGTTTTGTTCGTTTTGAAATTCAAGTCCAGGTGTTTGTTGGCTTTTTTTCCAGTAATATTAAAGTCCGGCGACTCCAGAAAATCAAAACTTCTGATGTTGTGAATGATTGCTGTGGCCCAGGTACCCGATTTGGTTTTGATGACTAAATACTCCGCTCTGTTGTCGTCTTTAAAAATGCGCTCTATGGTGCCCTGCAAAACCAGATCGCCTCCAGTGTATGAACCCGAAACATAAACGATCACCTGTTTTCCCAGATTTTTGCGCAGCATGTCCCCAGGTTTGATGGTCGGATCCGGGGCGTCCGAAGAATCGACCGCCGCAAAAACCGACGACAATTCGCCGCCGGGCGACTCGACCCAATAGGTGCCGAACAAGGCTTCCGGTAATTCCGTCATGGAATAACGGCCATTGCCGGCCGGCACCTTTCCGGATTTGTACAAGAGCGATTTTCCGTTTTTAAATACCGTGACATGTTTGACGGAGAGATTTTGTGCGCTCAGGCTTACAACCAAGCCGAGCAGGCAGAGGGTGAAAAGACGTTTTTTCATTGTTGGGTGGATAAGTTTTATTCAAAAACGTCACTCATCCAATAATCTTGTTTGCGCCGAACACTTCGTCCTGTCGCTTGTTTGGGTCTTAAACTTTCCGTTATGCGCATTACTCTTTTGCTGATTGCCGGCGCGCTATTGCTTTTGGGCGCCGCCGCATTCAAGATGTACGCTGCCCGCAGCAACAAAACCCTCACCCGTCCTATGCAAACTCCCGCAGCAGACTCTACCAAAACGTCTTTTTACAGTTTCACAGTCAATTCCCTCGATGGCCAACCCGTCTCATTCGAACAATATCGCGGCAAAAAGATCATCGTACTGAACACCGCTTCCGAATGCGGATATACGCCGCAGTACGCCGACTGGCAAAAGTTTTACGAAGAAAACAAGGAACACGTCGTGGTGCTGGGTTTCCCCTGCAACGACTTCGGCGGACAGGAGCCCGGCTCGGCGGACGATATCAAAGGTTTTTGCCAGAAAAACTACGGCGTCACTTTTCCCATGTTTGAAAAAACAACAGTGAAAGGCGATTCGAAATCTCCCGTCTATCAATGGCTCACCGATCCGGCCCAAAACGGCTGGAACAAGCAGGAACCTACCTGGAATTTTTGCAAATATGTGATCGATGAAAAAGGTACGCTCACCCATTATTTCGCTTCCAAAGTGAAGCCGGGCAGCGAAGAATTTTTGAAAGCCATGGGACTATAAAAGTCATTGATAGTAATTAAAAAAGGTAATTAGCAGTCATTTAAGATATTCAAAAAATGACGCCTAATGACAGCTAATTACCTTTTTTAATTACCCTCTTTCAATGTTAACTACTGCTATTTGGCTTTCCTCTTTCTAATGACTGCTAATTACCTTTTTTAATTACCCTCTATTTACCCTACCCTTCTCAATTGCCCGTACGTGCGGTAACCGGGCGACACCGGCGAGGCAATGATAAATACTTTGGCGCCGGCGAGCGATTCCAGTTCGACTTTGGTCGTTTCCGTAATTTGCACGAAGTCAGACTGTTTGGCGCCTTCGCCATTGAACAGAACTTCGCCTTCCAGTACGTAGGCAGAGTAAATTTTCCCCGTTTCGGCGGGTAAAGTATAAGTGCCTTTTTCCAATTCAATTTGAACAACTTCCACGCCCGGCGTATCCATGCGGAACGGGCTGCCCGGCCCTGCGAGCGTTTTTACGGTCGCTCCGTTTTCCGTTTTTACGGGAAAATCAGCGGCCTTGTAATCATCGTAAGAAGCAGGTTTGTCCAGTGTTTTTGTCAGGTCGGGGTCAAACCAGATTTGGAATATTTCTCCGTCCTTGGCAATGAATTCCGAATGGCTGATGCCGTTGCCGGCACGGATAATCTGCACGTCGCCGGCTTGCAGCGGACGCCATTCTTTGAGTTTGGTGTCGTAGTGACGGATTTCGCCGTTCAGCACAAACGAGCAGATTTCGAAACCCTGATGCGGGTGCAGCCCGATGGTGCTGTCAGTGACCGCCCGGGCATGCGCCCAGTAAAACAGGTTGGAATAAGGCCGCACGCTTGAATGATCCTGCGGGAAGCCGATGGGTTTGTTTTCAACAATTTCGCCGCCGTTGAAGGCGCCGTAGCCTTGTTGTTCTTTCGGAATGATTCGGACAGACATAAACAAGTGTTTTAAATTTAAGCATTAAAACATTTAATTTTTGATTTGGTTTACGGCAAATTTCAAAAGCGGATTTTGACAAAAACAAATTTCCCCTCGCTTAAAAGTATCCGGACTTCTACCTTTCCAGCCTCAAACGGAAATCGGAACCGGGACATTTGATTGAAGACAATTGCCCACATGTCCAACTTCCGGCGTCCAAATATCTAATGTCCAACACATACAATACCATGAAAAAATTTCTACCCGCCCTTGCAATGCTTCTTTTGGTCGCGGCCGGCCTCGTTTTTGTGAGAACAAATCAAAAAACGTCCGATGCCGGGCAACAACTTCCCGCCGGCGCCAACGAAGAGAACCGCGAATTGCGCCGTGAAATGGAGCGTATGCAACTCGCCGACCCTGCCACGGGAGCAATCCCGAAAGGCATCGCTTTTCTCGAACGGTACTTCGCGGCAGGAATGCCGCAGGCGGTGTCCGATCGCTTCGCCCCGGATTGGGTGGCCCGCGGCCCCTGGAACGTGGGCGGCCGCACCCGCGCCCTCGCTTTCGACGTCACCGACGAAAACCGCATCCTGGCGGGCGGCGTCTCGGGCGGGATATGGCTGAGCGAGGACGGCGGACAGACCTGGACGCGGAAAACGCCGCTGAATGCCCATCCGGGTTGTGTGAGCGTGGCGCAGGACACCCGTCCCGGGCACACCGATACCTGGTATTACCTGACCGGCGAATATCTCGGCAATGGCTCTACAAGTGCCGGGGGAGCTTTTTTTCTGGGTGACGGTATGTTCAAAAGCACGGACGGCGGCAACACATGGGCGCCGCTCGGCGCTACGGATGACGGCACACAACAAGAATTCGCCAATCCCTGGCAAGCCAATTACCGGGTAGTGGTTGACCCGACTGCTCTTGACAGCCAGGGAGTTGTGTACGCCGCAGCACTCAGCACCATTTACCGAAGTATCAACGGCGGAGCTACCTGGACAGACGTATTGGGTGGCATCGATGAGCCTCCCTACGCTTATTTCACAGATGTGGCGATTTCTTCTGCCGGGGTACTGTATGCAACTTTTGATAGTGAAGGATCGAAAAAAGGCATCTGGCGCAGCACCAACGGCACCACCTGGACAAATATCACGCCTGCCAATTTTCCGGCTGTTTATGATCGCTTCGTCATCGGTATCAATCCGAATGACGAAAACGAAGTGTATTTTCTCGGCGCAACTCCAGGTTCGGGTCATTACAATAACTACATCCAAAGCGACGACTGGACGAGTCTCTGGAAATACAATTACCTGAGCGGCGACGGCACCGGCGCAGGCGGCGTCTGGGAGGATCGCTCGATGAATCTGCCGAATATCGGCACCGAGTTCGACCGCTTTGCCGCACAGGGCGGTTACGACCTCGTAGTGAAAATACAACCCGGCACCAACAACGTATTTATCGGCGGCACAAATATTTACCGCTCGACCGACGGATTTGCTACGCCCAATAACACAACACACATCGGTGGCTACAAACCCGCTACCTACCTTCCTTATTTCGAACTGTATCCCAACCACCACCCCGACATCCATGACCTGTTGTTCCTGCCTTCCAATTCCAACGTGATGCTGTCGGCCAGCGACGGTGGTCTGCACCGCACGGAGGATTGCAATGCAACCACCGTAGACTGGACACGCCTGAACAACGGCTATCACACCACGCAGTTTTACACGGCCATTATCGATAAAAACGCACCGAACGACCCCACTATCATCGGTGGCTTGCAGGACAACGGCAACTTTTTTGTGAACAGCAACGACCCTACCGCGACCTGGAAACAAACCGTCAACGGCGACGGCGCTTATGGCGCGATTGCACCCAACAAAGCATTTTATATTCTCTCCATCCAGCAGGGCCGTGTAGCAAAATGCAACATCGACGACCAGGGCAACGTGACCGCCTACCAGCGCATCGACCCGATTGGCCGGGTGAAAGACGATTACCTGTTTATCAATCCTTTGGCGCTCGACCCGAACAATTCAGACATCCTCTACCTGCCTGCCGGCGACCGGCTTTACAGGCAGGATCAACTCAATTCCATTCCGCTGAACAATGAATGGGACAGCATTGCAACCGGCTGGACAAAATTCCCCGATACCCTGGCGCCCTTTAACGACGACAACGGAGCGCACGTCATTTCAGCAATTGCCGTCTCTCAAACCAATCCTGCGAACCGGGTGTATCTGGGCACCAGCCGCAACCGGGTTTTCCGCATCGACAATGCCGATACCGGCACGCCCTCGTTCACCCAAATGCCCTCGCCGCTTGGCGGCTCGGGCGGATACATCAACTGTATTGCCGTCGATCCCGATAATGCCGACCACATCGTGCTTGTTTATTCCAATTACGCCGTTTACAGCATTTATCGCAGCCTGAACGGCGGCCAGAACTGGCAAAAAGTCGGCGGCAACCTCGAAGCCGGTGTGAGCGGCGGCGGCAATGCGCCCTCCGTTCGCTGGGTAAGTATCCTGCCTTTCCCCGACGGCACACGCAAATACTTCTGCGGCACCAGCGTCGGTCTGTTCAGCGCCGACACCCTGAAACTGCACACCTCCACTGCCGGCACCGTGTGGACGCTCGAAGCGTCGGGGCTCATCGGCAGCGCAGTGGTTCCATTTGTGGACGTGCGCGCTTCCGATGGCTTGGTAGTGGCTGCTACGCACGGTGTCGGGCTGTTTACTGCCAATTTCACGCCACCGGTGGCGACCCATGAGCCGGTCAAAACTCCTGTGGTGAAAGTCTGGCCCAATCCGGCATGGGACTTTGCGGCGTTTCAGGTATCCGACACAGGCGCTGAAAACGTGCAAGTCAGGCTATTCGACTTTCAGGGAAAATTAGTGCGACAGACGCAGTTTACCGGCGAATACGGCAAAGTCGATTTGAACGGACTGGCAGCCGGAACGTATGTGTACGAATTGAGGGGGAAAAGATGGACGAAGAACGGGAAGTTGGTGCGGATCTGAAAGTGGCGGTTGGCAGTGGCAGTGGCAGTGACAGTGGCAGTGGCAGTGGCAGTGGCAGTGGCAGTAGCAGTGGCAGTAGCAGTGGCAGTGGCAGTAGCAGTGGCAGTTTGAAGGCAAATTGAAAAACGCCAAATTTTATTGATTTACGAATGCCGATTACATGATTGTTGAATTACGATGTTCCGTAGAGTGCCCAAAACATCGTAATTCAACAATCATGTAATCGGCAATCGTAAATCAATTTAATGTGCAACTGCTACTGCCTACTGCAAACAGCCAATTGCCCCACATAAAATCGCCCGTCTTTTTCAGCAATGATTCTGTAAATGCCCGGCACGAATAAGGAAACGTCGAGATTTTCCCCAAAAACCGGAGTATTGATTTTTTGACCGAGCAAGTTGAAGACCTCGATATGATCGGGAAAAAATGGTAGTCGGGCCATTGCGGAGGCGGGGTTGGGCGTAATTTTCATACTATGAAAAACAGGTTCCGGTGCGCTCACATAATCGCAGGCGCCGCCACTGCCCCAGCCCGGAGGGGGTGGTTGGAAATGAATGTCGTTGTCCTGGTAGCAGCGCAAATAGCCCGGAAAACCGCCAAGTACACAGGCGCCGCCGGCTCCCCACCATCTGCCGAAATTAAAAACCCCGATTCGTTCCAAGATGGCGCCTTCACTCGAAAGGCCACCGATGCCCCAACTACCCGCTGAAATATCGGTGGTATGCGACACCCGTAAAACCATGCCATCGATGGTGGTAGTAGCCACAGAATCAACGCGATAACTGAAACCCCATACCGAATCGGGTGGAGGTGTGATACAACCGTCGAAAATGGGAAAATGCTCAACTTTGGAACTGATGGTGTCCCCCGGCGGGGCGCCAAAATCGAACAACAAAACAAACTCGCCCGCGACCCGGTAGAATACCTTGTTCCCGACCGTAGCAACATATTTATTGAGACTTTCTGCCGGATGCATAGCACCGTCCACCCATACCGAACAACGCAACACACGGGCATTCCAGCCGTCGAGCAGCGTGTCGTTGGCCGATGTAAAGGTGTAAAGACCGGTATCAGGGCCCCAAGTCCAGGGGCGGTAATACCAGGTAGCGCCCGGCGGGGCAAAAATGGTAGTGTCTTGAGCGGATGAAAAATGACAAGTAGCGAGACAGAGTATCAAAAGAAGGTTTCGCATGGCAGGTTTGTTTTGTGTTTGACCGGATGGTTCATAATCTCAAGGTTTTCTGAAAAACAACCTTGCAAAAACAAATTTAAACCTTTGGATAATCGACAAACAGGTAAATGTAACTTGGATGCTCTTTTGGGCAAAAGTTCGCAACGGTTCAGCGTGAATTTTTACTTTTGCCCCTGTAACCACTTTCCGCGCACGTGAACTTCTTCGCCCGAACGCTCCGCTATTGGTACCGCTCCATCCCCCGGGATGAAAACGACAAACTCCTGTGGGGCGCTTACTTCCGCCGCCTCGTCATCCGGTTGGTGCTGTGGTTTTTCGGCCTCACCATCGGCTTTACCCTGCTTTACAGCGTGGTGCCGGTGCCGCTCACGCCATTGATGTTCATCCGGTGCTGGCAACAGGCATGGGACCAGCAGCGCGACATCCGGCTGCGGCACGACTGGGTTCCCATGCGCGAACTCTCGCCGCACCTGCAACTCGCCGTGGTTTGTTCCGAAGACCAGGAGTTTCTCGAACACGTAGGCTTTGATTTTGAAGCCATTGAAAAAGCCTATTCCTACAACCAAACCCACAAACGCAAACGCGGCGCCAGCACCATCAGCCAGCAGACAGCCAAAAACGTGTTCCTGTGGCCCGGTCGCTCGTGGATCCGGAAAGGACTGGAGGTGTATTTCACCTTCCTCATCGAAGTCATCTGGAGCAAGCAGCGCATCATGACCGTGTATCTCAACAGCATCGAATTCGGCGACGGCATTTATGGCGCGGAGGCGGCTGCCCGGCATTTTTTTGGCAAAACCGCCAAACAACTCAACCGCCAGGAATCCGCGTTGCTCGCCTCTGTGTTGCCGAATCCCATCGTTCGGAAAGTGGAAAAACCCTCCGGCGAGGTGCGTGAACGCCAGCAATGGGTGCTCAGCCAGATGCGTATGTGGGGTGGAAAAATTGATTACGAAGAACCGAACACGCCGAAAAAACCGGGTGAGAAGTGAATGTGATTTACGATTTTGGATTTACGATTTGGGGGCTCCGGCTTAAAACCCACCGTTTTCTGCAACCATGGCAAAAAAAAATAAAAAAATAGTACCGGAGCATGAAACACATGCACCGGTTACCACCCCGGCACCCACCTCCGCCGGGGTTTCATTTTTTGAGCGTGCCTGGCTGCCCCAACTGGTTTTGGCGGCCGCAGCGGTCGCCGTTTACGCCGCATCGGTCAGCAACGGTTTTGTTTTTTTTGACGACGACAAGGCAATTCTTTACAACAACGCGCTGAAAAATCCTTCGCTCGTCAAGTTCTTCACCGGACAAAATCTGGGAATGTATGCCCCTTTTACCTGGATGGCTTATTGGCTCGGAAGCGCCGTTTCGGGACAGGAAGCCTGGGGCTATCACCTGCTCGGCCTGGCCTTGCACGCGCTGAATGCGACCCTGGTTTACACCTTCCTGAACCGGCTGACCGGAAGAAGTTGGGCGGCGTTTTTTGCGGCCGCGCTGTTTGCCGTGCATCCCATGCAGGTGGAAGCAGTCAGTTGGGCGGCTGCATTGAGTACCGTTTTATTTTCAACGTTTTATCTGCTCAGTTTGCTGGCCTATTTGCAGTGGCGGCGCTCCCCTACCCCGCTTTGGATCGTGCTGTCACTCGCCGCATTTCTGGCGGCTTGTTTGTCCAAATCGGCGGCGGTGACGCTCCCGCTGGTGCTGGTGGCTATTGAATTTTATTCTGCGAATAAGTCGGGGAAGTATTGGCTGAGTACAATTCCTTATTTTGCAGGAGCGCTGCTCTTCGGCTTGTACACCTTCGCCACCCGGGAACAGGAAGGGCACGACATCGAAACGACATCGGCCGTCTTTTCCACGATTGATCGTTTTTTTATGGTGTGCCAGACGCTCTTGTTCTATCCTGTAAAATTGCTCGTCCCGCTCGGTTACTCGGTTTCTTATCCCTTTGTAAAAATGGGCGGCGCATGGGACTGGACTTACTATGCAGCGCCGTTGGTATTGTTCGCCCTCGGGTTTCTTATCCGGAAAAAAGGACGCGACAACCCCGATTTGCTCATTGGCATGGCGCTCTACTTGCTACCGCTCACGGTCATGTTGCCCTTCCGCACGGTCGGCAGTTTTGAGTTGCGTTCCGACCGTTACGTTTACATTTCCTGTGCAGGGCTGTTTTTTCTGGCGGCCATTTTTTTGGAAAAACTAAAACCGCAACTCAGAACCGGCCTGCTGATCGCGCTTGCCGGCGGTTTCGGATTTTTCGCCTTCCGGCAAACGATGGTCTGGAAAGACGGCGTGGCCCTTTTCCGCAACTGCACGGACAAAACGCCCGAATCTTCGCTTTGCCAGTGCAACCTTGCCTACAACCAACTCATCAGCCTCGATTTTCAGGGCGCCGTGCAACACTACTCGGAGGCGTTGAAATACGACCCCTCCACCATCGAAGCCTATAACGGTCGCGGACAGGCTTATTTTCAATTGCGGCAAATCCCGCAGGCGCTCGACGATTTTGACAAAGCCATTCAGGCGGGCATCGTCACGCCCAAACTCTTTCTCAACCGCGGCAAATGCCTTGTGATGCTCAACCGCCCGCAGGATGCCATTCCCGACCTGACCCGCAGCCTCGAACTGGAACCGAAATCGCCCGAAGCATTTTACTTCCGGGCAGTCGCCCGTGAAAAAACCGGCGATCCGGGCAATGCCTTACCCGATTACGGCAACGCCATTCAACTCAATCCGAATTACGTGGAAGCGCTGGTCAATCGCGGTCTGCTGCACTACACCGCAAGCCGTTTCGACGAGGCCATTGCAGACTATACGACCGCGACGAAAATCGCAGCGGCCAACGTGCAACCCATGATCCTCACGAATCGCGCCAATGCTTTTTTACAAAAAGGAAATAATGGCGATGCGCTGGACGACGTGAATAAAGCGTTGGCAATCAATTCAAAATATCCGCGTGCTTACCAGACTCGGGCTGCGATATACGCCAAACTGGGCCAACCGGACAAAGCGCAGGCCGACCTGCAAATAGCGCAGCAATTGCAGCCGAAATGAATGTGGCCCGAGACATCTTCCTCATTTGCTCTGAACGGTTTGTTAACCCGCCTGAGAATGCGGGGGGTGTTTCTATTTTTGCCGCCTGAAAAATTAAAAACAGGCTTTTTCAGACCTTTTCCATGAATAAAACACTTCTACCCTGCCTCGTCCTGACCCTGATTTCGTTTACAGTCGGCGCTCAAACAACTTCCCGCACCTATGAGTTGAAAAACGCCAACTGGTACAACGGGAAAGATTTCACCCCCGGTACCTGGTACGTCGTCAATGGCATTTTAAGCAAAAAAATGCCTGCAAAAGTGGATTCAGTGGTCGACCTGCTGGGGCGTTACGTGACGCCGCCTATGGGCGACGCTTTCTGTTCCAGCATAGCCGACAACCCTTCGGCAGCCAATGTGACAAAACTCTACACCGAAGAAGGCGCTTTTTACCTGCAAATACTCTCCAACACCCAGGAAGGACGCACTGCCGTACAACCTTTGCTGAACAAACCCGGCGCGCCTGATGCCATTTTTGCCAACGGCGGCCTCACCTGTACGCTCGGTTATCCGTTCGTCAAATACGAAGCGCCTGCGCAGGGAATCCGTACGCAGGAAATGATCGCGCAACGCTACGATTTTATCAAAACACAGCGTAAAATGCTGGGTAACGGCTACTGGTTTATCGACAGCAAAGATTCGCTCGACAAGGCCTGGCCAAAAATGATGGTTCAAAATCCCGAGGTTATTTTAATTTATTTGCTCGATACGAAGAACAAAGGCGGCAAAGAGAACAAAGGCCTGACTGCCGATGCTGCCAAAGCGATCATTAAAAAAGCGCACAAATCCGATTTTAACGTAAAGTCAGTCTTCAATAAATCAAACAAGACCGACCTGCGCGTATATGCTGTGGTGGAAACGCCCGACGACGTACGCCTGGGCCTGCAACTCGGGGTGGACGGTTTCGCCAATTTGCCGGGTTACAATTGGGACGGCAGCGGCGACGCCAAAAAATTTGAACTCAGCGATGCCGATTTAAAACTGTTGGCCAAGAAAAAAACAGCGGTGGTTACGCTGTTTTCACATGCGCAATCCTCCACGCCGCGCCCGGCGGTGCAAACATTCCATTCAACCACTTTAAAACGGCTGTTCGACAACAACGTGAACGTCGTACTCGGCTCCAACGACCCGCAGCGCACCGGCCGCGCCGAACTCAACTACTGGCACATGCTCGGCAGCCTCGACGCGACCCACACTTTGAAAGTGCTGTGCGAAAATACCCCGCGCGCCATTTACCCAAAGCGTAAAATCGGTAAAATTGAAGAAGGCTACGAAGCAAGTTTCCTCGTACTGAGCGACAACCCGTTGACGAATATTCTGAAAATCAGAGCGTCGGCATTTAAGATGAAAAACGGACAGTGGGTGAAGTAATCTGCAAAAGGCTACTTATTGAATCAAAAGCAGCACTGCATCCTCCATACCGCTTACTTTGTGGGTGGTTTTTGCCGGGATGCGAACAAAATCATGCGCAGCGGAAAGAATTTCTTTGCGGTCGCTTTCCTCATACACCGCTTTACCCGAAATCAGTACCAGTATGGCGTTGGTCGCACTTTGATGTTCCCGGAGCACGGCGTCCTTTTTGATCCTGAGGAGCGTTGCCGTGCCTTTTTCATTCAGAATGTTTTGGGTGGCAATGTCTTTTGCGGAGTCTTTTAAAAAATCGGTCAGGTTCATTATAGTAAATTTATAAATGTTGTTGCACCGGACAGAACAAATCTGCCCGGTGCAACAACACGATGAACAAGAAATTTTTGGATTGAGTTATGCCGGATCAACTTTTCCCATGCTTTTTCCCACTGCCTTTACCCTGCCGCCAGCCATTCCAGCCGGGATCGCCATTTTTGTCACGCAGCGTCAGCACCTGGTCGCCTTTGCCCACCGTCATGGCAATGATGGCAGGGGCATTTTGGTATGTAACTTTTGAGCCTTTGATCTCGACAGCATCGCCGGCGGCAAACTGGATTTCCTGGTTTTCAAGGTACCACGCCGGCCCGAGGTGAACGGAAATATTCTCGTTTTTTTCAGTTTTCACCATCAGGTGAATACCGGCCGACATCCCTGTTTCAGGTGTGATTTTTTCCACACTGACGACGGTTCCTTTCAATTCCACAATGGTTTTTGGGTCGAATATTTTGCTGTAATTGTTTTTGACGCACCAGCCACCGCTACCGCGTTGGGCTGTAGCGGAGAAAGACAGTATGGCAAATAATACTGTCCACGCAAACACTTGAAAATTTTTCATAACAAGAGAATTAAAGTTTATAAGATTATGCAGCATCGGATGGCGGGTTAAAAATATCCGCCAATCCCGATGCTGTGGCTTGTTTAAATCAATGGATTGTCAGTTTCCGGTTTCCCAATTGTTGTAGATGATTTCGTTAAACTCATCTTGTGTTAACTGCTGTGGTACATAGGTCACACCTCTGTTATTCAGGTTCCTGACAAAAGCCCGCAGGTGATTCCGGGAGGCTTTGTACAGGTTTTCATAAACCATTTCAATGTCCCGGTTGTCCACAAAATTGGCCAAAGCATTTTTCAGGTCGAGAATATCTACTTCTTCTATCAAAGCTCCTGCTTTCAACGCTTCAATGAGACTGGCATCACCTTGTGGAATAAGCAGGTTGTAAAGCGCCTGCAAACTGTCATCTTTAAAAACCCCCACGCCGTTGCTCCCGACGGGGTCGGTCAGATTGTACTTGATAATGAGTTGCAGCATAGCATCCATGTGCGTCTGTTCACTCTGTGAGATGTTGTCAAATACATTCAGGTTCCACTTTTCATTAAACTTCAGATTCACATCTCTTGCCAGTTTTTCCTCTTCACGCATAAACAGAATGCTGTTTTTTTCCGCTTCGCTGAGATTTTCAAGTGGCATATTGTCGAGATTATACTGGCATTCGGCAAGGTTAACAGCAGTATAACCGTCATTGTCATCTACCTGAAGTATGTTACCGGGGGTAACAACTTCGTCATTTTCGCAACTTGTCAGAAAAAAAATGGCGCCAAGTGCTACCCACAGCATCAAAAACGATTTTAAAAAGATATTTTTCATGATTAAAGAAATTTAAAAGTGAATTATCACTTTCAAAAGTATGGTTGGAAAATGTATAATTCCGGTAACAATTGTCACTTAGCGATTGAATTATTTAAAAACAAAACACAGTTGACTTTGAGTCACCCGGTCACTGATTCAAATACATCATCTTCACCTCATACGCCCCGTTCACTACGACCTTCTCGCCTTCTTCTATGCCACGCAGGATCAGCGTCCGGACGCCGTCGTCTTCGCCGGTTTGTACATAACTCAGAGCAAATTCCTCGGGTCCTTCTTTCAGGAAAACCGCCGTTTTACCATTGATTTCGGTCAAAGCCGAATTGGGTACGGTGATCTGGCGGCTGGTTTGTTGGTTCAACGCTTTTACCGTCACAAACTCGCCGATTTTGAAATCGCCGCCGGGGTTGTCCATTTCAAAAAGCACACGCTGGCTCTGGTTGCCGGGGTTCATCGTCTGCGCCTGCGAAATCAGCCGAACCTCCGCAGTTTTGTGATCGTCGGTACTGCACGTGACGAGGAATTTGTTGCCGGAATGCACTACCGGTACATCGCGGTCGTACACCTGCGCTTCCACGTACACTTTATTCAGGTTGATTACGGTGAGCAAGGTTTGTCCGGCCACCACCTCTGCACCCGGGGCAAGCGTGAATGCTCCCACCACACCTGAAATCGGCGCAACCAAAGTCACTGTCCGCTGATTGGCCGTCGAATTGGCGCCGACAGCCGTGTTTTCAAGCGTCTGCAATTCTGCAAGAGCGGCATTGTAGGCCGCTTCAGCGGCTTGTACATCACGCCCGGCGGCAATGTCTTCTATTTTTTTCAGGCGCTCGAATTCGCGTTTGGTGGCGGCAACGCGCGTTTTGGCTGTCTCGATTTGCACCGCCAAACCGGCGTTGCTGGTCGCGATGCCCACCTGATCGGAGGTGCCGATCGTTTGTTGCAACACCGCCAGCGTTTGCCCGGCCCGCACTGTTTGGCCGACGGCGGCAATGACCCGCTCGATGCGCCCGTTCTGCGGAGCCACCACAAGACCGAGGCCGCCCGAGGCCGGGACAATCGTACCGAACATGGTGGTCGCCGATTGATAATCGCCCACTGCGATCGGGTGGGTCTGTATCTCAAATAAAAACTGCGTTTCCTTGGGTGCATACACCGATTTCCCATAATTGCTGCCGCCGGATTGGGGGCCATGCTCTTCATCGCCGTGAGCGAAGACGGAATTCGAATTCGGCATTGAAAACCAAGCACTTGCCAACAAGAGCAGCGTCGTCAATACGCGGTTTTTTTTTCGGGAAATAAAAAATACCAACGCGCCGCCAGCCAACGCGCCGAACAGGAACATCCACCAGGCACCTGCGCCGCCTGTCTCCTCGTGGGAATGAGCCGCTTCCGTTTTAGCCAAAGTTTTTCCGATTTCCACCCCTTGCAGTCCGATTAAATCGGCACCGTTCGGATGGCTCACCTGCACGTTGAGGGTGTAAATTTTATTTTCTGGAAATGAGGTGTGCAGTTCATAGACGCCTGGCGAGTGGGGTTTTACTTCAAAAAGTATTTGCGGATTTTCCGCCGCGCTGATTTTCAATGCTGCTTTGTCAATCGGGCGATTGCTGAAATAATCGGCCACGAAAAGCATCAGGTGCGCCTCCTTTCCTGCGGTCAATTCCGGGTAATAGAGCGTCAATTCGTATCTGTCGGATTGGCCGTACACGGTAAAGTGGTCGGTCGCCACACCGGGGTCGGTCGGGACTTCGTCGCCATGCGCAAGGGTGTTTTTTGGAAAAAAAACAACGAGCAGCGAAAGGGTGAATATTTGAAAAAAAAGAATGGGCAATTTCATGATCTCTATTTTTTAAAAGGTTAGACTTTGGATAGTTGGACAATAGACAACGGACAATGTCCAAAAAATTATTGGCCTGTCAGGTACAGCATCTGAATCCGGGCAATTTCCATAGCTTGCAGTTGTGTCGCGTAATCGAGTTGAATCGAATAGGTTTCATCCAATGTCCGCAAAAAAGTAACGTAATCCACCTGACCGGATTCGCGCATCCGCAAAGCGGCATCAATCAATGCAAGGCCGCGGGGCAGCGCTTCACGCTCATAGTATCGCACCTTTTCTCTGGCTGCGAACCAATCCACGCGCGCCGAATTGTAGGCTACCGTAACCGCTTGTTGCTCGGCTTCCGCCCGGCTTTGGGCTGATTTGACCTCGCTCTCGGCGGCTTTTTTTCCTCCGCGGTATTGCCCAATCCAAAGCGGGACACCTACACTGGCCCTGAATTGATAATCAAGCGGCGTGTCGCGGGCGCCCTGATTCAGGTAGCCAAGCGAAAAATTAGGCAAAGCGCGGCTTCGTGCCAGTTGTACCTGTTGTTCGGCTACGTTTACGCTTTGCAGTTGATACCGGACGACAGGCGTGGTTTCAGGGGTGATGACAACGGGCGGTTGCCAAAGGGTATCGGGTTGAAGTGGTTGAAAGTCGGAAATCCGGCTCGAGCCTGTGATCGCCATCAAGCGGTACCGCGACACGCTGAAGCGCATTTCTGCATCAGTACGCTCTAAATTACTTTTCCCGGCGGCTTGCTCGGCCATTGTTTTTTGCAAAAAATCGATTTCCCCGGCAGCGAACTGGCGGGCAGCAGCGGCGGCAATTTGCTGGTAAAGACTGTCCCGCTGCTTCCATTGGCCGGCCTGATATGCGGCAACTTGCGCCTCCAAATACAAAGTGCGCACGGAGTAGCGCAAGTCATTTTCACCGACAAGTTGTCCGACCACCGCGCGGGCGGTTTCCGCTTTGGCCACATCTTTTTGACGCGCATATACGGTCGGAAATTCAAACGACTGCGACACGCCCACCGCGTAAAACTCACCGGTGGGACTTTCGACGTTTATTTCAGGGTTGGGCATGTTGAACGCCGTTTTTTCCGCATACGTTTTTGCCTCCACAAGAAAGGCGCTTGCTTTGGCGAGCGGGTGGTTTTGCAGGGCAGCGGTGACTGCGGAATCGGGAGTGGTTTGCGCCATTGCCGACTGAACAGTCAGGCCGAGAATAAATATTTTTATCAGAAGTTTCATAGCGGATTATTGTCTCATTTTAAGTTGTCAGATTGTTTTTTTCCTTCAAAATACCCTTCTACGGCCTTCTTTCCCCACAACCAAAACACCGAAGGCGTCACCACCATATCGAGCAAAGTGGAAGAAAGCAGCCCGCCGAGGATCACCGTCGCTACCGGATAAAGAATTTCCTTGCCCGCTGCCTGGGGATCGAGCGTGAGCGGTATAAGTGCCAGTGCCGCGACCAATGCCGTCATCAGCACAGGCACCAAACGTTCGAGCGACCCGCGCACAATCATCTGTTTGTCAAATTGTTCGCCTTCGTGTTCCATCAAGTGTAGATAGTGCGATATCATCATAATTCCGTTGCGCGAGGCGATGCCCGTCAGCGTGATGAAACCCACGAGTGTCGCCACCGAGAACGTTCCGCCCGTCAGCCATACCGCCGCCACACTGCCTACAAGCGCCAGCGGAATGTTGAGCATCACCTGAGCAACGATCCGCCAGGAGCGGAAATGGGCGTACAGCACCAGGAAAATACCCGCCAAAGCAAAAATGCTCAGGATACCGATCAGCCGCGACGCCTCTTTCTGCGCTTCGAACTGGCCACCGTATTCGAGAAAATACCCTTGCGGCATCTGCACTTTTTCCCGGATATTTTTTTGCATTTCCGCCACTGTACTTCCGAGGTCGCGCCCCTGCACGTTGGCGGAAACGACGATGCGGCGCTGACCATTTTCGTGACTCACGGAGTTGATACCTTTCTCATACTCGATATGCGCGATGCTTTCGAGCGGAATCAGGACGCCTTCCGGCGTGTGGATTTGGGTGTTGCGGATGTTTTCCAGGTTTTCGCGGTCCTCCGGTACGGCGCGGAGCACAAGGTCAAAAGTTTTCTGGCCGTCCAGAATTTGCGACACGACTTTACCGCCGAACAGCACTTCGAGGTCGCGGGCAACTTCGCCGGTTTGCATTCCGTAGCGTTGGAGCGCAGCACGGTCGAGGCGAATCGTCAATTGTGGTACCAACACCTGACGCTCTACCTGCACATCCACCGCACCAGGCACAACTTCGACGGTTTCCTTGATTTGCCCGGCCAACCCGCGCAATTCGGTCAGGTCGTCCCCAAAAACTTTGATGGCCACTTGCGCCCGCACCCCGCTCAGCAGGTGGTCGAGCCGGTGTGAAATCGGTTGACCGATACTGACCGACACGCCGGCGAGGTTGATGAGTTGCTTGCGGATATCAGCCACAACTTCTGTGCGCGGGCGGGCATCCTCGCGTAATTCGACCTCGATTTCAGAGTTTGATACCGGCTCCACGTGTTCGTCGAGTTCGGCGCGGCCTGTGCGCCGGGCGGTGTATAGCACATCCGGCACACGTATAATAAGTTGTTCGGCCACCGTGCCGATTTTGTTGCTTTCTTCCAGCGACGTGCCCGCCGGAGCGTACAGGTTGACCGTAAAACTGCCTTCATTAAAAGGCGGTAAAAACTCCGTGCCGAAGCGGGTGACCACGACCATCGCTGCAAAAACGAGTGCTGCCGCCGCGCCAATAACCGCTTTCGGGTGAAGGAGGCCGAAATTCAGCAATTTAAAATCCTGTTTTTTCAGCCAGGTGACCAAGCCGGACTCCTTGCCCTCATTGAGTTTTGAATTGGGGAGCAAATAGGAACAGAGCGCAGGCGTGACGGTCAGTGACACAATCAGGGAGGCCAATATTGAAGTGATGTACGCGATACCCAACGGTGCGAAAATCCGCCCTTCGATGCCCTGCAATTGAAATAAAGGCAGGAACACCAGCACGACGACGATGGTGGCATAGACAATGGAATTACGCACCTCGCTCGATGCATCGTAAATGACTTGCAGGGCTGGTTTGGGGCTGTCGAGTGCCCTGTTTTCGCGCAAACGCCGGAACACATTTTCCACATCCACGATAGCGTCGTCCACCAATTCGCCGATCGCGATGGCGAGCCCGCCAAGGGTCAACGTGTTGATAGAAATATCAAACCATCTGAAAACCAGCGCTGTAATTACCAACGATAGTGGAATAGCCGTCAATGTTATAATCGTCGTGCGGAAATTGAGCAGGAACAGAAACAAGACGATGACCACGAGGATGAAGCCGTCGCGCAGGGCGTGTTCCACGTTGGTCAGCGCGTTGACGATGAAGTTTTTTTGCTGAAAAACCTTCGCGTTCAGGCGGACGTCGGACGGGAGCGCGGGTTGCAATCCGGCGAGGGCACGTTCGATGTCGTCGGTCAGTGTCACGGTGTTCGCACCTGGTTGTTTTTCAACGGTTAAAATAACGGCTGGTCGCGCGTTCACACTTGCGTCGCCGCGTTTGATGGCCGCGCCAAATTGCACGTCGGCCACCTGGCTGAGCAATACCGGCGAACCTTCGCGGTTCACCACAACGGTGTTTTGCAAATCCTCCAGGTTCCTGGAACGACCTAATACCGAAATGAGGACTTCCGAGCCGTAACGGTTGAAAAAACTACCCGTCGCATTCAGGTTTGCGTTACCCATCGCGCGGTCTATGTCTTCGAGGGTCAGGCTGTACTGTTTCAATTTGGCCGACGACACCAATACCTGGTATTGCAGCCGGTCGCCGCCGATCGGGATGACTTGCGCCACGCCTTTGAGTGCCAGCAACCTGCGCCGGATGGTAAAATCGGCCAGCGTCCGCAAATCCGCCGCCGTGCTGAGGGTTTGACCCGTGGTACTGTCGGGTTCTGCCGTCACGCCGACCAGCATGATCTGACCCATGACCGACGAGATCGGCCCCATAACCGGCACAATGTCGTTTGGTAATGGTACGGTGGAAAGTTTTTCAGCCACGAGTTGGCGGGCGCGAAACACATCCACTTCCCAACCGAATTCCACGAACACCAGGCCGATACCCCGTGACGAACTGCTGCGCACCACCTCCACGCCCGGCGAGCCGTTGAGCGCGGTTTCGATGGGCAACACCGCCTGCACTTCGATTTCTTCGGGCGACATCCCTCCCGCTTCGAGGAATACCGTGACGCGCGGGCGGTTGAGGTCGGGTAAAACGTCCACCGGCAGGTTCATGGCCGTCCAACTGCCCCATACAAGCAGCAGCGCGGCGGCGGCTACCACGAAGAGGCGGTTTTGGAGGGAGAATTTTATGAGTGAATTGAGCATTGGCTCGTTTTTTTGGTTTATTTTTGTGTCAAAATTTTTGAAAAATGCAGACTATAACTGTTGAGTTGTTGGACAATCAAGCCATGTTGTTGCTCCAACAATTGGAAAAAATACAATGGCTTCGCATTGTGGAACAGCCGACAAAAAAACCTTCAAAGCCTCAACTAAAATTGGGCGGTTCCATCCCTAAAAATGTTGCGCTCGATATGCAAAAACAACTCAACGAATTGCGGGCATCATGGGAGCGCGATATTTGATTGACTCCAATGCTGTTATTGATTTCCTTGGCGGTTTGCTCCCGATAGCAGCTACCACTCGGCTCGAATCATGGATTCTGAATGGAGAGTGCGCCATTTCAATTATCAATCGCATTGAGTTGTATTCCATAGTTTTACCTCCAGCGGCACTTACAGCCGTGAACAATTTTGTGGCTTCTGTTCAAGTTTTCGCACTTTCCGACATCATTGCCGACCGGACGATTTTGATTCGTCAGGCGCACCGGCTTAAACTTCCTGATGCTGTTATTGCTGCCACCTGTTTAGAAATTACGCTTCCAGTTATTTCCAGAAATCAGGCTGATTTTGGCAAAGTCATCGGACTGACTGTAATAGACCCCTATACCATATCTTGAAGAATGAGAGGCAATTTTATTACACACAACGGCACAAAGAGGAAATACGTAGCGTAGTGTCATTGTGTGAAATAATAACTCTTGTTAGAGTCGTGCCTCCAATCAGTTGCAAAAGAGGATGTCTCACAAGTAATATTTTTTGACAGGATTGACAAGATTTACAGGATTTACGCCCTTTGCCGGAGAAAAACCCTGTAAATCTTGTAAATCCTGTCGAAATTTAAACTTGTGAGACGGCCTCTTAGTTTAAAATCAGTGGCTATGCCCTTCGTGTCCTGCCGCTTCGGGTTTTCCTTCTTCCACTTTCACCACAAAATCAGCCGTATGAACCTTGCCGTCGGTCTGAAATTGCAGCCAGCCGCGATAGGTACCGGGTTTTGCGAATGTGGTATGGATGTCCAACTTCCCGCCTACTGCCGACGGGTGGGTGTGCACAAATTCTTTCGAGGCTGCTTCCACCAGCACGAGATGGGCTTTTTCACCCAGATAATTCTCGAAAGCAGCAGGGTCAACGGCCTTTCCGCCCTTTGTTATGGTCACCGGAATGTGCTGGTGGCTGCCGGTCGCAAAGCCCGTTCCGCTGTGTCCGGCTTCCATCGCAAGTGTAAAGCCATCCACCGAAGCAGTCAGTTTAGGTTGGGTGTACGCGACAGATTTGGCAGGTGTGCCGGCAACATCGAGTTCCGTTTTGTTCACCTGATTCAAACCTCCCGTAGGCTTGTAGTCAGTGAAGGCCCAGTATTTGCCACCGGCATCGAAACGGGTTTCGTTGTGCCCGCGACCGGCAGTAAAGTTTTCTCCCTTGTCCAGCACTTTGATCTCGTAACTGCCTGACGCTGTGTATTCCGGGTGAATATGGTCGAACCACGAAAGGTCGTCGCTGACAAGGATGAGGTGCATTTTTTTCTCATGCACGAGGTCGAGCGGTACAGGCGCACTTTCGTTGCCTTTGATTGTAGGGGTAAACGACAGCATGGCCGGTTTTCCGGCTTCGAGCTGGGCCGGATTGGCAGTAAAAGCGGTATAATATTCGGCGGTGTTCGACTGCGTTTCGGCTTTCACCGGCTCCAGTTTCATGTTGCAGACGGGGCAGGCGCCGGGTTGGTCGTAGGTTTTGCCCTTCTCGCAGTTCATCGGGCAGATGTATTGAGTGCCGGGGGCAGCGGCTTCTGTAGTTTGGGTGTTTTGTTTCGAGTGGTCGTGCCTGCAGGCGTTGAACGCCACGACCGTCAATGCGAGCGCAAAGCCCGCGATGAGCATATTTTTCATAAGAAATGATGTTGAGCGTTGAGAATGTTGAGACGTTGAGTGCAGTTGAGATTGTTGAGCGATTGGATGATGAGCAGTTTAATTCCCATCAATCTCAATGCGCAACCTCCTCAAACCTTTATCAACAAAAAACGGCCACACGTCGGGCTGACGCAGCATCAGGCGCCAATTTTGGGCGGCTGCCAGATGGGTAGATAAACGGCTTCGGGCAGGTGGTCGGCGAAGTAGAAAGCCCGTTTTTGGATCGAAGTGTTCAATGTAAAATTAAGGAGGGTATCTTCTGCTTCCAAAGCGAAAGCAAATCCGGTATGACTCGCTGTACCACAACCAGGGCAATGGCAGCCGCCACAGCCGTCATTGTCGGGCGGACATGACTCGCCGGGATGTGTTTGGTCGCAAGCGTCCGCATTTTGAGAACAGTGGGTAGCATCGTTTTGCGAGGAATCGGCGCAACAGGATTTTTGCTCCATTTTTTTCTCATCGCCATTGCCGCAAGCCCACACCTCTTTCGCCGGGGCGGCAAACATATTGAGCAAGAGGAGCAATAGACCGATGCGGAATTTCATACGCGAGGCAAAGATAAGGAGGAATATGTAGTGTGAAAATGAGATTACGCCGCTTCGGCTTTGAACCCTGCTTCTTTCAAGGCGGAAATCACCGCTTCGGCGTCCAGATCATCCCCTTTGACGGTCAATTGTTTGTCGGGCGATTGCAAGTCTACTTCCCAGTTATCTGCGCCGACGACCTGGTTGAGGGCAGGAGTGACCGTGCTGACACAGCCCATACATTTGATATTGGTTTTAAATTTCAATTCCTGTTTCATTGTTGTAAGAATTAATGTTGTTGAGTGCGTTATCAATGATACAAAGGTAGAGGGGTTGAAAGCCGGTATCGTTACGATATGCTGGATGAGATTTATACTTTAATGGTCTCACTTACTCCATTTCAGCCGCAGGCTGTTGCTCACCACGCTCACCGAACTGAGCGCCATGGCTGCCCCTGCAATCATCGGATTGAGCAGAAAACCGTTGACGGGATAAAGCACCCCGGCGGCAATAGGGATGCCGATGATGTTGTAAATAAAGGCCCAAAACAAGTTTTGGCGGATAGCAGCCACAGTGTGGCGCGACAGCCGGATGGCTGCCGGAATTTTGCCTAAATCGCTGCTCATCAGGGTCATTTTGGCCACGTCCATCGCAATGTCGGAGCCTTTGCCCATCGCGATACTGACATCGGCACGCGCCAGCGCCTGACTGTCGTTGATGCCGTCGCCGACCATCGCCACAATTTTTCCTTGTTGTTGAAGTTGTTGCACAAAGGACTCTTTATCAGCAGGCATTACTTCAGCGCGAAAGTGCTCGATGCCGACTTGTGCAGCCACGGCAGCAGCCGTCTGGCGATTATCGCCTGTGAGCAAATAGATATCGATGCCCATGTCGCGCAATTCCCGGACGGCTTCGACGGATGTGGGTTTCACCGGGTCGGCAATGGATGCGAGCGCAAGAACCTGGATGTGATTGGCGAAGTATATGACTGTGTTGGTCTCATTTTCCCGGAATAAAACCTCTTTTTGCAGGGTTTTGGAAATGCTGAGATTATTTTCCTGCATGAGTTTGAGGTTCCCGGCAAAAACTTTTTTCCCTTCGTATTCGGCTACAATGCCTTTGCCGGTGATGCTTTCAATTTTTTCGAGTTGAACCGGTTCGGCGCCCGCTTCAAGGTAAGCGGCCACCGCTTCGGCTAAGGGGTGTTCGGAGTTCTTCTCCAAACTGTACAACACGTTTTGCCATTTGGCAATGTCGGTTTCATCCGCCCACATCAGGGTTTTTACTACGGGTTTGCCGGCAGTGATCGTGCCGGTTTTGTCCAGCACGACCGCCTGAATCCGGTGCGCCAATTCGAGGCTTTCCGCATCTTTGATCAAAATACCCTGTTCGGCGCCTTTGCCTACGCCCACCATAATGGCGGTCGGCGTGGCCAAACCCAGTGCGCACGGGCAGGCAATCACCAGCACCGTCACCATAGCCAGAAGGCCCTGAGTCAGGCCGTTTTCGCCGCCCCATATCCACCAGGCGCCGAATGTTATCAGTGCAATGCCGATGACAACCGGAACGAATACGGCAGCGATGCGATCCACCAATTGTTGCACCGGCGCTTTGGAGCCTTGCGCCTCCTGCACCATTCGGATGATCTGGGCCAGCAAGGTATCGCCACCAACTTTTTCGGCTACAAATTGGAAACTGCCTTTTTGATTGATTGTGCCGGCCAATACGTGGTCGCCGGTTCCCTTTGCTACCGGGACAGGCTCGCCGCTAAGCATACTTTCATCCACATAAGAATTGCCGGACTGCACGACGCCGTCGACCGGCACTTTTTCTCCGGGTTTCACCAGCAGCAGGTTACCGATACGCACTTGCGCGACCGGAATTTCCATGGTGTGTCCGCCCGGGTGTACGATGGTGACAGTTTTTGGTTGAAACCCCATCAGTTTTTTAATGGCCGAAGAAGTGTTGGCTTTGGCGCGCTCTTCGAGTAATTTACCCAGCAGAATAAACGCAATCACCAATCCGGCAGCTTCGAAATACACATGGGCATGCAAGCCGCGCCTGTGCCAGAAATCAGGAAAAAGCGTGTTGAAAACACTAAAAATGTAGGCTATCCCGGTACTCAATGCCACCAGCGTATCCATGTTAGCGGAACGGTGACGGGTTTGTTTCCAGGCATTGATAAAAAACGACCTGCCGATCCAAAGCACCATCGGCGTGGAAATGGCCCATAAGATGTACCCGACGTAAGGCAAATCAATGAAAAACATTCCCAGTATGCCCAGTGGCACGGCCAGTATGACCGCCCAAATCGTGCGACGGCGCAAATCTTCGTAGCGTTGGTGCCGGATATTGTCCGCCTGCTCAGTGGCCGCATCGGTTTCTTCCACAAGCAGGTCATAACCGATGCCCTGAAGGGCTTGTTTCATGGCAGCCGGTGCAATGATACCAGGTTCGTACTCCACCAGTACGCTCTGTGTGGCAAAATTGACTGCGGCGGACACGACTCCGGGCTGATGACCCAGCACTGACTCAACGCTGACGGCACAGGCGGCGCAGGTCATATCGGTCACGGGAAATTGTTTGCGGACGGTAGCAGATGTCGCGGTTTCCATAAAGCACTATTTTTTACAATGCAAAGTTCCGCCCGTTTGCGTTGCCCGGTGTTACGATCTGATGGCAGAGATTTGTGAATTAATGGCGGTGTACGTGATCCAACGCTTTTCGGTGACCTGAATGATTGCTTTTGAACGCACTGGGGGTCATGCCGGTCACCTTTTTGAACTGGCTGCTCAGGTATGCCACGCTACTATACCCCAAACGAAAAGAGATTTCCGACAAGGTGAGTTCGTTGTACACCAGCCACTCCTTTACCTTCTCGATTTTTTGCAGGATAAAGTATTGTTCCAACGTAATGCCTTCCACCTCTGAAAATAGTTTGGAAATAGCAGAATAGTCGCGGTGAAAAACCGTGCTGATAAACTTCACCAAACTAAAATCCTCCGGCAGTTCGCCTGACTGAACTTTTTCGAGCAGGTGGGTTTTCACTTTTTCAATCAGTTGGCTGCGTTGGTCGTCCAGCAGTTCAAAACCGATGGCTTCCAGCTCGGTGCGCAGGTTTTGCACCTGCTCCCGGTGCAGTTCTTCCGCCAGGGTGACTTCACCTAAAACGACTTTCAAAGGGGCAATGCCGTTTTTCTCCAATACCTGTGCGACGCTGAGTATGCACCGGCGGCAAACCATGTTTTTGATATATAGCGTCATAAGCGATACATAGATATGCAAAAATCACATTTTCTGCTTCATTCCCACTATTTTATCCATGTGCATTGTTTTGGTGTAACATCAAAACGGCGACTTGAAAGCGGGTTCATTGAGAAACGTTTCATCCGTCAAGGAGTGCAAAAAGGCTATAAGGTCCGCCTTGTCCTGCGCTGTCAGTTGCAGGCCGCCGGGTTGAATATTGTATTGCATCAGTTCGTCCAGGGTGGCTGAGGGATGCACGCCGGTATTATAATGGTCAATCACTTCTTCCAAGGTGGCAAAGCGCCCGTCGTGCATATAGGGAGGTGTGCGCGCGATATTGCGCAGGCCCGGCACTTTGAATTTGGCTTTATCCGACGGAAAGCCCGTGACGTTCCGGCGACCTTCATCCGTCTGGGCGGCGTCGCCGTCGAGACCGTTGTTCATAAATTCATCATTGGTAAAGTTGAATCCGGCATGACAATGAAAACACTCCGCTCCACGCTCCGAACCGAAAGGGTCGAATTCACTGAAAAACAAGTCTGCGCCGCGTTTTTCCGCATCCGTAAAAGTGGTTTGGCCGCGCACGTACTTATCGTATTTTGAGTCTTTTGATACCATTGACAACATGAACTGCTCCAAAGCCAACCCAACCCGATCCGGCGTCACGACCGCGTCGCCAAAAGCACGGATAAACTGGTCGGTGTATTTTTTGTCCGCCGAAAGTTTGGACACTACATTTGGCAGCGTCTCGTTCATTTCCAATGGATCCTGAATCGGTTTCAGCGCCTGATCGCGCACTTTGGGCGCGCGCCCGTCCCAGAACAAACCATTGTTGTGCCAGGCCAGATTCATCACCGCCATTGCCTGGCGTTTGCCGGGCAGTTGTTCTACCCCTATGCTGAACCGGCGGATATCCGAAAAAGCGTCTTCCTGTTTGTGGCAATCGGCGCAGGCTTGGGAGCCGTCTTTCGAGAGCATTTTTTCATAAAAGAGCATCCGGCCCAATTGCACTCCGGCAGCCGACAGTTTGTTGTCGGCAGGCAGGTCGGGTGTCGGGAAATCTCCGATTTTCAAGGTATAGGGCGTAGGGTCGTAGGTGGCAGGCGTCTCCACCGGTTCTTTTGAGACGCAGGCAGCGAACAAACCGGTTACAGCAAAAAAGGCGTATAGTATTTTTTTCATAATCGTTTGACAATCATATCAAAAGTTGAAAATTGCAGGGGCGGCTCAATTACTGAATTTAGAATTGCTGACAAATTTTTTATCGGTCAGACTGCGCAGGAACGCCACCAAATCAGCCTGTTCGGTTATCGTCAGGCCCAAGGGCCTGACCAGGGCACTTTTGTTCGGGTGCGTTTGTCCGCCTGCATTGTAATGCACTACCACTGCTTCCAGTGTCGGCATCGAGCCGTCGTGCATATAGGGTGCCGTCAGCGCCACGTTGCGCAGGGTGGGCACTTTGAAGCGGGCGCGGTCGGTTTCGAGGCCGGTCAGCCGGAAGCGGCCAGGGTCGGAATAATCAGCGTAAAGACCGTTGTTTTCAAAAGCATAATTCGTGAAATTGAAATCAGCATGGCATTGCGCGCAGTCCGTTTTATCGGAAAAAAACAAATCCATGCCCCGTTTTTCATCTGCATCGAGTGCTGCGTTTTCCCCCTGAAAAAAATACCGGTCATAACGGCTTTGCCCCGAAACCATCGTGCGCTCGAAACAGGCAATCGAACGTGTAATGACAAATGCATCGGGGTCGCGGCCATATCCCTCGCGACTCATTCGGATATACATCGAGTCGCGCAACAGCCGTTCGACGATAAGTAAAATGTTGAAACCGAACTCATTGTGTTCCTGGATCGGCACAAGGATTTGCATTTCCAGCGTCGGTACGCCTCCATCGCGGGTGAAATAGGGGTGGTAGCCGATGTTCGCCAATGTGGACGCATTGCGGGTGCCGGGTCGACCGGCCACACCGGGACTGAAAGCCACCGTATCGCTAAATGCTTTTGCCGCGTGGTGGCACGAAGCGCACGAAATCGTACTGTCAATAGACATTACCGGGTCGTAAAACAATTTTTTGCCCAAAGCCCAACGCGCCTCCGTCAGTTCGTTGTCCGTCGGAAACACCTGTGCGGGGAAGCCCTGCGGGACGACCAGCAAAGGCTCCGGCGCAACGGGGGCAGATTCCGGCAATTCTTTTTGACAGGCAAACAGCCATCCCGCCAACAGTACGAGGATTCCGAGTTTTTTCATGTGAAAAAGCAGGTGTGCAACCATAAAGCCGCGCACCGGATGACTATTATGACACTATTTCTTTACTCCGTAATAACCAGTTTTTCCACGGCCGCCGGGCGTTCATTTTGCCACAAATGGACAAAGTAAATACCCGCATGCAGGCTGTTTTCAAAAGTGTGCAATTGGCTTCCCGCTGCGACAGGTTGGTTCAAGATCATACGGCCTGTCAGATCGGTCAATGAGATGCGGTAGCCGGAACCGGCCGGCAGCGTCATCATCGCTGCCGCTTTTCCTGGGACGGCGGGGTTGGGCGACACACGGAACGTACCTTTGAAAGCAGGATCGATTGTACCCGAAGTTTTGGCACTGAAAACCTCATTTTGCATGTTGTTCAGCAGCGTCACGGCTTTGCCGGAAGAGCCATGCACAATAAGACCTGCCGAAACGTCGATGTTCATCAGGATTTGGGCATAGTCCGCTTCCAGGTGAATTATCTTTCCTTCCGATGTACTTTCGGCAATGGTCGCGAGTGTCACAGTCTTATAGTTCGCGTCGCCGAGCGCGTGAATTTCGAAAGTGTTGGCGAAGTTATTGCCTGCCACACCTTCTATCGCCACAAAACGATAACCAGACGACCAACCCCAGTGCATCGAAGGGTTTTGCGGCGCAAGCGGGTGATTGGCCGGATAAGTAGCCGGATCGGCGTGATTGTGCGGCTCGTCCACGCCTACAGAAAAAGTAATGCTTTCCACATTTGTGATCCCGGCGTGCACACCGAGGTCGTACAGGCTGTCTGAAGCCGGATGTACCAGCAGGTGCATATCCGTTACAGGCGTTATCTGACCGCCGTCGTGGGTGATCTTAATTTCGGAAATATAGTATTCCAGGCGAGTAATCTTGTATTCGTAAGAGCCTGCCGATACCGGAATATTAAGGGCGAATGGCGCATCGCTGAGACGCGGAGAAAGATGCAACATGACGCTGTTTTGAGCACGAGCCGACATCGCCACCGAAAGGAGAAAAACAAAAAGGAGTAGTTTTTTCATCAATCGTTGAATTTTGCTAAGCATGGAAATGGGTTGCAAATATTGCAAAAAGCAGTGTCTCCGGGCAGGATGATTTTCGTCATTGGCCCTGAATTCGCCAGTTTTGACAAATTCAAAAAGAGAGATGCTGGTCAAACCAAATTAATTTCGTTTTTTTCGGCAGAAAATCTAATCTTACTCTTACACACACGAACCATGAAGCAATTTTCCAAACCGATCCTGCTCCTTGTATTTCTGTTGACTGTATTGGATCAAATAAGCGCCCAGGATCCGCGTTTTTCCCAATTCTATGCCTCGCCGTGGAACCTGAACCCGGCGATGACGGGCCTTTTCAACGGGCGTTGGCGTGCCACGGCCAACTACCGCGACCAATGGAGCAGCTTCCTCAATCCCGTTCCGTTTCGCACCTACGCGGCTGCCTTCGATGCGCGGTTTGAAGTCGGACGCAACGACTATGCAGCCTTCGGCATCGGCGCCATGCACGACGAAGCGGGGACGGCGCAATTTGTGCAAAACAAAATACAAATCGGCGGCGCTTTCCTGAAACAGTTGACCGGCGGGCGGTACCACGCCCAAAATTACCTCTCGGCGGGCGCCCAACTCGGCTTCGGTCAGAACTCCATCGACTGGAGCCGCCTCTGGTTCACCCGGCAATTCGACAACGTCAACGAAATACCGGACCCGACCATGCCCAGCGGCGAACCCAATGCCGATGCAAATTCCGATGCATACTTCGATTTCAACGCGGGATTGCTGTGGTATATGCTGTTCGATGACGGTTTCGTGTATGCGGGCGGCGCGATGCACCACATCAATGCACCTGTGATTTCGCTCACCGGCGATGACCAGGAGACACTTTATTCCCGCTGGTCGGGGCACGCGGGTGGGCAGTTCCCGTTGACGGATAACTTCAGCGCTTGTCCCGGTGTGCTCGTTATGAAGCAGGGACCCGCTTTCGAGACGGATTTCGGCCTCAATTTCCGCTATTCCAACAACGACCAGAATGAACTCGCCATGCGCGCCGGCGTGTGGGCCCGGCTTGGCAACAAACTTGACGACGGCATGCAAATGGATGCCATCACCGTTGTCGGTATGCTCGAGCTCAGCCGCTGGATGCTCGGCCTGAGTTACGACATCACCACCTCCAGCCTTACGGCAGCCAACAATTCGCGCGGGGCATTCGAACTTTCCCTTACCTATTTCCATCCCGGCGAACGCCGGCAACGGGTCGTTTGCCCGAGATTTTAAACTATGTTGATAAGGGTTAATAAAGGTTTATATGTTGATAATCAACCCTTATCAACCTTCTACAGAAACTGCTATGCAAAAACTACTTCTTCTGCTCTGCGTTCTCCCCAACCTGCTTTCGGCTCAAAATGCGTGGAAACACCTGTTGATCTCACCTGCCAACCCGAAACCGGGCGAGGTGATCCGGATCGAATACAATTGGCCCGAAAGCCCGTTGAAGGATGCCGGAGAAATGGAACTCCTTGTTTTAGAGTACGTTGAAAAAACGCCGGAACTGAAAGAAATCGAAATACGAAACGAAAACAACCGGATCGCAGGGACGTATATTTCCAACCCAAAGGCGCTGGCAGCAGCCGTCATACTGAAGTCGGGCGAGCGCCGCGACAACAATGGCCGTCAGGGCTACTTTATCGTTATGTGCGATGCCGCGGGCAGACCGCTGCCGGAAGCGCTGGCCGCCCAGGCAGTTTTGTTTCAGGATTGGGGGCGTTTGATGGAATTGGAAAATCAGCCGGAATGGACGCTCGGCTGGCTGAACAAAGCCTTCGAGCCGCGCCCGGATTTGAAGAAAAAATACTTCACAACGTACGTGAATGCCTTACTGCGCGCCAAACGCGGCGACGAGGGGAAAAAAGAGGCTTTGGCTGTTTTGGAGGAAATAGAAAACGATCCGAATATTTCCGAAAGCGATCTCAACTGGATCATCAGTACCTACAACCGCCTGAAAGAGAACAACAAAGTAGCATCGGCAAAGGAAATAATGCGGGTGAAATATCCCGACGCCCTGGCCCGGCAGGAACGTATGCGCACCGCCGGCAACGAACCGGACCTCGCCAAACGCGAGGTGTTGATCGACGCCATTAAAAGAGATTATCCCCCCAAAAACGACGACGAAAAAAACGCCATCGATCAGTTATATGCCCAGTTGCTGGCCCGGTACGGCGAACAAAAAAACTGGCAATTTTTTGCGCCGGTAGCCGCGAAAGTCTCGCCCGCGCAGCGGGCAAAAGTTTACAACGACATCGCGTGGGCCCTGGCCGAGCAAAATGACGACCTGAGCAGAGCGAGCCAAATGGCTGCCGAAGCTACCGAATGGTCGCGGATGGAAATGGTCGTTCCTTCCAATCCCAAACCTTCCACCATCACCCAAAAAGAATGGACGGAACGGCGCGATAACACATTTGCCATGTACGCCGACACGTATGCCTTTGTACTCGACAAATCGGGCAATCCGCTCAAAGCGGCAGGATACCAGGCAGAAGCAGTCAAAATCAATCATTACGGCAACGCGGAATTCAATGAGCGATTCACCGGCTACCTCGAACGCGCCGGTTCGCCCGACCTGCGCTACCAACTCGAAGGTTTTATCCTGAAAGGTGCTGCGACCGAAAAAATGAAGGAGCAGTTCAAAAAATACTATGTCGCCGAGGACAAATCCAATACGGGCTATGCGGCTTACCTCGCAGGTTTGGAACGCGTGGCACACGACAACCGGAAAGCGGAACTGATAAAAAACATGCTCGACGAACTGGCGCCCGCTTTTTCGCTGAAAAACCTGAAGGGTGAAAACGTAAGCCTCGAAAATCTGCGCGGCAAAGTGGTGGTCGTGGATTTTTGGGCAACCTGGTGCGGCCCGTGCAAATCGTCGTTTCCCGGCATGCAACAGGCCGTTGATAAATATCAGAGTGATCCGCAGGTGGCGTTTGTATTCGTAGACACCTGGGAAAACGGCGGCGACAAGGAAAAAAATGCAGGCGATTTTATAAAAAACAATAATTACACCTTCAATGTGCTGATGGACAACGACAACAAGGTGGTGACTTCCTTTGGCGTATCCGGCATTCCGACCAAATTCATCGTGGATAAATTCGGCAAGATCCGATTCAAAAGCGTCGGTTATGCCGGCAGTACCGATGCCTTGGTGGACGAATTGAGCCTGATGATCGATGTAGCGAAAGGAGCGCCCTGATACCCGACGATCCTTAACGACGCTCCGCCTTCGTCAAGACTATGGCGGATAAAAATGACAAACAATATCTCCCGTCCCCTCATCCTCGCTTCACAAAGCCCGCGCCGCAGCCAATTGCTACGCGAAGCAGGCTTCGATTTTACGGTGCAGGCCTTTGATATCGATGAAAGTTTTCCGCCTGACATGCCCGTTGAAGAAGTTGCGCCCTGGCTGGCACAACGCAAGGCACGCGCAGCCACACACCTCATCCGCGACCGGGAAGTAGTGCTTGCCGCCGACTCGGTTGTTATTCTCGACGGTGTCATTTACAACAAACCTGCCGACTATGCCGATGCTTTTCGCATGATCCGGCTGCTTTCGGGCAGGCAACATACCGTCATTACAGGCGTTTGTTTGTTGGCCACGGAAAAAGAAAAGACTTTTGCGGGCATCACCAAAGTCTGGTTTGCCGAACTGAGCGATGAAGAGATCGACTACTACATTCGCACCTGCAAACCGTTCGACAAGGCCGGTTCCTATGGCGCGCAGGACTGGATCGGGCACTGCAAGATCACCCGCATAGAAGGCACATTCCAGAATGTCATGGGCCTGCCGGTGGATTTGGTGTATGAAGCGCTGGGGGAATTCAAAAAATGATCGTTTTTACTGTTACCAACGACCTGACCTACGATGCCCGGATGCATCGCATCTGCGGGTCGTTGGCGACGCATGGCTATGCGGTGACACTTGTCGGTCGGGCACTCCCCCACTCTATTCCGTTGGGCAACAAGCCTTTTGCGCAAAAACGGCTTAATTGCCGGTTTCGGAAAGGCTTTCCTTTTTATGCGGAGTACAACCTGCGGCTTTTTTTCTTTTTACTTTTTGCGAAATACGACGCTGTGTGTTCCATCGACCTCGATACGTTGCCTGCCGGGTGCCTTGCGACCCTGCTGCGGCGCAAAAAGCGCGTGTTCGATGCACATGAATACTTTTCGGAAGTGCCGGAAGTGGCCAGCCGGCCATTCGTGAAAGGTTTTTGGGAAATGATAGCACGGGTATGTTTGCCGTTTTACAAACACGCCTACACGGTGGGGCCGGCGCTGGCGAAGATTTTCGAAGAAAAATACGGGGTAAAGTTTGGGGTGGTGCGGAATGTACCGGAGTCGTTCGACCCCACCCCCGGCCCCTCCCCCACTGGGAGGGGAGACGTAGTGTGTTCCGTAGAGTACACCGATAAGTCCTCTACTGCGCATGTCGCGGTACCCTCTACGTCTCCCCTCCCATTGGGGGAGGGGCCGGGGGTGGGGTTGCTCTACATGGGCGCCCTCAACGAAGGCCGGGGCATCGAAACTGCAATCGCGGCCATGCAAAGACTTGATAATGTGCACCTATGGCTGGCCGGCGAAGGTGATTTGTCGGACAACCTGCGCCGCCTTGCTGTCGATTTGGGCGTACAAAGCAAGGTGACGTTTCTCGGCTATACCAGCCCGGAAGCGCTGCGCGCGCTGGCGCAGCAAGCATGGCTGGGACTGAATTTGCTGGAAAACCGGGGGCAGAGTTATTACTACTCCTTAGCCAACAAATATTTTCTGTCAGTACAGGCTGGTGTGCCGGTGCTGACGATGAATTTCCCGGAATACAGGGCGTTGAACGCACAGCATGAAGTAGCGGTGCTACTGAACGAATTGACGGCTGAAGCAGTGATCGGCGCCGTGAATAATCTTTTGGCAGACAAAGAATTGTACACGCATTTGCAGCAGAACTGCCTCGTTGCAGGAAGGGAATGGAATTGGGAAAAGGAGGAAAAGGTGTTGCTCGAAATTTGGGAGCAAGTATTTAATAACTAATTACCATCCAGCTGCCGCTGCAATGCGGTAATCAATTCTTGGCTGATAATTTCGCTCAAACTACCGTCGGCAAAGCGCAACCGATAGAAAACTTTCGGCTCGTACGTTTCTTCAAACTCACCATCTGCATCCTTATCGACGCCATATTGTACCAGAATTTCATTCGGGTCCTTGTTGAAGATCAGGCGTAAAAATCGCTTTCCGGGTGCAGCAACTTCCTGCAATGTTTTTTCATGGAGCCGGTAATAATAGAGTTTTTCCATGTCGCGTTGATCCAGAAAACCATCCTTGTTCGAATCGTCTTCGGTCACGTCCATAAAAACAACAGGACTGGGAGACTTCTTGAATTCGACATTAAAACTATTGATACTCAGACGCTTATTGAAAATTTTTTGTATCGTTCCTGTCTTGCTTTCATACAACAGCAGGTTATTGTTCGTGTTGGCTCTATAACTATCTTCGTACCTTTTCCCGCTGCTTCTCTTCATATCTAAAGAATTGGCTAAACTTTCGACTTGCTCCAATGTCGCCTGACCAACAGGTATCAGGTATTTCAATCCGGGTGTGTCAATCAACATGATCGTATTGAAAGAGATAACCTGTTTGCGCAGACTATCCGCTCTCAGCCGCTCTACTTCATCGTTAGCAATCATACGGGTATCCGCACGGTCATCGCTCCCACCCCAAATGTCGTCGTACAGTTCGTAGCCGGCAACGAACCCGAAAATCAAAACCATGATGAGTACGATCGTGCCGCCTATGGCGAGGATGATTTGGTTGTAGCGTTTGAGTTTTTCCATGGTGTCAGGTATTTTTTACCAAAGGAAACAAATTATCCATGAAAAAACGCTGCCTCACCACTGAATCACCGTCCCGGCATACGCCAATCCGCCTCCAAAACCCAGGATCATAATCCGGTCGCCGCGTTTGACCCTGCCGGATTGGATGCCGTTGTACAGCGCAATCGGAATCGAAGCAGAGGAGGTATTGCCGTAGTCGACAATGCTTTCGAGTGTTTTTTCAAGCGGGAAGCCGGTTTCGTTGGAGATGGCCTCTATGATGCGCAGGTTGGCGCTGTGCGGCACGAACCAGTCTATCTGATCGAGCGTCAGGTTGTTCTTTTCAGCCAGCACCTTCATCTGATCCGACATTTTGTTGACGGCCCATTTGAATACCTTTCGCCCGTTCTGCACGATGCAGCGATTCATTTTAAGTTCTTGACCGTCAATCGTTTGGGCAAAACCGGAGATGTAAAGATCCGGCCCGCCCTCGCCGCTGGCGCCCGTGACACAGGCGCCGATATTGCCGGTCGGGTCGGCCTCCACCAGCACGGCGCCGGCGCCATCGCCAAACAGCATGCAGGAGGTCCGGTCGGTGAAGTCGGTTATTTTCGAGAGCGTTTCAGCGCCGAGCACGAGGATTTTACGGTGTGTGCCGCTTGCAATCAAGCCTTTTGCCAACACCACGCCGTAGCAAAAACCGGCACAAGCGGCATAAATATCCAACGCCCCTGCCCGGGGCATATTCAACCGGTACTGTATCCGGCAGGCCATGCTGGGCATCGGTTGATCGGGAGAAGTGGTGGCCACCAAGATCATATCCACATCGTCGAGCGACTTGTCGTATTTGGCAACCAGATCCTGCACTGCTTTCACACAAAGATCGCTGGTAAATTCATCCGGTCCGGTGTGGTAGCGGGTTTGAATACCGGTGCGCGATACGATCCACTCATCGGTCGTATCTATGAGTGATTCAAAGTACTGATTGTCAATTTTTTTTTCGGGAACTGCTATGCCAATGGCGCTGAGTCGGGCATTCATCATGTCGCTGGTTTTTCAAATAAAGAGAGACTTCAAGCGAAGCCCCCGGGGGCGTGGCTTGAAAAGAGAAATTGAAAGTCATCTTGAGTTTTGGAATCGAACCGGGTCGCCAGAGGGAATTCAGGTAAGACGCAACAAAATTAAGAATCATCCGCCTTTCCCTGTCAGTATTTTATTCAATTGTTAAATTAGATAGAAAAAATGGAGCAAGGCTTTCGTTATAATTTTATTACAGGCAATTAACAAATCGAAAAAAATAATGTTCTGAAAATCAAATTCAACAAGTTTGAATACGGATCAAGTTGTCAATCCGGGATTGATGCTCGACGTCAGTTTTTCATACACTTCCTGCCAATCCGGGTGTTTTTTCAGCAACGCCAGATGTCGCTTTACCGTATCCGCATCGCCGCGCAGGGCTGGACCGGTTTGCATCCCGGCCGGCGAATCACGGAGTGCTTTGGCGAGTGTTTCCTCCATGAGCGGGTGCAGCATCTCAAAGGACAAATCCTTTTCAACGAGCAGTTTTTCGGCAATCGCAAAGCAATGATTTACGAAATTGTTGGCAAAAACCGCCGCCACGTGCAGGGCCGAGCGTTGTTCGTCGTTCACCCGGTAGACGAGTTTGCCGATCTTTTTGGCCATTTTTTTTAAAAACATCACATCGTCATCCGATCGGGCGTCCACACAAAAAGGAATTTTCGACCACACGGGCGAGCGCTCGTAAGAGAAGGATTGCAAAGGATAAAACACCCCGAATCTCCGGAAATAAGGTTGCAATACGGTGCCCGGCGTCGCGCCGGATGTATGTGTCGCCAATGCACCCGGCACATACGGCGCTACTGCCTTCCCCACTTCTCCGATGGCATCGTCGCGCACGGCAATCAGTACCCAATCGGCATCGGGCAATACGGCTGACCAGTCATCCGTCCATTGAGCATCGAGTGTGTCGGCTAATGCCCGCGCGTGTGCTGCCGTCCGACTCACGATCTGCGCAACAGGCAAGCCTTTGGCATTCAGGCGCTTACCCAATTGCCAGGCGACACGCCCCGAACCGGCGATGATGATTTTGGGCATATCTAACTACTTCGTAAGCAGTCCTTCGCAAATCCAGTTTGCTACAGCCTGGCGGTTGTTTTTCAGCACTAAGCGCTGCTGATCCCAATTGTTGCGGATGTTGGCGAGTTCGATATAAACGGCTTTGGGTGTGATCGTTTCCCTGAGCATGTACAGGCTGCGGGAAGTAACGGTGCCGGTATAGCCGCGCTGGTTTCGTTTTTTCAGGTATTTCAGCAGAAAAACCTTCTGCATGTGCAGGGCTAAGTTGTGGCTGCTCTCACTGTCCGGGCGATAGTAAAAAAACACGTCGGTTTTGTGTTCTTTTGAACGAGAATCCACGTGGATTTCGACGAGCGTTTGGTCGGTGAGACCGGCTTTTGCGTTTTGTTTGGTGAAATCGTTGATGACGTCGCAGCGCTGCTGGAGACGCTGTTTTTGATCGCGGGGTATCACACGATTGCCCCATACCACTTCATCTTCGTCGCAATTCAGAAATTCGGTATCGCGGATACCGTCGGTGGGATCGCGGACAATCATATAGGCGGTCGCTCCATGACTAAGAAGCAGGCGTAAAACACGCAGGGAAACGTCGTAAGCATATTCGTCTTCACACAAGGTACGCCCGCCCCGCTGGCCCCGCGCACCGGAGTCGGGTCCGCCGTGACCGCTGACGATATAAAACACTTTCCCTTTCAACTTGCTGCTGATCAGGGGCGTATGTTGGTATTTTTTTCCAAATATGGCGTAGTCGCGCGAAACTTTACCGATGCCTTTTTCACCCAGTCCCGGCGGCACAGACAGGTCGGATTTGGGTTTGGCGAGGCTCGCTTCAGCCACAACCACCTCTTTTTTGGCAGGTTTTGCGGCAGATTTTTCGGCAGGTTCTGAAGCGGGACAATTCAGTTCGTGCCAGGGAACCCACAGTCGTTTGGTTTGCACAAAATTATCCGTGCGCAGCCCTTGTTCAAGGGTATACTTATTGTAGGTTTCGATGCGTTTGGCAACACGCCAGTCGCTGATATTCAGCGTTGTCCGAATACTTTTCCCATTGTAGGTGACCACCTCCACCGGCAGTTTGTAGGTCGTGGAAGGCGTGATCTTACTGCCCTTGCGCAAATTATTGAGTTTAAAAAATTGCGTCAGGTTGCACTCGAATTGAAAGAGGCCGTAGCGCGTCAGCAATGCCGCTACATCGTCGCCGGTCCGCGATACCGCAGTAACATGAGTTTTGGGCGAAACCGCCGGTTTGGCAGCCTGCTTGTTGGCCGTAATGGGCTTCTGGCCACTGGCATTGAGTGTGAGACTCACCAGAAACCCCGTGACGATTCGGGAAAACAACATCGCGGTCAGGAGGTATTAATTGCGGGCAAAAATGGGGAAAATGGACGAAAGGACAAAGGATAAAGGGAAAAATGACGAAAAGAAGTAGGATGCGGGCACGAAACAGGCCGGTACTTCTTCTTATTCATCCTTTTTCCCTTTGTTCTTTTTACTTTGCCTTTTTCCTTTCTTCCTGCTCCATTCTCCTTAATTTGCCCCCATGAAAAACGAATTATTGCGCCGCAACGAGCGGTATAACCAACTGATTAACAAGTTGTTTGCTGAAGCGGAATCCGTCGGCGACGAAACGCTCAACCGCAAACCCGCCAACGGCGGCTGGTCGGCTTTGCAGACGATCCACCACCTCATCCTGACCGAGGAACTTTCGCTGGCATACATCAAAAAGAAACTGGGTTTTAACCCTGAACTCGAACCGGCGGGTTTCGGGGC
>CXWJ01001668.1_pt1 | contig 107638 bp, 80 predicted proteins | sample 590841 | NCBI WGS metagenome assembly CXWJ01 (sample SAMEA3498367, study PRJEB10139) | wastewater metagenome | biome: wastewater treatment plant; material: activated sludge | place: Austria | collected 2015-01-21 | reverse complement strand
TTTGTTGTGTCGTAACTCCAAAAGTAAGGAGGAATTTTTTTTCCCATTTTGAGCACCCTACCCGCTGGGGCTTTGAAGAAGGGTTGGGTGCCATTTTCTACCAATATTCGGCCCCGCTGGGGCAAAAATTCGGGATGACTCATGTTTAAGTATAATAACCTGTAAATCAATTATTTTTCACAAAAAATTCAGCAATCATTGCCTGAATGGACGGGCTGATCATTTTGCCGGTATTTTCTTCAACACCTCCGGCAACTGCCGCAGCGCCACCAATTCTTTGTACTTCTCCCGTGCATCGTCCGCCGGGATACCAAAATACAACTTGCCGCCGTCGAGCGACTTGGACACACCCGCTTTGGCCGACACCACTGCGCCCTTGCCGATCCGGATGGCCTGCGCCACGCCGACCTGACCGTACAGCACCACATTATCCTCTAACACCGTCTTGCCGCCGATGCCGACCTGGGCGGCCAGCAGGCAATTTTTGCCGATCACGGCGCCGTGTCCGATGTGTATCTGGCAATCCAGTTTGCTGCCCGCGCCGATGATCGTGTCGCCGCTTACCCCTTTGTTGATGGTGCAGCCCGCACCGATGTCGACATGGTCTTCGATGATGACCCGTCCGCCGGAGCGCCATTTTTGATAGGAACCGTCGGACAGTTTTTTGAAATAGAACGCATCCGAGCCAATAACAGAGTTGGGACCGATGTTGACGTGATCGCCGATGTGCGTATATTCGCCGATGCAGGTGTTAGCCTGAATGTAACAATGCGCCCCGATGCGCACGTTGGCGGCGATCATAACGCCCGGTTCGATGATGGCGGTCGGGTGAATGTCGGCCCGGTGACTGACGGGCGCCGTGAGCGGTTCGAAAGGTCGGTGCGCGCGCACTAAGGAGTCGTAAGCCTCGAAGGGATTATCCACGACGAGGATCACTTTTCCGGACGGGCATTCGGCTGCTTCATTGAGAAGGATGACGGTAGCGGCGCTGCGCAGCGTTTTTTCAAAGTATTTTTTTACGTCGGAAAACGCGATATCGCCGGGTTCTACTTTGTGAATTTCGTTGATACCGGAGGCAAAGAGCGTTTCGTCGCCGATGATCTGGCGGGCATTCAGGCGCAGGGCGAGTTCGCGGACGGGAATGGATTGCGGGAATTTCATGCTTGTCAGGTTAGAAGGTTTCTCGTTGGATGGCTGGAAGGTTTTTCGTCGGAAAGTATGCAAGTTGACGATTAGAAATATTTTCGCGGCAAAAGTCTGAAAATTAAAGAGGCGATTTACGCCAAACCTGTAATCTTGCGACGTTCAAAATAAAAAACACGGTAGACGGTGGACGGTGGACGGACACCAAGGACCAATAACCAGAAACCAGAAACCCTGAAACCTGAAACCCTGAAACCTGAAACCCTGAAACCTGCCAATCATTCACCTGCCAACCTTATTCGTTTGCAAAATCAACGATTTATGAAAGCTAGTCTTCGCTGTTCAGTTATTGCTTTTGTACTGTTGTTTATTACTTCATCTACGGCGTTGTTGGGCCAGCCGCCCGCCACCGAAATGCGCGGCACCTGGATCGCTACCGTCGCCAATATCGACTGGCCATCCAAACCCGGGCTTCCGGTGGAGCGTCAGAAAGCGGAGTTCGACAGCCTGCTCGACGTATTAAAAGCGATGAACATGAACGCCGTATTTGTGCAGGTGCGCCCCGCCGGCGATGCTTTTTACAACTCTGCTACTGTGCCCTGGAGCAAATTTCTGACCGGCGAACAAGGCCTGCCTCCCGCCGATTCGAGTTACGACCCGATGTCGTACATGGTGAAGGCTGCCCACGACCGGCACATGGAATTTCACGCCTGGCTCAATCCTTATCGCGCTACCTGGGACCTCGACACGGCGAGTCTTTCGCTCATCCACCCGATGCGGGCCTTGCCGCCAAACCTCAAGAACCAGTGGTTTTTCCGCTATGGCAGGCGTTATTACTTTAATCCCGCCAACCCTTTCGTGCGCCAACATTTGGTCAATGTCGTGCGCGACATCATTGTGCGTTATGATGTGGACGGCATCCATTTCGACGATTATTTTTATCCGTACAAAGAGCCGGGCGAAAACCTGAACGATTACAATGAATTTGCCGCCAACCCGCGCGGGTTCACCAATATCGACGAATGGCGCCGCGACAATGTCAACAAACTCGTCCTGGATGTGTCGCAGGTCATCAAAAAGTTCAAACCTTACGTTCGTTTCGGGATCGGTTCATTCGGCGTATGGCGCAATTCCGACCGCGACCCCAACGGTTCCGATACCCGTTCGGGCATTACAAGTTACGACGACCTGTATGCCGATATCCTGCTATGGTTGAAAAACGGCTGGATTGATTATGTGGCGCCCCAAATTTACTGGAGCGTCGGTTATCCGCCGTCGGATTACGAAAAACTGCTCGACTGGTGGAGCAAACACACCTACGGCAAACACTTGTATGTCGGCCACGCCGCTTACAAAATCGGCAGCAGCACAACCGACGCCAACTGGAATTTGCCGGAAGAAACCAGCAAGCAAGTCGCGCTCAACCGCGCAAATCCCGATGTACAGGGCAGCATTTTCTTTTCTGCCAGAGCGCTGTTGCGCAATTCGCTCGGCATCCAGGATACCATTATCAATTCGTTGTATGTTTCACCGGCGCTTATACCACCTATGCCGGGATTGCTGAAGTCGCCGCCTGCGACACCGCAAATCTGCAGGGTGGACGGCACAGCCAGTTCCGTCAAACTCGCCTGGCATGTGTGCGACATCCTCACGGGCGACGAAACGCCCCATTATTTTGCGATCTACCGCTTCGACGGAGAAGGCGTCGGCAACTTCAAGGATCCTTACAACTTTCTGATTACCACGCCATTTTACTCTGAAGAATTTATCTACGAAGACCAGACTGCGGAGGAAGGCCGTCACTACACCTATGTTGTTATAGCCTACAACCGCGCCAATGTGGAAAGTTACAGCAGTGAACCGATCTTCGTAAAAAAGACAAAGAAAGGAGCGAAGAAGAAGAAGAAATTGTTTGGGTATATGTTTTAGAAACACAGGATTGCTTCCGAATGAAAACGGATATCAGAAAGAAAAGAACAATTTGAAGCGCATTTCGGAGGTGCTACCCCGAGACTAATTTGTAATAATTATTGGCCTCCAACCATTTCGGAATGTCTTTAACCTCCAAAGGGTTGTTTATGGAGTGCATTCTTACATTTTCCAATTTTCCAGCGCCATGCAACAAAAAAGGGAGGAGGTCACGGTTTTTATAAACGATAAAAGTCGGCCTGCCGGAAAAAATAGCGCAACCAGATAAAAAAGTAACTGATGTGATAATAGGGTCAGTTTGTGGAAAGATCAACAGGAAGGCTTTGCTGCGCCTGATTTCTTCGATCTCATCTTTGAGCACGGTGCTGGAGTCAGTATAAGGAAGGATTTTGGAAGAAGGGAAATGAAGTGTGTTGATACCCATTTTTTTGAAGAGTGGGTCTTTAATCATCGTTTCTATCTCTTGGATGTAATCTTCCGAAACGCGCTCTTTGATTCTGAAATCCGTAATTGGACAGGCGACATACAGGTCATGTATCAGAGTAGGGTTGAGTTTTTCTTTTTTTATGCGTTTCTTTTCAAGCCAATTTCTGAAATCTTCGAAGCTTGTAATGCCCTTTGGCGTTTTGATAGCATTGAGACTTTTGTCCGTCAGATATTCTTTTATCAAAGGCGGAACGTTTTTATCGCATTCCTCAGAGTCGATTTTAAACCATTCGGCTTTCATGGAATCGGTGTTATTTTCCTCTTTGGTAATAATAATTGTTCCGCTCCTGATGCCATAAACATCGTCGTAAAAAGTGGCTTGTCCCATATAAAATTTTTTATCGCTCGGATCGATGTGAAACATCAGCAACTTAAATTTAGCGCCCTTCTCTTTTGTTGCCAATCGACAAATCAGGATGTTTTCATTCGAGTCTTTTTTAACAAGCCTGCCTTCAAAATCATTAAACGGTTCTCCTTTGTTTAGCAACTCTACTGCATAGTCGCCCCGCCCATCACCTATTTTATCTTTGACTTTTAGCACCATACGCAGGATTATGGGGCTGTCTGCGTAGGTTCGTGTGTAATACCACCAACAAGTATTGGCAAAACGCGCGAGTCTGGCGGCTACCCTGTCTTCGTCTGGAATTGAAATCATAGTTGTCGAGACACTTTCCGGGTTGACCGTGCTATACAAGTTTCGGATATTTTCTGGCGGAAATGCAGCACCCTTTCCGATATCTTCGAAGTCCGCACCTATAACCTTTAAAAAAAGTCCAAGCAATCTCGGTGAAAAAAACATTTCAGCCGCTCCCTTGTCATATTTCACCCGCTCATCTCGCAGCAACCGGGTATTAGCCGACACATGCGCGAGTTCCATTATTTTCATTTTCAGGCTGTCAGGGTCTTTTTCGTAGCCATTGTAACCATACAAATGATTGTCGGGAAGTTCAAACATGACCCTGCCCGCATCAGAGCCGTAGCACTTTTTCAAGATACGGGTGTGAAGGTCATAGAATTGAGCACGGGAAAGCGGCACAACAGAGGCCATGACAGGTAATGTTGGTTTTTGTTTGAAAAATGCTCAAAAAATGTTAGCATAACAAAGGTAAGAAAAGACATGATAACATTTGGAGATAAAGGGAATTGCCAAATTTCTTTGTCCATAAATTCTGCAAAAACCAGACTTGATATCTGCCACCAACTAACACTCTCTCATTATGAAACAATCTTGTTATTGCTTCGCTCTTCCTCAAAGCGTTGACTTCGCAGCGTCATTTTTCGTCAACCAGATTCAATTGCAACTGAAATGCTGTCTTGTTTTTCCCATCTTATGTTGGTCGCTCATTGCAGGTTTTCAAAATAACTTAGCACCCCAACCTAATCCCGACACTAATCAAATTATCCGTTTAAAATGGATCAATTTCAGCCCGTACACCAAACCGGGACAAAATCCGAACAATTTGAGTGTTGTACCGGAAGCACAAATTATTGCATTGCTCGACTCGCTGCGGCCGTGGGTCGACGGCATCCGCACCTTTGGCACTCAATACGGGTTGGAAAAAGTACCTCAGCTCGCCAAAGAACGCGGATTCAAAGTCATTGTTGGTATTTGGCTCGGTAAAGATACTTTAGCGAACGCTTTACAAGTCGCCAACGGAATCGCTATCGCAAACGCAGGCTACGCCGACCGTATTATTGTGGGTAGTGAGGTATTGCTTCGGGGAGATTTGACAAGCGCAAAACTCGTTCAATATATTAATGAAGTAAAGCAGGCTTGCCCGGACAGCATCCCTGTTTCGTGTGCAGATGTTTATCAGGAATTGTGCGCCCATCCGGAAGTTGTGGCCGTTTGTGATTTTGTATCTCCTAATATTTATCCATTTTGGGAAGGCGTTCCTGTCGCTTGTGCCATGCAGCATTTTCATCAATCCTACCTGTGCTTACTTCCCATAGCCAATGGCAAAGAAATTCTTATCTCGGAAAGCGGTTGGAGGACAAGCGGGCAAGCGAACGGCGGTTCTTCGCAACCATCACTGGAAAGTGCTATACGATACAATCGTGAATTGCTCGGTTGGAGCAAGGCATTTGGCATTGATTTGAACATCTTTTCTGCCTTTGATGAACCGTGGAAAGGAATCTATGACGATGGATGGGGTCTTTTTTTCAGCGACGCCACACTCAAACCGGGTATGGATACACTTTTTAAGCCATTTACCACCATTGACAGCACTTGGCTTTGCAAAAAGATTACAAATATTGGCGCCGACACACTAGTTTTCGATTTCATACCTCCTATCGGTAGTGGCGCTTTCTTAAAAGGCCATGTGAACCATGTGATACCCTGCGATTACAAAATTGCGATATATATTAAAGTGAACAATGGCTGGTGGATCAAGCCCACATACGCACAGCCAACTGTGCCTATCCTTTGCGATGGTACCTGGACGGCCGATTATGTAACGGGCGGCAATGACGCCTCGGCTACAGATATCTGCGTATTTTTGGTTCCGGCCGATTTTGATACACCTCCACCACCTAATTGTGGTGGATGCACTTCAATTCCATCTATAATTTACCAAAATGCTATTGCATCAAATTGCATACATCGATATGTACTTTCTCCGGTGACGGCTTCTGCGAATCCGGGGACAATTTGCTGGGGTAGTACGACTACTTTAATCGCTAGTGGCGGTACATTCTACCTTTGGAGTACCGGCGAAACGACTGCTTCGATTCAAGTAGCACCGACTTACAATACAAATTATACCGTGACTATCACGGACGGGATAGGCGGTGGGGCTATAGCCACGACTTCGGTAACAGTGATAAATACGTCGGTTTCGGCTTCTGCAAGCCCATCCTCGATCTGCCTTGGTGGTTACTCGACCTTGACAGTCATCGGTGGCGTTTCCTATTTGTGGGATACCGGCGATACAACCGCTTCAATCGAGGTTATGCCGGATACTACAACAACCTATAGTGTGACGGTGACAGATGTCATGGGTTGTACAAAAACGACAACTGTTAAAGTGTATGTAAACATCGTTAATGGGACCATTATAGCCAATTCAAATCAGACCTCGATTTGTAAGGGCAAAACAACTACCCTATATGGCCAAGGTGGCTCCTACTATCTGTGGAGCACGGGTAAAACTACATCTTCCATACAGATTTCGCCAATAGAAACGACTGATTACTCAGTGACCATAACAACTTTATCGGGGTGTAAAGATACTGCTATGATCACCATAACAGTCTTAGAGCCCCCAACTGCGACGGTTTTTGCGAACCCAGGTACGATTTGCAAGTACGACACAGCAACTTTGACCGCTGGCGGTGGCATTGCCTACAAATGGAGCACCGGGGATACAACGGCTATAATTCATGTGGCACCTATCTCTACCAAAACTTACTTTGTAACTGTGACAAACGCGCAGGGTTGCACTGATGTTGCTAAAGTGACTATAACTGTGATCCAGCCTCCGATTGCCTATCAAGTCACAGGCGGCGGGGCTTACTGTTCTAACGGTTCGGGCGTTGTGGTGGGATTGGCAGATTCGCAAAACGGAATTAAGTATCAATTAAAAATAGGGGGCACGGACTCAGGAACTCCCGTGTCGGGTACGGGTTCGGCCATTTCCTTTGGCATCCAGACAGCGACTGGCACCTATACAGTGGTGGCGACTAATACGACTACCAGCTGTACCAATACGATGACGGGCAACGCGACGGTAACGGTGAACCCGAATCCGGTAGTAATGATCATAGCCAGCGGTCCGACTACATTCTGTTCAAGTGGTTCGGTGACTTTGAATGCCGGTTTGGGCTATACTTCTTATGTGTGGAACACGGGCGATACGACACAAACCATCCATGTAAATACTTCCGGCATCTATAATGTGACGGTTACTAACGCCGCGACCTGTACGGGCGATGCGACTTCCGGCACTGTGGTAACAGTGAATCCTGATCCGGTAGTGACGCTCACGGCCGACGGCCCGACGACATTCTGTTCAGGCGGTTCGGTGACTTTAGAGGCCGGTTTGGGCTATGCTTCTTACCTGTGGAGTACGGGCCATAACACGGCAGCCATTGATGTCTTACCTGATTCCACTAGTATCTACCAAGTCACCGTCACCAATTCCTACGGTTGCTCGGACTCGGCACAGCAAGAAGTGATAGTCAATCCTTTGCCGACAGTCATGCTTACAGGTTTGGATTCAATTTACACCGACCAAGATCCAGCAGTGACGCTCGTTGGAACTCCACCAAACGGCACCTTCAACGGACCGGGCGTATCGAGTAGCACTTTTAAACCTGCAGCGGCGGGAGTCGGTCAGCACACGATTTATTACTCGGTTACAGATACAAACGGTTGCATAGGTACTGATTCTACAATAGTAACTATTTGTGCTACGCCACACGCCGGATTCACCAGCGCGATGAATGGCACAACGGTTTCGTTTTCAAACACTTCGATTCCTTCAACGGACTCCCTTACATATTTGTGGAATTTTGGAGACAATGCAACCTCCATTGATGCACACCCCACTCACACCTACGCAGTCAACGGCACCTACACTGCTTGCCTCATTGTCCAAAACGAGTGCGGGGCAGACACTTTTTGCCTCGCGGTTTCGGCAATCGTCGGCACAGATTTTCTTCAGAAACCTGAATGGGCGCCGACAATTTTCCCAAACCCCAGCTCTGGAAGGGTCGTCATTGATTGGCGAGGCACAAGCGCACAAGGAGCGATGATCACTATCTACAATCAGTCTGGTCAGCAAATCTATCAGATGGAAAAAGGCACGGAAACACAAATGATCTGGCATGGAATGGATGCAACCGGGAATCCGGTTGGCACAGGAATTTACTTTTTTCAGTTCAATCTGAACAATTCGATTTGGTCCGAAAACGTATTGATTCTCAATAACTGAGATTCCAGTTTAACCTTTTGCTGCTGAAAATTTTAAACCGGGGTGGTTCATGAAGCGACTGCCCCATTTTTTTTCTCATATCCCCCCCGGATACCGCTGCGCAAACTCCTTCGCAAAATACGTCAGGATTACATCGGCTCCGGCCCGGCGTATGCTCAGCAGCGTCTCCGGCATTGCTTTTTCAAAATCGAGCCAGCCGTTGTTGCAGGCAGCCCGGAGCATGGCGCACTCGCCGCTGACGTGGTAAGCCGCAATCGGCAAATCGCAGCGTTCTTTCAGCAGGTGAATGACATCGAGGTAGTGGAGTGCGGGTTTTACCATCAGCATGTCGGCGCCTTCGGCGGTATCCAGTTCGGCTTCGATGAGGGCTTCGCGGCGGTTGGCGGGGTTCATCTGGTAGGTTTTTTTGTCGCCGCTTTTGGGCGCCGAATCTAATGCATCGCGGAAAGGGCCGTACATCGCGCTGGCATATTTTGCCGTGTATGCAAGGATACCTGTTTTCGTAAAACCTTGTTCGTCAAGCGCTTTTCGAATGGCGCCGATCCGGCCATCCATCATGTCCGACGGGCCGAGCATATCGAAGCCCGCCTCCGCCTGAGCAACCGCCATCTTCGCCAGGATCGGCAATGTGTCGTCGTTCACAATTTCGCCGTCGCGCACCAGCCCGTCGTGGCCGTCGGAGCTATAGGGATCCATAGCCACATCGCTGATCAGGCAACATTCCGGAAACCGTTTTTTGATGTCGCGGGCTGTTTTCAGATAAAAATTATCAGGCGACCAGCTGTACGTCGCCGTTTTGTCTTTCAAATTGTCGGCAACAGCAGGGAACAAAATGAAATTGGTCAGTCCGACCGACATGCTCGCTTCGATTTCACGAAGCAGCGTATCGGGCGACAAACGGTAAATCCCCGGCAACGAATGAATTTCGCTTTTTATGTTGGAACCGTCCAGCAAAAAGAGCGGAAAGACGAGATGCTGCGGGTGGAGGTGGGTTTCCGTCGCCATAGCGCGTATGGCGGCTGACTGTCGGTTGCGGCGAGGACGGCGTAGCATAAAAGGCAATAAAAAAACAGGGCACCGACTGAATAATCAGTAGCACCCTGTATAACCCCAAAAAACCAAATGAAAACAATCTTAAGTAAACGCCCTGAGGCGACTTTTTTCTTTTTTAGGTCTTTGCTGAATGGATGATTTTTTGGGTTAAACCCTAAAAAAACCCTTTTTGATTAATTAAGGGTTGCAACATTCAACATGACAGCACAAAGATAAGGCATAATTTATTTTATGCAAGCTCTTTTGCAAATTATTTTTCAAAAATTTCAAAGATGCTGCGTCAACTTATTGTTAAATCTATGCGCAAAATTATCTTTTCAGGAAAATGCGCATTCATGCTCTGTACCTTTGTACGCAACAAATATACATCTATTGGAATGATACGTGCATCTTTTTCGATATTTTTTTTTCAGTGCAGGGGATACATGATACCAATGTTGTTTGCTTTGAGTGCATGCGGTTCGGATAAAGAAGTGATTATCAATCAAAAAGTTAAAGAGCGGGTGAATGCTTTCCGGGTGAAAAAAAATACGGAATGTCAATTTCTTTTATTGGCCGAAGCCGAACAAATCGTCGACTCTCTGTTGCTGGCCGAAGCGAAGATGGAATTGAATGATTCGCTTACCCTGCGACCGGTAAAACCGGTAAAACCCGCTCCACTTCCGCCTATAGATTCACTTCCGGTGCAGCCTATCTTTGAACAGGCATCCTCGACAAGCGGTAAAAAGTAAATGCCGTTACCGGTTGAATTGCGAAACAGGCAACCCCGTTGGTTTCCGGCGCACCAATGCACTTACCTCAAAAGCGCAATAACTTGCCCGCCGCAAATATCAAGCGATTGATTATCCGCAAGAATGGTTTGGTTTTATTCATACGCCTTTGCCTGGCGTGGACATTGATCTGCTGCTGCAATACCCTGCACGCACAGCATAAAGATTATTTGTCCAACCAACGCAGCAGGATCGTTGATGTTTCCAAACCCGTTCAGCAACTCGATTCACTGACAATCGCTACGCCATTAATAGAAGTGATCGATTCTAATACTACCCAAAGTATTGATTTACAATATTTTTCTATCAAAAACAATTTGCTCCTGACGGATACTGCTCAGCTGAGGGCGGTTTTCCCCGCTTGCCGGAAGATCCGCGTCACTTACCGGGTGCTGCCGTTTGACCTGGGTGCACGTATCAGTCGCCTCGATACGACCGATATCCGGCGCAATACACGCGCCGATGCCATAGAATTCGACTATTCGCCTTACGAGCCGGCAGGAAAGCCCTGGGAATCGGGCACGCTTATGTCAACCGGGGCCTACACCCGGGGGTTTTCGTTGGGCAACAGCCAGAATCTGGTTTTCAACTCCAATCTGAACCTCCAACTAAACGGCAAACTCGGCAACGACCTTGAAATTCTGGCCGCTTTGTCCGACAATTCAATTCCGCTCCAACCCGACGGCACCACGCGGCAATTGCAGGAATTCGACCGCATTTTTATTCAATTAAAAAGAAAAACCACAACGCTCACTGCGGGCGACTACGACCTGACACGCCCGCCTTATGGCGGGTATTTCTCCAATTATTTCAAACGGCTGCAAGGCGCGATGGTAGAGTATAAGGGGATTGGGGAAAAAAGCGCTCTGAAATCCCCGGATACCCTCTCCGTGCGGGCGGCGGCAGCGGTATCGCGGGGCAAATTCGCCCGGCAGACCATTCAGGGGCAGGAAGGGAATCAGGGGCCGTACAGGTTGAGGGGGGCTGAAGGCGAACAGTTTATTATTGTGCTTGCCGGCACGGAAAAGGTGTTTATGGACGGTCAACTGCTGCGCAGGGGACTGAGCGACGACTATATTGTGGACTACAATCTCGGCGAAGTGACGTTCACCCCACGACGGCTGATAACGAAAGACAGCCGGATCATCGTCGAGTTCGAATACGCCGTACAATCCTACCTGCGCTCGACCATAGCAGCCAATACAGGCTGGAATACCCGGCGCGGACGTTATTATCTCAATGTATATTCCGAACAGGATGCGCGCAACAACGGCGCACAGGACCTGTCTGCTGCCGAACGCCAGGGGCTGGCCCAAACGGGCGACGACCTTCAAAACGCCTATGTCTCAGGGATCGATACGCTGACCGAGTTCGACCCCGACCGGGTGCTGTACAGCAGCATCGATACGGTCGTTTGTGGCGCCCCGGTTTCCATCCTGTTGTACAGCACCAATCCGGATTCGGCGCGATATGCTGCCCGTTTTACCGAGGTGCCATCCGGTCAGGGGAATTATGTGCTGGCGCCCTCGGCGGCCAACGGCCGGGTATTCCGGTGGTCGCCGCCCGATCCGGTCACTTGCCTGCCCACGGGCAATTTCGAGCCGGTGGTGCGCCTCGTCGCTCCCGAACTGCGGCAATTATTCACGGCAGGTGGTGATTTTCAGCCTTTTAAAGGCGCACAAGTGCAGGCGGAGCTGGCGTTGAGCGGCCGGGATTTCAACCGTTTTTCACCGATCGATGATGACGACAATTACGGTTTGGCAGGGTTTGTGGGTTACCGGCAAACGATTTATAAAAGCGGGAATTGGAATAGCCGCGCTTTCGCAAATTACGAGCGAACGGCTCAAACTTTTTTCCCGCTCAACCCATACCGCCCGGCCGAGTTCGTGCGCGACTGGAACACCGACAACAGCCGCGACACGGTGGCCGAGCAAATTGCGCGGGGCGGTTTTGTAGTTGACAATTCAAAAATGGGCAGCGGTCGCTACGAATTCGGCTCGTTTACCCGGCAGGGCGTATACGAAGGCCAAAGGCATTTCGCCCAATTGCGTCTTCAAAAAAACGGATACGAATTTTTCGGTGATCTGAACCTGCTCACATCGGAAGGCGCGGCAGAAACAACCCGTTTTTCCCGCCCGAAATTTGATTTTTCAAAAACGTTTTTCAGAAAAGACACGACCGCGCAAAAGGCACTGATCAAAGTCGGTATTTATGGAGAACGGGAAAAAAACGAACGCCAAAGCGCCGGAACCGATACGCTCGGCAGCACTTCGTTTTGGTACGACCTGTACAGGTTATACTTTCAAACGCCTGAAAATCAGGGAGCGTGGCAGTTTGGCGGTTTTCTTTCACAGCGCAACGACTTTGCGCCGACCGGAAACTATTTCAGAAACAACACGATTGCAAACGAAGCCAACCTGAACGGCGCCTGGCGCGCACCTCAACGCCTCAACACCTCAACATCTCAACAAATCAACTGGACATTCACCTATCGTACCCTGCGCGTATCCGATCCTGAACTGACTACCCAGGTGCCGCAGGAAACCTATCTCGGACGGGTCGATTACAACCTCGCCGCCTGGAAAAATGCAGTGAATTTTGTCACCGGTTACGAAATTGGCTCCGGTCAAAGCCCCAAGGTGGAATTCACCTACCTCGCCGTCAATCCCGGCGAAGGACAATACACCTGGGTGGACCGCAACCGCGACAGCATCCTGCAGGTGGATGAAATGGAAATTGCCGTCTTTCAGGATCAGGCCAACTACATTCGCATCGGAGTGACCTCGTCCGATTACATCCGCACCAACAACGTGATCCTGAACCAAAACCTGCGCCTCGAACCCCGCCTCGTTTGGGCGATGGCGAAGAACGGCTGGCGCAAAACATTGAGCCGTTTTTCCACCCAAAGTACCTTGCAGATCAACCGCCGCACCTACGAGGGGGCACCCGGCATATCGCCTTGGAATCCGTTCCAACTGGACATCGCCGATTCTGCCTTAGTGACGGTGACGACTTCCATACGCAACGTATTGTTTGTCAACCGCGCCAACCCGACCTGGGATGCGAGCATCGCCCAGGGCGACACCAGAAGCCAGGTGGCATTGACGACCGGCTTCGAGCAGCGCCGCAATTCGGATTGGACGCTGCACGGGCGGCTCAACCTCGGCAGGCAATGGAGCGCAGAAGCGGATGCCGTGCGCAGCGAAAAAACCAGCGACAACCAGGCGTTCGACAGCCGGGATTTCCTTATTCAGGGTTGGGAAGCCGGCCCGAAACTGACCTGGTTGCCCAACCGAACCTTTCGCATCGTTTTCAACCTGAACTGGCAAACCAGTCGCAACACGCTCGCCGGGGGCGAAATGGCCGATCAAACCAACTGGAATACGGAAATAACCTGGAATCCGGCAAGCCGCCCTAATGCGCAGGGCTTTCGGGCCGCGACTTCGTTGCGGGCAAAAGGCACGTTTGCCAACATCCGTTATACGGGCGAACCGAATTCGGCCGTGGCATTTACGATGCTGGAAGGGTTGCAGGATGGGAAGAATTTCCTCTGGAGTTTGAATCTCGACCGGCAGTTTTCAAAAATATTGCAAATGAGTGTGAATTACGAGGGCCGGAAAACGGGCGACAACAGGGTTGTGCATGTAGCGAGAGCTCAAGTGCGTGCAGTATTTTAGCCGCGATTTTTCTATTTTTTCTTTCGCAGGTAAGGGTTATTCTTTGGGTCTTCACGGTCATCAGAAACACGATGGATAACAACGTTGTCCTGTTGAATCCGGTAGAATAAACTTGTTTTCTTGTAAACCCGAACACGCAAAACGCCTTTGACAAGGGTTGGGCGGCCAGTTTCAGGGTTCTTTTTCAGCCGTTCCAGAACTTCATCCAAATCGTCCAAAAATTTGTAAAGAAGAGTTTTACCAAATTCTTCTTTGAGGTATCGTTCGATGCCGCGCATTTGTTTCAGTGCCTTCGGCTTCCAGATTACTCTTCCGCCCATGCTCTGAACATTTTTGATGCTTCCTCATGGGTAACGGTGTCGCTCAGGTCGTCGTCGAGGGCGGCTGATTCAAGGTCGGCAATAAATTCCGGCGAGAGGTCTTCCAGCAAATCTACCTCGGGCATACGTTTGGCTTCGAGAATGCCGAAGTCAAACAATTTGAGCATTTCGAGGAAGGCTTTTTCCTTCGACTTTTCAATAGTGAGGATAAGTTTTGCAGTGGTGGGCATAGTTTTTTTCTGCAAATATAAGATGGAACGAGTAATGTTCAAACACTAAAACCCATTCTTGGCACTCAAGGCGCCACATTCGGTTCCGCCGTAACGGATGCCGGAAACCAGCACAGGCGGTCGAGCATTTCCCAGGTACCGGGAAAAATATTCAGGTCCACTTTTTTCGGAATGCCGTCGAGGCAGCCTTCGTTGGAATATTGCCAGAACGACCAGCGTTTGCCGGTGGTCAGGAGCGGACGCTCGTCGGAGTAACGGGCGATCCAGAGCGGGTGGTGTTCGAAGTGCCCCGCCAAATAGGTTTCGTAAAAAAACTGGTTGGTATAGATAATCGGTCTGATACCCAGGTTGCTTTCCACGATGTCGAGCCAGACACGGGCCTCCTCGATCAGAATTTCGGGTGCGATCCCATCCGTTAGTTCGATGTCGAGCACCGGCGCCAGATCGCCGGGTTCCATCTCTACCGTTTGCAGGAAGTTGGCTGCCTGTTCATAACCGCATCCATACGCCCTGAAGAAGTGATAAGCACCACGCCGGATGCCGAGCCGCCGCAGGTTTTCCCAATTGCGGCAAAAAAGACTGTCCCGGTAATCATGCCCTTCCGTGGCTTTTACAAAAGCAAAATCGAGCGTCTGTTTGGTTGCCACGGTATCCCATTCGATCGCCTTTTGATAATGCGAAACATCTACCCCCTGCAATTCCATGACCGCAGACACAACCGGTACCGAAGTGTGGCGGTTGCTCCAGAACGGGGCAAGGATAAACAGGAAAAAAGTAGAAAGTCTCATCATCTGCTATGGATTCGATGCTGCGAAAATACGGTACTTCGCTCGGTTTCCGTGCGGGGCATCCGATCTTTTAGCCTTTGCTAACAAATTTCCGACCGCCACAATTCGTGCCAAGTGTCAACTCCACCAACTAAGAACCGGCATAAATGCACGCTTACCCCTCGTTTTCAGCCGCTTACGATTAATGTCAATCTTTGACAATTATAAAAAAATCCCTCCGGACGCTTCAACGCCCAAAGGGATTTTAATTAAAAAATATTCAGTTTTTATTTCGGATTCAATCCGCCCACCCGCCTCCGTTAAAACTTCGGCGGGCAAACCGTCCACCGTTATCTGTTCATCGATTCCAAAAACTCTTCGTTGCTGCTGGTGTGCATCATCTGTTTTTTCATGAACTCCATCGCTTCTTCCGGTTTCATATCGGCCAGGTGGTTGCGAAGGATAAACATGCGCTGCAAGGTATCTTTGTCGAGCAGCAATTCCTCGCGGCGTGTGCTGGATTTGGTCAGGTCGACCGACGGATAGAGGCGGCGGTTGGCAAGGTTGCGATCGAGTTGCAATTCCATGTTGCCCGTTCCTTTGAACTCCTCGAAAATCACCTGGTCCATTTTCGAACCTGTATCGATGAGCGCAGTAGCCAGGATGGTAAGCGAACCACCGTTCTCGATGGCACGTGCCGCACCAAAAAACTTTTTCGGCTTTTGCAGGGCGGTTGCTTCCACACCACCGGAAAGCACTTTGCCGGAAGCAGGCGCGACGGTATTGTAAGCGCGCGCCATACGGGTGATAGAGTCGAGCAGGATGACGACGTGGTGTCCGCATTCGACCATTCGTTTCGATTTTTCCAAAACGATATTGGCAAGGCGGACGTGATTCTCAGCCAATTCATCAAAAGTGGAAGCAACAACTTCCGCTTTTACACTGCGCCGCATGTCGGTCACCTCTTCCGGCCGTTCATCGATGAGCAGCACAATGACATAACATTCCGGGTGGTTTTTGGTGATCGCGTTGGCGATGTCTTTCAACAAGAAAGTCTTACCCGTTTTCGGCTGCGCCACGATGAGTCCGCGTTGACCTTTGCCAATCGGCGTGAACAAATCAATAATCCGGGTGCCAAAGTCGCGTCCTGTGGTGCTGGTCAGCAAACTGAACTTTGCAGTCGGGAACAGCGGCGTGAGATAGTCGAACGGCACACGGTCGCGCACATCTTTCGGATCCATGCCGTTGATCTTGCTGACGCGGAGCAAAGCGAAATATTTTTCTCCTTCTTTCGGCGGGCGAATGGCGCCACGCACCGTATCGCCCGTTCGCAAACCAAACAGTTTGATTTGGGAAGGCGACACATAAATATCGTCCGGGCTGGTCTGATAGTTGTAGTCGGGCGAACGAAGGAAACCGTAGCCGTCGGGCATCATTTCCAGTGTTCCGAGCCCTTCGATAATACCGTCGAGTTCCACGTCAAATTTTTCGCGGTGTACCACGGGTGGCATCACTTCGGAAGCCTCCGGTTCATTGCGCGCTTGTTCGGAGCGGGTATCCAGTGTTTCACCCGTTACCGGCTTGCGCACCACCATTTCATCTTCTTCGTCGTCGCCGTTTGGTTGTGTTGCAAAATCCTCCTCTTCAAGGTTGTTGAGGCGCACCGCATCCGGGTCGTACAGGTTGGGGTTGCCGGGGCGCTGGTCGCGATTGTCCCTGTTGCGGTCGCGGTTGCGGCGATCGTCCCAGCGGTCGCGGCGGTCCATGGGACGGTCCTGGCGATTGTCGCGGCGCGGTTCTGTGCGGTCGTCGCGTTCGCGGCGGCGATCATCCCAGTCGCGGCGTGGCTCGGGCCGGCGGTCGTCGCGGCGCTGATCCTGTTGCGGATTGCGATTCGGGGTTTGTTCGCGGCGTTGCGGGTCGGGTTCGCGCCTGAAATCGCGTTCGGGCCGGTCGCGACGGTCGGGGGGTCTTTCGGCGGGACGATCCTGGCGATCCGCCGGGCGTTGTTCCGGCTGGTTCGGTTTCCGAGCTTGCTGTTGGCTGCGGCTGTCGGCTCGTCGCGGTTCCGGGCGCTCTTCCGTTTTAGGCGGCTCCACTGCCGGTTTTTCGACCGGAGGCTTTTTCACTTCGGGCGTTTCGGTTTTGGTGGCAGGTTTGCGCGGCCGGCGGCCGGTTGAAGGATTGGGTTCGTCCACTACGGGAACTTGCTTGGCCTGATTGTTCTTTTCGGCAAGTGCTTGTTCGTCGAGGATTTTGTAAATGAGGTCTTGTTTGGTAAGTTTGTTGTACCCTTTGACGCCCACTTTTTGAGCGATTTCTTTGAGTTCGGGTACCAGCTTGTCATTCAGCTGCAATATGTCGTACATGGCAGGTATGGGTAAAAAATGTTTTGAAAACGGCGCGGCAAAACGCGGCAGAGGGCGTTCGACGAATACGCGACGGGGTGGGAATGTGTGCGTGAGTGAAAAATTTGAATACGTAAATCAATCTGAAATGAAGCTGCCCAGAGGGTTGCGCAGGCTCAGCAAGATTGATGTGTCGGAAAATCAGTTGGTACAAAAGGGATAATTGATATCGGCTTACGACTCGCTCACTACCTCCAAAACGCCTCCAAACGGACGAATGTAAACGATCGGAACTGCAAGGAAAACAATACCGGAGATGATAAGGCTATCCGGGCGACGGCGAGAGCCAATGTGCAATTGTGTCGGGGCAAAGATAAGGCTGTTTTGAAATTCAAACTATCTTGCGCCGCTTTTTTACGGCTCCGGCACAGTTTTTATGAAAAATTGATGTATTTAAAGTTCGAAGGTACAACCTCTTTTCTTAAAAACAAGAATTAAACGAGTTAAATCGGAAAATGTTGCAATGTTTTCGCCGGCAAATCCAACCCGTTTTTTTGTGCAGCCGAAAGCAAAGACTATAAAAGAAAAACTCACCTCATCAACGAAGTAATCGGAAAATGCTCCAGGTAAAAGTTATCCGCGAAGAAAAAAAACGTATTATCAACGGCTTGCGCAAACGCAACTGGTCGGCACAACAGTTGAAGGTCATCGACCGGATTCTCACAACCGACGACGACCGCCGCGCCACACAAAAAGAACTCGACGACGCGCTTGCAGAAAGCAACCGCCTTGCCAAACAAATCGGCGCACTCATGGGTCAGGGCAAAAAAGTGGAAGCAGAAACACTAAAAGCCCAGGTCGCTACGCTGAATGCAAAAAGCAAAGAACTGAAAGAGCGCATGGACAGCTTCAAAAGTACGCTCGACGAACTGCTCTACACCGTGCCGAATTGCCCGCACAAAAGCGTGCCGAAAGGCAAAACACCAGAAGACAATAAAGTGGCGAAAGACTGGAAGAAGCCTTTCCCCGTATTGTCGGAAGATGCACTCCCCCACTGGGACCTGGCAAAAAAATACAACCTGTTCGATTTGGAACTCGGCGTAAAACTGACGGGAGCAGGTTTCCCCGTTTATCGCGGCAAAGGCGCAAGACTTCAACGGGCTTTGATTCAATTCTTCCTCGATGAAGCAGTAAAAGCCGGTTATGAAGAAATTCTGCCGCCCCATTTGGTGAATGAAGATTCTGCACGCGGTACCGGCCAACTGCCCGATAAAGAAGCCCAGATGTACAAGTGCGATCTCGACAACCTGTATCTGATCCCGACCGCCGAAGTGCCCGTAACCAATATCATGCGCAACGAGATCGTGCCGGCAAAAGACCTGCCCGTTATTATGACGGCTTACACCCCTTGTTTCCGCCGCGAGGCCGGTTCTTACGGGGCGCATGTACGCGGACTCAACCGGGTGCACCAGTTCGACAAGGTGGAAATTGTGCGCGTTGAGCACCCGGACAACGCTTACAGGGCTCTGCAAGGAATGGTGCGCCATGTGGAGAAATTAATGAACAAACTCGAACTGCCTTTCCGCATCCTGCTGCTCTGCGGCGGCGACATGGGCTTTGCATCTGCCAAAACCTACGACTTCGAGGTGTGGTCGGCGGCGCAAAAACGCTGGTTGGAGGTGAGTTCCGTTTCCTGTTTCGAGACCTTTCAGGCCAACCGGATGAATCTGCGCTTTCGCGATACGGACGGTAAAATCGAACTGGCACACACGCTCAATGGCTCTGCGCTGGCGTTGGCCCGTATCGTGGCAGCCATTCTGGAAAACAACCAAACACCGGAGGGCATTCGCTTGCCGAAAGCGCTTTGGAAATACGCGGGGTTCAGGATGATCGGTTAAAAAACCTTTTCGCATAGCGTTCGTTTAGGTAGATATTGACGAAAACCATTGGACATTCGTCGAACATCCGTTATTTTTGGGCGTTCCAAACGTTTAAATCGAAATCATTCACAAAAAGTCTCTCAGTTATGTTGATTCTTATCAGCGTTGTTTTCATGGTCATCGGCTTTATTTTGAGCAGTGTCCTGAAAAGCAAATTCAAAAAATATAGCCAGGTTCCCCTCTCCAATGGTATGAGTGGCGCCGAAGTGGCTGCCGCCATGTTGAAATACAATCAGATCTACGATGTGCAGATCACATCGGTGGAAGGCCAGTTGACCGACCACTACAACCCGCAGGACAAGACCGTGAACCTGAGCCACGATGTCTATCACGGGCGCTCGGTGGCTGCGGCTGCCGTGGCGGCACACGAATGCGGTCACGCCGTACAACACGCCACGGCATACGGTTTTCTGCAAATGCGTTCTTCATTGGTTCCGGTGGTCAGTATCGCCGCCAACTTGCAGCAATACATGTTCCTGCTCGGTTTTGCCGGGCTCGGTATTTTTAACAACCCGATCCTGCTGATCATCGCTATTGCTGCCTTCGGCCTCACGACCTTGTTCAGCTTGGTCACCTTGCCCGTCGAGTTCGACGCCAGCCACCGCGCTTTGGTATGGCTCGACGGCAGCGGCTTCACCCGCGGCGCCGAATACGACGGTGCGAAGGACGCACTTACCTGGGCGGCCATGACCTACGTTTCTGCGGCGCTGGCAGCACTGGTGCAGTTGCTGTACCTGCTCTGGATGTTGTTTGGCAGCAGGGATTAAACCGGGGCAGTAGAATGTTCTGGATCAACCTTTTAGTCCCAGTTGAAACAGAAAATCGGCTTGTCGCAAAATGTGGCAGGCCGATTTTTTCTGTATGAAGTAATAATCTTGTTTTCTACCTTCGCCCTATGCGTACACTTCGCAGTAACAATCGAATGGCTCGACTTATATGGCTGCTTGTTGCCGCTGTATTTGTGATCGATTTTTTGGCGCCCACACAATTCGACATCGTATTCGCCTATTTGCTCGCGCATTTTCTGGCGATCTTTTTCAGAGAAAAAAGCGATGTGCTGTTGCTCGCTGTCGTGACCACCACACTGACAATCGTTGCCGCTGTATTCAAACCCCATGAAATACCATTGGAACAAATACTCCTGGAACGGCTGCCTCCGATCTTGAGCTTTTGGGCGGCCGCATTTTTCGTCGTGCGTTTTATTGCGCTCAGAGAAGTGGAGGAACAACAGGAAGGGAGATTCGAAGCATTGTTCAGGTATGCTACGAGCGGCATATTAATGACCAACCGGCAGGGGAAAATTGTCACGGCCAATCCGGCTTTGGAATCGTTGTTCGGCTATGATAACGGTGAAATGCTGGGCAAATCAATCGAACTGCTCATTCCACATCGCTTTTCTCCAAAACACGAGGAACACCGGCAATCTTTTCACCAGAATCCGCGCCCGCGCTCCATGGGCATCGGGCTTGATTTATACGGTTTAAAGAAAGATGGCTCTGAATTCCCGGTGGAAGTGAGTTTAAGCCCTTTTAAAAACGCAGACGGCGAATTTGTGGTCGCTTTTGTGGTGGATAACACGTTTCGAAAAAAACACGAACATTCTATTTTACAACAAAAGCAGGAATTGGCCGGCCTGACAGAAGCGCTGAGAGTATTGAACGAAAGCCTCGAAGCAAAAGTTATTGCCCGCACCGGCGAGCTCGAACAAGCCAAAAATGAACTCTCCGTCGCGCTCGAAAGAGAACGCGAACTCGGTGAATTGAAAAGCCGCTTTGTGAGTATGGCTTCTCATGAATTCCGCACGCCGCTGACATCAGTGCTGTCGTCCGCAGGTCTGATCAGCCAATACGTCGAACGTCAGGATTTAATAAACATAAAAAAACACGCCGACCGCATCAAAAACGCCGTCAACAGCCTGAACACCATACTCACCGAGTTCCTCTCGCTGGGCCGGCTGGAAGAAGGCCATGTCCAGCCCAAACACGAACCGCTCGATTTGCCCGCTTGCGTGGACAACGTTCACCAGGAATTAAAAAGTCTATTCAAAAAGGGTCAAATCTTTAATTATTCCCATAACGGGCATTCAGTCGTTCACCTCGACGGCGGCCTGCTTAAAAACATCCTGATCAATCTGATCTCCAACGCAATAAAATACTCGCCGGAGGACGTCGATATTACCGTACGAAGCACAGTAGACGAAAAAATCATCCGCATCAGCGTCCATGACAAAGGCATCGGCATCCCCTTGTCGGAGCAAAAACATTTGTTCGACCGCTTTTTCCGCGCTTCCAATGCCATGAATGTGCAGGGCACCGGCTTAGGATTGTACATCGTGCAACGGTATGCCGAAATGATGAACGGGAAAGTCGGTTTCGAAAGCGAAGCGGAAAAAGGAAGCGAATTTTGGGCGGAGTTTGGAGTTTGAAAAAACATCCCCAACTTTGCAAACCATGAAAGAAACCAAGTTCATCGAACAGAACAAGGAAAAATGGTCCGACTTCGAGGAGTTGCTCCGCGAAAACCGGCGCGATCCCGACCAGTTGAACGATTTGTTCGTTCAGATCACGGACGACCTGTCTTATGCCCGCACCTTTTACCCCAACCGTTCGGTGCGGATGTATCTCAATACGCTGGCACAGCGGATATTTCACAACATTTACCGCGGCAAGCGGCTCCCGGTGGAGCGCCTGCGCCGATTCTGGACCGACGAGTTGCCGCAACTCTTCTGGCAGGAGCGGCGGGCTTTTTTGTTGTCGTTCTGCATTTTTTCCCTGGCCTTTTCCATCGGCGTGGTGTCGAGCATCGTGGAGCCTGAATTTGCCCGTGTCATTCTCGGCGACAGCTATGTCGAGATGACCGTGCGCAACATCGAAAACGGCGACCCGATGGCTGTTTACAAAGAAAGTGCGCCGGGCGGAATGACGGTCAGTATTGCGGCGCGCAATCTTTTTGTAGCATTCCAGACGGCTATCCTGGGTGTCCTCGCTTCCATCGGCACGGTGTTTATCATGCTTTTCAACGGCATCATGGTCGGCGCTTTTCAGTATTTTTTTATCGAAAAAGGTGTGTTTTGGGAATCGTTTCTGACCATCTGGATACACGGCACCTTAGAAATCAGTTCGATCATTATTGCCGGAGCAGCGGGACTGGTCGCCGGGTCGGGCTTGCTGTTTCCCGGTACCTATACGCGGGGTCAGGCGTTTCAGATCAGCGTCCGCCGTGGATTGAAAATGTTTTTCGGCATCGTACCGATTATCATGCTGGCAGCATTTTTTGAAGGTTTTTTTACACGATACACCGAAACGCCCGACTTTGTGCGGGCGGCATTCATCCTCACTTCACTGTTTTTTGTTTTGTGGTATTTTGTATGGTTGCCCCGGCATAAGGCAAAGACCGGCGGTTTTCAGGAACCGGTGCACGACAAAGAGATTCCACCTGATCGCGAACAAATGATTGACTTCAAGTCGGTCAAAACTGCCGGAGAAATCTTTTCCGACACTTTCAGCATCCTGCGCCGGCACCCCAAAACGGCTTTGTGGGGGCTGATTGGCACTTCAACGTTGTGTATTACCTGGTCTGTCACACTTTCTTCGAGGGGTATCGGTCATACCTTCTACTATCCCGACCTTCCTAACTGGCCATTCGACATCCTGTCGGGTGTCGGGCAGTTCTTTAGTAACGACACGGCGCCTTATCTTTTTTATTTCCACGCCCTGTTGCTTACCGGCCTTGGTATTGCCGCATTCCGGGCCCTGGAACAGGAGATGGATGCGGAAGAGCACCCGCCGATCTCCCGGCAGCAAATGCTGCTCGCTGCCCTGCCTGTCGTATTGCCGATGTTGGGTTTTGCGGTCGTGCTCCGGCTGTGGGAGAATGGCTGGGCATACCTGATCGGTTCGGTCGCGTATCCTTTCCTCTCTTTGTGGAGTGCCGTGATATACTTCGAAAACCGCAATCCGCTTACGGCATTGCTGCGCACGTTCAGTTTGATGGATTGGGGACAAGGCATCGTATCAGGATTTCTGACCGTTACCTTCCAGGCACTGCTGTTCATGTTCCTCGATTTCCCGGTGTGGGAATGGGCGCTCCAGTTGTTCAGTTGGCTGGTGCCGCAACAGGAAGGCGCCATGCAAATTTATTTGGCGATCGCTACCACCGGCGCGGCGGGTATCCTGCTGTATTTTATTTTCCTGATGACGATGCTGAGCGGCGGATTGCAGTATTTTTCCTGCCGCGAAATCGCCGACGCGGCGAGTTTGTTCGAGGGTATTGAAAAAGTGGGGACGGCAAGGCAGATAAGGGGGTTGGCGAGGGAGTGACGATTTACGATTTTTGATTTACGATTTACGATTTGGTGTGCCCTTTTTAATCATCCCGATGGAAGATTCGGATAGTTGGGAATAACTGATATAAACAATTGACATTGTGAAATATATACTGCTTTTTCTGACTTTTTTGCTCCCGCTTGGCGCATTCGCCCAGGAGGATACACTTTTTGAAGAAGAAGCATTGGAAGATGTTCCTTATCAATATGAGGAGTCGGAAGAAGACTACCTCGCCGCCGAGCGGGCGCCTTACCACCCGCCGCCGCTGGAACCGGTAGCCGTGCGGAGTATCGAACACAAACGCTGGGATGATGCCTCGGGCGGACTGGATTTCAGCAAAGACGTGCCGAAACCGCCAAAAGAAGAAGAACAACGCAAGCCCACAGATTACAGTCCCTCCTTCGACTGGACTTCCGCAACACAGGGATTGGGCAGTTTGCTCCAGGTGCTTGCGATATTAGCAGCGGCTGCCGCCATCATTTACGGTATCTGGCGGATGCTGGAGGCGCCGCGCAACCGGCAAATTGCCCGCGACGGCGTGGAAATCACACTCAACAATCTCGACGACTATCTGCACGAAACCGACCTCGACCGTTTTCTGCGCGAAGCGCTGGCGCAGGGCAATTACCCCTTGGCCGTGCGACTCTACTATTTGCAGATCATCAAAAACCTGTCGGAGAAAAACGCGATCAAATGGTCGCGGGAAAAAACCAACCGCGATTACCAGCGCGAGTTGCGCGGGCATCGCCTGGCGGAGCCTTTCCGCGAAGCGACGCGGATGTATGAGCGGGTTTGGTATGGGAATCAGGCGCTGACGGCGGAGGGGTATACGGGGATGGAGGTGAAGATGAAGGAGGTGTTGGCGGGGGTTTGAACGTTGCAATGATACACATACTGAAATATATTACTGCTGTAGCGGCAGTGCTCCTCCTCTTATTTGCCGGATTTTTTATGATGGTGCAGCGCAGTTGCAGCCCCACTTGGTTCAAACCCGCAGGTGTACATGTCCTTCCGGTCGGCCTGGATTTATCGACCGGCCGGGTAGACACCTCAGGTCAATACCCGGCTTCCACCATCGCCGGATTTGCTCTGCACATCGTTCCGGAATATGTGATGCAGGCTGCTATAGAGCCGGGTATCCTCGGCATCATCGATACGCTCACCCACTTTGCTGTGGAAGCACCCGACGGGTCAGGCGGCTGGGTGGATGTATCGACGCAGTTTTTTTATGGCCTGCCCCAAGGATGTGCAATGCTTGCTCCGGGAGGATTTCAACGAGGTACCAACACCGTCAAGTGGTATTCCGACTGGCCCGACAGCACACACACCAGGACTGAAATCCATGCATTTACGCTGCGATTCAACCATACCTGGCTCAGCGGTCTCGAAGTAGCAGGCGCCGTCTTTACCTTCTGGCTTAAACCTGAATCGAACTACAACCGTGCGAACAGTTTACATTTCAGGGTCCGGATTGAAACGCAGGATGGCAAAAAATGGGTGGAGCGTATCGACATCAACCGGGTGCTTTCGCCATCTGAGTGCCGGGAATTTCTCAAAAAAATTACGGATAATGACTCGATTACCTTGCTCTATGATTCATGCGCTCCGACCTATCGGCATTTCATTTTTATCGATCACAACCCCAGGGCAAAATTCTACAAGCAGTTGAGCAATTTTACCTTCCAACAATCCGACCAGGCTGATTACGACGATTTTTTACAAAAACAGGCGAACCATACACCCGTAAGTCTCCCTTCGGATTTGCCCCGGAATTGGGTGATGGTGCACCGCTACAAAAACAGATTGTATGCCTATTACCCTTCCGATTTCGGCAACCATTTTCGGGTGCAACTGAATGAGAATGCATTCATCGGTTACCAAATGGACGGCCTCGAACTGGACAAACTGAAAGCCGTCGACAGGACGGAGGACAACGCCTGGGATATTTTGCTCGCTTCCGGGAAACAAATCAGGTTGACACGGACAGCCCCCGGAAACCCGGTATGGCGCTGGAAATTTTCAAATTGGGAATGCCTGATGGTATCCGCCGAGTCCTTGCGGGAATTGCCGATTATTGTGAATTATTGCGAAGAGCGGAAACAGAAGGAGTTTGATTTTGAGCAGTAAAAAAAGCGTCAACTTTACCTCAAAAAAAGCCAACATACTTTAGGGCCATTTGATTGATTGATAAAGAATTATCGTGCTATACGGTTGCTCTTGGTGAAAACACCAAGAGCGGCGGAAAAGCCGCTTCACGCCGCCTTCAACCTTCCAATCCGCGACCCCTCCAACTGCGCTTCCGCATACGCCCGGTCGATCACCAATTGCTTTTTCCTGCCTTTTTCGGAAGTCGGCAAATCGAACATCGCTTCGGTCAGGATGGCCTCGCAAAGCGAGCGCAGGCCGCGCGCGCCGAGTTTGTAATCGAGGGCTTTTTCAGCGATAAAGTCGATGGCTTCGGGTTGCAGCACGAGTTGCACGCCTTCGAGGGCGAAGAGTTTTTCGTATTGCCGCACGAGCGCATTGCGCGGCTCGGTCAGGATGCGGCGCAGTGCGGGTATGTCGAGCGCTTCGAGGTGGACGACGACCGGCATACGCCCCACAAGTTCGGGGATGAGGCCGAAATTTTTTACGTCCTGGTGACCCACATACTGGAGCAGGTTGTCTTTGTCGATGCGCTCCGTCTGCTGTTTGTTGTAGCCGATGATCTGGGTATTCACGCGCCGGGCGATGATTTTTTCGATGCCGTCGAACGCGCCGCCCGCGATGAACAGGATGTTTTGTGTGTTGATTTTCACCAACTTCTGTTCGGGGTGCTTGCGCCCTCCCTGCGGCGGTACGAGCACTTCGGCGCCTTCCAGCATTTTCAACATGCCTTGCTGTACCCCTTCGCCCGACACATCGCGGGTGATGCTGGGGTTGTCCTGTTTGCGGGCGATTTTGTCGATCTCATCGATGTATACGATGCCGCGCTCGGCAGCCTCCACGTCGTAGTCGCACACCTGGAGCAGGCGCGACAGAATACTCTCCACGTCTTCGCCCACGTAGCCCGCTTCCGTAAAAATCGTGGCATCCACGATGGCAAAAGGAACGTTCAGCAATTTGGCGATCGTCTTGGCCAGCAGGGTTTTGCCGGTGCCGGTTTGGCCGACGAAAAGGACGTTGGATTTTTCAATTTCCACGTCGTCGGGCGCGGTGTTGCCGTGTTGCTGGAGGCGTTTGTAATGGTTGTACACCGCCACCGCCAGCACTTTTTTGGCGTCGTCCTGCCCGATCACGTATTGATCGAGAAAAGTTTTGATGTCGCGCGGCGGAATAAGGTGAATGGGGCCGCTGTATTTGCTGCTTTTGCCGGCGGCGGGCGCTTCGGCGCCCTCGGGCTGCACCCCTGCTTTGCGGAGCTCCTGGTCGATGATCTCCTGGGCTTTTTCGACACAGAGTTCACATATCTGCCCGTCCATGCCTGACACCAGTATCATTACTTCTTCTTCGCCGCGTCCGCAAAAGGAGCAGCGGTGTTGGGTAGGTTTGCCACGCTTGATCATGTGAGAGGGGTGAGAAGGGGTGAGTATTGTGAGAGAAATTTGAAGTTCAGCATTTTTGTGGCGCAAAAGTACGCCATTATAACTGCTTATGGAAAATTCAGGTAAATTTGTCGCATCATTCGCTACAACTATGAGTGCAATTACCACTTCTGCTCCAATTGCCGGCTCGAAACGCGAAATTCTTCTAAGCCAGGACGCGCTGATGGAACTGGTTCAACATTTCCCGGTGCTCACCACACCGCCGGTGAGTTTTGAACAGTTCGCTGAGATCAGCAGCCGTTTCCCGGACTTTCGCATGGAGCATGAAAAAAATGGTCAAATCACGATTATGCCTCCCGTACTTTCAGGCTCCGGCCACCGCGAAGGCGAAGCCTTTGGCCTCGTCTGGCAATGGAACCGCCAATCTAAACTTGGAAAAACCTATAGCCCTTCCACCGGAATCAAACTTCGCGACGGCTCCACCAAACAGGCTGACAACGTCTGGATTTCCAACGAAAAATTAGCCCGCGCAGACGCTGCGGAATTAGATGAATCATTTCTGTTTCTGGAGCCCGACTTCGTTATCGAGGTACGCTCAGATGACCTGGAAAATCTCAAAACAAAAATGACAGATTCGTGGATTGCCAACGGTGTTCGGTTGGCGTGGCTGATCGACTCTTACGAAGAAAAAGCATGGATTTACCGCTCCAATGGCTCGATCGATGTGGTGGAAAAGTTTACCGGGAAAAAATTGAGCGGCGAAAATGTATTGCCAGGTTTTGAACTTGATTTGGATGAGTTCAAATTGCCTGCGCAGTAGTTATCAGTTATCGGTTATTAGTTATCGGTTATCAGTTATTGGTTATCAGTTGTTGGTTATCAGTTATCAGTGTCTAAAATCATGTTCAGAACACTAATAGCTGATAACCAACAACTGATAACCAATAACCAATAACTGCATTATCTATCAACTCTGCTTCCCTTTCGGATTGTTGCGGTCGAGCACCTCGTCGATCAGTCCGTAGACTTTCGCTTCTTCGCCGGTCATCCAGTTGTCGCGGTCGCAATCCTCTTCGATTTTCTCATACGGTTGGCCGGTGTGGTGTACAAGGATATCGTACAGTGATTTTTGCATTTTTTTGATCAACTTGTACGTGATCTCGATGTCGGACACCTGTCCTTGTGTGCCGCCCATCGGCTGGTGGATCATCACATGGCTGTGATAGAGGCAGCTGCGTTTGCCTTTGGCGCCTGCGGCCAGCAACACGGCGCCCATAGAGGCTGCCAGGCCGGTGCATATCGTAGCCACGTCGGGCGACACATACTGCATGGTGTCGTAAATGCCGAGGCCGTCGATAACCGAGCCGCCGGGGCTGTTGATGAACAGTTGCACGTCGCGTTTCGGGTCGCTGGACTCGAGGAAAAGCAACTGGGCCTGAATAACGTTGGACACGTATTCTGTGACCGGTACGCCCATGAAGATGATGCGGTCCATCATCAGGCGGCTGAACACGTCCATGGCCACCACGTTCATCTGGCGTTCTTCGATGACTGCCGGCGTGAAAGCGTGGATGTTGGGCGCTGCCACCGCTCCGGCAGCCGACATGTACTTTTGCAAGTGCATGCTGTTCATACCGAGGTGTTTGGTGGCGTACTTCTGAAATTCGTTTTTGTCAAACATGATTTATTCCTTTTTGAGGCAAATGAAACAACTTTTGAAACGCGCTGGTTGTGGGTCAAAAAAATGGAACTGGAATGCTCTACGAATCGGTAAAATTGAACGATGAACGATGAACGAATGAACGATGAATGAAAAGTTATGAGTTATGAGTTATGAGTTATGAGTTATGAGTTATGATATAAACGCTACTCCCTCATCTTTCATAACTCATAACTCATCATTCATAACTTCAACTTCCTGTTCTGCTTTCGCTTTTTTGGTGACTTCGTCCAGTATTTTGTGAAACTCTTCGGAGGGAATCGCTTTGTCCTTCACCGTCACCCTGGCCCGGATGGCCTCGAAAACTTTGTCCGTTTCGAGGTCGCGTTTGGCATTTTCAACGTCCTGTTCGTTTTTCATCAGGCGTTCGATGCTGCCTTCGAGGATATGTTCGGGCAGGTCTACCTGAAAATAATTGCGCACCCGGCGGGCAAATTCTTCGTGCACTTCTTCGTCGGTCACTTCCACACCTGAAATCTCCTTGATTTTGTCTCGGAGCAGTGTCCAGCGCAGGTTTTCTGCGAAGGCAGGAAACTCATGCTCGATTTGTTCGTCGCTGAGTTTGCCTTCATTGCTGAAGCGGAGCCAGCGTTTCAGAAATTTTTCGGGCAATTCCACCGTATTTTCCGCTAGCAAACGTTCCTGAAACGAACGCATCAGCAGTGCATTGGAACGCACGTCGTAGAATTGTTGGATTCCTTTTTTCAATTGCTCCACCGCTTCTTCTTTGTTGGCCACATTGCCCTCACCGAAGTAGCCTTTGTAAAATTCCTCGTCGAGGTCGGCGTCTTCCACCCGGTTCACTTCCTCGATGACGCCTTCGAACCATTCGCCTACCGTCCGGTCGTCCTTTTCTTCGAGGTTGAGGATGTATTTGCGGTACATTTCCTCTTTTTCGTGGTTTTCCAGCGTGCGGGCGTTGAAACGCAGGGTGTCGCCTTTTTTGGATTGCAGCAATTGAGCCTTCAAATCCTCATTGGCCACACTTTTCATTAAAATGGTCATCGTGGTTTCCCAACCGCCTTCTTTCACCGGGCCGGTCTCTGATTCCAGTTCGCGGGCGGCAATGCGCACGATGTCGTTGTCCTGTATGTCATCTTCCGGGTTGGAGCGTTTGCCCATGCGTTTGCGGGCATATTGGAGGTCGTCTTCCGCCAGTTCGTCGAGGTTCGAGACAGTCAGGCGTTCGTACGTGGCGCTGTTGTCCCAACCCTTGATTTCGAAAGGGGGCACAAAACCGACTTCGTAATTGACGGCGTATTCCGGTTCGGGCTCGCTGATTTTGAACGAAAATTTGCGCTGATCTTCCGACGGCAAGGGCTGACCGAGTACGTCGAGTTTGCTTTCGCGCAGGTAATCGTACAATTTTTGGGAAAGCATATCATTCAGCGTTTCGCTGAAGATGGACGAGCCGTAGAGTTTTTTTACAATCTCCATCGGCGCCTGCCCGGGGCGAAAACCCTTGATGGGCGCACGGGTGCGAAATTTTTTGAGTTCCGAATCGAGTTTGGGTTTCAGTTCGTCGCGGGTAACGGTGACGGTCAGAATTGCGGAAGCGTTGTCTATGTCGTTGCGGACAACCATGTTGCGTTGGTTATTAGTTATTGGTTATCGGTTGTTAGTTATCGGTTCTTGGTTCTTGGTTGTTAGTTATCGGTTCTTGGTTCTTGGTTCTTGGTTCTTAGTTCTTGGTTATCGGTTCTTGGTTGTTAGTTATCGGTTGTTGGTTCATTGTGCTTAATTTTAAGATCATCAGTAAAGGATTTCTTTCTGAAAACCATAAACCAGCAACCAAGAACCGATAACCAAGAACCAAGAACCAATAACCAAAAAGGGGTGCGGGCGGAGGGACTCGAACCCCCATGCCTCGCGGCGCCAGATCCTAAGTCTGGTACGTCTACCAATTCCGCCACGCCCGCAGAAAATGAGGGGTAATTTAAAGTCATTAGGAGTAATTAGGAGTAATTAAAGGTCATTTTCCGATATGTAAATTCCAACTTTCGATCGTTTTACAAATCGGAAAATGACCTTTAATTACTCCTGATTACTCCTAATGACTCTTAGTGAAGAACAGTTGGCAAATTTTTTGCAATTTAAAAAAATTCAAATACAAGAACCTGCCGGCTCCAACCTGTTACCCCTTTTTCAAAAGGAGTGCAAAAGTACAGCGTTTCAGGAAAAAGAAAGAACCCTGCCAAAGAAAAAACCGTTAATAAGCCGCAAACTAATTTTGCCGACCCGAAGTTTGCTTTTAATTTCGCTGAAAAAAGTGCGCTTGACTGATCGGGGCAGATTTAACATTCATTTTTAACAAATTGCTTTTCGTGTACGATTGAAACACAATACCGGAAACCGATAAACAGAAGGGTATCATGGAGCAGGAAGAACTCATCACCGTAGCAGCGCCGTCTGAGGACAAGTCTGATTCGCCGGACCAACACGTCCGCCCGGCGCACAATGCCGTCATACCCGGCGAGCCGGAGGATCGTGCCGTCATTCAGCGTGCTTACCGCAACCTGCTCAAATCGTTCAAAACCCCGCTCAGCAAAGAAGACCAGAACGATATTCGCGCAGCCTTCGAGCTGGCCGCGGAAGCCCACCAAAAGCAACGCCGCAAATCGGGCGAACCCTATATCACACACCCGATCGAAGTAGCGCGCATCTGTGTGGAAGAAATCGGACTGGGACCGACAGCTGCGATCTGCGCCTTGTTGCACGATGTGGTGGAGGATACCGATGTGTCGCTTAAAGACCTCCACGCAAAATTCGGTCCGCGGGTATCACTTATCGTAGACGGGCTCACCAAACTCGACGGCCTGCACGATTCCGAAAGTCCGCAGGCAGAAAACATCGGCAAGGTGCTGCGCGCCATGGTCGCAGACGTACGCGTGGTGCTCATCAAAATGGCCGACCGCCTGCACAACCTGCGGACGATCAAAAGTATGGCGCACCACAAGCAGTTGAAAATCGCCGCCGAAACAACGTCGATTTACGCGCCGGTAGCGCACCGCCTGGGCTTGTATAAAGTCAAAAGCGAGTTCCAGGACCTGTGTCTGAAAATCAACCACCCGGAAGAATACCACGACATCGCTCAAAAACTCGCGCAGACCAAACGCGCCCGGGAGCACTATATAAAGGAATTCACCAAACCCATTCTGGAATGGCTTGCCGAGATGCATATCCCGGCCCGTATCACCGGTCGGCCCAAAACCATCTACTCGATCCGGAACAAGATAAAAACCAAACACGTCAACTTCGAAGATATTTATGACCTCTTCGCCATCCGCATCATCGTGGATGTGCCGCCCAACGAAGAGCGCCTGGCATGCTGGCAGGTGTACACGTTTGTCACCGACCATTACAAACCCATCCCGGAGCGACTCAAAGACTGGATCACCAGCCCCAAAGCCAACGGCTACGAGTCGCTGCACACCACGGTGGTCGGCCCCGAAGGCCGCTATGTAGAGGTGCAGATCCGATCCGAACGCATGGACGACATCGCCGAGCGCGGCTTCGCGGCCCACTGGAAATACAAAGGTGTGGACGGCCTGAGCAAGCAGAAAAAAGACGTCTTCGAAAATTGGCTCAATCAGGTGCGTGAAACGCTGGAGAACAGCGATTCGGGCAGCGCGGTGGAATTTCTCGCCGATTTCCAGAGCAATCTGTATTCCGAAGAAATCCACGTTTTTACGCCGAAAGGCGAAATGAAAATCCTGCCCGAAGGCGCCACCGCACTCGATTTTGCCTTCAGCATCCACTCCGATATCGGCTCTACCTGCCAGGCCGTGAAGGTGAACAACCGCCTCGAACGTATGGATTACGTGCTGCAAAGCGGCGACCAGGTGGAAGTGATCACGAAGAAAAACCAGAAACCCAAAGAAGACTGGCTCCAGTTCGTCGTCACATCCAAAGCGAAAACCCGCATCCGGATTGCGCTGAAAGAGGATAAACGAAAACAAGCCGAATTCGGCCGTGAGATTCTGGAGCGCAAACTCAGTGGCTTCAAAGTGCCGGTGGAAGAGAATGCCGATATGTTGGCAAAGTGGTTCGGTTTCCCCAACCGGATGGAGTTTTTGAGCGCCATTTACTTAGAGCAGGTGGATTTGAAGGAACTCAAACGCTTCCGCTCCGACGGCGTCCATCTGGTGGAGATCGAGGATAAAAGCGCTAAACCCGAACCCGAAGCCGCTGCACCTGAAGCCGCTCCCCCACCCCGCGTCAAACCCGGCGACAAACCGCAGGTGATCATCAACGGCGAGCCGGGCAGTTATTACAAATACTCTTTCGCGACCTGCTGCAATCCCGTGCAGGGCGATCCGATATTCGGCTATGTGACTGTCAGTCAAGGCATTAAGATTCACCGTACCTCTTGCCCCAATGCCGGCCACCTGCTTTCCACCTACGGCCACCGCATCCTGAAAGCAGAATGGGGCAACGTGGTAAAAGCGGATTTCCTCACCAACCTCGTGGTCACCGGCATCGACAGCGGCCCCGGAGTCATCAAGGAACTGACCGACAAAATTTCGAGCCTTGGCATCAACATCCGCTCCTTCTCTATTTCGGGTGAAGGCGGTTACTTCGAGGGCCATATCGGCCTCATCGTAGCCAATACCGACCAACTCAATCTTGTGATGCGTGCGTTGAAAAGTTTCGAGTGGGTGTCGAGTGTGGTCAGGGAGGATTGATTTACGACATACGATTTACGACTTGTGCACGCCTGATTTTGATGTTTTGTATAAAGATAAAAGGGGTTTGTGTAGCCATTTGCTACACAAACCCCTTTTATTGCCTACCGGAATTTGCTCTACTTTTGTCCTACAAGTCAAAACATACGATGAAACAAATTTTAGCCTCCTGCTTTTTCCTGCTCGTTGCCATCACCCTGCACGCTCAAAACCCGGACGCCCGCCCCAAAATCGGCCTCGCCCTCTCCGGCGGCGGCGCCAAAGGCCTGGCGCACATCGGCATCCTCAAAGCCATCGACTCCGCCGGACTCAAAATAGATTACATCACCGGCACGAGTATGGGCAGCATCGTCGGCGGCTTGTATGCCCTGGGGTATTCCAGCGATTCGATCGAAAAATTGGCCCGCAACTTAGAATGGGACGTGTTGCTCACCAACAAAACCTCCCTGCGCGCCATGATCATGGAGGAGAAAGAAGAATACGGAAAATATGCCCTCGAATTGCAACTCACCGATAAAGGCTTACAACTGCCGACAGGTGTGCTGGAGGGCGAAGAAATGTGGCTGAAACTCCATGAGATGTTTGCTCCCGCTTACAATATTACCGACTTCAACAAACTCCCGGTCCCGTTTCGATGCATCGGCACAGAGGTCAGCACCGGCAACCCCGTAGTGCTCGATCACGGCAATTTAATATCGTCCATCCGGGCCAGTATGGCCATCCCGAGTGTGTTCACGGCGGTCGATATCGACGGTTGTACGCTGGTAGACGGCGGCATTGTGCGCAATTTCCCGGTACAGGACGTGCGGGAGATGGGCGCGGATTATGTGATCGGCAGCAGTGTGTCGAGCGGACTTTTGCCGCAGGAAAAACTGACCGACGCCGCGTCGATCCTGATGCAGGTTATTTTTCTTCCCGACGGCCTGCAACACCAGGAACAAGCCAAACGCTGCGATATTTACATCGAACATCCGATGGACAATTACAGCGCCGGCAGTTTCGGCAAAGCGGGCGAGATCATCGATGTAGGCATCAAAGAGGGGCGACTGATCTACCCGCGTTTGAAACACCTCGCCGATTCGCTCGATACGATCTACGGGCCACCCGATCTGAGCGCGCGCCGCCTGCCGAAAGCCGATTCGGTGTATATCTCCGCTTATGAAGTGCGCGGGCTGAACCGCACCGACAAGGTCTATTTTACGAAAATGATGGGGTTCGAGCCGGGTCGCTATTATGATGTGACTCAGTTGGCGAAACGGGTGCGCAACGTGTTCGGGACACGCTATTACAACCGCGTTCTGTACACACTGGAGCCCATGCCCGACGGCAGCACCAAAGTCATATTCGACGTGGACGAAAATGCGCTCACCCAGGTCAAATTTGCACTGCACTACAATTCGTTCAGCAGCATCAGCCTGATCACTAACCTCACCACGCGCAACCTGTTCCTGCCCGCTTCGCGAAGCCTGGTAACCATGGCGATCAGTGAAAACTTCCGCATACGCGGCGAACACTTGCAGCAATTTGGGAAAAACAACCGGATGGCTGCCGTTGGAGGCGCGCAATTCGAATCGTTCGGGTTTACGATTTATGAAAAATTTACCCCAAGCGGCTCGCAACGGAATACGTTTTTTAAAGGTGAATTGAAAACGCAGTATTCGACCGACCGAAAATGGACAGTGGGAGGCGGCTGGCGCTACGAGTGGATCAACTACAAACCCACCATCGAGTCGTTGCTCAACCTGAAAGGCGACAACAACGTGCAATCGGCATTCGGCTATATGGCATTCAATACGCTCGACGCGGCGGTTATCCCCGGGTCGGGTTTAAAAATGACCGCAGAAGCGGGTTATCTGTTCCAACAAAACCCGGATTTAACGCTGCTCATCAATGGCGAGCCCGCCGCCAATCTCGATTCGCTTGGCATCCGGAAAAACAATTTTCCGCGATTCATTTTCAGCAGCGACTGGTACAAACCATTGAGCACCAGCACCACGTTGCTGGTGCATGGTCAGATCGGTGTTAATTTCGATTATAATCAGTATATACTCAATGACTTTGCAGTGGGTGGCCTGACGAATCAGTTTCGCAATCAGATCACTTTTGCCGGTTTGCAGGAAGCAACGTTTTATACTCCCAGTGTGGCCGTGTTGATGCTGGGTGTGCGCTATGAGATCTTTAACAGCCTGTTTTGCACCTTTCGGGTCGACGGGCTGACGCACAACTTCATCAGCCGGCAGGAGGCGATCCGCATACCCGATTTTCTCGCCGGCACTGCCCTGACGATGGCATATAACACACCTATCGGCCCGCTGGAACTCAGCGCCATGTACTCACCCGACACAGGCAAAGTGGGGACGTATATCAATTTCGGACTGGCGTTTTAATCCTCCCGTTTTGTTTTCAGCCAATAGTCCATGAAGTCGAGGAACTCCGGAATCGGCAGCCGTTCGATCTGTGCGTCGGTGAAACCGTTTTCAGAAAACTGGCTGTAGAGGTCGCCGTTGAAAATATTGAAATCGTCCCAGATCAGATTGGGGCCGGGCGTATTGGCGCGCCCGATTTCGACCAGCCAGGAACGAACCACCTCGACCAATTTTTCCACAACGTTGTCGTGGCATTTTACATCCATACCGGACAGGTCGGACAGCGCCCGGTGGATGCTGTACCGTTCGCCTTCGAGAATGAGCGAGCGTTTATCGCGAAATTTTTTGTCGGTGTGGAAAAGTTTGCATCCCAGGTCGAGACCGATTTCCAACGGCATGTTGAGGCGGTAATATTCGCCTTTTTTGCTCGACTTGATGCGGGAAAGATCGTGGATGCTGTACTTCGACTCCTGGATGATTTCGACTAATTTGTCGAGGCGGATTTCACTGGAATCCAGGCGCTCGGAAGCGATGCGTGGAAAAAGACCACAATACCGGAGGGTGAACAGGAGCGGCTTCAAAAGGGCCCGGTATTCGTCGTCGAATGGGCAATTGATGAATACATTGCGCGCGAAATGGCCGGTCATTGCGGGAAGGATGATTAAATGAGGGTTATTAAGAGTCATTAAGAGTCATTATTGTCATTAATTCTGACATTGTAAATGACTATAATGACACTCAATGACTTTTTCAAACATTGCTTTTCAGCCAGCGCTCCACGGTGCCGTCGGCACGGTGCACCACTATATCGAAACCTTTGATGCGGTATAACCGCGCTGAGTCGAGGGCTTCTTCTTTGGTCGGGTATTTTCGGGAAGCGCGTTCGGCGCCTTCCTTTCTGACCACCCAGCCGTCGGAACGTTTGATGATGTGAACCCGGCCTTCATTTTCTGTTACCATACCTGGTGCGTTAGGCTGCAAAGATAACGGAATGTGTTTCATAGTGGAACAGTTTTTTAGTGGGAAAGAGATGAACTGGAAAGAAAGTTCCTTATTCGGGGAATGTTAACGAATGGAGGTTGTTGCATGGACGTATTTGCGTTTATCCGGTCTTTCCAATACCCGACAGTTTATTCCAGTATCCATTTTCCCGCTGCGGTTTCATAAGCGACCAGGCCAATGTCCCGGCTGAAAATCATCTTTTTCATAAACGGACAGTTACATTTATCGGCAGTATAGCCGGTGTCGCCCGGTTCGCCACAGCGGGCAAGCAACACATTCTGATAAGTCTGCCCGGCAAAATCATACGTGTTTAGGTCGATCACTCTGCCATTATTGGTGCCAAAACCGGGCGCCCAGAAAAAGGTTTTGGAGACAAAATCGTCGGGTGCTGTGGATATGATGCGATCCGGATGACCGAAAAAACCGTACGAGTAAAACTTCAGTTTCAATGGTTCACCGCTGATATTTTTCCAGTTGGTGACAAAATGCATTTCAATTTCACGCGTACACCAATAGCCCATTTCATAGTAGGTCACAGGGACATTGGTGAATTGCTCCACTGTCAGCGTATCTCGCAGAAGGCCGGACGAGTCCCGAAAAATCAATTGTTTTCCTACATTGTAGGGTACAAATTCTACGTCCGGGTTATACGAATTGTTGCAGTCGGTCAAAGAGAGGAAAGATACCGATGTGGAGTAGTCGGGGAAACAGTCGGCTTTTACGCGCCAGTAGTAGGTTTTTCCCGGGACTAAGTTGCTGATTGTGTATGTGTTGGTAGTCGTTGTGCCTGCCGTGTACCAAACGGACGAGCTGTTTATCTTCCACTCAACCGTATAATTTGCAGCGCCGGCCACGGCACTCCAGTTGAACGTTGCAGAAGAAGATGTGATGCCGGTAGTCGTCAGGTTGGTCGGCGCTGCGCAGTTGCCGCCATTACCTTTCAACACCGTCACCGTGAACGAACAGGTTGCGGTGTTGCCACAGGCATCCGACACCTTTTGCACCACCACAGTGGCCCCCACCGGGAAATATTCATCCGACGGCAGTCCGGATACGAGGAAAATGGATAATCCCCCCAAATCGCAATTGGTAAAAAGACTATCGGGTGGGGCATATTTCACAAAGCCCACAGAGCCTGTGGTGTGGACGGTAATGTCCCCGGGGCAATGAAACGTGATGATGGGCGTTCCGTCGGCAGCCGAAGACATTTCCTTGCCGCAATAAGAAAAAACAAAACCGGAAAAAAGCGCAATGGCAAACAGGGTATTGTGTTTCATGGAAAAAGGATTTTTTTACAAAAATAAACCCTGTTCGACCAGTTTCCAACAATGAAACAACCGGATGCCTGAAATCGGCAAATCATATATTTTTTATACTAGAATTAGCAGTTCTCTGCTTATTTCCGCAACCTTCGCCAAATCCGGTTCGCTCAGATTCCCCAGTTTCCTTTCAATCAGCGAGACCTTCAGTGTGGCCAGTTTATTGACCTTCACGAAAGAAGGCGCGAGCAGGCCGGCAGCCTCCCAATCGCTCAGAGCGATTTCATACGGAGAAGGGAAAGATTGCGTCGTGACACGGGCGACCAATACGTCGCCGTCTTCCGTGTCAAGCAAAACCATTGCGGGGCGTTTTTTGATAGCGGAGTGATCGGTATAAGGGAATGCAAGCAATACTATCTCACCAAAATGATGCATGAACGGGTTAAATTTTGTCATAAATGCTGTCTGTTTCTGCGTATCCATTCAGAAATTGTCGGGCAGCCGCTTCGTCCCAGATAAGGGGGGACGCGCCGGAACTGTCGTGTTGTGGCGGCGGTGTTTCAGCATTTTGAATCGCTTCGATCAATTGTTTTTTTTGTTGCGCGGGTAATTGCAGCACCAATTTCAACAGCTGTTCGAAGCCGATTTCCAGGTTCAGGTTCATTTTTGAGTATTGGGAACTCACTTTGGGCGCAAAGGTAAGGGAAATAATGGCGAAAAACCTTTCTAAAAACCTGTTTTAACACCTTCCCAAACCGGGCGTTGAAAAAAGGTGTGGCATGACCGCTTTGAGATCATTGTTTAAGAAATAACCCTGCAAGCGGTCATGCCACACCTGCGCGCGGGGTTTTAAAACAGTTTTCAGTGCCAGGGATTGATTTTCGAATATATCCGCGAATCCAGAAAACGGCCTTCATAGAATAAATTTTCGCGGAAATAAGCCTCCTGCACAAACCCGTGTTTTTCCAGGATACGCCCGGATGCCGCATTTTCAGGGTCGGTATTGGCTTCGATGCTGTGGAAATCCAACACTTTGAAGCAATATTCGAGGGCCGCGGTCATGGCTTCGTCCATGATGCCCTGCCGCCAGTAGTCGGGGTGCAACATATAGCCGATTTCCGTGCGGTGGTTTTCCTTGTCCATTTTCCAGAAGGAAATGTTGCCGAGCAATTTCGACTGCCCGTGAAAAAAAATGCCCCATGCAATGGCCTCGTTTTGAGCAAAATTCGTCCGAATTTTTTCTATCAATTCCGCTGACTCGCTCACTTCCTTTTGCAGGGGACGGCCAATATAGCGCATCGCCCGCTCGTCGGAACGTATCTCGAACAACGCTTCCGCATCGTCGGCGGTCATTTCGCGCAAGGTGAGGCGCGGGGTGTGGAGGGTGGGAAATTCGGAAAATTGGATGGAAAGCATTGGATAAGTTTTATATATTACTCCGATTCAGCCTGCTTACCTCGTGCAGCGCGTGAGAATCTGCGTCCAAACCGAAACTTCTACGGCCTTTGAATTAAAATCAAACCGTCGATTCGACCAAAGTGCTTGATATTCAAGGTAGCTATTGGCAGACCATGCACCAAAGCGGTCGCGCCAATTAACACATCCGAAATGCCAATTTGCTGACCAGTTTTGAGCAACGTTTGCTGAATATCACCAGCTCGCTCTGCTTCTGCGTCGCCAAAGGGAAGTGTTTTTAAAGAAGAAAATAGATTTTGCCAAAACGCACTTTGATGCGGACGGTTGCCCACCCATATTTCGAACTTGGTAATGGTGGATACATAAATCTCAGTATGCTTACCGGCGAGTTCGTAAAGAAACGTTTTGGTCTTGTCCTGTTTGCGAAAATACTCGATGAGTACAGAGGTGTCAATTAAGGCCATTATCACCAAGTTGATTGAGTTGCTCCCTGGTTTTCAGCACACGCTGGTATTCCTCCTCCGTCCAGACCGGCCCGGTGAGCAGCAGTGCCTGCAAATTGTTGGGCTGCTGAGAAGGTGGTGTCTCTGCTTTTTGAATAGCCTCGGCCACTTGCTTCCTTTGCGTGGATGGCAATTGCAGCACCAACTTTAAAATCTGTTCAAAGCCGATCTCAAGATTTATTTTCATCGCTTTTACTTTTCAATTTGAATATTTTAGGAGGCAAATTTAGTGTAATGTGGTGAAAAATCCAACCCCTTGATTTGGAGATAAAGATTATCAGGATCAAGGTCGAGCATTTCATTCCAGACGATCGCGTTCGTTTCCGGGTCGATTTTCACTTGAAAAAACAGATCGTTGGTATCCCATTGCTGAAAAACGCCCTTTCCTGCCAGGTGCGACACATCGGCCACGCCTTCCGTGCCATCGTCGTAGCGGAGTTGGAGTTTGTATTTGGCGGTAGGTTGGGCGGAAAGGAGGTGTGGGAACATGGGTAGTTGCTCGAAGCCGATTTCAAGATTTAGATTCATGGCTTTTGTTTTTCTATTTGAAGGTTTTGAGAGACAAATTTAGGGTGGAGTTACGAGAAGGGCGAATTTCACTCAAGTAGTAAAGCCAGTTCAGGAATGCTTGCCAAAATTAACAAGAATATAAAAAATGTTAGAAAACCCAGCCCCAAACTTAGCCATAAAAAGCCTAAATTCCGCTTAGACGAAGGTGCAATCAAGTATTTTGTAAGCAATATGATAGAGAAAACCATGTAACTCCAACAGATTATTGCTCCAACGGCCTCTGCATTTTTACTAAATCCTTCTCTGATTATTTCCCAAACAGAAACGATAAGTAAGTAGGCGAAAACGCCTAACGTTAGCGCGTTGAGTACCCAAAAAAGTAAATCTGCCCACTGTTTTCGCATAATACAAGTTGCTTTCTGAATGTTCGAAGACTCAAAGTAAAATCACATACTCGTCCTATACTGCCCCCCACCTCATACAACGCATGCGTAATCTGCCCCAGCAAACACGCGCCTCACTCCTTATTCTTCATCAAATTATCCACGTCTCCCAAATCCTGCGGACATCATGCGCGTTTAATAATTGTATAAACTCTCTGAAGTCTTTGTTCAGCACCATATTTCCAACGGTTGTACTCGTCACGGATTTGTTCGAGTGCCAAGACACGTTCGTAGATCGGGCGCGACTGCCAGAACTCGAAATCGTTACCTTGCTCGGCAATTTTGCCTTTCCTGATGATGGTTTTATCCATTTGCATGAGCCAAAGATAAGAAAAATAAGATGTTCCTCCAATACAACCTTCCATCGAGATTTCCGGCTGCTCGGTTTTCATTACATATTCCTCCTATACTGCCCCCCCACCTCATACAACGCATGTGTAATCTGCCCCAACGAACACACTTTCGCCGCTTCCATGAGTTCGGCGAAAAGGTTGCCGTTTTGTACCGCCACCAATTGCAAACGCCGCAGCGCTTCTTTTGCTTTGGATTCGTTGGCTTTGTGCAAATTGCGCAGCGTCTGGATTTGGGCTTCCTTTTCTTCTTCCTCCGCCCGGATGACTTCCCGGGGCAAAATGGTCGGCGAGCCGTCTTTGGAGAGGAAGGTATTGACCCCGATGATGGGCAGTTCGCCCGTGTGTTTCAGCGTTTCATAGTACAGGCTTTCTTCCTGGATTTTGCCGCGCTGGTACATCGTCTCCATCGCGCCCAGCACGCCGCCGCGTTCGGTGATGCGGTCGAATTCCGCCAGCACGGCCGCTTCCACGAGGTCGGTCAGTTCTTCGATGATAAACGCGCCTTGCAGCGGGTTTTCGTTTTTCGCCAGACCCAGTTCGTTGTTGATAATCAACTGGATAGCCATCGCCCGGCGCACCGATTCTTCGGTCGGCGTGGTGATGGCTTCGTCGTAGGCGTTGGTGTGCAGCGAGTTGCAGTTGTCGTAAATGGCGTAGAGCGCCTGCAGGGTCGTGCGGATGTCGTTGAAAGCGATTTCCTGCGCGTGCAGCGAGCGGCCGGAAGTCTGGATATGGTATTTGAGCATCTGGCTGCGCTTGTTCGCGTTGTACTTGAACCGCATGGCTTTTGCCCAGATGCGGCGGGCGACGCGACCGATCACAGCGTATTCCGGATCGGTGCCGTTGCTGAAAAAGAACGACAGGTTGGGGGCAAAATCGTCCACGTTCATGCCGCGCGAGGCGTAATATTCTACAAAGGTAAAGCCGTTGGAAAGGGTGAAAGCCAGTTGCGAAATCGGGTTTGCGCCTGCTTCGGCGATGTGATAACCCGAAATAGAAACCGAATAGAAATTGCGCACCTTGTTTTTGATAAAAAACTCCTGCACGTCACCCATCACCCGCAGGCTGAATTCCGTGCTGAAAATGCAGGTGTTCTGCGCCTGGTCTTCTTTCAGAATGTCGGCCTGCACCGTGCCGCGCACCGCGGAGAGGGCGTAGGCTTTTATTTTATCGTACACGTCTTTTGGCAATACCTCGTCGCCGGTGAGGCCGAGGAGCAGGAGGCCGAGGCCGTCGTTGCCTTCGGGCAACCCCACCCCCGGCCCCTCCCCCACAGGGAGGGGTGACGTAGAGGACGCTGTAGAGCGTTCTGCGGTATCAGTCTCGGAACGCTCTACGTCACCCCTCCCTGTGGGGGAGGGGCCGGGGGTGAGGTTGTAGCACGGCCTCATCACTCCCCGATCGTCATATTTCTCCTTCAACTTCGCTTCCACCAGATGCTCCAATTTGTGTTCGCGGATATATTTTTCGCACTGCTGATCGATCGCCGCATTCATAAAAAATGCCGCAATCGTAGCCGCCGGGCCGTTGATGGTCATGGAAACTGATGTCTTTGGGTCGCAGAGGTCGAAACCGGAGTAGAGTTTTTTGGCGTCGTCGAGGCAGCAGACTGACACGCCGGAGTTGCCGACTTTGCCGTAAATGTCGGGGCGATAGTCGGGGTCTTCGCCGTAAAGCGTCACCGAGTCGAACGCCGTGCTGAGGCGCGCCGCCGGCAGGCCGAGGCTGACGTAGTGAAAACGTTTGTTGGTGCGTTCGGGCCCACCTTCGCCGGCAAACATCCGGGTCGGGTCTTCGCCCTCGCGTTTGAAGGGGAACACCCCGGCGGTGTAGGGAAATTCGCCCGGCACATTCTCCTGCAAACGCCAGCGCAGGATGTCGCCCCAATCCTTGAATTTTGGGAACGACACCCGCGGAATACGGGTGTGCGAGAGGCTTTCAGTGAAGGTTTTGACCCGGATTTCCTTGTCGCGCACATGGTAAATGTACTCGTCGGCTGCGTACTGCGCGCGTTTCGTTTCGTGGTCTTCGAGGATGCGTTTGCAGCGCCAGTCGAGTTGGGATTCGAGGTCGGTGTAGAGTTTTTTAAGTACCTCCAACCCCATTTCATCGGAAAAGGGTGCTACGTGTCCCCCCTTGAGGGGGGTAAGGGGGTGACTCGCCTGGTCGGTACTCCCCCCCCTGCCCCCCTCAAGGGGGGACGCACGCTGCCCGAGCATCTCGATGGTATTCTTCAAACTCCACAATTTCCGCGCAATCCCAACCTGCGTCTCCACATCGAGGTCGTATTTACGGTTGGTTTCGGCGATTTCCGACAGGTACCGCACCCGCTGCGGCGGGATGATGTAGATTTTCTCCGACATCTCGTCCGTCGCGTGAAAGTGCGAATGCAGCCCTGCGTTGCATTTTTCATCCAGCAGGTCGATGATACGGCGGTAAAGTTGGTTCACGCCGGGGTCGTTGAACTGGCTGGCGATGCAGCCGAACACCGGCATTTCGTCCACGGCCACGTTCCAGGCGTTGCGGTTGCGCTGCACCTGTTTGCGCACATCGCGCAAGGCGTCGAGGGCGCCGCGTTTGTCGAACTTGTTGATGGCGATCACGTCGGCAAAATCCAGCATGTCGATCTTTTCCAACTGGGTGGCCGCGCCGAATTCGGGCGTCATCACGTACAGGCTCAGATCGCTGTGATCCACGATTTCAGTATCGCTCTGGCCGATGCCGGATGTTTCGAGGATAATGAGGTCGTATTTCGCCGCTTTCAGGATATCTACGGCTGCGTGGACGTATTTCGAAAGCGCCAGGTTCGACTGCCGGGTCGCCAGCGAACGCATGTAAACCCTTGGATTGTTGATGGCGTTCATGCGGATGCGGTCGCCGAGCAGCGCGCCGCCGGTTTTGCGTTTGGAGGGGTCGACAGAGACGATGGCGATGGTTTTGTCCTGAAAATCAAGGAGAAAGCGGCGGACGAGTTCGTCGACGAGACTGGATTTGCCGGCGCCGCCGGTACCGGTGACGCCCAGAACAGGTACGGCGGAAGTCCGTTCCGCCGATGTTGCGTTGAGTTTTTTCGCATCGTTGCTCCCCCCGGAACGGACTTCCGGGATACTGATTTGCGGCGCAATCTCCATTTCATAAAAATCCGGGTTGTTCTCCGCCACCGTGATCAGCCGCGCCACCGCCCCGGGATTTTTTTCTGCAAAATGCTTCAACTCGCCGTTTAAGGAAAAACCTATCGGAAAATCGCATTTTTCCAACACATCGTTGATCATGCCCTGCAAACCCATTTTACGCCCGTCGTCGGGGTGGTAAAGCCGGGTGATGCCGTAGGCTTGCAATTCCTCGATTTCCGATGGCAAAATGGTGCCGCCGCCGCCGCCGAAAATTTTGATATGCCCTGCGCCGCGTTCCTTGAGCAAATCGTGCATGTATTTGAAATACTCCGTGTGACCGCCCTGGTAGGAGGTGATGGCGATGCCCTGCACGTCTTCCTGGATGGCGCAGTCCACGATTTCCTGCACCGAGCGGTTGTGACCGAGGTGAATGATCTCTGCGCCGCTGCTCTGCATGATGCGGCGCATGATGTTGATGGCCGCGTCGTGACCGTCGAACAGGCTGGCGGCGGTGACGAGGCGGATTTTGTTTTTGGGCTGGTAGGGCGCGGACTGTGTCATTATCGTTGAAATGATTGAAGTAGTAGGAAGGGTTGAAAGGAGTTGAAAATTGTTGAAGGGGTCAAGGGCGTTTTTTGAAAATTGGGTTTTCAGAATTTCCGAAAGCCGTTTTCCAAGTGATGTTCAGAAAACTGTGGTAATGGCCGAACAAGATTTGGAATTCCTGAACGCAAAGGTAAAAGGAAAAACCTCCCTGCCCAACCGGTTACGCATTTTACCGCACCAACGTCACATCCCCCTTCATTTTCCTCCGCGTCCCGTCCTCCAACTCGATCTCCAGCACATACACGTACACCCCCGGCAGGTTCGCTTTGCCGCGGGCGGTACCATCCCAGCCAACGGAACCATCGGGCAACAGGTGTTCAAGGCGAAACAACAAATCGCCCCAGCGGTCGTAAATTTCCATCAGCGTTATTTCGCGAACGCCCGCCGGGGCGTACACGGCAAACAGGTCGTTGCCGTTGCCGCTGCCCGGCCGGATAATATTGGGGATAAAAATGCCCGCTTCCGCTTCCTGCACCCGGATCGTCACGCTGTCGGCAAGGGAGCAACCCTGGCTGTTCTGGATCGTCAGGGTGTAGGTAACTGATATTGACGGCGTTGCGACCGGATTGGGACAAGCCGGGCAATCGAGGTATTGCGTCGGCGACCACGTATAATTCAGATCGCTTCCGGTAATTAGCGGAAACAACTGCACCGGCTGGCCGGGCTGAATCACAGTATCGCCCGGCAGTTCGAGTGTTATCATTGCCAGCTCAGGCAGCGAGATATTTTCTTCAAAAATGCACCCGAGGTCGTCTCGAACGCGGAGGTTGTAATCACCCGCAGAAAGTTGAGTGAACTCGCCAAGTGGTTGAAAACCAGCGCCGTCCAAACTATACTCCAGCCCCGTTGCTCCGTTGATTGCCATTATCGAACCGTTTGAATCACCCGGACAAACGGGCGGCGTCGATTCAAATTCGACCACCGGTAATGCTGTCATTGCAAGCATAACCGTGTGTATAGAGTCGCAGCCGCCCGAAGTAGTAAACGTTTGACTGAAAACACCAGTCTGATTTTGCCACTGGTTGAAAATCAACACCGAGTCGCCTGCACAAATCGTCCGGCTTTCCGAGGTTTGAAATGCAGGAACTACAGCGAGCGTGATTGTGTGAGTGGAATCACAACCGCCCGAGGCGGTGAATGATTGACTGAAAACACCCGCCTGATGTTGCCATTGATTGGAAATCAACACGGAATCGCCCGCGCAAATCGTCCAGCTTTCCGAGGTTTGAAATTCGGGAACAACGGCCAGCGTGACCGTGTGTGTAGAGTCGCAGCCGCCCGAAGCGGTAAACGTTTGACTGAAAACACCTGCCTGATGTTGCCATTGATTGAAAATAAAGACTGAATCGCCCGAGCAAATCGTTTGACTATCAGTTGTTTGCAAAACGGGAAGAGTTGCAACATTGACCGTCACGGTTGAATCACAACCCGTCGGTGCATTGAAAGAAAACACCTGCGAACTACCCGCCGGAATTGCCGTGCCATACAGCGTGACCGAGCCGCCGGCACATGCCGCCGTGTCCACCTGGAGCGCAACCGACTGGCCCATGGTGACCCGGATCGAGTCGGTGCTGTAACAGCCGAACGCCGTCTTTGCCACGACCGTGTAGGTCACATCATCCGAAGGCTGGACACTGGGATCGCTGCAGCCGGTGCAGGAAAAATCGCCCAGGGGGAACCATTGGTATTCCGCAAAACCGCTCACATTGAACTGCAAGATGGTGCCGCTGCACACGACCGTATCGGCGCCGAGTTCGATCAGCGTCGCGGTATCCACCGTCACGGTCACGGTATCGCTGTACACATTGCCGCACCGGTCTTTGGCTTCCACCCAGTAGGCGCCCGGCCCATAAACGGTGAGGGATGTATCGGTAGTAAGGTCAGACCACCGATAGGAAACGAAACCCGGCCCTGCGTCGAAGGTCCACACGCCGTTTTGGCACACCGTAATATCGGGTCCTAAATCGGGCGGTGAAGGAGGCTGCGGCAGCGGTGCGATGGCGGCGATATTGTTCGCATAGTTACACTCTGCAATGTTGCTGACCGGGAAATCAGCGGCCAGGTTGAAAGGGGGCGGCTTGCTGCCATCGTCGTTGACAACGAGGTAAACGGCCTGCCCACCGGGTGGCGCCGTGTAGGTTATTTCAAAAGAAAAACAGGAATCCACCGGAATATCCTTTGGCAAAACGGGTATTTGCGGCAGGAGCACTGCATTGGTCGTAACCGGGTCGCCGGCATACAGCCGAAGCGGTGTCGCTGCCGGCAGTCGGGCGCTGCCGTAGTTGCAAATCTGAATGGAAACGGTCAGCGTATTGCCGTTACAGAGCAGTGTATCCACGCTGAGCGATGCATCGGGCAGGTATGAATAGGGGTTGAAGTTTTGATCGTATCTGGCAGGCTGGCCGAGGAAAATATTGAACGGGCGTTTTCCAGTGCCCGGAGTAGGAAATTCGAGTTGACTCGCCTGCTGATTTTTGGGGATGGAAAGATCGTCGTTGACGCTCACCGGGTAATAATTGAACTGGTTCCACAGCGGGCGGGCAGGGCCCCAGGGTACACCTTTGGTTATATCGGCTTCCAGCACGACGATGCTTTCATTGTCAAGATTGATCGAATACGGTGAGAGCGGGCGTCCGATTGCCACCACTTCGGCCTCGCCGTCGTTGTCCACATCCGCAATGATCGGATATTGCTCCAGGTAATTACTCGGCACAGGAAAGGCATACCAACTGCGGTTGTTGCTGACACCCGATGGAAAAGGCGCCGGCCCGCCATAAAGGATACGCAGTGAATCTCTTTCGCGGGCTACCACTTCTGCAAAACCGTCGCGGTTGAAATCGAAAAGAGACACAGAACTGAAATTTGAACCAGGGGTTGTTTGTAAAGTCCACCACCAGGGGGTGGCGGGTGTCTGGTTGGCAGCATTCATATTGAGCGCGTATATTTTACCGCCCCAGGAATGAACCAGCATTTCAGGAAAATCCGCTGCTGCGCCACTCAGTTTGTCATCATACACATTGCCCACCGCCACCAAACCCGCATGGGGTGCACCGAACGTCTGCAAGGGGATAAACCTGACCAGCCCGTTTTTATTCCAGATATATACGCCCATGCTCCCCGATCGCCTGCCGGTGACGAGCACATCCAATATCCCGTCGAGGTCTACGTCGCCCACCGTGGTATGCCCGTCGGTATAGGTCGCAGTAGGCTGCATGTTGGACAAATCGCGCTGTTTCTTTATTTCCACCGGGTCGCCGTCGTAGGGATTGAGGTCGACGGAATAGATCGCGTACCCTGCGGCGATTTCAAGCCCCCCGCAATCGGGGTCGCCGGCGCAATCGATGGGCCGCAAAAAATCGGCGGCGATGGAACAGGACGTGCGGTCGTCGTGCGTCTCCCGCCCGTTGGGTACCGTCACTGCGGGCGCCGTCCGGCGCAGCACAGGACTGCCCGGCATACTGAAATCGAAGCGAAAGACCTCGTTGCCGAGGTAGATTTCCGAAATGCCGTCCGCGTCAAAATCGGCAAGCAGTGGTTTGGAACTCGGCACCAGAATCGTGGTATCGGTGGAAACGGCCATCAAAGTCATGACCGGGTTGGCGCCGGGTTGATAATTGGTGTAAACCCGCATGCGGTGGTCCGCGCAAATAACCACCAGTTCGGGGATACTGTCGCCGTTCAGATCGCCGATAGCGGGTGTGGCAGGATGGAAAGCGGACAACCGTTGGGGGATAATTAATTTTTGAGGTGAGGCGGCATCGCCGCCGTCGCCGCGAAAAATGAGCAGTTCGTCGGTACTGAGGTTGTTGACAAATCTGCCTGCAATAATCTCCGGTATGTTGTCCTGTTTCGGGTTGAGATTGCCTGCCACGGGCGTCCAGCCGATGAAAACCATACCACCCGGGCTGGCCCAGTCTAATTTGCCCGCAATCCGGTGGTCGGCTGTGGGCAATACTCCTACACTGATACATTCCGGCAGGTCGTCGCAAGGGCAGTCGCTCACGTCGAAACAGTCCACGTAACCGTCGGAATCGTCGTCGAGGCCGTTGTCGCAGATTTCAAGACACTCCTCCGCTTCGCAAACCAGGGTTTCATTGATTTGCCAGGGCGTCACCGACATATTGGCCGTCGTGACGGTCGCGTTGAGCGGCGGCAACGGAGCAGGTTGCCAGGTCGTAATGCCGACCGCCGGTAAAACGACCGGATTGAGCAACATTACATCTTCAAAATTGCAGGCCATGGAGGGCAGTCCGTTGTCGCCGAACTTGATCAGCGCGGGTTTTGCATTGTTCCACAAACCACCCGCTATGGTATAGCAGTTTTGCAGGTTGCCGGCCAGATCGGGACCCGTCATCGTTTGATCGTACTGGATGCGCCGGGTGCCGAGGTAATTGCCGGTTTTATCAAATTTTGAAAAATAAAACAACGTGCGGTCCGGGTTGGAAAATGCGGTATGCGCAGCAACCACGTATCCGTCGGGCACGACATTCAGGTTAAACACTTCGCCGTTCCCGTAAATGGTATTTACCTGGCTGGATTGGTAATATTTGTTCCATACGACATTCCCGTCCGGATCGACCTTTGTCAGTACCATGCCATACAGTCCGAAACGGGCCACCAGCACCAAATCGCCGCCATCGGTTTTCACATCCGTAAACTCGCCTGAAAACGCAACGGAAGGCCAGGTATATTCTTTCGACCAATCGATCGCACCGTCGGCCCCATAGCGGGCGAGTGCAAAATATTCCACTTGCTGGCCGGCACTTTCTTTGACGTGGCCTGCGACATACACTTTGTCTCCAAGTATGGCGCGCGCTATCCCCCTCGGCGCTTCCGTCAGCGGGTATACCTTTTGCGACAGCAGGTTCCCGTTCACGGGATCGAATTCAAGCCAGAAAGCCTGGTCAGGCTGCGGAACAGGGTAACTGCTGGAACCCAACACCCAGTAGTTTTTGGTAACCGGGTGTTCCAGCACAAGCCGGGCCGTGGAAGCAACACCAAAGTCTATATTGCGTTGCCAGAGCAACTGACCTGAAACCGGATCGAATTTATAAACTACAAAACCGCCGGTAGGCGCAATGGGATACCCTTCTTTGGATTTAATACCGACAAGTTTGCCATCGGCGGTTGCAGAAAGGTCGGTCAATGCCGAGCCCGATAAATTCGCCGCATACAAACCCCAGCTTTGTTCCAGCAGCCCCTCGGGTGAAAACCGTGCCAGCACATCCGTCCAGGAATTTTCAAATCCGCCGGCGACAAGGCCGCCGCCCGGCAACATCTCCAGTTGCGCCAGCATCAGGGGTTTGCCGTTCATATTCTGCAAGTCAAACAACCGGGTGGATTCGCAAGGCGGGTCGCCCCCGATGTTGACGTATTGACAAGTTCCCTGCTGGCAAAATCCGTTGGAAACGTTCAGGCAAAGCGAATAAACGCCCGCTCCCGGCATGGTCAGGCTGGCAACGGGTGTATTACCGAATACGACGCCATTCAACGACCACTCGTACTGCGTGGCGCCGCTGCCGGAGCTGGCGCCTGTCACCACATCGCCGGGTGCGGGATTCGGATTATCAAGGATAAAACTTGCCTGCACCGGGCAGATGACGGTAAAAGTGTCTGCTTCAATATCCGTGCAATTGGGATCGCTCCCAATGGTTTTTAACACAACGACCTGTGTGCCGGCATTGAGCAAGGTGTAATTCAGATTGGCCGTTGTACCGACCACGGTGCCGTTGACCGTCCATTCATAACTCACACCGTTGATAGAAGTATTGGTAAAATTGACATCGGTACCGGCCGGCAATATCCCGGAAGCCGAGGCGGTAAAGGATGCCGTCACCGGGTTCAGGCATGGGTCGTCGCAGCCCTTTGATTGCAACAAACTCTGGCGCACATTCAAAAGAAAATACTCCATCCGGTCGCTTTGGCCCTGCGTAAAGGCATTGTAGCAAGCCCAGGTGGCGTAGTCCATGTAATTGATGGTCATGTCGTTCTGGTCGCTTGCAAAGCCTGAGTTTGCGTCTGTGCTACAGGAGTTTTGCACCGATCCGCAGGGCGTCCAGGCGGTGGACTGGTCGGGCGGCGTGTCGCACACCCGGTCGCCGTCGTACAGGCAGTCATTGTTGTAGCAGCCGTCCTGAAAAGTGTGGTACAACCCCAGGTAGTGCCCCATTTCGTGGACCAATACGGTGGAGTTGCCAGGGCTGCTCCCCAGCCATTCCGCTTCCATCACAATGCCGTCTTCATCCTGGCCATGCACGCCGGGGAAAAAAGCGTAACCTGCTATATTACCGGATATTTTTTTGACTACCCAGATATTGACGTATTGCGTCGGATTCCAGCGAATCAGGTTTTTCAAATCCAGGTCCATGGAGAGGCTCGTAAAAGTCTGGGGCGACAGCACCCGGTTGACGCCGTTGGTCGGTGAACCGTCGGGTTTGCGCCGGGCTAAGCAAAACTGGAACGGAGTAGCCACACCGTCGCCGTTGTCGTAATACCCAAGGTTGGCAAAGGCTTCGTTCAGGTGTTGTATCCCCTGTTGCACCTGCAAATCGGAGAGGTTTTCCGGTCCGTTTTGGTGGATGATGTGCACAACCACCGGGATAACATACGATGGCATTGCGCCTTTCTGTTGTTCCGGCGCCGGTTCCTGCGCTTTCAGCGATTGGTAGCGTTGCAGTTCCATCGCTTCGTGCCGCATTTTAAAAACGGGGTCTTCGTTCAGTTTTTGTTGCAATAATATATCGGCGGCGCAGGCCGGGTTTTGGGCATTTATTTGCAAAACGCAGGAAAACAACAACAGCAGGAAGGCAATCAGGCGGGTAAAGAGGTGCATAGCAGTTTGTTTTCTCAGAGGATACGAATGAAGGGAATTTCGCTGCTGTCAGGTCGGGAAATGGTGGATTACTTGTTTTTGCTTATCGATATCATACATGCAAAAGGAACAGAAAACGCTTAGATGCCTTGAAGAAGCGCCCAGCCGTTGCCGACTTTGAGGTGCAAAGAAACGTCAAGCAATTTAGTTGTTAAAATTTTTAGTGTTTCAACAACTAAATCAAAATCACCTTGTTTAATCCCTATCTTTTACCTTTGAAAAAAATGCAAATCATCATGGCAACATCCAACTGGCAGATCGACCCTGCCCACTCCGAAGTTACTTTCCGCGTCCGGCACCTCGTGATCGCCACCGTATCGGGCAAATTCGACAAATTTTCTTCCACTGTCAGCACCGAAGACGGTAATTTCGCGACAGGGAATATCGAGTTCAGCGCCGAAACCGCTTCGATCAACACAGGTGTGGAAGCCCGCGACAACCACCTGCGCAGCGACGACTTTTTCAACAGCGAAAAATTCCCGCTGCTGACGTTCAAATCCACCGGCATGCAACACCTCGGCAACGACCAATACCAACTCGACGGCGACCTGACCATCCGCGACGTGACCAAACCCATTACGCTCCATGTCGATTTCCAGGGCGCCGTGAAAGACCCTTACGGCAACTTCAAATCTGCCTTCGAAGTGACCGGCGCGATCAAGCGCAAAGAATTCGGTCTGCAATGGGATGCCTTCACGGAAACCGGCGGCGCCGTGGTGTCTGACGAAGTAAAGATTCAGGCAAATGTGCAGTATGTGAAAGCAGAGGCGTGAGGCGGGGAAAAGTAAGCGAAAAAAACAAGAGTCATCCCGAATTTTTCAACCCACGATTTTAATCGTGGGAACGCCACAAAACGCAAGATTTCAAACCGTTTTAACGGTTTATACAGGCTTGGCCAAACCTTTAAAAACGGTTGAAACCGTTGTTTGCTGCCCCGTCTTGTTCTCCCACGATTAAAATCGTGGGTTGAAACGAAATCTTTCCGCTTTTTGCAAAAATTCGGGATGACTCATGGATGGAGTTGGCGGACTCGAACCGACGCTCCTCCCGGTGGAAACCGGGATGCACTGAACCACCGGGAACCGAAACCAATAAAAAAAGCCACCCCGTTTGGAGTGGCTTGTGGGCACAGAAGGATTCGAACCTCCGACATCCTGCTTGTAAGGCAGGCGCTCTGAACCAACTGAGCTATGCGCCCTGTTTTGAAAGCGGCGGCAAAGGTAACCACTGTCCGTTTAAAAAACCAAGTAATTTTTCGGGAAAAATTCAGTCGCTGCAAAATACTGCTACCTTTGGCCGTCGCAAACGACACATTGTCAATGAAACACCTCCTGTTTTACGGCCTCGCCCTGATAACGCTCGGCTCGTCCTGTACCTCGAAACCCAAACTTTCCCCCGAAGAAACCGTACAAGTCTGGCAGTCGTACATCGACAAAAACCAGTTCGACCTTGCCCGCGACCTGAGTACGGGAGAAGCCCTGATCTATGTCGATGAATTGGCCGGCTACAACACGGGCTCCGATACCCTGGCCTGGGAAGACAACGTGCTGCTCAATTTGAATTGCCTGATCATCGGCGATTCCGCGATCTGTACCTACAACTTTGAAGATGAGTTGGGCGAGCCCGCCCCGGGAAAATTGGCCCTCAGGCAAGTGAAGGGTTATTGGTTGGTCAGCCGAACGAATTTTGACGAATTGCTGCCTGCCGATACCCTCCTGCCGGGGGAAGAAGAATTGATTTTTCCCGTTGATTCGCTGGAGGATGAAATAGAGTAACAACGCTTTGGGGTACACTTCAAATCGTATCTGCCAGCACCGCCAGTTTGGCGCCGAGTTCCACTTCACTGCGATCCAGTGCCTCTTTGGCATAAATGAACAATTCCTGCCGGGCCGATTTTGCGGCAAGCGTTTGTTGTACCCGCTGGTCGGTGGCTGCCAAAGCCATTGCTTCTTCCCGGGAAGGCAATGCAGGGAGCGCTGCCAGGTGGCCTAAATTATTGCCGGTCAATACATTATTATGCCGGATACCCGGCGGCAGTCCGTCGAACCCGATGCCGATAGCCGTCACCTCCTGCACCACTTCGAAGATGGCATCGCCGCTGGCGCGGGCATAATAGAAACGCCCCATGCGGGCTACCAGGTCGATTTTGTGCGGATCGATCCGGCCTTTGTCGTTCAGCACTGCTTCGGCGATGTGCATCAGCACGATGTTGCAGATGATCAGGTTGCCCGCCCCGCCCTTGTCGCCCAGCGGCAGGATTTTTTCTACCCTGCATTCCATCTGTACCGGGCTTTCGGCTACCCGAAACGGGCGGATTTTTTCGGAAGGCAAGGGAGTGAACCCCGCTTTTTCAAATTCATTCACACCGGCGCCATACTCGATGCTGCACAACGCCATTTGCCGGACAATGCTGTGCGGCACGACGTTGATGACCACTTCGCCGGTATCCTCCACGTTTTTCAACGTGTCTTTGGTCGTGTTGTTCGATACCCGGCGGTTGGAAGAAAAGATCAGAATCGGCGGGTTGCTGCTGAACGCGTTGAAAAAACTATACGGCGCAAGATTGGGTATACCATCTGCACTCAGGGTACTGGCAAAAGCGATGGGCCGGGGCGCCACCGCGCCGAGGATGAACTGATGCAGGTCTTTGGTGGCGATTTCGACAGGGTCGATGCGGAGCATGTGGGAGTGGTTGAAAGGTTGAAAGTTTTCAGGGTTTCAAGGTTTCAGGGTTTCAAGGTTCGTCATTTGTTTGAGCAACCCTGAAACCCTGAAACCTTGAAACCCAACAAATGATAACCATTTGAAAACGGCGGTAAAAGTAGTGCCTTGCCCGCTTCGTATGGCGGATATTTGCACCTCGTTTTAAAGAAGCAATATATTTCGACATGAATAAATCCATTTTCCTGCGCATTGGCGCGGTTATACTGATTGCTGCCCTGCTGTTTACCTGGTACAAATACCGCCAGCCTCGTTTCATTGCCGGTGATAAAGCACCCGATTTTGAAATCACGCTGGCCGACGGGCAAAAAGCCGGCCTCTCCGATTTAAAGGGGAAATACGTATTACTCCATTTTTGGGGCAGTTGGTGCGGCCCCTGCCGTGCTGAAAACCCGCATCTGGCGGCTATTTATCAGCAGTACCAGGACCTGGGATTTGAAATATTCAGCATCGGCATCGAGCAAACCGAACAGGCGTGGCGGCGGGCCATCGAGCGCGACAACCTTGACTGGCGCTATCATGCTATGGAATCGGGCGAATTTGACGGAGGGGTGGCGCGCCGGTACAACATAAAGGTGATACCTTCGACCTTTCTGATCAACCCCGACGGCGTCATCATGGGTGTAAACTTGTCACCCGAACAGATTGAAAAGACGCTTTCGCAACGGCTGGCCGCCCGCTGACAAAATGGCACACATCAGTGCAGGGCATAATAATTGTGCAACGCAGATTTACCACTTTAAAAGCCCTTTTTAACCGGTTTTCATGAAAAAAACGCTCAAAAAAATATTCGATATGGTGGACAAAGAGACCCACGCCACAGAACAGGAATCGATGGAAGAACAAGAAGTAATGACCGCCGAATCGCCGGAAAACACCCCGGAAAACGGAAAACTGCGCGAGTTGCAGGAACAACTGGACGAAAGCCGCAATAAGTACCTGTACCTCTATTCGGATTTCGAAAATTTCAAACGCCACGCGGCCCGCGAGCGGATGGATCTGATTCAGACCGCTGGTCGTGACATCCTGACAGCATTGCTGCCCGTTTTGGACGATTTTGACAGGGCTGCAAAAAACGGCGCCCTGAACGAAGGCATGGTGCTCATCCATCAAAAACTAATTAATACGGTGAAACACAAAGGCTTGTCGGCCATCGAAACCACCCCCGGCGACGATTTCAACCCCGACATCCACGAAGCCGTTGCCGAAATCCCGGCGGCTTCCGAAGAGTTAAAAGGAAAAATTGTAGACATTCTCGAACCCGGCTACACACTCGGCGAACGCATCATCCGCTTCGCAAAAGTGGTGGTTGGGAAATAATGGTTTCTGGTTTCAGGGTTTCAAGGTTTCAAGGTTGTGCGCGATCTTGAAACCTTGAAACTCTGAAACCCTGAAACCTTGAAACCTAAAGATGGCAAAAAGAGACTATTACGAGGTGCTGGGCGTACAAAAGGGCGCCGGCGCCGACGATATAAAAAAGGCTTACCGGAAAAAAGCGCTCGAATACCACCCCGACCGCAATCCGGGCGATAAATCAGCGGAAGACAAATTCAAGGAAGCCGCCGAAGCCTACGACGTATTGAGCGACGCGGACAAACGCGCCCGGTACGATCGTTACGGTCATGCAGGTGTCGATACCAGCGGCCCCGGTGGTGCGGGCGGTTTCCAGGGCATGGATATGGACGACATCCTGCGCCGCTTCGGTTTCGATACGGACGACATTTTCTCCGAATTTTTCGGCGGCGGCAGGCGGCAGGGTGGCAGCCGCGGCGGAAAGCCGCGCGGCGAGCGGGGTTCCAACCTGCGCATCAAAGTCAAAATGACCCTGGAAGAAGTCTCCACCGGTGTCAACAAGAAGATAAAAGTCAGAAAACAGGTCGCTTGCAATACCTGCGGTGGCTCCGGCGCGCGCGACAGCAGTTCGGTAGAAACCTGCGCCACCTGCCGGGGTTCGGGTATGGTCAACCGCGTCACCCAGACACCCTTCGGCATGATGCAGACCGCGGTGCAATGCCCCACCTGCAATGGCGCCGGCCAGACGATCAAATCACCCTGCAATGTGTGCAAAGGCGATGGCCGTGTGTTCGGCGAAGAAACCATCGAAGTGGACATCCCGGCAGGCGTGCACGAAGGCATCCAGCTGTCGATGGCGGGCAAAGGCAACGCGGGCGCCAAAGGCGGCGGCCCGGGCGACCTGGTGATCACCATCGAGGAAGTGCCGCACGAAGAATTTACGCGCGAAGGCAACAACATCCATTACGAACTCTTCCTCAACATCGCCGATGCAGCGCTCGGAACCAAAGCCGAAGTGCCGACGCTCGACACACGTGCCCGTATTACCGTACCGCCCGGCACACAGTCGGGCAAAGTGTTCCGGCTGAAAGACAAGGGGTTACCGGCCCTGCAAAGCTATCAGCGCGGCGACCTGCTGATCCACGTCAACGTCTGGACGCCCAAAAAACTGACCGACGAAGAACGCCGCGCACTGGAAAAACTGCGCGACATGCCCAATTTCAAACCGGCACCCAACAAAGAAGACAAAAGTTTCTTCGAGCGGGTGAAGGATGTGTTTAGTTGAGAAGAGTTGAGAGGTTGAGAAGTTGAAGGGTTGAGAGAAGTTGAGATGACAATGGATTAACTCAACTTCTCTCAACCCTTCAACCCCTCAACTCCTCAACATTTTTTCAACACAGTAGTGGCGAATTTGACAAATGACTCTATCTTTGCCGCCGCTTTTAAAAAATTGCCCTCTAATTACGCTTAATGACCCCTGATTACCCTATTACAATGGCCACGTGGCGGAATTGGTAGACGCGCCACTTTGAGGGGGTGGTGTCCTTACGGATGTGCTGGTTCGACTCCAGTCGTGGTCACTTAAACAACAAACGCCTTGTCAGATTCAACTGGCAGGGCGTTTTTATTTGTATTTTTGCATGTCGTCCCTTCCCAAAGACCGTATAATGTACCTGCCCCCATTCTTTGCCAAACGATGCGCTACAAAGTTTTCCTCTCGTACAAACATTCGGAACTGGGCCATAAACATGCCGTCGCGCTCGAAACGGCATTAAAGCGCTATGCCAAACCCTGGCTTCGGGCGCCGATGAAAATTTTCCGGGACGAAAAGCACATGAAGCCCGGCATGAGTTTGCCCAAACTGATCAAAGACGGGCTGAACGACTCGGAATACCTGATTTTTATCGCCGAAAAAGAGTCAGCCAACTCCATCTGGTGTCAGGAAGAACTTGAATATTGGTGCGGAACTTTGCAACGCGTCGACAATCTCATCATCGTTTGCGTGGACGATACCATTGCGCTGAACTTGCAAGACAAAACGATTGACTGGGACAAAACCACTGCGCTTCCGTCTTTGCTCCAGCCACACGTCACCTCTATTCCGTTATATATTGATCTGACTTGGGCGGAGCGAAATGAAGATTTAGACCTGCAAAACCCAAAATATAAAAAAACAATCAACAGCCTCGCGGCCCGCCTGCGCGGAGTTGCGCCGGAAGAACTGAACGACGAAGAAATTAGAGTTTTTCGGCGAAATATCGGGTTGCGAAACTGGGCGATCGGGTTGTTAACGACGCTGTTAACCGTGTCAGTGATCGTGAGCATTTGGGCATTCAGGCAACAACAAAAAGCCAACAAGTCTTCAAGGATGGCGCAGAATTCGGCTTTATTTTCGACTTTTCGAGAAAGCAACCCGACGCTGGCGTTGAGTATTGCGAAGTATAATTATGAGCGGCATTTTGGGAATAATATTGTGGCGGTAAACCGGGAACAAATTATCAAAGACCTTACGGAAACGAATACACCTTACTTAATAATCTTCTGGGGTCATATGTCCACCGTCAATTCAGTGGCATTTTCGCCCGACGGTCAAATGGTGTTGACGGGCAGTTTGGATAACACGGCGAAGCTGTGGAACGTGCAAGGTCGCGAGATTCAAACCTTTAGAGGACATGCCGGCGCCGTCACTTCTGTAGCTTTTTCGCCCGACGGCCAAATGGTGTGGACAGGCAGTTTTGACAAAACGGCGAAGTTGTGGGACTTGCAAGGCCGTGAGATTCAAAGCTTTACAGGTCATGCGGACGGCGTCAATTCAGTAGCATTTTCGCCCGACGGTCAAATGGTTTTGACGGGCAGTTGGGACAAGACGGCGAAGTTGTGGGACTTGCAAAGCCGTGAGATTCGAACATTTAGGGGTCATGCGGAAGCCGTCAGGTCTGTGGCATTTTCGCCCGACGGCCAAATGATGTTGACGGGAAGTTGGGACAAAACGGCGAAGTTGTGGGACTCGCAAGGCCGTGAGATTCAAAGTTTTAGGGGGCATGCGGACGTCGTCAGTTCAGTTGCATTTTCGCCCGACGGTCAAATGGTTTTGACGGGCAGTTGGGATGGCACAGCGAAGTTGTGGAACCTGCAAGGTCGTGATATTCAAACCTTTAGAGGGCAGGCTGGCGTCGTCACTTCTGTAGCATTTTCGCCCGAAGGCCAAATGGTGTTGACTGGAAATGGCGATAAGGCGAAGTTGTGGGACTTGTCGGGCCGTGAGATTCAAACCTTTTCGGGGCTTATGTTCTCCGTCAATTCAGCGGCATTTTCGCCCGACGGTCAAAAGGTGTTGATGGGCTGTGGAGACAATACGGCGAAGTTGCTGGACGTGCAAGGTCGTGATATTCAAACCTTTAGGGGTCATGCGGAAGCCATCAGGTCTGTGGCATTTTCGCCCGACGGCCAAATGGTGTTGACGAGCAGTTGGGACAAAACGGCGAAGTTGTGGGACTTACAAGGCGGTGAGATTCAAAGTTTTAGGGTGCCTGCGGACGGCGTCAATTCAGTGGCATTTTCGCCCGACGGCCAAATGATGTTGACGAGCAGTTGGGACAAAACAGCGAAGTTGCGGAACCTGCAAGGCGGTGAGATTCAAAGTTTTAGAGGTCATGCGAGCTACGTCTGGTCTGTGGCATTTTCGCCTGACGGCCAAAATATGTTGACGGGCAGTGAGGACAAGACGGCGAAGTTGTGGGACTTGCAAGGCCGTGAGATTCAAACCTTTAGGGGTCATGCGGAAGCCATCAGGTCTGTGGCATTTTCGCCTGACGGCCAAAATGTGTTGACGGGCAGTGAGGACAAGACGGCGAAGTTGTGGGACTGGCAAGGCCATGAGATTCAAACCTTTAGGGGTCATGCGGACAATGTCAGTTCTGTGGCTTTTTCGCTCAACGGCCAAAAAGTGTTGACAGGCAGTTCTGACAAAATGGTGAAGTTGTGGGACACAGAAACAGGTCAAGTATTAAAAACCTTTGTCGGACATGCAGAAAGAATTACTTCGGTGGCTTTTTCTCCTGATGGCAAATATATTCTGACTGGAAGCAATGATAAAACCGCCAAACTTTGGAACATTGAAACCGACTGCGTCGAATGTCGCGCCTACCAATACTCCCTCGAAGAACTCTGGGAAGCCGGCGTCCAACTCGAACCGAAGGACTTGCAGAAAATCGGGAAGGAGAGAAATAAGGAGTGATGAGATATGAACGATGAGCGGTTTAAACTTTCAAATTCTTCGGATTTTGCCGGGTGTCAAAAACCAAAACAATCAGCACGATGCGTTCAGGTTCAAGCACTGTGTACATAATTTTGTAGTTCCATTTCAAGAGGAAACGATATTCAACAGGAGCATCGGTCAATGCAGGCTCAACAGGGTTACGGCGGGGAAGCGTTGACAGGGTTTGAGAGTGTTTGACCAACTCCTTTACTGTATTTCTTGCGCCTTCCGGGGAGTCTTCAGCGACAAATTCACTGATCTTACGAAGCGACTGGTAAGCCCGGTCTGACCAAATGACGCTGTACTCATCCATGCCTACCAGTTTTCAATTTCAGCCAAAAGTTCTTTTGCCCCAATCACTTTGCCTTGAAGGGCCTCTTTGCGGGAGGCTTCTACCAACTCAAGTAAATCTTCTTTTGTCAAAGGTTTACCCTCGACGGTATATCCCACAATGCTGTGGTCGTGTTCGAGGTAACTTTTCATCATAGAATAGACAGAAGCCAGGAGTCGCTCATCAGCAAAAGTCAATAGTTTCCCGATTTCCGTACGCAATTGAGTGTTCGACATTGCTGGTCAGTATTTTTGGACAAAAATAAAGGGTTTTTATCAAATTGTGCGCTTATCACTCATCTCTCATAACTCTCTTCATTTCTTTTTCAACTCCTCCAACTTCCCCGTCGCCTTCAACAACTTCAATACCGCCAGTTTATACCCGAACACCTGTTGCCAGTAGTTCGTCTCCGCCTCCGACATCGCCGTTTGTGCATTGAGCAGGTCGGTGAGCGACACCACACCTTCCTTGTATTGGAGCAGGAGTTTGTCGGTGATCTCGCGGGCAAGCGCCACGTTGTCCGATTGGTATTGCAGCAGGCGGATGGAGTTTTGCAGTTCTTCGCGCGCCTGGCGGAATTCGAGCGCTTTCGCGCCGTCCAACAGCCGGCGGTCTTCTTCTAATTTTTGCGCTTCCAATTCCAGCACGTTCACTTTGCGGTTGCGGCTGAAACCGTCGAAAATCGGCACGTCGAGTTTCAGCCCGAAAGCGGCGGCGCCGTACCAGGTGCCGTTGGAACTGAATACGTTTGCGTCGTCGCGCCAGGTTTGGTACAGGCCGGTGGCGTAGGCGCTGAGGCTCGGCAGCCGCTCTGCCCATTTGCTGCTGGTCTGGATGCGGTTGAGTTCGAGGCTGCGCAGGATGAGCAGGTGCTCTGTAATCGAATCCGGTTCGAACCTGAGCGACAACCAGCGCATCGAATCGGCGGCGGGGTTGGTCAGGTCTTCCGTCAGTTGAAGCGGCTGTTCGAACGGTACGCCGCACAGGTATTGAAGGGTCTGGTGCAAGACGGAAATGCCGGTGAGCAGTTTTTGCCGCTGCGTTTCCAAATTGGTGCGCGCCACCCGGATGCGCTTCACATCGGTCGGGATGGCGTAATCGTTGGCCAATTGCAATTCGGCCATGCGCTGCAGGGCGTCTAATTTTTCCACGTTGGCATTAACGGCGCGCAGCAATTGCTCGGTTTGAAAGGTTTGATAAAAAACCGTGGCAGTGCCGAACAAAATATCTTCCTCCGTGCGCGTCACCAGCAAATTGGAGACGGAGCGGCCCGCGTCGATGGCGGGGATGCCGCGAAACATCGACTCGTCATAAATCCGCTGGGTCACCGTCAGGGCGCCGGTCATCTGCCAGGGGCGTCCGAACTGCGCCGGGACGTAAGTGCCTTCGCTCATGCCGAAGAGTTCGCCCGGCATCAGTTGTGTGGGCAGCACCGGCGCATATTGATAAATAAGGTTGCCATCGATCTGCGGATACACGGCGCTGCGGGCTTCTTTCAGACGCAGGTCGAAGCCCTCTCGTTCGAGTTGCGCTTTTTTGAGTTGGGGGCTGTTGGCGAGCGCCAGGCCGAGACTCTCGCTGAGTGTGACCGGACGAGCGCCCGCGGTAGTCTGGGCTGTTATTTTTCCAACAAAAAACGCCCAAAAGAGAAGAGAAACAAGACTTTTCATGTGGGCGAAGGTATGGATTTGCCCACATTTGATTTTTTATCATCCGGCTATCTGCGGACATTTTCGACGGGAAGCAATACCTGCAAACTCAATGTCATTGGCTTATGCGCCGCGACAATTTTTTTTGACAGGATTACAGGATTAACAGGATTCGTGCGTGTTTTTTTATCCTGATAACCTTGTAATCCTGTCTAAAAACCTTAATACCCGCAAGCCATGCGTCAATCCGCCGCCACGATCTTCCCGCTGAAAATCCGGCCCTGTGTGTCAATGATCCTGAAAAAATACAAACCACCCGACAGCAAGGTTTCGCTGAAACTCATATTCCCTGTTCGGCAATTTTCCAAACAATTACTCCCACACCACCTTTTTCCGAAATGCCACACCCCGAAAAAACGCCACCGGAGAGCCGTCCTGCTTGGTGACCCGGATCGCGTAGTTGGAAACGGAGTTGCCCAGATTCTCCTCCGTGGCTGTCGCCGTCAGCACATCATTTTCAAAAACCGGCGCGACGTGCTCCACCGTGCAATGGATCGAAACGGTGTGCCGCCCGCTGGAATTGCAGGCAAAGGCGAAGGCGCTGTCGGCCAGCGAAAACGTGATGCCGCCGTGCGCGACGCCGAATCCGTTGAGCATCTCGGCGCGCACCCGCATTTGCAGGGTACAAGTCCCCTCCCCTATCGACACGAGTTCCATCCCCATCCAGCGGCTGAACGGGTCGTTGTCGTACATGGTGTGGAAAATTTCGAGTGGCGACATGGGCAAAAGGTAGAAGGTGGAGGGTAGAAGGTGGAGGGTAGAAGGTAGAGGGTGGAGGGTGGAGGGTGTGTTCAGTAGGTCGAACCTTCCACCCTCTACCCTCTACCCTCCACCCTCTACCCTCTACCCTTAATAAAACGTTCGGTTTTCCCGCGACATCTTCCGCAGCAGCGGGCTGCAGCGGTAGCGGTCTTCCAGATATTCGACGTAAAGCGAGTCGAGTTTTTCCACGATTTTGTTGATGCCGATTTCGTCGGCCCAGGTGAGCAAACCTTTGGGGTAATTGACGCCCTGGGTCATGGCCAGGTCGATGTCGTCGCGGCTGGCGACGCGGAGATAAAGGGCATCGGCGGCCTCGTTGATGAGCATGGCGAGCATGCGGCCGGCAATCTCGCGGCCCAGTTTTTCGTCGCGGGTGGGTTCGGGTTTCACGGCGCCTTCGCGGTAATCGTAGAAGCCGCGCCCGGATTTCCGGCCAAAAAAGTGCGCATCCACGAGGCGTTTTTGGGTAAACGAAGGTTTGTAGCGCGGGTCGAAGAAGAAATTGGAAAACACGACTTCCGTCACGGCATAATTGATATCGTTGCCGATAAAGTCCATCAGTTCGAAGGGGCCCATGCGGAAACCGCAGAGTTCGCGCATGGCCCAGTCGATGGTCGCTTCGTCGGCAATACCTTCGTCGAAAATGCGCAGGGCCTCCCCGTAATAAGGCCGGGCCACCCGGTTGACGATAAAACCCGGCGTGTCTTTGGTGACGACGGTTGTTTTACCCCAACCGTCGATGAGTTTTTTCCCGCGGTCCACTACACCGGGGTCGGTTTGCAGTCCCGGAATGATTTCCACCAGACGCATGAGGTGTGCGGGATTGAAAAAATGGACGCCGAGAATCCGTTCCGGGTGTTTGAGTTGGGCGCCCATTGCAGAGATGGAAAGCGAGGAAGTATTGCTTGCCAAAATGGTGCGCTGATCCACAATTGCTTCCATGCTTTTGAAAGCAATTTGTTTTTGTTCGATGTCTTCCACAATTGCTTCGATGATAATGGAGCAACTGCGGAAATCACTCATGTGGTCGGTAAAACGAATGCGGCTGAACAGCGAATACGCCTCCGAATCGGTGATTTTACCTTTTTCAACGCCTGTTTTCAGCGAAGCCTGGATGCCTTTGCCGGCTTTGGAAAGGGCTATGGTAAGATTGTCGCACATGACCACATCATGTCCGGCAGCGGCTGCCACCTGGGCAATTCCACTGCCCATCGCTCCTGCACCAAGTACGCCTATTGTGTCCATAAAAGATGTTTAAAGGTTTCAAGGTTAAAAGTTTCAGGGTTGCAGGGTTTCAGGGTTGGTGTCTATGTTAAATATTAGTCTTGACTTTGAGGCGGCAAACTTACAAGAAAACCTATTCCTGCCAAAACAGAAAGTAACCCGGCAACCCTGAAACCCTGAAACCATGTAACCTTTTATCCCTATTTTTGTCGCATGGAAGAACAGAAAACCCGTATCCTCGGCATCGACCCCGGCACGAACGTGTTGGGTTTCGCCATCATCGATGCAGATAAAAAGGCAATAAATGTCATTGAAATTGGCGTGGTCACATTTTCGCATCTCGGCTCGGAACAGACCGTAAAACTTCGTTACATCTTTGAGCAGGTCCAGGATTTGATCCGGCAATACCATCCCACGGAAATGGCCATCGAGCAGCCGTTTTTTGGCAAAAACGCGCAATCGATGCTCAAACTCGGTCGAGCGCAGGGTGTCGCCATCGCCGCAGGCATGGTAAATAACCTTGCTACGACGGAGTACATGCCCAAAAAAATAAAAAGCGCAGTGACAGGAAACGGCAATGCCTCCAAAGAACAGGTGGCCGGAATGCTGGAAAATATACTCAAAACCAAGTTCAGTGAAAAGTACTTCGACGCGACCGATGCCCTGGCGGCGGCTGTATGCCATTGGTACCAGACATCGCTCGGATTGACACTCAAAGGCGCCAAATCGTTTTCCGGATGGAAAGCATTTGTAAAGGACAACCCGAAAAGAGCGAAGGGGGAGTAGGGATTCTATTAATAAAAAATTCCATTTTAGGGCAACAAAAAAAGCATGTGTGACAATAATAATTTATTTTTGCAATGGATTTGAAAAATTTTGTCTCTCGGTTTACATTTTTTTCAAAGGATACATTAAGCAAATGGAATGTTAGGTTACTCAAATGACGATCTTGAAAAGATAAAGCATCTCATATCGGAAGGCGCTAATCAAGAGGCGATCAACGCATTGCGCACCATCGTCGCCGGGAATAATGAACTGGAAGACACGGTGGTGATGCTAAAAACCCGGCTATCGACGCTTCAAAAATCAATAAGAGAAGGCACGATCGACACAGATGACGCGAATGTGGAGCGAAACAAGATAAACCGTGCGCTGCTCGACACCCTGAATATTTTAGAAGATTTAGATAAACACCAAAATAACACGCTCACCGTAGTTCAATCCAAAAAGGACGAAATTCCCGTTGAAACAAGTACTCGTCCTGTTTCTGAAAAAAGCGACAAGCCGAAAAAACTGCTCATCCCGACTCAATGGCTGATGCGGGGCGCGCTGGCGCTGGTAACGATTCTGATTACCGTACTCATAGAAAGGAGTATAAACAGTTGGTTTGACGGAGAACCTGATGTGCCTGCTAATCTGACGCTTCGACTCGTTTTCCGACCGGAATTTCCCGGCATCGAACACAGCGGCATGGCAAGAGTGGCGGTCGGGAAATTCGCTTTTGCCCCGCGACCGATTCCGCCCGACGGCATACTTCGATTTGCAGAAATTCCGGCCGAATACGCGGACGACAGCGTGAAAGTGTTTTTGCAGGAGACGATGTATCAGTGCAAAGTGGCTGGTCAGAGCGCCTATAATCTGAAAAAATCAGACGACATCACCGCTTTCATTGAACTGGCGGTCACGACTTACAACGGGAAAGTGCTGCGTTACAATCATAAACCCGCAGCCGGTGTGGAAGTGGATTTCGAGAACGGGATGGCGCGCGACACTTCGGATGCCGAAGGCGGTTATACTGTAATGCTGCCGAATCTAAAAAAAACAAAAGTCTTGTTGACATTTAGATTGAACGGTAAGGTGCTGGACAGCAGACCGATAGGATTAAATGCCGACGTTCTAAGAGAAATAAAAGTAAATTTACCGGACTGAAAGAAAGGCGGTCCGGCATGGTTTCATCGCTAAATAATGCACAACCATGAGAAACGTAATAATCACAATTTTGGCCGCGCTCTGCGTTTTGCCGATATTCGCCCAATCTCAAAAAAGCGGTACACGAACGATGATAGGACGGGTGGTCGAATCCGTCAACGGCCAAACGAAAGGCGTGCCGAAAGTCACCGTAAAAATTTCCGATGATTTCGATTTTGACATCACCGACGAAAACGGCAATTTCAAACTCGACTTTCCACCCGACAGGGATTTTGTGACGGTAGTTGTGGAAAACGCTCCGAACAAAATGATTTCCCCTCCTTCCGGCTTGGTCAACGTTCCACCTGAGCGCGATTTGAAAATCATCCTTTGCGGCGAGCAAAATCAAAGATTGATGCAACAGGTGAACGCGTTGAAAGGCCGCATGAAAAAATTAGAAAAGGAAAACCAATTATCCGGGCGCCAATTGCAAGAGATGCATACGCTCCTGCTCGATACCATTGTTTTCTTTGAAAATACCATCGCCCGGCTGGAGCAGCAATCAAAAGAGACCAAAGAAACGCTCGACGCGGAATTGAGCGCCAAAGACGCGCGGATCAGGGTGTTGGAAGATTCGGTTTTTACGCTGGTGCAGGCGCTTAGTCAGGCGCTGGAAGAGCGATTTCTGAAGCAAAAAGAGTATTTCGACCTGATTTCAGCCGAATTAGAGGAGTATGCGGATAAGGTGAAAGACCTGCGGGATATCGGCATTCCACCTCGATTGTCCTATTGTTTCAGAAGCGCGGAAGCAAGCCGGGAGTTGGATCAAACCATCCAGTCGTATGAAAAAATCCGGGGTGAAATCCTGCGCAATCATGGTGGGCGCGTGCTGTTTGTAAAACAGTATTGGGACAATCCGGACCCGGCAGCGCAATTAAAGGATACCTATAATTATTTACTCGAAAAAATACATAAAGAAGGAATACTGCAACTCGATCAACAGGTATTCGGACAAATCCGTGAATATGCGACCGGGCAGGTTGGTCGCGGCAGTGCAGAGAAGGAAGCCAAAAAACGCGCCGAACAGATTGTACCCGGCCTGACGACTTCTATCCTGGAACTGGAGAAAAAAATCCGGGCCGCCATCAATTCCATGTCAAAAAATATTTAACAACCATAAAATTGCCACACATGATGAAAGCCTTATCCTTTGTGGCTGCCATAGCCATGCTATCGGTCGCCCACCTCGCCTGCAACCCCGACTGCCAATCCATTCAGGGCGTAGGAGTTAACACCAAAGACATCTACAATGAGTACCAATTCGTCATCACTGCCAACCCGCTCAGTTCGCTCGAAGGCCGGAAAGTATTTATCGGAGATGTGTTTGCACCATCCACATTTAACGCAGAAATGGGTTTGATTGTCACCGTACCCGAAAAAGCGAAACTTGGTACCGGGAACTGGGAATTGAGAATTGAAGACCCTGATTGCCTCGATGTTTTTATCCTCGATAATTTTCAAATAAGAGAAGATGGTTATTTCGACAACTTAGGGACATTTTCTCCCCCTATTCCACCTCAAATCGTGATTCCGAACATCCCGATTTCTTATCCCTCGAGTATTGACAATGCATGGCTCAGCCCGGATAATGTAGGGTACTGCCTCTGGTTCACGATGTATAAGGATACAACATTTATCGGTAACGACACCATTCTCCATAACACTAACCTGATAGACCCGGAGAGGAGTTTTGAACAAGCAACTTGTGCTTGTGAGCGAGACGATCCGCAATTGCCGTATGCCACTAATCGAATGGGCGGCGTGATTGACACAGCAAATATGAACATCGAAATTTATATCCAAAGGAGCCCTGACAATGGAGGAGTTGAGTATTTTACCGGAGAGTTTATTGATTATAAAAGAACCGACTATTACAATGATTTAGGCTATCTAAACTGCCCTGATCCATGCGCAGCTGTGAATAAACCTCCAATCACTTCCGGCCACATGTTACTATTGACATCCAAAAAAACAGGCAAACAGGTAGTCGCTTTTCAATTAACAGGATTCCAATAAAAACCCATCTGCCATGAAATCCAATCTCCACTTCGGCACATCCGTTCGCCTCACAGCAACGCTATTCCTTTTGGTTTACAGCATCTTGCCGGCCGCAGCGCAAATCCAACGGGAAGAAGAAAATCCCAACCTCTATACCGGCGCTTCCGCGGCCATTCTCGCGAAGGATGCCACAGAAATCAACCTGTTCAACAGCGTCAATTCCTTCTGGCTGGCTCAAAATGGATACGACGGCAGCATCGATGCGACCCGAATTACCAACCGCCTGCGCTACTCCCGTGCCGACCACATCCTGCGTGTGTCGCACGGCTTTTCCCGGAGCGGCAGGTGGGACCTCGGCGCCGACATTTCCTATACCCGCATCAGATACGACGACGAAGCCAGAAGTTCGCCGTTCCGGGTTTATGGAGAAGGCTATTACGAAGGCGACACGACTTACAGCGGCGTGTCGTACGTCGGGATTCAGACACGGGTAATGCCGTTTGCAAATATACCTGAACTGACCCTGCGCGCCGGATACGGCTTTCCCGTCGGCACAGATGACCGGAAGTACCACCTCAACACCCAGCGCTCGTTGTTGTACTTAGGCGCGCTCTATTCCACAAGGCTCGGGCCCAACTTGCTTGGGCAGGTTCAGGGCGATTTCAGAACCTATTTTCACAATGCACAAAACAATCGCACGCTGCTCGTTCCATCTGTAAGCGGCTACCTGATATTTGAAATGCCCGGCGAACAGTGGTACATTTTGAGCGGCCTGTCGTACAACCTGACGTTCCAGGAGTCTGTTGACGGCGGTTTCCTGAAGGCCAATCAGCAACTATACGGCAGCCTCGGTGTCATGTTCCGCATGAACGAGGTGTTCAGCCTGGTTTTCTCCGGTCAAATTCCCTTCATTTTCGACAGCGGCAACAGTCACTCCCTCTGGGTGCGGGAGAGTTACCTCGGGCTCAATCTGGGGGCAAGGTTTATCTTTTAAAAACAAGTTTTGGGAAAATTGCAATAAGTCGGCCTAACTTTGGCCGCCGGTTTTTTTTGGGTAAAACCAGGTAGAACATTCTTTCACAAACAAAATAACAAACTTACTATGGCAGTAAAAGACAAGTATGCAAGCGTTCTTTCGCTCGGTGAACAACTCGGGGTTGCGAACGGTCGCGTAGAAGAACAAAATGGAATTCTCCGCGTGTGGGGCACCGTACAATTCGGGCACGAAAAAGACCAGCTCTGGGACGCGATCAAAGCCGCCGGCGGCTCGCACCCGACGGACATCGTGGCCGATATCCAGGTTTCCAATCCCGACGTTTATGCCATGCACACCGTGAAAAAGAACGAAAGCCTCAGTAAAATTGCCGAACATTACTACGGCGACATGATGAAGTACAAGCAGATTTTCAACGCCAACCGCGATCAACTCAGCAATGAGAACGTCATCGAGGTCGGCCAGGTGCTGCGCATTCCGAACCCTTGAGTAACGCCGAACCCTGTTCGGCGCGGTAGCAGTAAGTAATGCAATTGCTTCTGCGCCGAACGGGGTTCGGCTGTACTACTACTTCATGGCGCCAGCCGTTCAATCTTCCACCCCTCCCCTGCCCTTTTATAACAAATCCGGTCGTGCAGGCGACTTTCGCGCCCCTGCCAAAATTCGATACGGTCGGGGATCAGCCGGTAACCACCCCAATGAGGCGGCAACGGCAATGCATCGATGCGGTCATATTCAGTTTTCAATTCCGCCACCCGCTCTTCCAACACTGTCCGGTTTTCAATTACTTCACTTTGCGGGCTGGCCCAGGCTCCGATCTGGCTGCTTTTTGGCCGGCTTTGAAAATAAACGAGCGATTCCTCCCGCGAAACTTTTTCCACTTTCCCTTCGATGCGGATCTGCCGCTCTAATTCCAGCCAGGTGAAAAGCAAAGCAGCCTGCGGATTTTCCTCCAGATCCCGCCCTTTGTGGCTTTTATAGTTGGTATAAAATACAAAACCTTGTTTATCAAAACCTTTGAGCAAAACGGTTCGGGCGCCGGGACGCCCCGAACGGTCGGCTGTGGCAAGCGTCATGGCGTTCGGTTCGAGGAGCCGGCTATTCAGTGCCTCTTCAAACCACACGGCAAACTGCGCAACCGGGTCGTGCAGCACATCCGCTTCGGAAAGCGACTGATGGGCATAATTCCGGCGCAAAGATGCGATGTCGAGAGAATGGGAAAGATTGGAGGACATAGCAGTAGATTATAGGGAACAAAGTTACGTCTTTTGTGATACATGAAATGCCGAAAGGCGAATACATGAAATACGAAATCCGATGTTTTCCACGCGTACCTGCCGAAGAACCCGGGAGCAACGCCTTACATCGTCAATCGAATTTCATGTATTCGCCTTTCGGCATTCATACAAAAGCAGCGGCAACGTTATAATCAATAACAAAAATCATTGGTAAAATTGCCCCTTATGAAAAATTCGGGATAGCTCATGTTTGTGGCAAAACCTGGTTAATCTGTCAACTTCAAAATCTTGATTTCTACCCGCTGGTTGGTTTTACGGCCTTCCGCCGATGTATTCGGTACTAAAGGATAACGTTTGCCATAACCTTTGTACACCACACGTTTGGCATCGATGCCTTTGTCGATCAGATAGTCAGCCACCGCCTTGGCGCGGTTGGTGGAGAGTTCGTCGGCAAAAGCGTCGGACGGTTGGTTGTTGGTGTGGCCTGCGATTTCGATGGCAACCGTTCCTTGTTCCATCATAAAATCGTACAATTCATCGAGCATCGGCAACGATTCTTCCTGTACGATATAACTGTCCGTATCGAAATTGAGCAAACGCATCCGGATCGTCTGGCCACTTTCCAATTTGCCGGTCAATTCGGGAAGTATCCGCTTTTCGGTCTGGAAATCAATCTTTTGTGAACAACCGTTGGCGTCTGTTACGGTCACACTATGCGCGCCTAACGCCAGTTTTGGAGCGGAAAGGCCGGTTTGTTTTGTATCCCACGAAATATTGTATTTCGGCGTACCGCCCTTTACTGTTACCTGGGCTTTGCCGTCGTTGCTGCGCTCGGTTGTCGCGCCGATGTTGCGAATCAACTCGACCACAAGTGGCTCGACGCCCTTCACAACAAGCGAAGCCGTTTGTGATATGCCTTTTGAATCGGTGACGGTGACGGAATAATCACCCGCGTCGAGGCCGGCAGGGGCTTCTCCGGTAAGCGATGATTTATTCCAGGCGAATGTATAAGGCGGTTTACCGCCTCCGACCTGAACTTCCAGCGCGGCTTTGTCTCCTGCGCATTTGATTTTGTTTTTCTCCGAAATGCTCACCGCGAGCGGCAGGATATTTTCCGAAATATCAATAGTAGCGACAGCAAAACAACCATTCGCGTCGGTGACGGTGACGCTGCGCTGACCGGGTGCAAGTTTGGCGGCAGCGGCGGCAGTTTCGCTGTTGTCCCACTTGAAAGTATAAGCACCCGTACCGCCTTTCACTTGTACGGTAGCCTTGCCGTCGGTGTTGCCCGTGCTGGCAGGCGCAGTGACAGTGGCAGTGGCTGTCATCGGCTCGGGTTGTTTTACGCTGTAGGTTGCGGTGGTAGTGGCGCCGGTAGCATCGGTGATCGTCAGCTGGTAATCGCCGGCCTGAATGTTGGCGGGCTGTTCGCCTGCAAGCGCCGGATTGCTCCATGCATACCTGAACGGGCCTTTCCCGCCGGTCACCTGTACGGCCAGTGCGCCTGTTTTGTCGCCTGCGCATTTCACGCTGTTTTTCTCCGAAATGATCACCGCGAGCGGCAGGATGTTTTCCGAAACATTCAGCGTTGCAGTAGTTGAACAACCATTGGCATCAGTGACGGTAACGCTGCGTTGGCCGGGGGCGAGTTTGGCCGCCGCCGCTGCGGTTTCGTCGTTGTCCCACTTGAAGGTATAGGCACCCGTTCCGCCTTTCACCTGCACCGTAGCTTTTCCGTCGGAGTTGCCCGTGCTGGCAGGCGCAGTGGCAGAGGCAGTGGCTGTAATCGGCTCGGGTTGTTTTACGCTGTAGGTTGCGGTGGTCGTGGCGCCGGTAGCATCGGTGATCGTCAGTTGGTAATCGCCGGCCAGAATGTTGGCAGGCTGTTCGCCTGCAAGCGCCGGATTGCTCCATGCATACCTGAACGGGCCTTTCCCGCCGGTCACCTGCACGGCCAGTGCGCCTGTTTTTTCACCTGCGCATTTCACACCGTTTTTCTCTGAAATGCTCACTGCGAGCGGCAGGATGTTTTCGGAAACATTCAGCGTTGCAGTAGTTGAACAACCATTGGCATCGGTCACGGTGACGCTGCGCTGGCCGGGGGCAAGTTTGGCCGCAGCAGCGGCGGTTTCGCTGTTGTCCCATTTAAACGTATAAGGAGCAGCACCGCCTTTCACCTGCACGGTAGCCTTTCCGTCGGCATTGCCCGTGCTGGCAGGGGCTGTGGCTGTGGCTGTGGCTGTAATCGGCTCGGGTTGTTTTACGCTGTAGGTTGCGGTGGTCGTAGCGCCGGTGGCGTCGGTGATCGTCAGTTGGTAATCGCCGGCCAGAATGTTGGCGGGCTGTTCGCCTGCAAGTGCCGGACTGCCCCACGCATACTTGTAAGGGCCTTTCCCGCCGGTAACCTGCACAGCCAGTGCAGCCGTTTTTTCACCTGCGCATTTCACGCCGTTTTTCTCCGAAATGCTCACTGCGAGGGGCAGGATGTTTTCCGAAACACTCAGTGTTGCAGTAGTTGAACAACCATTGGCATCGGTCACGGTGACGCTGCGCTGGCCGGGGGCAAGTTTGGCCGCAGCAGCAGCGGTTTCGCTGTTGTCCCATTTGAAAGCATAAGGAGCAGCACCGCCTTTCACTTGTACGGTAGCCTTTCCGTCGGCATTGCCCGTGGTAGCCGGAGCAGTGGCGGTGGCAGTGGCAGAGAGCGGATCGGGTTGCAACACGGCGAACGTTACGGTGCTGGAACCACCGGTGGCATCGGTTACGGTAAGTGCATAGTCGCCGGCCGGTAAGTTGTCGGGTTGCCCGCCGGAAGCCGCCGGATTATTCCAGGCGTATTTGAATGGCGGCTTGCCGCCGGCGGTTTCTACCACCAATGCGGCTTTTTCGCCTGCACACCTGATCGTTTTCTTTACAGAAATAGTGACCGCGAGCGGTACAATATTTTCTGAAATATTCACTGTGGTTGAGACCCAACACCCGTTGGCATCGGTCACCGTTACTGCGTGCGAACCCGGACTCAGTTTGGCAGCGCTAAAGTTGGTTTCACCATTGTCCCATTTGAACGAATAGGCCCCGGAGCCACCTTTAGCCTGCGCCAAAGCTTTGCCGTCGGCGTTGCCGGTAGTGGCGGGCGCCTGGACGATAGCGTTTAAGGTGAGCGCGTCGGGCTGTTTTACACTAAAGGTGGCGGTGCTGCTTACACCTGCCGCATCGGTGATCGTCAATTGATATTCGCCGGCTTTTATTTTTGAAGGCTGGTCGCCTGTAAGAGCCGGATTGCTCCAGTTGTATTTGTATGGCGGTTTGCCGCCCGTGATTTGAACGGCAAGCGCAGCCGTTTGATCGCCTGCGCATCCAATCCGCATTTTTTCCATCACATTCACGGCAATAGGCTGGGCTTTTTCAGTAATGGTCACAGTGGCGGTGGCAGAACAACCTTTGGGGTCGGTCACGGTGACCGTGTGCGGTCCTGCCGTGAGTTGAGTAGCGACGGCCATCGTTTCGCCATTGTCCCATTTGATAAGCAGGCCGGAAGCGTTGGTCTCCATGTCAACTTCTGCAGTGGCATCGTTTGTACCCGGGGCCGAGACGGGTTTTTTCTGGCGGGCTTTAATACGAAGGCGGGCATCCGGTACGGGGACTTCGACGTTGCGGGATTTGCCTTTGCTGTCGATCACGGTGACGGAGTAGTTGCCGGCGCCGACGTTTTTCGGGTTGTCGCCGCTCAGTCCGCCGCTCCAGGTATAGGTATAGGGGGGCACGCCGCCGGTCACCTTCGCGACGAGGACAGCATCTTTACCATTGCCGCCGCAGCTGATCGGCTGGTCCACGTATGCATTGAGCGTAATGGAAGAAGCTTTGTCCACCTGAAACAGACCTTTGTCGGTGGAACCAACCCAGGCGGCGCCGTCGAAATCGACAGCGATGCAGGTACCATATTCGGTAGTGTAGTATTCCGGGCCGCTAAACACATCGTATGTTTCACCAAGTAAGTCAAAACGGGTAAGCACACCGGATACCAGCCACATTTTTCCGCCCATATCGATGTCGAAATCGGCGATCTGGCCTTCCAGATATTTCTTTTCGAGTGTCAGGTCTGTCCATTTGTCGCCATTGGGGGCAAGGGAAATTTCGCCGTCGGCCAGTACATAAATGACATTGCCGTACTCGCGGATGCGTTGGATATCGTAACCGGCAAAGTCGCCTTTCCAGCGTCCGGGGGGGCCGTACATCAAGCCGTCGTCGGTACCCACCCAAAGGCGGCTGGTTTTATCCTGATAGATGATGGTAATGTGTTTTGATTTCAATTTGGAGTTGGCGGTCGTGTATTGTTGTACTAATTGCAGGGTCGGAGCGGTTTTGAACTGAAACAAGCCGGCTTCGTCGGTACCAAGCCAGAGCGTTCCGTTCTTTTCGTCGTACCAGGCAGCCGTGACGGCACACTCGGTTTTAACCTGATTTCTAAATTCCGTTTCCGACCAGCTGAAGTCGGCATTGCCGCCGCGATACGACAGAACGTTTTTCTGACCGGCATCGATGGCCACCGGAGTGCCGAAGTCACTGGCTTTTATCTGGTATACGCCTTTCGCATTGGCGGCCCATTTGCGGCCGCCGGCGTCCACTGCCACGTTCAATACCGGGACGGAACGGTCCATAGCGCTCGTGCGATTGACTTCGAGGCCGGCTTTGGGTTGGGCGGCGATCCGGTTAGAAAGGATGAGAATAAGGCTGAAAATCAGCGCCGTTTTTGGGCTGTTGAATAAGTTCGGCATTGTTGAATACTGGAGATTTGCTTTGTGTTGAACCCGCAAAGGTAGGAGGAGGTTCTGGCTTGGATGCCCATAGTGAACGAAAAACGATTGGATAAAGTGTGCTTTACGTGTATTTATACAAATAATCCCCTTTAATGTCACTTTGAATTTCAAAAAATAAGAACAGGCCATTACCCTTTCGGGCAATGGCCTGCAAATTTTTTACTCAAAAATTACAGTTGCGATTACTGCACATCCCAAAACACGCGTTCGGTCAGGTCCGCTTTTTGTGCGGGTGCATTCGCGTTCAGATCGACTTCCGATTGCGGATAATACAGAGAACGTGGCGTCGTCGGCACGAGCGCATTCACCGGTGGAGTAATGGCAGGATAGCCGGTGCGGCGCCAGTCCGACCAAGCCTCCATGATGACTCCGTAGTTGGCAATAAATTTTTCCTCGATGATCTTTTGTACCTTTTCATCATCGGTACCCGTGAGGGTCCCGTTGGCAGTGATGTAGGCATCGATGGAAGCTACCGGAACGCCTGCTGCTATCATAGAAGCGCGGATACCCGCCTGATAAAACTGCTCGGCATCGCCGGTCGCGCCATAGATGGCTGCTTCGGCGCGAATGAAATTGTATTCGGCGAAGGTCAGCATACGGATCGGCGCAGTGCCGTTGTAGGTGTAAGCCGTATTGGTGATCGACCCGTCCGCCTGTGCCACCACCGTTGTGGTGTTGGTGGTATCGCCGCGCAGGTAAATGTGCAGACGCGAGTATTTGAAAGAGGGAGCATCGCCGCCGACGGCGCCTGTGTAAGTAGCCGTTTCAAACGGACGTGTAAATGGGAACGGCGTGAAATAACGCGGACGACGGGGGTCGTTGCGTACATTCATCAGGTTCACCAGCGTAGCATTGGGGAAAAATTGGTTGGCGCGGTCGAGTTCGAACTGGTGGATCGAGTTCTGGCGGCGCGCTTCATTGAAAAACGCCATCTGGAAGTTGTCCGCGTTGTTTTCCATAAATACGCCCGATCCCACCAATGCGTTGATTTTCTGTACCATACTTGCTTTATCCTTTTTGCTCTGGTGGATAAGCATTCGCAATTTGAGTGTGTTCGCCAATTTGATCCATTTCGGTTTGGACGCACTGAAAGCGCCCGGGTAAATGGTAGAGTTGGCGCCCGGCGACTTGAGGGAAGTCGCGGCATTCAGGTCCTGGATGGCCTCGTCGAGCAAGCGCTCGAGGTCGTTGTAAATCGCTTCCCCTTCATCGAAAGCGGGTGCCGTATTATCCGTAAACTGCAAAGCATCGGTGTACGGCGCTTTCCCCCATGCATCGACGATGAGTTGGTACATATACGCTTTCAGCACCTTTGCCACACCCGCATAGTGCGGGCTGCCTTCGGCATTGGCTTTTTGAATGGTCAACTCCAGGTCGCTCAGGATGGTAGAATACATGAGGCTCCACACGTTGTTGAGGTCGGACCCCTGAATGTTGTACCGTTCGTACTCCTGCGTTTGTGTGGTAGCGCCCTGACCTTGTCCGGAGAATTGCTGCGCCAGCAATGAGCTGAAACGGTGCAAATCGGAGCCGGAGAAAAAGCCTACCGTCGTGGTAGCGGAAGTCAGCACCTGCTCGATAGGTGCGTCGAGTACCGCGTTGGGGTCGGTGTTCACGTCGAGGTAGTCTTTGCAAGCTGCGAGCAAAGAAATCCCCGTCACGAGCACCGAATATCTGAAGAATTTATTTAGTTTCATAAATCCATGAATTTTTTGTAGTGAATGAAAAAGGGCACTTAATTCCTGATGATACCCTTCAATTCGTTTGAGGTTTTTAGAACGTTGTGCGAAGGCTGAAGCCATAAGAGCGCATGGATGCCAGCGCGTTGAATTCCAGACCTTGCGCATTGTTGATACCCAAAGCATTCTGCTCGGGATCAAGGTGCGGGTAGTTGGGCGCGTTGAGGAACAGGTTGCGTCCGAATATGCCGACTTCCAATGCACCCAGCGGCGTGCCGTCCAGCATACGCTTCGGCAAACTGTAACTCAAAGCCGCTTCCCGGATACGGAACCAGGACATGTCGTACATAAAACCTTCGGCTGCAACGTGTTTGCCGCCATTACCCCAATATTGCTCAGCGGTAACGAGTTTTTCCACGTCTCCACCATTGGTCTGACCGGCATTGGGCGTACCTGCGTCGAATATACCTTCGAATTTGTAAGGCGTAGCCACAGTACCGTCGTCGTTGAAGCGATTCCGTTCGGCTGTTTCAGCTACGACGCCGTTGCGCTGGAGGTCGGCCAGGTTCCTCGAATACATATCACCGCCTTCCCGGATATCGAGCAACACGTTGAGAGATAACCCTTTGTAGTTAAAGTTGTTGTTGATGCCGAGTGTCCAGTCGGGATTGAAGTTGCCGATGTTTACGACGTTGGCGGTCGGTTGCGGCAGGCCGTTGGCGTTGAGCAACAAATTGCCGCTGGCGTCGCGTTTGTAGGCATTGCCGTAAATCTGGCCGTATTCCTGGTCTTCCTCCAAACGGACGTTGGGCGTCACGAACCCGCCGAGGAAAATGTTTTGCACACCAGGAGCAAGTTCTTTCACGGTGGATGTAAACTGCGTAAAATTGAACGTGGATGCCCAAACGAAGTCTTTGGTCTTGATAGGCGTGATCGTAAGACCAATTTCCCAACCGTCGGTTTCCAAAGTGCCTGCATTGCGAGTCACCTGTGTGATACCGGCGGCAGGAGAGTTGGGAACATTCAGGATGATACCTTCCGATTGTTGCCAGTAACGCGTCACTTCGAGGCTGACGCGGTCTTTTAACGCGGATATATCGAGCCCTACTTCAGTGGTGTTCGTGAATTCAGGCTCCAGGTTGGGGTTGCCGGCAGAATTGGAATACGTGAAACCGGGCAGACTGTTGAACGGGAAAAGTATCTGCGGGCCGAAGCCGTCGGCCGGGTTAGCGGTCACATAGTAAGATTCGGTGGCGTACCGAAGGCTGGCGCGGCCGACGCGGCCGTAGTTGGCGCGCAGTTTGAGCAGGCTCAACCAATCGGATTTAATGGACGAAAACGCTTCGGTGAAATTCATCGTGCCCGCTACGGAGTAGTAGAGGTAGGAGTTGTTTTCTTCCGGAAGCGTAGAGTTCCAGTCATTGCGGATAGAGAGGTCGAGTGTTGCAAAGTTCTTGTAAATAGTAGTCAGGTTGCCGAACAGACCGACAATACGGCCCTGGCTGATGGTATAAGTCGGCGTATAGGAAGTGGTATTGGCGTTGAGATTGTGGAAATCCCGTACCGTAAGCCCGCGGCCGATCACCTGGCTGCTCGATGCATAGTCATCTACAGATTCTCCGCCCACCAGGAAATTCAGGTTGAAATTACGTCCGATCTGACGGACGCCGTTCAGACCCAGGTAGGTATTGAGCAAACGGGACTGATCGCGACCTTCCAGGATACCGCCAAGCAGGTTGGCGTTCGTATTGGCGCCACCGCGTGCACCGATCTGGTCATAACCGGTGCGCGAGAAAGTGTAATTATCAAGTCCTACGCGGAAATCGGCGTTCAACCAGTTGGTCAGTGCATACCGCAGGTTGAAATTACCGAAAATACGGCTGATTGCATCTTCAAAAAGGTTTTGTTCGATGGTCCAGTAGGGGTTGTCCACCACCGGATCGTAGTGCAGCTGATTGCCTACGGCATTTTTATATGGCATGCCGGAAAGGTCCCAGCTGCGCGGCGTGAACCACGAACGGAAAAGCGGGTTGGACAACTGGTTGCCTTGTTGGGTGCGGTCTGATGTGTTGTAACTGTAATTGACCGAAACACCGGCGGTAAGTTTGCTGGTAATAGCGGAAGAAGCATTGATACCGACGTTATACCGTTTCAGGCGATTGTTGTCGAGCACACCCTGATCGTCGAGATAACCCAGGGACAAGCGATAATCCAGAAACTCTTTGCTGCCCTGAAAACTCAGGTTGTGCTGCATGTTAGTCCCCTTTTCGAATAAATCCTCCACATTATTCGGATAAGCAGCCAATGACACCGAATCGTTCGGGCTGACCAGCTTGTTGCGATAGTCGGGTGGAAGGATCACTTGTTGGCCCTGAATTTTTGGCCCCCATGAAGCGATGGATGTCGGGTTGAAATTCCCGCCGGAGCCCTGTCCGTACTCGTTTTGATAATCCGGGAAGCGGTTCACCTCCTGGATCGCATAGTTCATCGAGTAGGAAACGGAGTTTTTCAGGCCGGCACGGCCTTTCTTCGTGGTGACAAGAATCACACCGCTGGCAGCGCGCGAACCATACAGCGCAGTGGCAGCTGCGCCTTTGAGTATGCTCATGTTTTCAATATCCTCGGGGTTGAGGTCGATGGCCCGGTTGGATAGCGCCGGACCGTTCTGGAGGGGCGTGCTGCCGCCGCCATTGTCGATGGGCACACCGTCGACCACCCAGAGCGGCTGGTTGCTTCCCGTAAAGGTGGTGTAGCCGCGAATGGTGATGTTCGAACCCGTAAACGAGCCGCCTGTACCACTGACCCGGACACCCGGCGCTTTCCCGGCCAGGGCATTGGTGACGTTGGTTACATGGCCCTTCGTCAGTTCCTCGCTGGTGATTTCGGTAACAGCGTAGCCAAGGTTTTCCTTGTTCTTTTTGATACCGAAAGAAGTGACAACCGCTTCCTGCAGTATCAACCCTTCTTTCATGACAATGGTAAACTGACTGGAAGTGCCGACCGGCGATTCGACGGATTCGAAACCCGAATAGGTAACGACCAGCGTCGCGCTGCTGTCCGGTACATTGAGTCTGAAATCGCCATTTACATCGGTGACGGTACCTGAGTTGGTACCTTTTACTACGACGGTGGCGCCGATAAGCGGCTCACTTTGTTCGTCGGTGACCTTTCCGGTCACGGTGCGCTGGGCCAACGCCAGCGTAGCGCTCATAAGGAGGAGCGCCAGCCCAAGTAGGACTTGCTTCATACTAATAAAGTTGATTTGGTTAAAGAATAATTGTTTGTGCCTGTGCAAACGGATTAAATCACTTGGCACTGGATTATTTTATGGGCAATCGAGAAAAAATAATCACTTGGAATCAGTGAGTTGCACAATAAACGATGGGTTGAACGGGGCAAATTAAAGTAACATTTATTTAATCTCCATGCTATTCAAAAATTATTGTAACCAGATGTAAAATTTTGACCGTAGAAAAAACTCACCGCTACCCACTAAAAATACTTTGCATCTTCGCCCCTGCTTCCAACATTACGTTCCAAAACTATTTATGTACCTACTTGGCTATGATATCGGTTCATCATCCATAAAAGCGGCGCTTGTGGATACCCGAACCGGCAAAACTGCCGGAACTGCGCAACACCCGGACCGCGAAATGGAGATCATCGCCCTGCATCCCGATTGGGCAGAGCAGCACCCCGACGACTGGTGGGAAGCCGTGTGCGCCGCCACCCGGAAGTTGCTGGAAAAAACCGATGTACTCCCGAACGATATCGCTGCGATCGGCATCTCTTATCAAATGCACGGCTTAGTATTGGTCGGTGCAAAAGGCGAAGTATTGCGCCCTTCCATCATCTGGTGCGACAGCCGGGCGGTTGATATTGGTAATCAGGCATTTGAAAAGATCGGAAAAGACTATTGCCTTGAACGTTATTTGAACTCGCCGGGTAATTTTACCGCCTCCAAATTGCGTTGGGTTCGGGAAAATGAGCCGGATATTTTTTCAGGCATTGATAAATTCATGCTGCCGGGCGATTACATCGCATTCCGGATGACGGGAGAGATTTGTTCTACTGCGACCGGCCTTTCCGAGGGCGTCCTGTGGGATTTCAAAGATAACACCGCTGCAAAATCGTTGTTGGAACACTACGAAATTCCTGACAAAATGCTCCCCGATGTTGTGCCCGTATTTTCCATACAGGGAAAGATGACGTCGGATGCCGCAGCAGCCCTCGGCCTTGCCCAGGGCATACCGGTTGGTTACCGGGCGGGCGATCAACCCAATAACGCTTTGTCGTTGAACGTCTTGCGGCCCGGCGAAGTAGCGGCGACCGGCGGCACTTCCGGTGTGGTGTATGCCGTTGCGAAACAGCCGATGTTCGATGCGCAACAACGGGTGAATAGTTTTGCCCATGTCAACTATACCGCAGCAGATCCGCTGACCGGCGTGCTGCTCTGTATCAACGGCACGGGTAGTCAGTACCGCTGGATGCGGCAACACATCGGCGACCCCGGCCTGGGTTACAATGAAATGGAGCAACTCGCCGCATCTGCCGGCATCGGGGCGGACGGAATATGTATCCTGCCTTTCGGCAACGGCGCCGAGCGCATGCTCGGAAACCGGGTTATCGGTTCGCGCATTTCGGGACTTAATTTCAACCGACACGAAAAACGGCACCTCTACCGGGCGGCATTGGAAGGCATTGCGTTTTCATTTGTCTACGGCGTGGAGGTTTTGCAACAAATGGGTATTCCTGTGCGTGTTTTGCGCGCCGGCAACGACAATCTGTTCCAATCGGCCATTTTTGCCAATACGATTTCCACCCTCATCGACGCTGAAATTGAATTGATTGCGACGACGGGAGCGGTCGGAGCAGCGAAGGCGGCAGGGGTTTCGGTCGGCATTTATAGTTCCGTGGAAAAAGCGATGGCAAACATGGAAGTGGCCGGACGGTACGAGCCGGGTAAGGAAAAAGGGAGGTTAGAAGAAGCGTACGAGAAGTGGAAGAGGGAGTTGAAACAAGTTTTGCAAACTCTTGAAAAGTGAGACAGATTTCTATTTAACTTTGCGAAACAAAATAGCATTTGACAATGCATTTAGACATCCCGAACGAGATACTCGAAGCCAACAATCTGAGCGAAGATGACCTGCGCCTCGAACTGGCTGTTGCGCTTTATGCCGCTCGAAAAATTTCTTTCGGGCAAGCCCGGCGACTTTCCGGGCGTGACTGGTTCAGTTTCCGAACAGCGCTCCACGAAAGGCAAATACCAGCACATTACGATGTGGAAGATTTGGAAACCGATATCAAAAACCTGCAACACCTTCATCCTTAATGATTGTTGTCAGCGACACCTCACCTATCTCCAACCTGTTTTTGACCGGTCACTTGCAACTTTTGCCCGACACGTTCGGTAAAGTCATCATTCCGGAGCGTGTTTTTGAGGAATTGCTGGTGTTGGAAAAAAACTTCGGTCACGATCTATCGCCTTTGAAAAACGCAATATGGCTCGAAGTAAAGACTGTGACCTCCAGCGCATTTTTGGTAAAAATGCGCCAAAAGTTACATGAAGGAGAGGCCGAGGCCATCGCGCTTGCTAAAGAACTGCAGGCTGATTTTCTTTTGATAGACGAACAGGAAGGACGCGCTTTCGCAATTGCGGAGGGACTTAGAGTCGTTGGTGCGTTAGGCGTACTTTTAGAAGCAAAAAGACGGGGCTTAATTCAATCTGTGAAATTTATCATGGATGAATTGGTGGCGAAATCTAAATTTTGGGTGAGCGAAAAGGTCTATTTGCAAGTGTTGGAACTGGCAGGAGAATATATACCTTAAAATGAACAATTTTTCACCAACAATCTAAAAATCAACAGCATGGGTATAATCACCGGCGAACGCGAATACTTCAAATCCATCCCGAAAATCAAATACGAAGGCGCCCAATCCGACAATCCGCTGGCATTCCGGTGGTACGACGCCGACCGCAAAGTGGGTGGAAAAACCATGCGCGAGCACTTCAAATTTGCCATGGCATACTGGCATACGATGTGCGGCACCGGCGGCGATCCGTTCGGCCCCGGCACTAAGGCGTTTCCCTGGCTGGAAGTAAAGAATCCCGTACAACAGGCCCGCGACAAAATGGACGCAGCCTTTGAGTTCATGACGAAGATCGGTCTCCCCTACTACTGCTTTCACGATTTCGATCTGGTACAGGAAGGCCCGACGCTGCGCGAGAGCGAGCGGCGTTTGCAAAAAATAACGGACTATGCGCTGGAAAAACAAAAGGCTTCCGGTGTAAAATTGCTGTGGGGCACAGCCAACCTCTTTTCAAACCCGCGGTACATGAACGGCGCGGCAACAAATCCCGATTTCGCGGTCGTTGCTTATGCCGGTGCGCAGGTAAAAAACGCCCTCGATGCAACGATCAGACTCGGCGGAGAGCACTATGTTTTCTGGGGCGGGCGCGAAGGCTACATGAGCCTGCTGAATACCAATATGAAAAAGGAACTCGATCATCTGGCGCGGTTCCTGCATGTAGCAAAAGATTACGCCAGAAAGGCCGGATTCAAGGGTACATTTTTTATTGAACCGAAACCCATGGAACCGAGCAAACACCAATACGATTTCGACGCGGCTACCTGCATCGGTTTTCTGCGCGAATACGGCTTAGATAAAGACTTCAAACTCAACATCGAAGTCAATCACGCTACGCTGGCGCTCCACACTTTCCAACACGAACTTCAGGTCGCTGCGAATGCCGGAATGCTCGGTTCGATCGATGCCAACCGGGGCGACTACCAGAACGGCTGGGATACGGATCAATTCCCCAACAATGTGATGGAACTGACCGAAGCCATGCTCGTCATCCTGCAGGCGGGCGGTCTGTCGGGTGGCGGCGTCAATTTCGACGCGAAGACCCGCCGCAATTCGACCGACCTGGCCGACATTTTTTACGCCCACATTGGCGGTATGGATGTATTCGCCCGCGCATTGCTGGCTGCACACGAAATATTGGAAAATTCCGGGTACCGCAAATTGCTGCAGGAACGCTATGCCTCCTTCGACAGCGAAGAAGGTCGCGCATTCGAAGCGGGTAAATTAAAAATCAAAGACTTACACAAGATCGCGCTGCGCAACGGCGAGCCGCAACAACGCAGCGGCAGGCAGGAGTTGTTCGAAAACCTGCTGAGCCGGTATGTATAAAAGTCATTACGGTAATTATAGAAATTACAGTAATTTCGGTAATTACAGTAATTATGGTCATTGTTGTCATTGCGCCGGAATTCAGAATTCCCGGCGCAATGACTTCTAATGACCTCCAATTACTCTTAATGACGCTTATCTTACCCGGACGGCGCCCATCAGCGTTTTCACGCGGCGATCGGCATTCTTTTTCGTTTCCAGGTCGCCGAGGCGCTGGAGGCCCTGCCAGGAGGAGAAACCTTCTTCTTTTGCCACCATTTCGCGGAAACTCGCTTCTGCAGGCGACACGGAAGCGGCGGGTTTTGCTTTTTGCGGAGCAGCAGCGGCTACCGTTTTTTTCGTCGAACCGGTAGAAGCAGAAGCATAAGCTGGCACCTTCGCTACAACGGTCGGTGTAGGCGCAGGGAAGTATTTGGCCAGGTTGTATTGCTGCGCTACTTTGCCCACGCTCCAGGAGTAGTCATAACTTTTCAGTGCAGTGCCGGCGGGTTTTGCCAGGTCGCCTGCATGTTCCGACACGTCGCGGTTGAAATCGCGCATGGTGTAATTGCCGAGGTAGGATTTTACGATGACGTTGCTCAGCAACAGATTCGGCTTCACGGAATGCGTTTCGCTGGCTTCAGCCACCGATTTTTTCCATTTTTTCGCCGTAGCAATCACAAAATCATTGTCAGCATAGAGCCCTTTCAGTTTTTCAGTAACGGATGCGGATTCGACTGCCAGGGTTGGTTTTTGAGATGCGGGTATTTCAGCGATGCCTTTTGTTGTTTTTTTCTTTTCTTTTTCAATACGTCCGCCGGAAATTGGTTTGAGTTCGGGCAGCGATGCGGATTCTTCCGTGCTGTATTCCGCTACCAATTCCTGATTCGGGCCGGATTTACCGGCATTTTTCTTGTGACCGACGTAGGTAAAAACGAGGAAACCGGAGATAAGGGCGGTAGATGCGAATCCGAGTAATTCGAAAAAACTTTTCATTGTGTAAAAAATTTAAGAGTGAGTGGAGGAAAAATTTAAGTTTGAAGGTTTCAAGGTTTCAGGGTTGCAAGGTTTCAGGGTCGCCCAGAAAAATGACGAACCTTGAAACCCTGAAACCTTGAAACCCTTTTTTTATGCCATAATCAATTCGTAATCAATCTTCCAGAGTTGATACGTCTCTATGATCATCGTTATCATTTCTGCGTAATTCTTGGCCGTTGCATAGCCGGATTTTTTTAATCCGACACACCAGGCAGCGTAGTAAGGTACAACGTCTTTGCCGTATAATTTTCTCGAAATGGGATAGACTTCGCCAATTTCATATTCTCTGATCATCCAGTTGTATCGCGCCCCTTGCAACAATAAACTATGACGCCGGAAACTTTCCCGCGCAGAGGGGTACACCTCGAAGCGGTCCCATACATAATCGTCGGTGCGTTGGACGCAGCCGATCGCCAGCGAATGGTGCCCGAAATCGTCGTCCGTCATTTGTCCGTCGCGCCGGTAGCCGGGTTGCAACTGGCATTTGACGCCAAAGTGGTTGTTCGCTTCTGTTGCGAGAAAACCCCTGCCGGCATTGCCTTCGAACAGCCCCTGCGCCAGCGTCACCGATGCCGGGATTTTTGTGCGCCGCATCTCGGCAAGTGCAATGCCCTTGTATTGTTCGATGTAATCGAGATAAGCGTTCACGTTGCCCAATTTACGGGAAGGAAGTGTGCGGGCAAGACGGGCTTCCATGTCTTTCCGTTTCCAGAATTTCGTTTGCGTCTCAGCAGGCGCCTCCTCATTCTCATGCTTATAAAAGGAAGAAATAGACGTGTCGGCTAAGTAAAACTGACGAAGTCTGGCAGCGAACAAACCGCCCACTTCATCCGCGCCGCTTTTAAAATTGTCCTGCCATTGTTCGTATACAGGCAGATCGGCGAGGTCGGACAGAGGGCCCTCGATGCGGTCGTAATATTTCAGCACTAAATAGCCGGGGAGGGCAATGAGGAGCAGCGCCAGAAAAACGCCCTTGCCTATGCCATAAAACAGCCCTTGATCCTGCTCGTTATTTTCCATGTTGTTCAACCGGACTGCGGGAATACGGTGGGATTAGGATGAATACGGGAAAAATACAGTAGCATTTACAGCAAAAAGCCAGCCTAATGGTCAAAAATCGCATCAAAAATTGATTCTTCCCATCGGGATTTTAGCTTACGGCGGGTTTTGGCAAGAGAACGGTCGAATTAGCATAAAAAAAGCCGCCGGGGAAAACCCGGCGGCTTTTAAACCAGAGCGGGAAACGAGACTCGAACTCGCGACCCTCAGCTTGGGAAGCTGATGCTCTACCAACTGAGCTACCCCCGCATGAATAGGTTTTTCAAAATCCCTGCCAAAGGTAGTAAACTCAACCGACGTGCCGATCATTTTATCGCAAATTTTCAATTCATTTGACATTCTTATTGCCTTAAGTAATTGACAATAAGATGTTTAAAGCAAAATTCGGTTATTTTCTCTTATTAGCTTCGATTCCGTCAATTATCGCCTGCCCGACTATTTCGGTTCGGCTCCACAAAATAAAATGATCGCCGTCGGGCAGTATTTCCATTTTCAGATCGGGGCAATTGGCCAACACCCGTCGGGCAAAATCCGTATTAGCCACCGGTACGAGGCGGTCGTCGAGGGCATGTATGACGCTGACAGGGCACCTGATATTACTCCACAACGGCAACATTTTTTTCAACTCCGCTTCCAAAGGTTTGATTTCGGCATTGCTCGTCCAAAAACTTTTTGGGATCAGCCACTTCAATGGCGGCGGATTGATGGCCGACTGCCACCAGGGATGTTCTTCCATTGCAGGGTCGATGGAAGCGGCGACGAGAACGAGCCCGGCCGTTTGTTCGGGATAATCCATCGCAAAACGGGCGATCACCGGCCCGCCGAGTGAATGTCCCGCCAGCCAGATTTTTTGGTCGGGAGCGAGTTGATCGGCCACAGCCTTCACGCAAGCTGCCTGCGCTGCAAGCGATCGCTCCGGTTTGCCGAAGTCCTGCGTGTAGCCGAAGCCCGGCCGGTCGATGGTGACCAGACGCGCTTTTTTTGACAAAACAGTATCGGCCAGGTAATCCAGAAAAGCATCCGCCGAGCCGGGCGAACCGTGCACCAGCACCACCAAAGGCAGACTGTCTGCTTTGCTGATACTGATGGCGTGGATCATCCGTCCGGTATTGTCCGGTATATCGTAAAATACAGGTTGCAGCGCCTGCCCTTTTTTCTGTAAGGCGGCCGACCAGTCGCGATCAGGGGTGCGCATGGTAAAGCAGCCGGCTTGTACCGCGATGATCCATACGATCATCAGCACGGATACAAGATACATAAGACCGCGAATCAGGCGCTTCAGGACGGTGCGGAAGGTTTTGTTCGATGCGGACATTCAGACAAGTTGGAGGAATTTGTTCATGGGAAAAGGGGAAAGCGACTCAAATAACACAAAAAACAGCAAGGGGTTCGCATAGTGCGAACCCCTGATTTTTAAAGGTTAATGCCGGAATCGTTGCTGCTGTTCCGGTGTCAATATTTCACGCATGTCATTTTTCCATTGTTCATGGAGCGCTTTCCATTCTTTCCTGTCGCGTTGACCCGAGGCCCGGGCCGCCTCGAAAGCCTGCACTTTTTCCAGGTTCAGGGCATAGACTTTGTCTTTTTGAGCGGCGGTGAGGTCGAACCGCCGGGACATTTTTTCAGTCATCGTCCCGGCTTTTTCTTCTGCCGACAGCCGCGACCAACGGTACCAACCGATGCCCTTCGCAGCAAAAACCATAAGTAAAACGGCAGCGATGCCGATCACCCAGCGTCTTTTTTTCATGTTGCTTAATTTATGGTTAAAAAATGAGTTATGTGTGATTCTAAGCGAATCAAGGAAGTATTAAGATTTCGCATCTTGACTGTCGGTAGCCGTATGAGATGGACCCATTGGGCCACAACCGCGTTTGCCCCAGCGTTGCATGGCTTGATCGCGTTGTTCGGGAGTCATGTTTTGCCAGCGCTCGCGCCAGTAGTGCCCGCGCATGCGGCCGCCATATCCGCCACGCCAACCACCGCGCGGGCCGAAGCCGCCGGTAAGCAGGCGCCCCAGCACCATAAGGCCGAGTGTTTGGAAAAAAGTAAGGGTCGGCAAGCCGAAAATTGCAGCTGCCAGGTTGTTCCACAGCAGCATCGTGACGAAAGTAAATGCGGTAAAAAACAGCAGTCCGAATGCAATGCCTTTGGCTGCCCATTTCCATTTTATCATTGTTGAGTGGTTGAGTGGTTGAGTGGTTGAGTGGTTGAGTGGTTGAGTGGTTGAGTGGTTTATAAATTTTTCTAAACCATTCTAATCACTATTGCCATTGTTCGAAATGCTCGCGCAGGCGAAGCACCGCATAGCGTTTGCGGGCCAGCAGCGTATTGATTGACAGGCCGGTTTTTTCGGCCATTTCTTTAAACGGTACTTCGTAGAGCTCGTGGGCGACAAACACCTCGCGTTGTTCGGGCGGCAATGCCGCCAATGCCCGGTCGAGTTCGTCGCGAAATTCCTGCGTTTCCAATATGGCATCCGGCAGGTTTTGTTCCAGCCATCGGTCAAACACGATGTCATCGGTCAGGTCGTGCTCATCTGTCTCGCTGTCTAAGTTTTCAGTGATGATCTGACTGAAAGGCACCGATTTCTTTTTCCGGTAATAATCCGTCACCCGGTTGCGGGCGGCAGTGAAGAGCCAATTGCCGACTTGCTCGATTTCATCCAGGTCTTCTTGCCGCGTGAGTTGGAGCCACACATCCTGCGCAGCGTCTTCTGCGGCTTCCAGATCGCGGATCTTCGACCGTACGAAGGCCAACACCCGCTTGCCGTATTGCCCGAACCACCCGGTTATTTTGCTGTCGCGCTGCGGGTTTGCCAATTCAAGTTCCAAGTTTTAATGCGTTTATAATGGGCATGACGGGCGAAGAGGAAGGATATTGTAAAAATGAAAAGATTTTTTCCAAGCGAGCCACGACAATTGGGCGCAATACAGTGACCATGCTCCCCTCATCGTTACGTTTGAGGTTTGAATTTGAAATCCGTTATCTTTGACCTCGATACTGTGGAAAGCAGAAATTAAAATTTGGAAGGTGGCGACTCCATTGTCGTCGACGTTAACCTTCTACCCGCTGCCCTCTACCTTCGACCGTAAAAAATGAAAGTTGTAATTCCTGTTGCCGGCGCCGGAACGCGCCTTCGCCCCCACACTTACACCCAACCCAAACCGCTCATGCCGGTGGCCGGCAAACCGATCATCCGGTTCATCGTGGACAAACTCGTGGAGGCCGGCATGAACGATTTTGTGTTCGTCATCGGCTATCTGGGCGATAAAGTCCGCGACTACATCGAGCAGACCTACCCGGATCTGCAAACTGAATTTGTGTACCAGGAACACCGCGAGGGTTCGGCGCACGCCATCTGGACGGCCCGGGAAGCCATCGAGGACGAAGAAGAAATCTTCATAGCATTCGGAGACACGATTTTCGACGTAGACCTGAAACAGATGCTGGATTGCCGGCATTCCTGCATCGGCGTCAAAAAAGTAACCGACCCGAGGGAATTCGGTGTGGCAGAGATCGACGACAAGGGCTTCGCGACACGTATGGTGGAAAAACCGCGTATTCCGAAATCGAACATGGCCATCGTCGGTCTGTACAAATTAAAAGAAGTACCGGCATTGCTGAAATCTATCGGCGCCCTGATCCAGAACGACCAGCGCACGGTGGGCGAATTCCAACTGACCGATGCGCTCCAGCAATTGCTCGAGGAGGGGGTGCGTATCCAAACCTTGCCGGTTATCAACTGGTTCGACTGCGGGCGCAAAGAAGTCTTGCTCGAAACCAACGCGATGCTGTTGAGCCGTCGCGGCTACGCAATAGATGATTTTGACCTGCCGGCATTCGACAACACCATTTTTATTCATCCCGTTGCCTTGGGCGCCAACTGCAAGATCACCAACAGCATCATCGGCCCGAATGTGAGCGTCGGCGACAACGTCACCATCAATTATTCCATCGTGAAAGATAGCATTATCGGCAACTTTGCCGCGCTGGAGGATGCCGTACTGAGACGCTCCGTCATCGGCAGTGATGCAAGCATACGTGGGATGAACCTCAGCCTGAATATTGGGGACAATACGGAGATTGATTTTGACTGAAAATATCTTACTTTTGTCGGTATAAGTAAAAATATATGTCTACTACCGCATCACAACCTGTATTGCCCGTCACCGCCGGGCCACATCAACAACAGAAGGAAAAGAAGATTTTAACCTTACAGGCTTTTCGCCGGCGTTATTCCGAGCGGGAAGACGGCTATAAATATGAATATAATGAAGGCGAAATAGAAAAAACGGAAAGCAAAATGAAAGTCAGCCAGTTTTATATCGTCAATAACCTGACTCGCCGCTTCACCCGGACAAAAGCGTTTGCCAACGGTGATGCTTTGGCGATTGAAACCGAACAAATTACTCTACCCAACCGGCTCCGTCGACCCGATCTTCACTATTTAAATGCTCAAAAAATCAAAACCGGTGACGAATCAATCTCCAAGTTCGTCATCGAAATTATCTCTGAACACGACAACATCAAAAAGGTCTACAAAAAATTAGAAGAGTATTTTGCCGCAGGTGTAAAAGTCGTTTGGCTTATTTTCCCCGATCTCGACCAGGTACACATTTATACTTCTATCTTCGATATTACCATTTGCAAAGACAACAAAGTATGCAGCGCCGCCCCGGTGCTCCCTGACTTTGAAATGACCGCAGGCGAAATTTTTTCAAAGCCAGAGTAAAGTCATCATTGCTTTCCCTTCACTTGTTCTAACAGCCATGCCCGCTCGGCTACATCCGGCGTAGCATCAATTTCCGTCCTGAGTGCAGCCATCGCTGACGGGTCTGTGCGATTCAATTCCAGCAGTTTTTTTGTAAAAACAATCAGGTTTTCGTTGATGGTACGGTGGTAACCTAAGTTTTTCTGCCGCCGCAGGTAAGTCGAAAAACTTTGCAGCAGCGATTCGAGCGCATCCCACTCACCCAGTTCGTAATAACTGCGCAGCAACATACGCCGGGCGTCGAGGTTGTTGAGCGGGTCGTCCACCTCCGTTTGCCGGAGCAGGGGCATGGCCCGGGAGTAATCGTGTTGCTGGAAACGGAGGTAGGCGAGGTTGTAGCGGTAGAGGTTGTCGCGCTCGTTGGGATGCAGGGCGAGGCGGTGTTGTTCGAGGAATCGCTCCGCCCATTCGTGTTCGCCCAATGCGACACTCACCCGAAGTATGTTTTTATAAGTAAACCCCGACAATACGCCGTTTTCCGTCAAAAAATCGCGTTCCAGAGCGGCTTTGTACAAATCGAAGGCTTCGCGGACGTAAGTCCGCCGGCCTGCATTCATGCGCCGGATGCAGCCGTTGATAGCCATGAGATACAGGCCGCGCATTTCTTCCGGCATGAAACGGTCTTCATATTCTGCCAGCAGCTCCTTCAGCCGTTCGAACGGCTCCGCTGCGTCCGGCGATTCCAGCATCCGGTAGGCGTGGTAATACACCGCTACGGCAGGTATTTGCAGCATTTCTTCCTGACCAGCCGCTTCGAGGATCACTTTCAACAAATCAATCCGGTATGCCTGCCCTGCCACTGCCTGGTGCATCAGTGCCGTGCAGGCGTGCCGCAGCATCTCGGATACATAGAAATTAGTGAGTTCGTCGGGCAGGGGTTGCAGATTGAGCCTTGCGGAGCGTTCGCGGCGGGCGGTGTGTTCCAGATTTTCCTGGTGGAGCAGGTACCGGCGGAAATGATAGCGGGCATCGCGGGCGGAGGTTTGTTCCGAAGCGATATCGGCGCGCTGCCATTCTTTTTCAAACAGTTGGTCGAGACCCCGGTTGCGCAGCGCCCGTACGAGACAACGCTGCTGCTCGGCATCGTCCGTTTGCCATTCGGCTAAAGCAAGGTACTTCCGCACAACATCCAGCAAATAAGACATTACATGGCGCAATAGTTTGTTGTCGAATGCCTTGCCGGGATAGGCGGCTGCGAACAGGCGTTCGGCTTCGAAAACCCTGGGGGCGGGTTTGCCCATGTTGGCCGCCAGGTACTCACAGAGGCGGGATACGTCGTCGCGATGGTTGAAAATGCTGCAACGTGCAAAATCGCAGAGGGCACGCTGATCTTTGGCAGGCAGATGTTTGAAGGTGCGGATGAGGAGGGAAGAAGTCATTTGCCGGTTATTGCTGTCATTGAATGTGGCTGTAATGTAATTGGTAATTTCGGCAAATTTATATTTTTTTTATTGATAATCAATTTTTTATAAAAATAAAATTTTGATTTTAACGTTTTTTTGTATTTGACAAACCGGCTAAAGCGCCTGACTTTTGACCTGTGTTTAAACCAAAACAACATCCGCTCATGAACAGGATTTTTCAAACGCTGATTTGCTCTTTGTTTTTAGTGACCGGCATATTCGGTCAAAACAACAATTATTGGGTAAAAGTCCAAGGGCCGTCCGGAGGGGATATGGAAGTGACAAAAACAAACAGCGGGATTCTATATGGGCTTCGCAATCCGAACGGGGCCTTCTGGTACTGGTACCGCTCTGCCGACAACGGCAATACATGGAGCCCACTCCCGATCACGTTCAACAACCTTCCCTACGATTGGAGGATGTCTGTCGGGCCAAGCGGCAATTTTTACATTACCTGGATTGACGACACCGGCAACCCGAATCTGTACAAATCTGAAAACGAGGGAGATGACTGGCAATTGGTAAACGACAGTTTGCCCCCGATTTTCGTGGATGAAATGAACACAGGAACTTTGATAGGGCGGGGCGATACTGCGATTTGGCGTTCTGCAGACAGCGGTGCAACATGGGTACAAGTGTTCACGGCTTCCGATCTGTATCTCAACGCCTACGCATCCATTCAGAACCTGGCAAACGGCGATTTGCTTATCACCACGCCTAATTCCGGTGGTCCGGCCTACCGCTCCTCCGACGACGGCCAAAACTGGCAGGCAGTGCAGAAACCGGATGATGCCGCAAGAGAATTATTTATTTCATCTGCCGGAACACTTTTTTGGCTTCGGGTGTATGGCGGAAGCGGTATATTCAGGTCTGACGACAATGGTGTGACCTGGACGGATATTTCACTGAGCAACCTGCCTTACAAGTATATCTACTACATGCTTCAACTGCCTTCCGGGCGCTTACTGGGAGCAAACTCATACAATGAAAAATTGCTTTACTCCGACGACGATGGCATCACCTGGCAGGTTTTGCCTTGCGATTTTGACATTGCGAACTTAAAAAAGACGCCGGTATTGGCCGACGGCGCCATTTTTGGCACTTCCAAACAATCTTTGTACCGATCGGGCGATGGCGGCCTGATCTGGCAGTTTTCAGCGTACGGGCTGGATTTTTCATTGGTGGAGCAATTACAGTTTGTTACTGCCGATACCTTTTATGCGGAAACCCCCGAAGGCGTCTGGAAAACTTTTGATAAAGGTGAAACCTGGTCAAAATTGACGGAAAACAAACGCCATTTTAATTACGACGAAATATACAGAATGCCGATGGCAGTTTCCGGACACCGCTTACTGACAATCGCAGACAGCACGGCATTGTGGTCGGGTAACGGAGGCGAAACATTTAATAATGTAACGCCGCCCAACGGTTTGTACAACCGGTTTGCAAAATGTACTCCTGACGGTTCGATCCTTTTTCTCAATAATAAATCGGGTTTGTGCCGTTCGGTCGACAATGGGGAGAGTTGGACGACCGTTACAACCAAACTATTTTTCAGTGAAATTGCTTTTCACCCTTCCGGGCGTTTTTATGGTATTTTGAAATACCCCTGGAGCGGCCCTGCGTTGTGGTATTCAGATGATGCGGGCATCACGTGGCTACAAATGAACCCGACCGGCGTTCAGGGTACAATACGCACTGTACTTGTTAATTTGTCAGGCCAAATATTTATTGATGCATTTTCGGGAGGAGTGCACCGCCTCTTCAGGTCAGATAACAACGGAACAAGTTGGGGCAGTGTCGCTTATCCGGATTTTGATGCCCCCGGCGACGCTGTTTTTATAGAGAATGCCGAGGGACATATCATAGCCTTCAATTATCAAAGCGAAAAAATATGTCGCTCGCTGGACCAGGGACTTTCATGGAACTATTTGCCTTCTTTGGAAGATAACTTTCCGGCGTTAATCAATTCATATCCAACATCACTGGTCGTTTCTCCCGATCAATATCTCTACCTCGGCAGTAATGCCGATGGTTTGAAAAGGACCGGCATACCATCCAACTCCGGTGTATATCTTACCGGCGTCGTTCGGAGCGACGCCGATGCCGATTGTTCCACACCCGATGCACAGTCGCCCTTGCACAACTGGACGGTGGAAGCAGCCGGCAACATTGACTGGTATGCCTCCACCGATACCAATGGCAGGTATCTGATGTTTGTGGATACAGGAAGTTACCAGGTCAATGCCCGTTCGCCACATTTCCTTTGGTGGGAGGTTTGCGACGGCCCGAAGAATGTTTTACTGAACGAATTGCTCTCCACCGATACCGCCGATTTTGCCGTGGCTGCCACCGCCGAATGTCCTCTCATGACCGTAGATGTTGCAATTCCTTTCCTCCGGCGTTGCTTCGACAATAATGTATATATGCACTACTGCAACCAGGGCAGCGAGACCGCCGACAGTGCCTGGGTGGATGTACATCTGGACCCGTATTTGTTGTTCGTGGGTTCCGCACAGCCGCATGAGAATCAGGGTAACAATGTTTTCCGCTTTTTGCTTGGCAGTGTGGCCGGCGGGGATTGCGGCCAGTTCAGCCTCGTTGTAAATGTGGATTGCGACTCCACCGTATTGGGCCAGACGCACTGCATTACTGCGCACGGATACCCCGATACGCTTTGCTCGACCGTACCCAACTGGTCCGGCGCGGTCATCGAAGCCGAAGTCGAATGCCTGGATACGAGCATCCAACTGCGCCTCCGCAATACCAGCAATACGCCTTCACAAGCTCTCGAATACATCATCATCGAAGACGATGTGGTGTTGATGAACGGCAATAACCAGTATGACCCGAGCGAGGCCCTGACAATGCAATTTCCCGCCAACGGACACACCTGGCGCATCGAATCGCAACAGGAACCCGGTCACCCCTTCTCCGTGCAGGCGGTGGCTTATGCCGAAGGTTGCGGCGGTTTTGAAAGCCTCGGTTTTATCAATCAATTCAGTGTCAATACATTCCAACCCTCCTGGAACACCGCCTGTGAAGAGAATACCGGCGCTTACGACCCCAACGACAAACAGGGTTTCCCGCTCGGCTACGGCGCCGAACACCGCATCCGGCCCGGCCAGGAACTCGAATACCTCATCCGGTTCCAGAATACCGGCACCGATACGGCCTTCACCGTCGTGCTCCGCGACACCCTCTCTCCCTGGCTCGACCCGGCTTCGGTGCGCCCGGGAGCGGCTTCGCACGCTTACACCTGGGAACTGAGCGGGCAAGGCGTTTTGAGTTTTACATTCAACAACATTCTTTTGCCCGACAGCAACACCAACCCGGCTGCTTCGCAGGGGTTTGTTTCTTTCAAAATTGACCAGCAACCCGATGTGCCGCTTGGAGCACAGATTTTCAATACAGCAGCCATTTATTTCGACTTCAACCTGCCGGTCCATACCAATCAAACCTTACATACGATTGGTGTGGATTACCTCACGGGTACCAACGCGCCAAAGGTTGCCGGAAAACGAAACCTGGTCTTCGTCTCGCCCAACCCCGTGTACGAAGAGGCTGTTTTTCAATTGAATAACGATGTCTTTAGTCAACACCATCTCATTGTGACCGATGCTTATGGGCGGACCGTCCGCGATACGAAAGTATCCGGCAAACAATATCTGTTTCAACGGAGAGGTTTGCCGCCGGGGGCTTATTTCTTCCGGGTGGAAGATGCCGGGGGAAGGCTGGTAGATGCCGGGAAAATATTGTTGCATTAGCCCGGGAACAATAGACAAGGCTGTCACAAGTCAAAACTTCGACAGGATTTACAGGATTTACAGGATTTTTTACTACAAAACAGGTCAAAAAATCCTGTAAATCCTGTAAATCCTGTCAAAAAAGAAACTTGTGCTTCGTCTGACGTTGAACCTGTCTGATTTTGACCAATTCCGGCAGTTTACATTTTGCCCTTTCCCCATAAACACGTTTTCTTTGCCCCCGAAACGCCCTATCCTATTTCGCCTCCTTTGGACGGAATAGGATTTTTTATTGTTCCGCAACATCAAACACTCCCTCCGCATGAGAAAAATTTTCCGGTTACCTGCTTTTCGCCCCTTGCTTTTTGCCCTTTGTTACTTGCCCCTTGCGTTGCAAGCCCAGGTCTCCTGCGATCCGATTTTTCCGACCCAGACCCAGCAAATCACCATTCATTTCAACGCCACGGAAGGCAACGGCGGGCTGGCGGGCTTTGGCGGACCGGTATATGCGCACATGGGTGTCTTCATCGAAGGAAAAAGCGGCTGGCAAAACGTTCCTACCGCCTGGGGCGTAGCCGATCCGGTGGGACTGATGACTAATGAAGGACCGAATCTTTGGAAAAAAACCTTTACCATCAACTCCTTTTTCAGCGTACAGCCCGGCGAAAAGGTAACAAGTCTCGCCTTCGTATTTCGCAATCAGGACGGAAGCCTGGCAGGACGTGCCGCCGACGGTTCAGATATTTTCTACCCCGTTTATCCGGAAAACAGCGGGCTGCTCACGACCTTTCTCAACCCCACGACAAGTGTATTTTTGACCACTACCGGCAGTGTTATTCCGGTAAAAACAGCAGCCTCTCAAACGGCCGATCTTAAACTTTTCGACAACGGCGTACTGGTTGCTTCCGAAGCGTCCGGCACAAAAATCGAAACCAATATCACCGCCGGGGCCGCCGGTGTGCATCAGGTGGACTTTGTAGCAACCACAGCGACGGAAGCCGACACTTCGACATTTGTCTACGTTATAGCGGGCAATGTTGTGACTGAAAATCCGCCGGCAGGAACGGAGTTGGGCATCAACTATATTGATAATCAAACCGTTCGATTCAGTTTGTATGCACCAAACAAACAGGTCGTACACCTCATGGGCGACTTCAACAACTGGTTGCCCGGCGGCAACGACCAGATGAAGCGCGGCACCGACAATGCCACCTGGTGGCTTGAAGTCACGGGCCTCACACCCGGCCAGCAATACCGCTTTCAATACCTCGTAGACGGCTCGTTGCGCATCGCCGATCCGCTCAGCACGCTGGTGCTCGATGCCGGCAACGACCCGTATATCCCCGCCTCGACGTACCCCAATCTGCCCCCCTACCCTGCCGGTAAAACCTCCGGCGCAGTGTCGGTACTGCAAACGGCCCAGCAGCCGTTCGACTGGCAGGCGACGAACTACGAACGCCCGAAAAAAACCGACCTGGTTATTTACGAACTGCTGATGCGTGATTTTATCGACGCGCACGACTACCAAACCCTGCTCGACACCCTGGACTATATCGAACGGCTGGGCGTAACGGCCATCGAACTCATGCCGGTAAACGAGTTCGACGGCAACAACAGTTGGGGTTACAATCCTGCTTTCCACAAGGCATTGGACAAATACTATGGCACAGCGGAAGCCTTCAAAATGCTGGTGGATGCGTGCCACCAACGCAATATCGCCGTCATCCTCGACGTGGTGTTCAATCAGGCGAGCGGATCAAGTCCGCTGGCGCAGTTATATTGGAATGCCGCCGCCAGCCCACCTGCACCCGCTGCCGACAATCCGTGGCTGAACCCAGTGGCAACGCACCCGTTCAGCGTGTTCAACGACTTCAACCACGAGAGCGCACACACCAGAAATTACGTCAAAAATTGTTTAAAATATTGGTTGACAGAGTTTAAAGTGGATGGTTTCCGCTTCGACCTCTCCAAAGGTTTTACCCAAAAAAATACCGGCACCAACGTGAGCGCCTGGGGGCAGTACGACGGCGGGCGGATCGCTACCCTGAAAGGTTACGCCGATTTTATGTGGTCCGTCGACCCGACTTCTTATGTGATCCTCGAACATTTTGCCGATAATCTGGAAGAAAAAGAACTCTCCAACTACGGCATGATGCTGTGGGGCAATATGCACGGTTCGTATAAGGAAACCGCCTTGGGTTTCAACCTTACCTCCGTGGAAACCGACCTGAGCTGGGTTTCCTGGCAGCAACGCACCTGGTCGAAACCGCACCTCATCGGCTATTTCGAAAGCCACGACGAAGACCGTATCGGCTACGAATGCGCCACCTACGGCAATGTCAACGGCGACTACAACACCAAGTGGCTGCCATATTACGCCATGCGCATCGAACTGCTCAACAACCTGTTTTATACCGTTCCGGGCCCAAAAATGCTCTGGCAATTCGGCGAACTGGCTTATGACTTTTCTATCAATCACTGCGAAGACGGTACGGTCAACAACGATTGCCGGCTGTCACCCAAACCCATTCGATGGGACTTCCGCAACGACCCTTACCGCCGCCGCCTGCGCGACGTGACCGGGGCGCTGTTGCATTTACGCAAAAACTACGACGTGTTTGAAACGACCGACTATCAGATCGACATCGACCCCGGGTTGGGGCGTACCGTCCGTCTGAATTCTCCGGTTATGAACGTCCACGTCGTCGCAAATGTGGCATTGACCTCCTCGACCGTAACGCCTGATTTTCAGCACACCGGCACCTGGTACGAGTATTACACGGGCCAAACGCTCGATGTAACGAACGTGAATACGCCGGTTGCGCTGGGACCCGGAGAATACCGCCTCTACACCGACCAGTTCGTGGCGTTGCCGCCGGGCGTGAACCCGACTCCGGTGCGCGAAATTGCAGGTGTTCTGAGTGGCATGGAAGTATATCCCAACCCCGCGGGCGACGCTTTTTCAGTAGATTTTTCGCTGGATGAAAGCGCCGTGATTCAAATCGAAGTAACAGATTTGACCGGGAAAATCGTGTCGCGTTTGGTTTCGGGCGAATTGCCTTCGGGCATTCAACACTTTGAAATCGACACAAATGACTGGCAACCCGGCGTTTATATCACAACCTTGCGCGACGAACGTGGAGCACAGTTGAAGAAGAAATTGATCAAATTATAGTGAGCATTCTCTGGATCACCCCCGGTTTCGCCGCCGATGAACACGACTACAACTGTATCCCGCCGATGCAGTTGCTGGCGCTGGAATTGATGCGACGGGGTGTCGATTTGCACATCGTAACGTTGGAATATCCCTTTCGCAGTGCGCCGTATCGCTGGCATGGCGCAACGGTGTATCCCTGCAACGGAAGAAATCGCCGGTGGATGAAACCGCTCATACTTTGGCGGGCGTTGCGTTTTTGCCGGGAGGTTATAATGTCTCAACATAAGTCACCCGGAATTTTTGCAAAGAGGGGGGAGAAGTCATTTCAACCCACGATTTCAATCGTGGAAGAACCAAGAGGGCAGATACAAAAACGGTTTCAACCGTTTTCAGGTGTTCGGCCAAGCCTGAGAAAACCGTTAAAACGGTTTCACAGCTTGTGCTTTGGCGCATTCCCACGATTGAAATCGTGGGTTGAAAAATTCAGGATGACTCATATTGACAAGATCGATAGCACGAATCCAGTGACCGCCATCCACAGTTTCTGGCTCGGCTGGGCCTCCGGGTTGGGTGAATGGTTGTCGCGGCGATACGGCGTCCGGCACCTCACCACGCTCATGGGGCAGGATGTTTTGCCGCAGAACCGGAAATTCATGCCCTTTCTTAATGCCGTACGCGTCGCGCGTCTGGCAGCCGTTTCCGACTTCCAAAATGAAGTTTTTGAAAAAAATACCGGCCTGCGCGCCAAATATGTTATTCCCTGGGGGGTGGAGCAATCGGAAATTCCTTCCGCGCTGCCAGCCGAACGCCCGGTCGACGTGATCGGCGTCGGTTCGCTGGTACCGGTAAAAAACTGGGAAAAGTGGCTGCATGTGGTGACATTAGTCAGCCGAAGTGTCCCATCCCTGCGCGCCGAACTGATCGGCGACGGCGCCGACCGGCCTAAATTGGAGCGACTTGCGCAACGGTTGGGTATAGAAAAAAATGTGCGGTTTGCGGGTAGTTTATCCCGCCCGGAAGTGCTGGCAAAAATGAGGACAGCAAAAGTGCTGTTACACACCGCGCATTACGAGTCATTCGGTTACGTGCTGGCGGAAGCGGCTATGAACACTTGCAGGGTGGTGGGAACTCCGGTGGGCGCAATGCGTCAATTCGGCACATCGGCTGAAAGTGAAACAGAATTAAGTGCGTTGCTGCAGAATGCGCTCCGGCAGAATATTCAGAAACAAACGTTCGTGCCCTTTACAATGCAAGAAACGGCGGAGGCATACATAGAAATTTATAAGGGTTGATAAGGGTTGATAAGGTTGATAACTTAGAGGACACCGCGACTTATCAACCCTTATCAACCTTTATAAACCTTTACTTCAAATAATTTTCCTCAAAAAACTCCCGGTACCCGTTCAGGGTTTTGTTTTTCAGAATGCGGCGATAATTCTCCTGCGTGACCGTATAGAATTCTTTGGTATATTTTTTCTTGTCCGATTCGCCGAGGAAGTCCGGGAGGTTTTTCACCTCATTGAAATAAAGCATTGCCTGTTGTTTATTATCAAACTTTCGGATGACAATAATCGGATTCTCCGTATCCGTGCCGAGGAAAATATTGGAGATACGGAGTTGTTCCAGTTTGTGATTTTCCCGGTTATAATCGGAAACCGCGTTTTTTACTTCGTCGAGGCGTACATCCGCGCCTTTGAGCGCAACGAGGAAATAGTGTAATTTATCGTCTTCACGCGTAAAGGCTTCGTCAATCGGTTGATCCGATTTCTTTTTGGGTTCGTCGCTCACTTCAAATCCTTTGCACGAAATCAAACGGGCAATTTCTTTGGCGCGGGTGGCCTCGCCGGTTTCCGGATATCGCGCAATGACCTCGCCAAGGGCTTTGCAATAAGCTTCATTGCCCTGCAAATTGCCGACACAGAGCGCGCTCAGCAGCGTAAATTTTGCCATCAGCACGTTTTGTGAGCCGTATTTTTGGGGTGCTTCCAGACAGCGATCAAAGGCGTTTTTATAATCGCCTTTTTGAAATGTGTTGAAAGTTTCCTCGTAATAAATATTGAGTTCGCGTTCGCGTGCCTTGGTGGCATTGAGAAAATTGGGGTCGGTGAGCGCGCGGGCATACGAACTGTTCGGGTATTTGCCCGCGAGTTTGTCAAGGTAATATTTCGCCCGCTCCCGGTTGTTCAAATCGTTGAACGCCAGGTAGCAATAGTACCAGGTTTCTTTTTCGTATTTGTCCTGTTCGGGATAACGCCCCTGCATTTCTTCGAGCGTGGAGGAACAGCGTTTGTTGTTCTGCAATTTGTCTCGGAACAGTGTGCCGAGTTGATACATCGCCTCGTAAGTGGCCAGGTGTATGACGGCGAGTTCCGCTTCGTTTTTGGGAATGTTGGCAAACATATCCTTCATTTCCGCGTCGCTGACCCCCGTTCGGCTCACGCTGTCGGGGCGCCCGGTATCTTCAATGATGCCGACAACCGGTCGGCTGCTGCGCCGCCAGTTGTCCTCGAGTTTGCGGTTGCCCCAGGTGCGGCTGAAGTCTTTTTTGCCTTTTTTCAAAAACGCATCGTTGTAAAAATAAAACGACGAAGGTTTGTTGCCGGCAAGTGGCACAGGCGCTTTTGCGCCACCGGGCGCAGGCGCTTGCCTGGCTTTTTCTTCCGCCATTCTTGCTTCTTCATCCCGTTTTCTTTTGATATCCCTGGCCAGCATTCTGCGTTGTTCTTCGCCCATGCCAAACACACGTACGATGCTGTCGTTGGCTGCAATGGTCTGAATAAGCCGGGCGATATCTTTGAGGTTCGCGGCGTAGTCGCTCACGCTTTGGTAGCGTGGGTCGGTGGCCGGCAACACGGTCAGGGTACTGTCGTAATAGAGTTTAGACTGTACGAAAGCCTCGTCTTCAAAGTACAGTTCAGCGAGTTTCAGATACGATTCGGCGCGTTGTGTCGTGTTTTTCTGGTTATGGTCGAGCGACCTGCGCAGCAATGCGATCCCTTCCTGCCGTTGGCCGTCCTGTAGCGCGATTTCTGCCATCACATAATATATCTGGTCGCGGTATTCCAGGTTTTTTTCGTCTTTGACTAATTTTTCCAGGGAGTTGTTCGCCTCTGCACTGGTCATTTTTTTATTGGCCCAACCGGACTGAATGAGCCGCAGGTTGGCATTGAACAACATCTCGTATTCGGGTTTGCTTTCCAGCACCGTGTTGTAGGCGGCATAGGCTTGTTCGGTATTTCCGGCGCGGTATTGTATCTGCGCAAGGATATATGCAAGCCGGGCGCGGTCTTTTTTCTTTTCGGTCAACTCGATGGCTTTCTGCAGGGGCGCAACGGCCTTGTCGTACTTTTTCTGCTTCATCCACAAATACGCTTCGGCAGTCGACAAATCATCGCGCAGGCCGGCGGGGAACCACTGATCTTCCCACAAATCGCGGTACAAGAATTCAGCCTCTTCATACTTTTCGCGTTCGGTCAGCGTCCGGCCATACCAGATCATTGCCAGCGGGTACGCAGCGGTACGTCCCATACCCTTGTCATAGGGATTTTCGCCGGTGGGTTTGTTTGGGTCGGCTGTTTCTTCTTTCTTTTTCTCGTCTTTACTGGCCGGTTCAGCCGGCTTTGGCTCAGTGCTGCCGGTGGCGGTCTTGGTTTTCGGGGCGGTCTTGGATTTGGAAGAATTCTTTTTCTTTTTTTTCTTTTTCGCAGCTTTTTTCTTCTGTTTCTTCTTTTTCTCCTTCTCTTTTTTTGCCTTTTTCGCCTCTTTCTTTTTTTGTTTGCTGCTTTTTACCTTCGGTTTCACCTTCTTCGGGTCGTGTTCGTCCTTGATCCACCGGAAGGTGTTTTCTGCCGTTTCCAGGTCGCGTTTGAGGAATTGCGCCTGCCCGATCAGTGTGTAGCAATCGTCCACCCAATAGCTTGGGCGGTGCAAAGCGATGCCCCTCGCAGATTTAAGGACGACGTTATCCAAATCGGCACGGGCCGATTGTGGATCGACGGCAGCATATGGGTAAACATCCAGTATCTGGTTGTAATTATCCTGGTGCTGTTCTTCCAGCTTGTCAACCGTCAGCCGGAACAACTCGTCGGCGTTGAACCAATAGTTGTATCGCGAGGTAAGGTTGTGGTAGCCGCGCTCGAACCCGCCGACGGGCGCGCCTTTTTTCTTTTCAGTAACGCAGCCGGCAGCCAGGAGGAGCGCCGCTGTTATCAGGGTAAAGCCGATGCTTTTTTTCATATCGGAAACAGATGCAGTTGGTATTGATTCGGAACTGTGCTTTCGTGCAACCCCCAAACCGGGGGTTATGGCGCTTTTTTTACAAAATGGGTTGTCCGGAGAAAACGGGTTTTAACAAAAACCCTGAGCAACATCCAAAGACAACGGGCGTTCCAATCGCATTTTACCCGATCTTTGCCGCTGAGGCTGTCTCACAAGTTTCTTTTTTGACTTGTGAGACAGCCTCCTCCCCCTTACCATTCTTACACGTTCCGACATGCAAAAGTATTTCGCTTTTATAAAAAAATTCTTCGACTTCTTTCGCCGCCATGGCGACGACGACCGCAGCCTGATGGAAAAACTGCGCGATAAGTATCGGCTCGTCATCATGAACGACGATACGTTCGAGGAAGTTACTTCCATGAAAATGACGCCCCTGTCCCTGTATATCGGGGTGAGTTCGCTCATTGTGGGCACAGCGATGCTGGTAACGGTGCTTATTATCTGGACGCCGCTCAAACGTTACATCCCCGGTTATGGCGATTTCACCCGCGACGAGGAAATTGCGCAGCTGACTTCCAAAGTGGCCGAAATGGAGGAAGAAATCGAAGCGCATCGCCGGTACAACGAGAATTTTCGTAAAATCCTGAACGGCGACCTGGCCGCAATGAGTAAAGAGGCGGTGCAGCAGCAGGGCATACCGGCCGATTCGATGAGCGCCATACCACCCGAAGACATCGAGCGGATCCCGGAGGACGAACAACTGCGCGCGGCGGTGGACAAAGGTACCTTTACCAGCGATCCGCAGGCAACGCCGACGGCTGTCGCCGGCGTCGGCGCATTGGTGCCACGGGATGTGCCCCTGGAACAATTGTTCTTCATGCCGCCGGTTTCCGGCGAGATCACAGCAGGTTTTGATTTGCAAAAAAGCCACTTCGGCATCGATGTGGCTGCGCCGAAAAATACGGCCGTAAAATCTGCCGCCAACGGGGTGGTGATCTCCGCGGGTTATACGGTAGAAACAGGCTACAGCATCGCTATTCAGCACCCCAACAACGTGGTGACGATGTACAAACACAACTCGGTGCTGCTGAAACAGGCCGGGACTGCCGTGAAAGCGGGCGAAGCGATCGCCATCATCGGCAACACGGGAGAAAATACTTCCGGCCCGCACCTCCATTTTGAACTCTGGTACAAAGGCCGGGCGGTGGATCCGGGGGATTATATCAACTTCAACTGAGATATGAACGATGAGTTATGAGTTATGAGTTATGAACGATGAACGATGAACGATCGGCCGATTTGCAGAATCAAGTACTCATTGTTTATCGTTGTATTGTTCATAACTCATCGTTCATAACTCATCGTTCACTATACGCCCGGGGTGACAAACGGCACTTTCGATACCACAGCCTCGAGTTTTTTTCCGCCGGCTACGATCATGATTTTTGTGCCCGGTTCAGCGAATTTCGCCTTCACATACCCCGTACCGACCGGCTTGTCGAGTGTGGGCGAGTGGGTGCCGGAAGTAACGACGCCGATTTTCGCACCCCGGCGGCTTTCAATTTCGTAGCTATGACGCGGCACACGGCGCTCGCCGTCAAGAACGAAACCGACGAGTTTGCGCTTCACGCCGTCGGCCTTTTGCTTTTTGAATTTTTCTTTGGAAGGAAAATCTTCCGCCTTGTTCAGTTTGGTGATCCAGGCCAGACCGGCTTCGAGCGGACTGGTTTTGTCGTCGATGTCGTTGCCGTAGAGGCAGTAGCCCATTTCAAGACGGAGCGTGTCTCGGGCGCCTAAACCCGCGGGTTTGATGCCCCATTTTTCACCCTGCCTGAATACTTTGTCCCAGATTTTGGCCACATCCTTGTTTTTCGCATAAATCTCGAACCCGCCCGAACCCGTGTAGCCGGTTGCCGACACAACGACGTTGTTGCACCCGGCAAAACGTCCGCGCCTGAACGTATAATACTTCATGCTTTTCAGGTCGATTTCAGTAAGTTTTTGCAGGGCTTCGGCAGCCTTGGGGCCTTGAACGGCGATGAGGCCCGTTTTGGCCGAGATGTTTTGCATTTTCACATCGAAGCCGCGCGACAGGCGTTTGAGCCAGCGCCAGTCTTTGATTTCGTTGGATGCGTTCACCACCAGCATGTAGGACTGTTCGCCTGTCACGGTCATTTCGGGTGCATCGTCGAGGCGATAAACCAGCAGGTCGTCGACGATGCCGCCTTTTTTGTTGGGCAGGCAGGAGTACTGCACTTCGCCGGGGGTGAGTTTGCCGACGTCGTTGGAGGTGGCGCTTTGCAGGAATTTTGTCGCTTCTTTGCCGCGCACGATGAATTCCCCCATGTGACTCACATCAAACACACCCACGCCGGTGCGCACGGCCCGGTGTTCGTCGGTAATAGAAGTGTATGAAATGGGCATGTTGTAGCCCGCGAATTCGGCCATTTTCGCGCCGAGGGCAATGTGTTTTTCGGTGAGCGGTGTGTTTTTCATGTTAAAAGAATCAGGCTTTCAGCATTTTTGAATTTCGAAAAATTGTTTGTTTGTCAGGTGTTTATGAGGTGATAAGAGTGGAGTAGGAGTAAACCTTCCAGGTTTTGAAAACCTGGAAGGTTTCGAAAAACTTGAGTTACATCCGGACTATCATTTTTGCGCTGACGGGAATGCAGGTTTCCCGGTCGTGGAAAGTGCTAATCGTTTTCGGGCCCACCTGATGCCAAAATACAGTAGTAAGACTATCAAAACGATACCCCACAAACGCGCCAATCCCAGAATAATAAATTTGACGAGCGACCAGCCTTCGTACAGTGCTTCGCCCAACTGGACAAGTAAGCCCGGTTGAAAAGCCGCCACCGGTTTTTCGCGTGGCAAGATGTTGTGTTGCGTTTGTGAACGCTGGTAAATGTCCAAACGGACGGTGCTGTATTGAATTGCATCTTCTAATTTGAGCCGCCCGATGCGGGCGGCGTCGGTGTTGGCGCGGCTGTCGCGTATTTTATCGGCGGCATGGGTCATGCTTTCCGGTTTGGCGCCGGGCCGTTGCAGTGCCGGAGCGGCATCTTCCTGGTACAATTGTTCCCGTACACGCGCCAGTTCCTGTTCGAGCAAGTCCAACCCTACATCCTTTACATGCACATTGCGATAGTCGAGGAAATCGACCAGGCGGCCAATAGCGCGCAAAGTGGTGTCTAACTTTGCGTATGGAACGCGCAGCGTCACTTCGTTGTGCATCCTGAAACGGGTGGTCTCCAGCATGGAATCGTTGCTGACCGGTGTGTTATAACGCGATTCCACTTCTGTTTTCAGGTTGTTCGTGGTGACAAAGCCTCCGTTTTGCATAGCGATGTCTTCGATTCGAAGCGTCGTTTTCACCGCATCCTGCACCCTGAATTTGAGTTCGGCCGTGCGGACAAACCTTTTCAATGAATCGAACTTGCCCACTACGGTGACAGCCGTGATAAAGGCATCGGCTGAAGCTGTGCCGTCGCTTTGGCTTTTGGCTTGTCCAGGCGCCCCTTGCGCACCTGTACCTGCATCCTCTGCGGCTGAAACAGCAGCGTTTTCCTGATCCGTATAACCGGGAGCATTTTTTTGGCAGGCAAAAAAAATAGCGCCGGTTGCGAGCAACAGAACAAATATTTTGAAAAACCTGGACATGACGGGCTGCATTTGATGTTGTAATTATGGGACGGTCATTAGGGTTGATAAGGGTTGATAAACATGAGTCATCCCGAATTTTGAAAAACAGGCTTTGGTTCACTATTATACTGAAAATCAAG
>CXWJ01000903.1_pt1 | contig 109303 bp, 90 predicted proteins | sample 590841 | NCBI WGS metagenome assembly CXWJ01 (sample SAMEA3498367, study PRJEB10139) | wastewater metagenome | biome: wastewater treatment plant; material: activated sludge | place: Austria | collected 2015-01-21 | reverse complement strand
AACGCAAGTTGTGACCTGCCACATACACATCACCCCCCTGCCCCCCTCAAGGGGGGACTTCTGCTACGCTATGCTCCGCAAACGCGGCGTTTGAGCGAGGAATAGGGAGGTTCAAACCAAAATCACTTTTGCCTGCTTCGCTACGCTCCGCAAACGCGGCGTTTGAGCGGCGTAGCCGCGTTCAAGTCCCCCCTTGAGGGGGGCAGGGGGGTGATGTGTATGTGGCAGGTCACAACTTGCGTTAGTTATTCCGCTTCGTCTGCTCCAGATGCGCCCTCGCCTGCGGCATTTGCAGCAACCTGTACATATTTTCTTTGGCGCGGTACAGTTGCGCCTTCACCGTCCCGATCGGAAGGTCTAAATGTTGAGCAATTTCCTCGTAGCTCATATCCTCGTAATACCGCAGTTCGATGATATGGCGGTAACGGTCGTCGAGGCGATTCAACAGCTGCCGGATCAATCGGATCCGTTGTTCCTGCATCATCGCTTCTTCCGGCGTGGGTATTTCCGAACGGTGGTTTTGCAGCCAGTTGGTTTCAAGACCGGCCGATGATCCGCCGTCGCCGAAATGTATCGTCAGGGGTTGTTTTTTTCGGGTAAAATCGATCAGGTTGTTCAAGGCGATTTTGAACAGCCAGGTACTGAACGCGTGTGTCGGCGAATAAAAATGCAGTTTGCGAAAGGCCTTTTCGAACGCTTCCATCGTCAGATCCTGGGCGTCTTCGGCGTTTTTCACCCGTTGCAGCATCAGTTGAAAAATTGCAGGCTTGTAGCGGGCAAGCAGTTGGGTATATGCGTGCTGGCAACCGCCGATGGCGGTGGTAACGAGGCGATGATCGTCGTCCGCGCGGGTCGTGCGGGGCAAAGTTGGTATTCCGATTACTTCCATGCAAAGCGGGCGCTCCGTGGCGCGACTAAAGAAATAGGTACAAATGCTCCATAGTACGCTGCAAACAGCGTGTCGTAAATCGGAATCCGGGAAAGCAAATGAAATTCGCGCAGTTTTGGTAAGATGCCGCTGTATAAAAACAGCAACGAAAAACTGCGCACGAAAAACAATATGATAACACTTACCATGCCAAAGCCGGCCGGCAAAAGCACAGGCAGCAAGAAAAAATGTAATGTATGCGACAAACTTAACAAGGTAAGCACAACCTGGTGTACCGGCTTGTAGCGCGACCCGGCAGCCAGATGCCGCCGTTTCTGCCGTGCCCATTCCCGCCAGGTTTTTTTGCCTTCCGAATACATAAATGCCTCAGGATTAAGGCAAATTGCCACATTTTCAGCCGTCGCGGCAGCATTCACCAGCAGATCGTCGTCGCCGGAAGGCACATCGGCATGTGCGGAAAAACCACCCGTTCGCTCATAAACCTTTTTTTTAAAGGCCAGGTTGCGGCCTACACCCATGTAAGGCAAGCCGGCAAGAGCGAAAGAGATGTATTGTATGGCTGTGTGAGCCGTTTCGTATCGAATCCAACCATTCAGGAAACCAGGAGCCGGGATCACCGGTGCATACCCCAATACGATTTCCGTTTCCGGTTTTGTGTTCAACGCAGCCGCCATGTGCGCCAACCAACCGGAAGAAGCCGGTGCGCAATCGGCATCGGTGAGCAGCAGGTGTTCATACCTCGCAGCCGCTATTCCTTGCGCCAAAGCGTGTTTTTTGCCGGCCTGTTTTTTTTCATACACCCGAACGACACGCAACCGGGGATCGTCATTTGAAAAAGATCGCAACACTTCGAAGGTTGCATCTTCCGATGCGTCGTCCACGACGATGAGTTCCCACACCCCGGCGTATTGCTGATTCAATATTTTCGGCAGGTGGCGCCGCAGGTTGTCCGCTTCATTGCGGGCGCAGATGATGAGGGAGAACGGGGAGTGGGGAGTGGGGAGTGGGAAGTGGGAAGTGGGGGCGCCTAATCCCCAATCCCTAATCCCCAATCCCCAATAAAAAGCCAGTTGCACCAGCGTGGCGGCGACATAAATCCAGAACAGGAAAGGGCAGACAAATTCGGAAAACATGGAAAGATTGGATGGGGAGGCAGTAAAAGTAGACCGAATTGTCACACTTTTGCGGCCTGCACTATGAAACGAATTATCATCGCCATCGACGGGCACTCCGCCTGCGGCAAAAGTACCTTAGCGAAAGGACTTGCCCGCGCATTGCACTACGCTTACCTGGACAGCGGAGCCATGTACCGCGCCGTAACCCTTTATTTTCTTGAAAATCAGATCAATTATAATGATCCGCAGGAAGTGAACGAAGCCCTGCAACACATTGAAATCCACTTCGAGCGCATAGAAGGTCAAAACCGGACCTTCCTCAACGGCAAGGACGTGGAACACGATATCCGTGAAATGCAGGTCAGCGAACATGTCAGTCCGGTGTCGGCCATCTCGGCCGTGCGGCGGGCGATGGTGCAGCAGCAAAAAGCCATGGGGCAACGCAGGGGCATCGTGGCCGACGGACGCGATATCGGCACCGTTGTTTTTCCCGATGCGGAACTGAAAATATTTCTCGTGGCCGACCTCGATGTGCGCACCAGCCGCCGGCACCTTGAACTGGCTGCCAAAGGCATCGACGCGGAGTGGGAAGACATCAAAAAGAACCTGCTCGAACGCGACCGCATCGATTCTACCCGCGCCGACAGCCCCCTGCACAAGGCAGCGGACGCAATTGTGATAGACAACACGCTGTTGTCCGAAGTACAACAATTGGAAAAAGTACTTGCATTGGTAAAAGAAAAGATTGGCGCATAATGCCAAACCCCCACCGTTAAGAATCCGTTTGAATGCGAATGTCGTTAATCACTTGCATGAGCCGGTTGAAGTATGTTATTTTTGTCCGGCTTTATTAAACCTTCGGATCATGCTACAACACTGGCTGAAAGATTTGGTCGAACGGCACGCTTTCGGCGTCTGCCAGTATCTCGGCGAAAAAATGCGTATCGCTCCCGGCGAAGTACGCAAATACTTCATTTATACCTCATTCATCGGAATGGGATCGCCGCTCATCGTCTACCTGTTCATTGCCTTTTGGATGAACGTGCGCCGTTATATCCGGCGTGGTAAAAACTTGATTTGGGATTAGCCCTTGTATGAATGCCGAAAGGCGAATACATGAAATACGATTGACGATGTAAAGCGCTGCCCCGGGTTGGGTAGGTACGCGCTTTACATCGTCAATCGTATTTCATGTATTCGCCTTTCGGCATTTCCTGTATCCAAAAAACCGGCTTAACTTGGTAGCGCCAAATTCAACACTCAAAACGAAAGCGATCTCCCATGCCGACATCTACCCGTTCTTTGTTTGCTCTCCTTTTTTGCGGCTTTTTTCAACCCCTGTTCTCACAAAATGTTGCCATTGCTTATCAAAATCCCGATGCATTATACGTCTGCGGAACGGACACGCTGAAAGTAACCTTACAAAACACCGCCGCTACACCGGTTGCCAATCTGCTTGTCACCCTGACTTTTCCCACCGGCATCGGGTACATACCGGGGACAATTGCGGGAGCCGCCGAAGCCGACATCACAAATCTCAGCGCACCCAAATTCTCCCTGACAGATATTCCGGTTGGCGGCGCACAAATCCTATCGTTGCCCCTGAAAGCCGACTGCTCCATCCTCGATGCCATCAACAACGGCGTACAGTTTTCCAACACGATAACAGCGAGTTACGCCGGTGGCGGCCAGCAATTGACTACCGATTTTTATAAAGTCGAAACAGCGTTGCTGATCATCACTTCCGTCAACCCGCCTGCGCAATCGGGCATGGCCGGCGATGTGCTGACACGGACGATCACGGTGCGCAATACGCGCCAGGGCCCGGTGAGCGCTTTACACTTTTCCGATGAGCATCAGACGGGGCTTTCGATCAATCTGGCCGGCGTGGGTGGACAAAACGCGCTGATGTTGTTCGAAGCAGATGTGCCGGGCAGTTATTTCAGCGCCTTTGGCGACGGCGACCAGTTGTTCGAATACGATGAGGTCGTCACGTTTACCGAAGAAATTACCGTTACGGACTGCGGTATTCCGCCAAAAACCGTCGCTTCCCTGATCCGTATCGGATGGGGTTGCGACTGGGCGGTTTGCCAAAGCGACTCGGCAGAAGCATTGGTAACGATTTTGCCTTCCGATAACAATCCGCTGCTTGTTTTCACCCCGTTGTATGCTCCGCCACAGAGTTATTGCGGCAACGAGCCCGCTGTGCAGGAATTTATTGTGTTCAATGCGGGTAATGCCCCGGCTGAAAACCCGGGCGTTACTTTACTCAGCAGAGACAGCACGCGGCTGGGCCTGGATATCCATTCTTTCCAGTTGAACACGGGCGCGGGTTGGGCGCCGCTGCAAACCGGTTCGGGCGCAACCACCCTGCTTGTGCCCTGCAGCAACGACAGTTTTTACAGGCGGGTCACCGTCAACCTGCCGACGCTGGCGCCGGGCGATTCGATCCGCGTGCGTTTCGATACCTACTTCTGTCAATACGCATGCCGGTCAGACAACACAGGAATATTGGTCTCTTATGTGTACAACAAAGTGTGCCCGCAGAACATCATCATCAAGGGCGACTTCAAACTGGAACCCGACGACGCAGTCCTGGAGCTCGAGTCGAAAGTGTACTACGACATCGGTGTGTGTTTGGAGGATAACTCAGTTTACACATTTGACTACTGGGTAAAATCAAAGCAACTCCTGACGTCCGACGGCTACCTGCGCGTAACATTCAAACTCCCCTGGGGAATTTTTTGGGAGAACAGCTGTATTCCCATGCCCGACGGCCAGACGCCGCTTTCGGTCACGATCGACACGGCGCCGGATACTTTGACGACCGTCAACCTCGTATACCAACTACCCATGTCGACAGATTCGGTGTTCGGCGAAATTTGTCTGCGCAACATCTGTCAGTCGGTATCCGCCTACGAACCCGGCATCGGCGCACTGCCGCCCAGCGGCGAAGATTATCTGATTTATCCTTTCGACAGCACATGTTCGGCTTGCGTCCAAAGAGTGGAAGCCGTTACCTTTCTGACAACCACGCCTGACCCCGACGACTTGTGCGGCATTTCCAACTGCGACGAGTTCGAACTGGTGCTCGATTGCGGTTGTGAAGACGACACCACAGGAAATTTCCGAATCACCGGCTTCGATTCCTGGCGTGTCAACGTCGGTCTGCGCGACAACGACAACAACCGCAACGCCGACAGTTTCGACCCGGCCAACTCACCCCTCGTCCGCCTCGACCGCTTCCTGCCCGGCGATACCATGCGAACGCTGACACGCGGGGTGGTACAAGGCAGCAACCTGGACGAAGTGAGTTTCCGGATTTTTAACGAATCCTGGCAAAGCGATTTCGGCCTCGACGGCGGCGATGCATTCGAAATATTAACTGCTAAAACCGGGTTCAGCAATGCCGACCTGTTGCGTTTTCTCGACGGCTCGGTGACGCTGAAAATCGCCGCCACCGGTCAGCAGTTCACCTGCCCGGTCGGCGCGGCATCGGCCATCTCCGATCAGCACTTTATCGAAGTGGCGGAACCGAACATACGCCCCGAACAGGTGATCGATCAGTTGTCAAGTATGTTTCATCAGTTTACGGTGGACATTCCCCTGCTCGCCACGCTGGGTTGCGTACCGGCGGATATGAAGTTGCAACCCGGTGATTCCGTAGTGTTTACGGGCGATTTTAAGTTTTTCCAAAACTTCACGCCGCCGGCTGCGGTAGACCCGCCACTCATCAATTTCCGCAACACCGCCTGCAATACGGGCAGTTCGATTGCCTGGCAACTCGACCGCTGCCTGCCGCCGCTGCTGCGCCAGTATTCGGGATACAAAGAACGTATCATCCCGCCGGTGTTCCAGATGCAAGCCTGTGAAAACGCGACCGAACTCTCGCCGTTCCGCTATGCCATCCGCATCGCCCGGGAAAACTTGTTCCCCTACGAAGTGCGGCGCCTTGCCGCAATTTACGATTTCCAGCATACCCTGCCGCCGGGCGTTTCATTGATTGAGGCAAAACTCAATTTCCTGCAACTACAGGAAACGGTTCCTGTGTTTAGCAACCAGATCATGCCGGGCAGCATCACCGCAGACACTTTGACACTTGATTTTCTGCCGTATTTTATCAACCCCCTCGATGAAGGTTTGTCTTTGGAAACGAGTTTTAAACTCGGTCCTAACTGCAAATTTTTAGCCACGAAATTTGCAAAGACGAAGGTTGGTACAAGGTACTTCAGCGACGATTTCCGCAATCCCAACCCTTTTATGGCTGAAGTGGTAAATCCTTTCGCTTACCTCGAAGGGCTACCCGGACTGGAGCTTATTTTACAGGATACGGTCGTCGAAGTCCCCGACGGCGAGTTGCAGCTCGACCATTTTCTCTACAACGACGCCCCCTTCCCTGCTCCCAATACCTGGCTGAGTTGGGAGACAACGGGCGACTTTTCGAATGTGGAACTTGTGTTGATGCCCCAGCAAACACCGCTTCCCGCTACCGGCAACCTCTTTCAGTTGGGCGAACTGGACACGTTCGACGTCTTTGTGTTGCGCCTGAAAGGCCATGTCAACAGCTGTGACCCCATTTACCTGACGATTCGTTACGGTTGGGATTGCGACCCCGTCAGCCATCCCGGCGGCAACACCTGCGGCGTTTTTGAAAAAAAACTGCTCCTTCAAACCGCCGACCCCGAACTCGAACTCGTGGTAATAGCCCAACCCGACGACGTACCGATGTGCGCGCCGTCCGATATTTTCGAGTTTGAAATTTACAACGCCGCCGAAGGCATTGCGTTCGACGTGCTGGGTTCGGTAAAACTGCCGCCCGGCCTCAGCGTCGTGCCCAATTCTTCCCGCCTTTCCTACCCTGCCGGCAGCCCCTTCATCAACCTCGCCGACCCGGTTGCCCTGCCCGGCAATGTCTGGCAATGGACGCCCGAAAGCGCCTCGGCAGCTTTGGCAACCGACGGCCTGCGCAGCATCGACGATGAGCCGGACAATGCCCTGCGTATCCGTTTCCGGGTGCAGGCGGCCTGTGGTTTTGTGGCCAATACCCGGCCCGTTTACGGCGCCGAGGCTCTTCAACCTTGCGGCGCGCTGACCAATATCCTGCGCAAACCCGGCGATGCATTGCAACTCGAAGGATTGGGGCCTTCATACGACGTGACTGCCAATCTCGCATATAGCAATGTGCAGGACGGAACGGATTGTGGCGCGGCGTCGGTACTCACCGCGACCATCACGCTCGATGGCGCTCCGAACCCCGGCGACAGCATTTATATCCTGCTCCCGGCGGGCGTCTCCTACGACCCGGGATCTTACCAACCCGGGCAAAACGCACCCGGCGGTCCGCCGCAAATCATCGGGAATGTAATGCAATTGCCTTTCCCGGCCAATTTGCCCGGCAATGCTACCCTGCAATTCAACTTCGCCGTTCGTTACGACAACGCCGCCGGCTGTACCGACCAGACAATTCAGTTGCAGGCGCGGGAGCGGGTCGCCGTCTTTTGCCCGCTCATCAACCAGAACTGTGCGGCGTATATCGCCACCGGAGAAGCGCTGCTCTTTTTGAAGGCAAAAAATGCCGACCTCGTGTTGCAAAACTTTGAAACGGCATTGAACAACAACACCTTGTCATGGATAGCCGAACTTTTGAACGAAGGGATCGGTGCAGCCACCGACCCGCTCGTGCAGCTGTTTCTCGACCAAAACGGCAACGGCCAGGTAGATCCGAACGAACCGATGGTCGCGTCGCTCTCGCCCGGCCAGACCATTGCACCCGGCGGTTCGTTGCCGCTTGCGGGCAGTTTGAATTTGCCGCCCGACGCTTTGTGTCAACTGATCGCCTTTATTCCCGGCGTTGAAAACTGCGCCTGCTCCGACAAGATTTTTCCGTTGAACCTGAATCCGGTCGTGACGGCGCCGGTCAGTTATTGCGATGTCGCCGCCGCTCCGCTGGGTGTGGACAGCATAGCCGGGAATACCTACACCTGGCTCACACCCGACGGCCTTTCCTGCACCAATTGTGCGCATGCCGTGTTCACACCCGGCCCGGAAGTGCAAGCCGGCGACGCAGTAACGCTCATTTTGCAAGAAAAAACGGCGAATTGTACGATTGAATACCATTTCGACCTGCAATTCGGCCAATCGCCCGACTGGAATCCGGCCGATCAGTTCATCTGCCGGGGTGCGTCGGCGAAACTCGAACCTGCACCCGGCGGATCGTACGTATGGAGCGGCCCCGGCCTGACCAACCTGACGGCGCCGGTACAAATCGTGCAGCCCGGCCAGACCTCCGTGTACAACGTCACCATCACATTTGCAGGGGGCTGTACCGGCACCGGCCAGGCAACCGTCGTGGTATCCGAGGGAGACAGCCTCGATTTGGGCACGATCATCACCTGCCCCGGCAGTCCGGTGAATGTGTTCGGCACACCCACCGATCAGCCGGGTTTTTATACGCAAAACCTTCAAAATGTAAACGGATGCGACAGTGTCTCCTTCCTCCGGCTCGTGGTTTTTCCGACCGAAACATTTGAAGTTCGCCCGGTTTGTCCCGGCGATTCCGTCGTCGTGTTCGATTCCGTGTTCACACAGGCGGGAAGTTTGTGTCGCAGTTATCCATCCGTCGTGGGTTGCGACAGTACGCATTGTATCAGCGTGGAAGTGCTTCCGGAGCCCGTTCTGCCCATGGTGCCGGATTCGTTTGTCGTCAGCGCGGGCGGAGAAGTGCAGTTATTAGCGCCGGCGGGATTTACTTCATATATCTGGACACCGTCGGAAGGCTTGAGCTGCGCCGACTGCCCCGATCCCCTGGCAAGCCCGGATACTTCGACAATTTACCTGCTCACGGTGGCCGATCCCAACGGCTGCCGGGCGGCGGCAACTTATCGCGTATTGCTCTGCGATTTTGACCAACTCAGCATCCCCAATGCGTTTACGCCCAATGGCGACGGGGTGAACGATGTATTCCGGGTGGTGCCGTCGGAAAATATCGTTCAAATACAATCGCTTACCATCTTCAACCGCTGGGGACAAAAAGTGTGGCAGGGCAGCGGCGCAAATGCCGGGTGGGACGGGATGATCGGCGGCGAGCCGGCCGCTTCGGATGTGTATGTCTGGCTGCTCCAGGGCAGTTGTGGCACAGACCTGCGGGAGAAAAAAGGAGATGTGGCGTTGTTGCGGTAAAAAAGATCGCATCGTATGCTTAATTTAACTTAGGTTTGTGCACTTTTATGCATTGTTTCACTTAAAAACCAGAAACATACGATGAAAAACAGAACCATGTTCATTATCGCCTTTGCGCTGATTGCCCTGGCGATTGTATTTTACGTGTTCAAACCCTTCAATTTTTTCAGTGCGCCATGCCCGCCACCATGCACAGGGTTGGAGGAGAAGAGAGTGACCTACTATGTTTTTGCCAATGAAAATGACACTATTGGAACCCCAAGGGATACTACAATCCGATTGTCTTACGACTGCAATGAAATCATCTTTGATGCGAGCGGGAAAAATACAGCCAGCGCTGAATTGGTGCGCCAATATCTAAGGGATCAGATTTTCATACAGGTTGATTCTTGTGCTTGCGGGGAGCCGATAGAATTATGGCGTTTCAACGGAGTGGGCGACGCTGATGTGATCGGTGTGATAAAAGATCCTCCGGGTGATGTTGGTAGTATCGGTGGTCTTTCGGCGAATTATTACACCCTGCCGGATTCACCATCGGATTCCACCAATAACGGTTCAGACAACTTGCCAAACGCGAACCCTGATCCAGGACCGAATGTAGCGGAAGTAAAAATTGCTATAGTCGATACAGGTGTTGATATTAGTCTGCCAAACACAACGCTGTCTTGGCCTGACCCGCAAGATTATTTGTTTCCATTTCTTCGGATGAATACAGATCAACCTTGCAATAAAATCCCTTCCGTGCCATTCGGTGTGAACGTATTGAATTTTTCATTACCCTCCGACTTGAATGGTCATGGCACGCATGTCAATGGGATCATCGCAGGCTATCCGACGCAGGCGGGCTCTCATAAAGGCGTTCGTTTTGAATTCCTCAATGTAAAATATACAAGGGGCGACACCGGATCAGGAAGTTTATTTAAAGCTGTTTGCGGAATATATTACGCCATCCAACAAAAGGCAGAAATCATTAATATCAGTTGGGGTTTTCTTGACAATGACTTACCTGAAATGCTGGAGTCGGCTATTAGAAAAGATACAAACGTCATCTTTGTGACCGGACTTGGAAACAATGGCAAAGGGTTCGGCGGAGCTCCGGGTAGTTTGCGATTTTGGCCGGCAGGATTTTCAACTTCATATAACAATGTCATCTCGGTCGGTGCGTCCAATACTGCAAATAACATGGCATCCTTTTCAAACTGGGGTAATATCAATATCATGAATGTGGTTGCACCAGGCGAAAACATTGTGAGCACATTCCCGAAATACCTGCAATGGACACAATCAGGTCTTGCCGTTAATTCCGGCACTTCCATGGCCACGCCATTTGTCACACGAACAATTGCAGTGATGATAGGATTGAGGAAATCTGTCAGTCATCCATATAAGCCATTGGAAATAAAAAAACAGCTGTTAAAAGCAGCAAACCCAAATAGAAATGCTGCTACCCCAAAGTTCGATTATCATCATGACGACGTTGTGGGAACCTGGCCGACCTGACAAAAGGATAAAATAAATAATATTTCTCAGAGGCAAATCGTTGACAAATGGTTTGCCTCTTATATTTTTGTAGGGCAATATAAAATCTTATGAAACATTCCTTTCCCCATTTCGCCCTGATAGCAGTCATTTTCATTTGTTTCCTCTGCTGCTACGAAAATCAGAAAAGCTCTTCCGTCATCACTCCCTTGCCCTGCGATGCCGGATTGACAGAATCATTAACTTTCTGGATTGACAGCCTCAAAACCCGCCCGCCTGGAGCATCGGCAGCACGATTGGATGTGTTGCTCGGCAAAGGAGGCAGTTGTCATGATAGGACAAGTGATTCGATGTTGGTGGAAGCATGGTACAAATTGGCAGATGTATTTTTAAACAAAGAAAATTACTCGAAAGCAAGACAATTTTATGAAAAAGGATTGGGGCTTCGAAAATCCCTATTGTATCGGGATCACCGGGATTTGCTGCGATCCTACCACATGGTCGGGTTTACGTATGCAAGGGATAATGATTATCACAGGGCACTGAGCTATTACGACTCGGCAGGTGTATGGACGCCGGCATCAGCGGTCATCCCGTACATACCCAACCTCATCCGAACCGGCGCTGCTTACCTGGAACTGAAAGAGTTTTCGAGAGCGAAAACTCATTTTCAAATGGCTTATGATGCCATAAAAGATCAGGGAGCATCTGCAAATTCCTGGTTGTCCGATTTGCTTTTCCGATATTCCGTTTGTTGTCGCTTATTACATCAGTACAGTGAAGCGATGGACAAAGCTTATGAAAGTGTATCTACCGCTCCGCAAAGCAGAAACCCTGCGGACGCGGAAGCTGCTGCTAATCTGGCGATCGGCAACGCTTATCAGGATTCGGCAATGTATTGCACCGACCCATACATCAGGCAAAGACTTTTCGGAAAAGCCATTGCCTATTCAGAAAAAGCAAAAGAAATTTATCAAAGCCTCACCAATGGTAATAAACAGGTTATCATAACAGTCGGCAATATCGGAGAACTCTACCGAAGAGCCGAACAACACGACGAAGCGCTGAAAGTCCTGAGCGCAGTGCTCGATACACAACCCGATCGGCATGCCCCGCAACTGGCACAACTCTATATCAACCGGGGAGAAACCTGGATGGACAAGGGGGATTTTAGTAACGCAATGGGCGATTACAATACCGCGCTTCAATGCCTGGCTCCAAACTATATTGCGGGTGGAGCGCTGCCGTCGCCCTCTTCACCCATCAATGACCAATCTATGTTGCTGTTGCTGCTCGGCGACATGGCTACCGCTTACTTAGACAAAACGGGTGAAAACCAGGCTTATTTAGACAAAGCCGCCGTCACCTTCGACACCCTGCTCACCCTGCTCAACGTGATACGCGGCGACTTCCTCAGCGACGAAGCCAAAATCGAACTGGCCGGCGATGCGCGCAACATCCTGGACAAGGCGTTCGGAGGATACCTTCAATTGTACCGGCGCACGAAGGAGGAGAAATACCTGGAACGCGCTTTCAATATTTCGGAACAACGCAAGTCTTTCGCCTTGCTCGAAGCAGCCCGCCTCAACAATGCCGACGCCGCGCTGCCCGACAGCCTGCGGCAAAAAAAACGCGCCTTAGCAAAAGAAAAGTCCGGGATCGAACAACGGATGGTGGCCAACTGGAACAATCCCGATTCGATCAGGAACCTGACCGCAGAACAACTCCGCAACTTAGAACAAGGCAGGATATTGCAACAGGACATCAAAAAACGCTATCCGAGGTACTACGCATTCAAGCAAAAAGGGGCGGACCTGGATGTGGGTTACATTCAACGGGAAATGCTGGGCGAAGACCAGGGGCTGCTCGAATACTTCTGCCGGGATACCGTGCTGAGCATTTTTTTAGTCACAAAAACCGGGTTCCGATATGCCGAATCGCCCATCGACCGGACGGGTTTTACCAATACGGTCAGCGATTTCATACAATTAGCCGCGCGGCCCGGGAGCGGCGGCGAGACCGACGCCGGCCGCGAAGAACGGCTCTGCTCCAAAGCGCACGAACTATACCTGATTTTGCTGAATGCGTTCCAAAAGGAGCTGCCCGGGCGGTTGATCGTCATTCCGGATGCGCCGTTTCTAACGCTCCCTTTTGAAGCCCTGGCGATGAAACCGGCAGCGACGGGCGGTATCCGCCGGCAGATCGCGGACAGCAACTTCGTGCTGTTCAAACACAGCATCAGTTACTGTTTTTCAGCAAACCTGCTGCGCGAAATGCAGCAAAGCGAAACGCCCGCGCAATTGAACAGCGATGTAGCGGCCTTCGCGCCCCGTTTCCCCGAACACCTTGCCCAGGGGCCCAACCTGCCCGTTTCCTTCGGACAGGCTGTGAAAGCCTTGCGACCCTTGGGCAATCGGCGTGAAATTGATGATATTATCGCAAAAAAAATATCTGTGCGATCCTACACGGATTCGCTGGCGTCCAAGCACAACTTCTGGGAAGCCTGCAAAAGCCATGCATTTGTGCACGTTGCCACACACGGCATCCTGAATCAGGACCCCAACCTGAATTTTATCGCGTTTTCACAAAACGGAGATACCCTCGATCAAAACGAACTGTTGTTCCTCCGCGAACTGTATGCAGAACATTTGCCCCAGGAACTGATCGTTTTTTCAGCCTGCGAAACCACCCTCGGCCAATTCCGGGAAGGCGAAGGCAATATGAGCATGGCGCGGGGTCTGGCTTATTCCGGGGTGCGGAGTTTCATCACTACGCTTTGGCAGGTACCGACCAACGCCAACCGGCAGATCATGCCCGGTTTTTATCAGTTTTTTCTGAACGAAAACAAGCCTAAAGACGTGGCGTTGGCCGAAGCCAGGCGCGATTTTATCGCTGCATCGTCCGATAATGAACAGCTGGACCAATGGGCCGGCTTGGTATTGATCGGTAGCACGGAACGCAGCACACAAAGCACATGGGTTCGATGGACAATCGCTGCGACGGCGCTGGTTGGCCTGTTTTGGTTTTGGGCCAACCGCCGCCGTCGCAAAACATCACTGAAATGAGAAAAAACGCAACGGATTGGTGAGTTCATCGTACACATCCTGCGCTTGCTTGTGCACCGCGCTCGTTGCAGGCGTTTCATTCAACAGGGCTTTCAGGCCGGTCATCACTTTTTCCGACTTTCCGGAAGCGCCCAATTCGGCGAGCAGGGCGTTGAACCTGAGTTTGTCGATATCCCTGGTTTCACTGAATTTTTGCAGATATGCTTTGTTTGCAAGACAGGCCTCAAACTCAGTGCGTGCGAGGTCGAATTGGCGATGTTCCAGGTACCAGTGCGCCAGGTAGTATCGCGCCATACAAAATCCGGAACAGGAAGCGGCCACCCGCATAAGACTATCCAATCCGCCGGCTCTTTTTTTCCAGTAAAAATCCGATGAACGTTCGAAAATAGACCGCGCCGCCGTATAGCTGGTATCGCCCGGATCGCCTGCCACGCCCAATTCTGCCGGTTGGATGAAGTTGGCCGGCAATTCCGATATGGCGGGGAGCGGTTTTACGATATTCACCCACACGGCGGGAGCAATGAAAAGGATTCCGATAAACACTGCGGCAATCGAAACGACCAATCGCCGGTGAATGCGTAAGTGGTTGATCCATGTGATTTTGGGAATCGGGAGTGGGGCGTTGGTTTCGCGCAAACGTTCAGCGACGGCACGTATGCGGGTTTCATTGGGGGACACAGATTTTTGTTCCTGAAGCGCGGTGATTAAAAAAGCCTTTTGCAGTGAGGTGTCTCGTTTTAATTCCTCTTCGAAGGCCCGTCGCTCCCGGCTGGTCATCGTCCCATCCAAATAAGCTCTGAAGCGAGCATCAATGTTGGCATTTTCCATGACGGTGTGGGTTTACAGGTTAAAGCAATTTGGATTATTTTTCATTATTATTTCAAATTTTCGACGGCATTGGTGCAAGTGGGCATGCATCGCACCCGGTTTAAAATCACCGAAACCTTCCTCTTTCAACAGGTCCGACAGTTCCTGGTAATCCTTCACGGGCGGATCCTGCATATAATAATACCGCAGCAGGCTTTCACATTTTCCGCCTAACATCTTCAGGCAACATTCCACGCCGTCGCGCACAATATTCGCTCCTGCGTTGTACAGGCCGGCCAGCGACTCAACCAGGTTGAGGTTCTTTTCGTCTTCCCGGATGAATTCTTCACAGATGTTCCGGCATACGTTGCGAAAATAACCCCAGCAATTGCCGGTGTTGGGCCCGCGCTCCTCCTCAATTTCTACGACGATGCGCACGAATGCCTCCGTCAGCAGGTCTTCCCAGGAATTTGTCTCGGCATACCTGCCGTAACGGCTGTGGAAATACCAGGCATGTTTCCGCAGGGATTCGTCCTGATAAAGCATTTCCATTCCGCGCTGCGCGCTTTCCCCTCCCTGCCTTATCATTTCAATCATGGTTTGACAATCGGGCATATTGATTTCGGATAAAAGGTGACCCGACCGGCAGAATTTAAGCCGGTTGCAGGAAAAAAATTTTTTCTTGATAAAATTGAATGAAGGTGTTTAAAAAAAAGGATGAATCACACCTTGTTTATCAGAAACAGCATTCGGGCCGGATCTCCGGCCGGTTTCTAAACGAACACGGGAGCGATGGAAAGCGGTGAAAAAAAAATTTTCATGTACCGCTTAAAAAAACGCGAACCCTCCACCTTGAAGACAAATACATCTTCGGAAAGCCCGCGACCGGATTGAAAACAAATCGTTAGAGTCGGGCAAATGTATTATTTCATTACAAATCAAATCACAAGACATGAGAAATTCCCCTCTTTAACCGGCCCTCCTGAAAACCAATTTTTTTACCACCGTCACGCTGTATAACCCTGACAGCCACCCCGAAGGCCCTATCAAACCACCCCAAAATCACTTGAAAACACGCCCCGAAGGCTCCATTAAACCACCCCAAAAACCATTTGAAAACACCCATTTTCTTTTTACCAGGCCCCAAACCACCCCCATTCAACCACTCCAACAAACCAAAGCTGTTTACCTCAAGCCCTACCCACCAAACCACTCTAAAAAACCAAAACCATTTCATTAATTCCAAAGTCCCCCACTCAACCACACCAACAAACCAAAGCCTTTTGTACCAAACCCCGGATTAATCCCAAGAAATTCCTTCCACCGCCCAGATTCGGTGAGTCTTTAAAAGGCTCCGACCGGCAATACACCCATTTGTGAGCGCTTTGCTCACAAATGGGCGCCTCGTCGTTTTCAGTCGGGATCAAAGTTTGAAAACCCCGTAAGTTTATTCCAACTTTGGGCTTCAAATGATGCCGACCCGATGAGGCGCCTCCTGCCCGATTTGATGCTGATTGCGCTGCTCGCAGCGCTCAGTTTTTTCTTTTACAACAAAACCATCGGTTTTTGGCCCTCGCATATCCATGCCTGGACGCAGGGCGACCGCTATGCTTTGGCCATCAAATTCGCCGATACGGGTTTGAATCTGTTCAAACCCCGCACTTTCAATCTCCAGACGAAGGACGGCATCACGGCGGTGGACCTGCCCATCCACGACTATGCGGTCGGCGTGCTCATGAAATTGACGGGCAGCAGAAGCCCTTTGATTTTCCGTCTGTACACGCTGGTTTTCAGTATATTGGGTTGCTGGTTCCTGTTCAGGCTGGCGAGGGATGCCGGCGGCTCGGCGGCAAAGGGCATGGCCGTTGCGGTTTTTGTTTTTACCTGCCCTGTCATCACCTATTATCAAACGGGGTTTATTCCTTCGGCCACGAGTTTTTCGGCGGTACTGATGGGGTACTATTTTTATTTCCGGTATCAAAAGGGGCTGGAAATAAGGCATTTCTACTGGGCAATCGGGCTGCTGACCGTGGCGGCTTTATCCCGGTCTCCGTTCAATATTTTTTTATTCGCCACGCTGTTGCAACAAGGATTGGGTTGGCTGCAAAAAAGAAAAGTCGTGCACAGGGAAGCGCTCGCTTACGGCATCGCTTACGTGGTGATTGTTGCCGTCAACCTGTACAAAGTCTGGCTGGCGCAGGTGTACGGCTCACAATTTCTCGGCGAACTCCGACCTGCTCCCAACCTGGATATTTTTGGGCAGATACTGCGTTCTGTGCTGGAAAGATGGACCTTTCAGGTGTTTAGTCTGTGGCATTACGCATTGCTGGCACTCGCGTTTTTCTTTTTGGTACTGCGGCTGATCCAAAGAAAAACGGACGTTTTGACCCGGCAAATTCACTTGCAAAGCAGCCTCGCTATCGCAGGCGGTATGGTTTATTTCGTCATAATGGCCCGGCAGTTCGTGGATCATGAGTATTATTTTTTGGATAGCCTGTATCCGGGTGTGGCGCTGTTGCTGATTGCAGGCATGGCAAGTATACCGACACGACCTTACACTGCCGGAATTGTTTTCAGCATCATCACTGCGTTTTGTCTTGCAGCGGGCGCCCTCGCGTCAAAAAAAGTACAGGAATTAAAATACTCGGACAAACTGTCGGAACAGGCCGAAACGACGCGGAAAAACTTCATCGGATCGGAACGGCTCCTCGACTCGCTGGGGATAGCCGGCGATGCCCGAATGCTGGTGATCGACGCCTGGTCGACCAACATCCCCCTGATCCTGATGAATCGCATGGGTTATACCTTGCTATCGACGCGCAAGCAGGTATTAATGACCGCACTGGAGTGGGATTGCGATTATGTCGTGGTGCAGGACCTGTACTTTCCTTCCGACGTGGTATCCAATTATCCCGAAATCCTGCAACGCCTCGAACGGGTGGGGGGCAACGGACGTATTACCATTTTCAGAAAAAGCAACAGGCTACAGGCAACGACCTTAACGGAAGCCCTGGGTATCGATCAGGCATGGAAGGTGGATTCGTTTGATTTTCAGAATATTTCGGCAATTTCCGGTTGGCAATATGCTCGTTTCAGCGCCGAAGAGTTTGTTTCTCCCATCCAGTCGGGTTTACTCCGGAAGGAAGATGAATTCGGGCCGACCTTCGAAATCGCCGTTGGCGAAAACAAAGGCCGGCGCGATTTCAGCAAAGTATTGTTCGAAGGCTGGTACTATGCGCAAAATTCGGACGACCAACTCCACACAGTCGCTACTTTGGAAAGCGGAGGGCGGCTCGACTTCTACGGCGGATATGCTTTCCGGGTTGATTCGGCCGGCCAATGGCGGCAATTCCATTCTTTGTTTTATCTCCCGGATTCCGTGGCAAACGGCCAAAAACTGAAGTGCTACATCTGGAATCCCGACGCTTCGGAGATGTACCTCGACGATTTTAAAGTGACGTTGTATTAATTGGCGTCATTGCTGCGGCCGCTCGTACTTGCAGCAGCCGTGCAATTGCTCGTACACTGCATCGTCCGCCCGTTCCTTATCGGTATCGTGACCGACGGCTGCAACCGCTTTGTGCAACTGACTGGGTTTCACTTTCACCGGATCGAACGTCACCGTCAGTATTTTGCTGTCCACATCCCAGTCGGCCAAAACCACGCCTTCGATTTTCGCCGCTTTTTCGATGCGTTTTTCACACATGCCACAGTTGCCGTACACTTTGAATTTTGTGGTCATGCCTTCTGCATTGTCAATGGTTTGTGCCTGACTCATGTTGGCACTCAAAAAGAATATGATGCTGAAAACAAGTCCGTATTTCATAATGCCGAATTGATTGATGAAAGTGAAAGACAACGGTAGAAGGCGGAGGGTAGAAGGTAGACGGTATACTCAACCCTCTAACCCTTTCTCAACCCATCTCAACCCTCTAAAATCACAGCCCTGCCGGCGCAAAACGAACACCCAGATATGCCACCTGCCCCATCAGCGGCGCCCATATCTGCGAACCGTTGAAGTAGGGGCTGTTGGGTTCGTTGGCTGCAATGATTGCTGCGTGCTGCTGGTATCCGGTGAGATTTTCCCCGCCCAGGTAGAGTTCAAATTTTTTCCCGAAACGCCGGGTAACCTGCGCGTTCCATATCCCGTACGTCGGGCTAATCTCCGGAAAATCGTGGGTGTACTCGTGCGGCACCTGCGAATTGTCGGGCAGGCGTTGCGGCCCGACGATCTGAACGCGGGTATTGAACATCCAGTTTTTGTCGGGCGTCGTATAGTCCAGCGTCACGAGCCCGCGGTGTTTGGCGACCAGCGGCAGGGTGCGCAGCGCCCCGTCGGAGAAAGTGGCCTGCACATCGTTCCACTTGTAAGCCAGTTTTACATCGAGGCCCGGCAGAATATTGTATTGCCAGGTCGCCAGCACGCTGTTGCTGAACGATTTACCATTTACATTGTAAAAGAACACCGTTGTCGGAGACTGATCGACGTCCACCAATATCTGTTTTACAAAATCCGTGCGGTATATATCGATGCTGAAACCGGACTCGCGGCGCGCGATCTTGAAATTTTGGGTGAAATTTATTCCATAATTCCAGGCTTCTTCGAGGCCGAGGCCGGCGGCGAAATCAAGCGAGCGGTTGCTCGCCAGCAGGCTGATGTTTTCAGCCATCAGGTTGGGCGAACGGAAGCCGCGCCCCGCCGACAGGCGGACGATACTATTCTGTGTAAAATTATACTTCGCGCTTACCCGCGGCGTGAACAGCAATTGATCGAAACGGCTGTTCCAGTCCGCCCGCGCGCCCACTACCACTACGAGGTCCGGCATTTCCATTTTCAGGTTTGGGCGGCTGAACGTGTATTCCAGCATGGCGCCCGGAACGGCCTCGCGACGGTCGAGATTGCCTTCGTTTACACTTTCCCCGATGTCATCGTACTGGAACGAAGGCGCCACCACGATTTTGTGGTCGGTGGTGCCGATGATCGTCTGGTACAACGACTGCCAGTAGAACGAGCGCTGTTCGGCAACATAAACGTTCGGCCCGAACAAAGCGTTGGTGCGGTGCCAGGAGGCCGACACGATATTGCCCAATTGGTTGTACTGTTTGCCGCCAATGCCTTCGTAACCGACCTTCCCCCACACTTCCACCCGGTCGTTTTGCTGATCGATGGCAAACAAGCCCGGAATGCCTTCGATGGGATTGATCTGTCCGCCCTGCCGCCGGTCGGTGAGCGCCTGTACATTGAACTGGGCGCACATCTTCGGGCTTTCGTAAAACAGGCGGTACATGCCGTTCAATTGCTGACGGCTCGGCGAGTCGTAAAAATTGTCGTCGTTCATATCCCACTTGTTTTCCACAAAACTGCCGTGCAGCAGCAGTCCGTTCGACACGCGGCCCTTACCTTTATTATTAAGGTGTACGTTCAACTCGCCGCGACCCTCGGTGGATGTGAAGGCATTGACAAAAACGGGTTTGTCCAGATGCGGTTTCACAAGGTCGGTGTTGATCTGACCCGCAATGCCCGCATAGCCGTTTTTCACCGTGCTCGCCCCTTTGGCCAACTGGATACCGTCGAGCCAGGTGCCCGGCACGTATTCGAAAGCATACGGTGTGGCGATACCACCCATGGTCGGGCGATTCTCCACCATAAACTGGCTGTAAACGCCGCGCAGGCCGAGCATCTGGATTTCCTTTACACCCGTCAGCGCATTGGAATACGTCACATCGACCGCGCCGTTGGTCTCAAAACTTTCGGAAAGGTTGCAACAAGGCGCTTTGCGGAGTTCTTTGCTGCCGATGCTTTCCACATTGCGCGTTTCGAGCGTAGACACCTTGTTGTCGAAACTATGCGCATTCACGGTCACTTCCTGGATTTGCGCGATGCCGCTGACCTCGATCCAGAGGTTGTTCTCGGTTGGAAGCACCTGTACTTCGGCGGGGCTGTGGCCGACATACTGCACAACCAACGTGGCTTCGACGTCGCGGCCCGGCAGGCTGAACCGGCCCGACGTGTCCGTTACCGTTGCGACCCTGGTATCTTTCCAAAAAACGGTGGCGCCGATGAGCAGTTCTTCGCGATCGTTCGTGACAATACCTTTCAGGGGTGGATTGGGATTTTGGGCATCAGAAATATTGATACAGAGAAACAGCCCTGCGATGAGGACGGATATTTTTTTCATTGTTGCATCGTAGTAGCGCGGACTTTCCAGTCCGCGAATGACAAAAACAAGCCTTGACTTGTGGCTTATAGTAAATTGTACACTTTTAGGCCGGACCGGGAGGTCCGCGCTACCAAACTAACAACGAAAAATTTGAAGTCGCAGGCAGATATCGCGCCCGGAGAGCGCCGGGGGAGGAGATGTGTCGGTAAAAATCGTCTCACAAACGACAGGGCGAAGAAAACGCCGGAACATCGGCATTTTTTCGATCCAGAGCGGGCAATCGTAATTCTTCTCGAGCGGCTTGTCCACCACGAATTCGGTTTTCAGTTGGAAAACCTTGGTGGATTTTTCCATGCACCCGCCCTGTTGTTCGCCGGTGCAGGTTTCCGCATTTTGTTCACAGCAGGATTCCGGTGGTTGCTCGGGCTGTTGCCGGCAGCAATCGGACACATCCGTCCGTTCTTCAACGGCGCAGGTATCATGGATGGAGAATAAAGAGACCCTCGCTTTACCAAGACAGTAGCAATAAATCTGTTGCACGCTCACCCCGACCGTTGCGGTCAGCAGTGTGGCCATCCAAAGCCAGGTGAAAGATTTAATTGTACGAGTCGACATGGTGAAAGTCATCATGGTTTTTTGAAGGCAACAGGAGGAATTTTAACGGAAAAATGAGGACACCCATTGCTCCGACAAAAAGCGTGCTGCAAAAATATATCACAAAATTGAAAAAGGCAAAACGTTGCGCATAGTTTGGAAGGCGTTTGCAAAGTTGGGGGGAAAAAGCGGTCGAAAATCGAAAATGAAAATGATTCGAGGAAAGAATTGTCCGGTTTTGAGGATGTTTGTGTCACACTTGACTTTAATTTTACTTCAATATTTGCACGATACAGACAATTTCCAAGCAAAAATCGCTCATAATCGGGCAAAACAAAATGATTTTCCAAAAGCCGTTGTTGGAAATTGTAAACCTCACACTATTTTTACCGCCACGAAAAAACCTCCTTAAGGCAGTTAGACCTTTTTTCCACCCCGGCAATAATTTTTTTGTTGGCCGCACACCATTTTTCCCGTTGTTTGCATCTACGCAATAAGACGGGTTCAAAACAAGACGATGAAGTTCGGCGTCCGGTGGAAAAACGCGTTGTCCTGCGAGGAGTTTCAGTCAAACTAAATCATTCATCAACTTAAACTTAAACGCAGCATGACAGCAGCAAAACCCACTCAAGCGAAACAACAGCAAGGCGGCGGAATTTCGGCCATCTTCCCGTTCATTATCATCCCCATACTTTACGTAGTAGCCTTTTGCGTATGGAAGTATGTCTTCGGCGCCTCGGGCAACTTCGTCGACGGCGACAATGCAAAAGACCCACTGCCAGGTAACTATGCGGGCACGATTTACAAAGGTGGATTCGTGGTACCATTGCTTTTGACCCTGTTCTTTACGGTAATTGTGTTCGTTATCGAACGTTTCATTACGTTGAGCCAGGCACGCGGCACCGGCAACATCGACGCATTTGTTCGCAGCATCAAAGGCTTTCTCGACAGGAGCGACATCAATGGCGCTCTGGCGGCCTGCGACAAGCAAAAAGGTGCAGTCGCCAACGTGGTGCGCGCCGGCTTGGGTAAGTACGATGAGATGACGAAGATCACCGGCATGGAAAAAGACGAAAAAGTGATCGCCATTCAAAAAGAGGTGGAAGAAGCGACTACCCTCGAACTGCCTATGCTTGAGAAAAACCTCAATATTTTGGCGACGATTGCATCGATTGCCACCCTGTTGGGTCTGTTCGGTACGGTATTGGGGATGATTCGTTCGTTCGCTGCGCTGGCTACTGCCGGTGCGCCGGACTCCACTGCCCTCGCAACAGGTATTTCCGAAGCACTTATCAACACGGCGCTCGGTATCGGTACGTCGGCAATTGCCATCATTTTTTACAACTTCTTCACGAGCCGTATCGACGCTATGACGTACCGCATCGATGAAGCAGGCTACAGCCTGACGCAAACGTTCGCGGCAAAAGGACACTAATTTTGAAATGATGAATGTGTGGAATGATAAATGATGAATATCGGATCAGGTTCGACAATTTGTCACGCACGCTCCATTCATAATTCATAATTCATCACTCATAATTGAAATGATATGCCAAAGCATAAACCAAAACGGGGTTCGCCGTTGATCGACATGACTGCCATGACCGACGTGGCATTCCTGCTGCTGACCTTCTTCATGCTTACAGCGAAGATGAAGCCGCAGGAAAATCTTGTCATCGACACGCCCGCGTCCATCTCTCAAACAAAATTGCCCGAATCCGGCACCCTGACTATTCTGGTAGGCAAAGACGGCAGGATTTTCCTCGATATGACCGGCCAGCATACACGTCAGGAGCTGATCAACAGCATGAACGAGCAATATCAGATGGGATTGAATGATCAGGAAAAACTCCTGTTCACCAATGTCGGTAGCTTCGGAGTGCCGAGAGCGCAGTTAAAAAAGTATCTCAACACCATACCGACCGAACGGACGAAGTTCCCGGCCCCCGGTATTCCGGTAGATACCGCTGACGTGAATAAAAGCGAATTGGCAAACTGGATTCACAATGCCCGCCTCGCACAATTCAAAATGAAGAACGAAGGCAAAGTGAAAGATGAATATGTCATGGTGGTGAAAGCCGACAAGGATACGCCATACCCGGCTGTTCAGAAGGTCATCAATACGCTTGTCGACATTAACGTCAACAAATTTAACCTTATCACCGGTCTGGAAGCCGACCCGAATAAATTACAGGCGGTTAATAAAGAAGGTGGAGGAGAGAAGTAGTCTGGAGTTTTTCAGATGCTCCAAAATTGTAACAAAACGATTTCATCACTAAAAAAAGCAACAGCGATATGGCTGAAATAGCACAAGACGGTGGTGGTGGTCATAAAAAAGGTGGTAAGGTTCGCTCAAAAAAAATGTCCACACGTATCGACTTTACGCCGATGGTGGACCTGGGCTTCCTGCTCATTACTTTTTTCATGCTCACAACAACCCTGGCCAAACCGCAGGTGATGGCCCTGGTGATGCCCGAAAAAGATATCGATAAAGAAGATATCGAGCCGGTGAAAGAGTCGAAAGTGCTCACGCTTATGCTGGGCGCCAATGACAAAGTCTACTGGTACGAAGGCATCACAGATGCGAAACTCGATTCAGCGGATTACTCTGCCGAAGGCTTGCGCAAAGTCATTTTGAATAAAATGGACAAAGTGAAAGGCCAGTTCGGATTGGAGGATTATGAAGACTTCAAAACGAAAGAACCGCGCAAAGGCTCTTTTGTCAATGTCATCATCAAGCCTACTCCGGAGTCCCGTTATAAAAATCTTGTGGATGCACTCGACGAAATGGCAATTTGCAAGGTGCGCTATTATGTGATCCTCGATATTTCAGATCTTGAAAAGGAATTTATTAAAAATCCTGCCGGAGGTCTGAAATTCAACGTCGAAGAGCAATTAGAGGCCGCCACCCAGTAAAATTCAGACCCTGAACTTTTTGACGTTTGACATTGGACATCAGATTCGTGTTGTCCAAAGTCCAATCGCCCAAAGTTCTTGTTCAAATCCGTTCAAAAATTTAAATTTTTAAAAAATGGCAGAAGAAAAAGGCACAATCGTGTATCGGGATATGCTGGATATCATCTTCGCCAACCGCAACAAGAGTTATGGAGCATATCAGCTTCGCCGCGATTATACCAAATATCTGGGTCGCGCTCTTGGTTTCGGTTTGCTGTTGATTTTGCTCGCTTTTTTGCTCCCGACTATCCTGAGTGCCGTCAGGGGCCTGGTTCCCGCAGACAGGCCGATAGATGTCGTGGCCGAACTCGGGCCGCCACCGGATATTGACCCGAACCAACCGCCGCCGCCGCCGCCTCCGCCGCCGCCCACACCGCCGCCGCCTACACGTTCGACGGTAAAATTCGTGCCTCCTATCGTCAAAAAAGACGAAGAAGTACAGGAGGAAAAACCGCCGGCAGTGGAAGAACTCATCGAGAAAAAAGAAGACATCGGTACCGAGGATAAAGAAGGTAACGATGAGGCTCCGCCCGCGATCGATGAGAACCCTTCGGAACTTCAGGTGGTGGAAGCGCCTAAAGTGGTGGAAGACAAAACCTACGAGATGTTCGACATCCAGAAACCGCCCAGCTTCCCGGGCGGCGACAAGGAATTGCTCAAGTACCTGAGCGAGAACATCAAGTACCCGCCGCTGGCGCGTGAAAACAACATTCAGGGCACTGTGGCGCTCACTTTTGTGGTGGGCAAAAACGGTCAGGTAACCGATGTTCAAATCGTGAAAGACATCGGCGGCGGTTGCGGCAAAGAAGCCGTACGCGTCGTACAATCGATGCCGAAATGGAACCCCGGTGAAGCCAACGGCAACGCGGTGAAAGTTCGTTTCACCTTGCCGGTTCGTTTCCGTCTGGAATAAATAGTCAAGCCGCGAAACTAAGTTTCGCCAAGTCATAAAGCGGCATCGTCCTTCGGGACGGCGCCGCTTTTTTTTATGCTTCATTATCCCGTAAGTTGACCGTAGACTTCATGCCAACTGTTTTTGTGCACGCTACGTTTGTCATTCATCTTCAATCAAATTTTATTTCAAAAAACTTCTGCCCCCACCCACCAAAATCCTGTTCTCCACCATCTTATATTCAACAGGCTTTTAGAAGACGCCTGTTTTCCAAACACACTTTGCAACCCGAATCATGCACCCACGCGTGGCAACACGCGCTGTGGCTTGACTTGTTTTTTAAAATTCACCCTTATCAAACTTCTTTCAAGATGGCCGACATTCAAACCGCTGCCGGAAAACCTCCCGGCAAAATCCGCTCGAAAAAAATGTCCACCCGCATTGATTTCACCCCGATGGTGGACCTGGGCTTTCTGCTCATCACTTTTTTTATGCTCACTACCACCCTGGCCAAACCCCAGGTAATGGCTTTGGTTATGCCCGATAAAGCCCCCGATACCGATACCGAAGTGCCCGAATCCAAAATAATGACCCTCCTGCTCGGCGCGAACGACAAGATTTTCTGGTATGAGGGCATCAACAATGCCCGGCTCGATTCGACCGGCTATGGCGCCGGTGGCTTGCGCCGGGTTATTCTGGACAAAATGAGTCGCGTACAAGAGAAATGGGGTGTGGAAAATTATCAGGAGAGGAAAACACAGCAATCGAAAAAAGGGTCGTACCTCAACGTACTCATCAAACCGACTACGGAATCCCGTTATCAGAATCTCGTGGATGCGCTCGATGAAATGGCTATATGCCGCGTGCGTTATTATATGATACTCGACATCTCCACCCAGGAAACCGACTTTATAAAAAACCCAGCAAACGGCCTGAATTTCTCTGCCGAACAGCAACGGCAGGCATCGATTCGCTGATTGTCTACGCTCCGACCCACACAAGTTCACTCTTAAATCATTCATTATGGCTACCCACGAATTCGTGTCTCCCGCAGGGGACACCCTGGAAATCATTTTTGCCCATCGCAACCGCGCCTACGGCGCTTATCAACTGCGCCGCGCTTATCCGCGCTACCTTGTCCGGGCACTTACCATCGGCCTGTTGCTGATCGGCTTCGGCCTGTTGCTCCCGCAAATCCTGAACGCGCTGGACAGCAAGTTTGCCGAACCTGTATACGTCGATATAACCCGTGAAATCGGACCGCCGCCGGCAATCGACCATGAACTCCCGCCGCCACCGCCACCGCCGCCATTACCTACTCCACCGCCGCCTGTGCAAGCCACCATCCGTTTTGTACCGCCCACCCCAACGCCCGACGAACAGGTGCAGGATGAGCAACTAAATACACAGGAAAAAGTACTTAACAGCGACGCCGACGTAAGTACGAAGGACCGCGCTTCAAAAGACGACGCGCCTCCTTCCCTCGACGCGCCGGCAGATATTCCACGGGGGGTGGAGACAGCAGTAGCAAAACCCGACGACAGCGAATACACCACAGCCGGCGTACAAAAAATGCCGGCTTTTCCGGGAGGCGACAAAGATTTGATGCAATATCTCGCCGACAACATCAAATATCCGGCCCTGGCGCGGGAAAACAATATCCAGGGCACTGTGGCGCTTTCCTTTCTGGTCAACAAAGACGGCAGCATCAGCGACGTTAGTGTAATCAAAGAAATCGGCGGAGGTTGTGGCAAAGAAGCCTTGCGCGTAGTGCAATCTATGCCCCGCTGGCTTCCCGGAGAAGCCAACGGCCACGCGGTCAAGGTGCGGTTTACACTGCCCGTGAGATTCAGGCTGCAATGAAAGTATGACCGGTCACCCGGTCATCCCCTGGAAACCGACGCCAAAAAACAACCGCTCTCCAGCCTGATGCCGGAAAGCGGTTTTTTTATTTTCGTTATTCGAAAGTCGCCGGAGCTGGAAAAAGTTATACCGCGCCGCGTTTTACAATCCATATTACCAGGCACACCACTGCCAGAACTGCGATGAGGCCTGCAATCCCAAGATCAAAAAAAGATAACACGATAGCGATACCCAGGCCGAAAAGGCCGAACCAGAGCCATTGTTCCACCGGATCGCCGAAATCAACCTGAAGGCCGGCTTTCTCTACTGTGCGTTCCAGTCGCCTGGTCAGGCGGTTGAGTTTCTTTTCTGTTTTTTTATCGGTCATTTTGGAAAAATCTGCCTTCGAAACGTGCAATTTTTCAGCAACACCCGCGCGCATTTCATCTTTGGAAATAGCGACGGAGGCATGTACAGGGTAAGGCGTTGCGCTAAAAAGCAACAGACAGGCAATCAGAAAAATGAATTGTTTTGTCATACAATAGGGAGTTTTCAATGAAAGTTGCGAAGGCGAAAATAAGAGCAAGGTCTGACACAACGACGCCCGACAGAAAATTTTCTGCCGGGCGTCGTTGTCTGAAGGGGGAATCTTTAAGCAAAGTCTTTTTCCGTCAGGTCGGATACTTCCTGACGCTCCTTCCGGCGATTGTTCCACCACCACAAACCGATGCTCAGTACCAGCAGATAAGGCATCGCCAGCATATACAAGATGCCGGCATTCAGTCCGCGTGGGTCGCCGCCGCCGGCTTTCAGATTGGCTTCGGAAGAAGCCTTGCACATGGCGCACTGGGCAGCAGTGGGTTCAACAGCAAAGGTGACAACCAGCAGCGCCAGCGCTGCGAAGACGGATATTTTAAAAAATCTGTTTTTCATAACCGCTTATTTTCAGTTTGACTCAATAATAAGGCCGCAACATCAGATAACATATCGGCCCGGTCACCGCCACATACAACCAGAGCGGAAACACCCAGCGCGCCATTTTTTTATGGCGCTCGAACTGATTGGTGTAAGCCCGCGTAAAAGTAAGCAGAATGAACGGAAGTATCACTGCCGCCAAAATTACGTGCGTAATCAGGAAGAAAAAATACACCGTCCGCATCGCACCCGCGCCTTTGTAGGTCGTCTCTGGTGTGGTAAAATGGTACAAAACATAAGAAATCAGGAACAACGCGGAACACGCCATCGCCGCATAAATCGCGCGCCGGTGATTTTCTATCTGCTTGTTTTTGATGTAATACAGCGCAAACAATAAAATAACCGCGCACAATGCATTCAGCGATGCATGTATGGGGGGCAGAAAACTAAAGTCGGCGCCAAGATCGATTTTATACCGGCGCATCAGGCCGACGAGCAACAGTACGATCGCCGAAACGACATAAGCCAGCGTATTCAGGCGTTTTTCGAGCGATAAATCCGGTTGAAGCGTTGCCATAATAATCGTTATTGAGCAGGCGGAAGCAATATGGCAATATGTTGTACCATACGATCTACCTGTTTTTGGTCCATTGCGTTGTAGAAACGGCGGATCGTGCCGGAGGTATCGGCGAGGGCAAAATATTCCGGTACCGGCTTCGTACCTTCGGCTAAACAGTAAGATTCGTAACCATTCGCCATAATAGTGCGCCAGGAGCCGAGCCCCCCCGACCATACCCAGGTGACATATTCCGCACTGGGCATCTTCTGATGGTAAGAACGAAATTCGGCAGTGCCGCCGGAAGTGATCATGGCCAGCCGGAAATCGAGATTCTGCCCAAACTGGTCATACAACTTTTCAGCGGTATCGAGGATGTGACGGTTGGTCTCCGTCAGGTCCGGATTCTCGCCAAAAAGGTACACCACCACGACTTTTCCTTTGAGTTGGTCTTCCCAGGTTCCGTCCGGCCAGATAATAGGCGCTTTTGCAATCTTGCCGTAATTTGCCAACTCCGCCACCGCTTCCTTGCGCCAGTTGAGACCATTGCGGAGATACAGCCACGAAATACCCGGCAGCACCACAATGATCAGGAACAAAGCCGCCGCGATATAAATTTTACGCCCTAATGAGGGCTTTTTTTCTTCGTTTTCCATTTACCCTTTCATCGAACCGGGCAACAAATAGCCCTGCGGTTTGCCGGCAGGTGTGGGGCTGACGACTTCTTCATTTTTCTCATGTATTTGTTGGCGGCGTGCGCCCCATGAACTGCCTTCCTGGAAGAAAGCAATGATCGCCCAGATCAGGAGTGCGGTGGGCAGCAATACGCTCATTACTAAGCCACGTACTTCATAAGCCATGTGCATGAAGTAAAAAATGATGAAATAGGCTTTAAAAAGTGAAAACCCGATCATCAGCAACATGTAAAGGTAATGCCCGAAGCCTTCCGTGAATTTGATACTTGGAACGATGTGCCCTTTGGCGAATAATGCGATGAGAACCTCCACAATGGTCACGGCGCCCAGTATCATCAGCCCGCGAAATACGAGGGCCTTTTGTTCTTCATATGTTTGATGTCCAGCCATTTCTTTGAAATGTTGAAGTGTTGAAGTGTTGAGAGGTTGAGGGGTTGAGATGGTTTTACAGCAAGTAGAATACAAGGAATACGAATACCCACACCAGGTCCACAAAGTGCCAGTAGAGACCGATTTTTTCAACCATTTCATAGCCGTTGCGGCGAGCGGCATAAAGACCGCTCATGGCATTGAGCATGATGATGGCGAGGAAAACGACGCCCGAGAACACGTGGAAACCGTGGAAACCCGTGATAAAAAAGAACAAAGCGCCGAATGCTTTCGGGCCCAGTTCCTGTATCTGTGTCTGCCCGGCATAGGCGCCGGTCGTATACTTGATCTTACGCTGAATGAGTTCATTTTTCATGGACCCGTCAGCCTGGCGTACCGGATGTGCATGCAGCAGGTACGATTGGCCCTTGTGAAAGGTATCAGGCGTACCGTCCGGTTTTTTGGCTTCCGTGCCGTCGTCGTTCAGGTAGATGCCATCGGCAATGTGACGACCAAACGGATTCTGACTCACTGTCACATTTTCCACAGCGATCAGCGTCGTCCATTCGTACGCCTGGCTTCCAAGGAACGTCGCACCACCCAATATAGTGAGAAACATCCAGAACACGACGCCACGCCTGTTCTCGCGGTGGCCTTCCTGTACGGCACGTACCATCGTCACCGAACTGAAAATAAGCACAAACGTCATAAAAGTCACGAAGACCAGCGGCCAGTGCGCTTTGACAAACGGGACCGAAGTGAACACAAAATCCGCTTCAGGCCAGGTTGGCATACTGAAGCGAAGCGCTCCGTAAGCGATGAGGAAGCCGGCGAACGTGAAGGCGTCGGATACTAAAAAGTACCACATCATCAGTTTGCCATAGCTGGCCTTCATCGGCGGCTGACCACCCTCCCATGCCTGGGAATCGTCGCCGTGTTCATGTGTCTCGTGTGCGTGTGAAACAGATGTCTCTGCCATGATAATCAATCAGTTATAATAGATATTAGGTTGGTTGATGAAGGTTGATGAGGGTTGATACGGGTTGATAAGGGTTTATAAAGGTTGATAAACCTCGGTGTCCTCTACGTTATCAACCTTTATAAACCCTTATCAACCTTTTCAAGATTGCAACATAAAAAATCCAATCAGGTACACCCAGAGCACATCGACAAAATGCCAGTAGTGACATACCAGTTCGAAGCGCTGTCTGCGGCGGGTCGTCGGCCTGAACGGAAGCACAAAGGCGTGTACCATCGCGACGATCAGCGCAGCAATACCACCTAAAACGTGTGCCGCGTGCAATCCTGAAATGACATAAATGAACGAACTGGAAGGATTCACGGTAAAGGTCGCTCCTATCGCCGTCATCGCTTTCCAGCCTTCATATTGCAAGATCACGAACAAAATACCGAGTACAAAAGTCGTGATCAACAAACCTTTGTACCATGTTTCATTCCCTTTTTTGAATGCCGTGTAAGCGAAATGCAGTGTCACACTGCTCAATACAATTACTACCGTATTCACAAAAAAAATGTCGGGCAGTTTGAACTCCAGCCAATTGCCTGCCGACCGCCGCACGATATAAGCACTTGTGAACGCACCGAACATCATTACGATGCTGGCGATGCCTACCCAAAGGGCAAACTTCTGCGGATTTATTTTACTCCGGTTGTATTCAGGAGATGATATGGCTCCCATTTTTATGGTTTATGAAGGCTGATGAAGGTTTATAAAAGTTGATAATCAATGTTTTATCAACCTTTAAAAACCTTTATCAACCCTTGTCAACTAAAATTTGTCAATCAAAAGAACAATCAACGAAACCGGCAAATGCAGAAATGACATGAACATCTGTTTGCGGGCGGCCTCGCGCGAACAATCTTTGTACAGCCCCCAGCAAAGCCAGGCCCAGTACACATTCAATGCGATCAATACTGTCGTCGCCCCAATACCGACATAGCCAAGACTCCATCCCAACACTGCATTGCCAATCATCAACAGGCAAAAACCAAATGATAACAAGCCGGTCGTCGCGTCTTTTTCACCGTTTTTTGAGGGCAGCAGGAAAAATCCCGCCTTTTTATAATCTTCATCCGCCAGCCAGGCCACTGCCCAGAAATGCGGAAATTGCCACAGGAACTGGAGCGAAAAAAGCATCATCGCCACAGGTGAAATCGTACCTTCCTGCACCACACAACCAATGATGAGCGGCAATGCCCCAGGCACCGCGCCCACGATCACCGACAAGGGGGTGGTGCGTTTAAGCGGTGTATAAACGAAAGCATAACTCATCATCGACAGCGTGCCGAGGAACCCGGCTATCGGGTGCAGGAACGACAGCACCGTGATACCTGTCATCGCCATCAACCCTGCCGACAATACAGCCGTCGAAACACTCATACGCCCTGTTGCGACCGGGCGGTTGGCCGTGCGCGGCATCAGCCGGTCGTATTCGCGTTCGAGTACCTGGTTGAGCGCATTTGCTGCGCCTGTCACCATGAAACCACCGAATGCGAGCAAGCCCATCATTGTCCAGTCCACCTTCCCGCCGCACACAATCGCGTAGGACATCACCGCAGAAAAAAGAACTAACAATGTCAACTTGAACTTCACCAGCAGGCCGAAATCGGTAACTGTCTGAGTCAAGCCTTCCCAAATCGATATCTGCTTTGCAGCGTTGCGCTCCATTTTATTTGTTTATAAGGGTTGATAAAAGGTTGACAAGAGTTGATATCGCATTGATTTTCATCAACCTTTATCAACCTTAATAAACTTTTATCAACCGAATTTAATGTCCGTGATCGTGTTCTCCTTCTTTCAGCGGCACGAATTGCGGTATGAATTCTTCTCCGCCTTTTCCGTAATCGTAGGACCAGCGCTGGACCGTCGGGATATTGCCCGGCCAGTTGCCGTGACCCGGTACGATGGGTGTAGTCCATTCCAGCGTGTTCGAACCCCAAGGGTTTTTAGTCGTCAATTTGCGACCGCTAAAGATGGAATAGAAGAAGTTCACGATGAACAACACTTGCAGGAAAAATACCACGATAGCAGCGATGGTAATAAACTGGTTCAACTCGATGAAGTGTTTGAACGAGTCGAAGTTTTCGATGCTGTAATAGCGGCGCGGTACGCCTGCCATGCCGGTGTAGTGCATCGGCCAGAAAATAGCATAAGCGCCGATGATCGTACCCCAAAAATGGATTTTACCCAGCGTCTCGTTCATAAACCGGCTGAACATTTTGGGGAACCAGTGATACACGCCGGCAAACATCCCGAAGAATGCCGCGATACCCATCACGATGTGGAAGTGCGCTACCACAAAATAGGTGTCGTGCATCTGAATATCGATGGCCGAGTTGCCAAGGAAGATGCCCGTCAGACCACCGGAAATGAACATGGACACGAAACCGACTGCAAACAAACTGGCCGCATTGAAGCGGAAGTTCGATCCGTACACGGTTGAAATCCAGTTGAATACTTTAATGGCCGAGGGTACCGCTATGATCAGCGTGAACACCACGAAGAAGTTACTGATAAATGGGTTTACCCCGGACATAAACATGTGGTGCGCCCACACGATGAACGACAGAAAACCGATGGCCAGGATGGAGTACACCATAGCGCGATAGCCGAAGATAGGCTTACGGGCATGCACCGACAATACTTCCGATACAATACCCATCGCCGGAAGGATGATGATATACACCTCCGGGTGGCCGAGAAACCAGAACAAGTGCTGGAAAAGAATAGGGCTGCCGCCGATACGGTCGAGAATCTGGCCGCCTACCACAATTTCACTCAGGTAGAAGGAAGTGCCCATGCTGCGGTCGAACATCAACAGCAACACACCCGACAACAATACCGGGAACGACAACACGCCCAATATGGCCGTAATGAAAATGGCCCATATCGTAAGCGGCAAACGCCACATATTCATCCCCTTGGTGCGCAGGTTCAGGATCGTCGTGATGTAGTTGATGCCACCCAGCAAGGACGACACCACAAAAAGCGCCATACCCACAATCCACATCGTCATACCGGCTTTCGAGCCGTCGGAAGCCTGAGGCAGCGCACTCAAGGGAGGATAGGCCGTCCACCCCCCCGAAAATGGACCGGTGCTCAGGAACAACGACAGGAACATCACCACACCGGCCAGGAAAAAGAACCAGTAGGAGAATGCATTGAGCAAGGGCGAGGCCATGTCGCGGGCGCCGATCTGCAACGGAATCAGCAGGTTGGCAAACGTACCGCTCAAACCGGCCGTAAGTACGAAGAACACCAGAATGGTACCGTGCATGGTCACCAATGCATAGTAAAACTCCGGATCGAGTTTGCCGATGCCGGCGTCATTCACCGTGATCCATTTGCCCAGTATGGGCCTCAACCACGCCATATCCGCTTCCGGAAAGCCAAGTTGCAGGCGGAATACGATAGACATAGCCGCACCGACAAACGCCCAGAAAATCCCGGTGATAAGGAATTGACGGCCGATCATTTTGTGGTCGGTGCTGAAAATATAAGTCGTCAGAAAGTTCGACTGGAACTTGTCACCGTGATGATGCTCATGGAAATGATCATCATACCCCAATTCATGGGTGAGTTTTTCTTCCAGCGTGTCTGCGGCGGTAACTACGTGAGCCATAGCCTTAAATTTGATAATTTTATAATGAGGTAATTTGATAATATCTATGTGTGACATCCATCACACGCCAATCATCAAATTATCAAATTGAATTTAAAAGGGTAAATTCAGTCCGGCGGTTTTTCGCCCGGTTTTCATCCGAATCGTTCGGTACAAGCGGTTTCGAATCGCCATAGCCACGCGCCCGCAAGCGTCCTGCTGAAATGCCCCGGTCTGTGAGGTATTTCACCACCGACGCCGCCCGCGCCTGCGAAAGCGACATATTGCCTGCCGGGTCGCCGGTATTGTCCGTATGACCTGCCACTTCAATCACCATGCCCGGATAGGTATTCATACCCGTCACAAGGTTGTCTAATTCATAACGACTGTCCGCAGTGAGCGTAGCCGAACCGGTTTCAAAATTGATATATTGGAGTGTCAATGTTTTATCGGCCTCATCTGACGATTCGACGGCTTTTTTCACGCTTTCACTAAAGTCTTTTGCGCGTTGGCGCACTTCCAGATCGAGCACTTTACCGAGATTGGGGTCCTCGGCTTTGCCGCGAATCTGGGTCAGGTAGAACGATTCCTGTTGTTTGTACCAGGCATCGTATTCCTCCTGCGACACTACCTTGAAAATACGCTTCATCGAGTAGTGCCCCTTGCCGCAAAGTTCGGCACAAGCCAATTCGTATTCAAACTTTTCCCAACGTTTTGGTCCCGTAGGATCGGCAGGATCGTTGGGAATATTGAAGTCGTCGTATTTGCGCAGCTCGTTGCGGTATTCAGCCGTCGTTTTCACCGGGGTAAAAACAAAATAGGTCGGCATACCGGGCACTGCGTCCATTTTTACACGAAAATGCGGCAGGTAAAAATTGTGCAACACGTCTTTGGCAGTGATCCGCACCCGTACTTTTTTGCCCACCGGCAGGTAAAGCTCCTGACCCGGGGTGACATCGTCCCATGTTTTGGGATCGTTGAAATCCATGCCCAGTTGGTTGTTCGCCGTCGTCAGTTTGAAGTTGCGCGTCCCGAGTTTGCCATCCGGGCCCGGGTAGCGAATGATCCAGTTGAACTGCTGACCCGTTGCTTCGATTTCCATGTAATCTTCATCGGGTTTCACATCGGCCATCACCGTATTCCAGGCATCCAGGCCGCGCACCACGAGAATGGTCATTACCACCGCCGGCACAGCAGTCCAGATCAATTCGAGTCGGTTGTCGTGCGCGATAAATTGCGCTTTACGACCTTCCTGCCAGCGATATTTATACGCAAACCAAAAAAGGGCGATGTGGCAAATCACAAAAACGATACCCGTGAGTACCAGGGTGATGTTGAACATGTCGTCCAAAATACCGCCGTGCGCCGATGCCGATACATGCGGGCCGTAACCCATCATTTCATTTTTGTATTCCCAGGCGGAAATAATAACCCCCCCAAGAAACAAAATCATAAAGGCTACCGATAACCAGCCGTTCCATTTGCTATTGTCGCGCAGCACTTCACGCTCACCCTTGATTTGCGCGGTGAGCTCGGTGACTTTCCCGATTTGAACCAAAACGATGGTGATCAGAAAAACGCAGAGTAATATGATTAGCGCAGTCATTGAAATAATTTTTTTACTTTAACCCAAAGGTAAAATGGTTGTTCAGAGTCCGCTCCATCGGCATTTTGATTAGAACGGCACTAAATAGTATGATCAATGGTGGTGGCCACCTTCGTGTTGTTCACTTTCGATCAGGGCACCCGTCTCGTGATGAAGGCTTTCTTCCAAAAACGGATCTTTCAAAGGAACAAGCGACGTTCGTGTGAGTTGACCGAAAAAGAAAAACAGGAACAAACTGAGAAAACCGATCATCACGCCGATATCTTCCAGGCCCGGAATGGTGAATCCCATGCGGAAACTATTCGGCTCGGCCTGAACGTGGCTTTCACCATGCACATCACCGCCGCCGTGTCCGGCTTCATCGCCATGACCGGCTGCAGCAGTTGCCTCGGCGGCCGGAGTTTCATGTGCCGGGGCGGCTTCTGTATGCGCCGTTGCGGCTTCGCTGTGTGTCGTATCACCTTCGCCATGTGCTACTGCTTCATCCGTGTGAGCAGCCGTCTGTTCGGCAGGTTTTGCAGCTTCTTCGTGTGCGGCTTCCGAAATCGGCGCTGCATCGTGCGATTTGCCGTGACCACCTTCCGCCAGTTCCTTCGCTTCGAATGCGGCAATACGGGCGCCCGGTTTGATCATGTAAAAGTAATCCCACCAGTGACCGAAAAATACGATCAGCGCTGCAAAAAACATCGTCCCGAATTTGCGTTTGGTATCGTTGCGCATCAAGATCAGGAAGGGCGCCACGAAGTTCATCAACAGATTGCCCCAGAACAGCACCGGATAATGGTTCATGCGCTCATTGAAATAGATCGTCTCCTCACCGTTGTTCGCATACCAGATGAGCATGTACTGGTCGAACCAAAGGTAGGTCCAGAACACGGTGATACCGAACAGGTATTTGCCGACGTCGTGGAGGTGGTCCTGCGTCACGTACTGGAGATACCCTTGTGATTTCAAATAAATGATAATCAGAACGGTAAATGAAATAGCGCCCAACCAGATCGATGCCGTTGAGTACCATGCGAACATGGTGCTGTACCAGTGCGGATCGATCGACATCATGACCAGCCAAAGGAAAACCGGGCTTAAAAAGCCGGCAAGGGGAAGGAAAGAAGCCGACCACCTGCGTATCCGTTTATAAAAATCGAACGATGCCGTTTCTTCGGTGTCCTGTGCGATAGAGAGACTGCGCACTTTTTGTGCCCAGAAATACCACAGAGCAATGAAACCAACCGTCGCAATGGTGTAAAACACCGGGTTCAGAAAACTTTTTTTCCCGGCAATAATGCGGTCGTAATGCGGAGCACTCGAATCGATGAGGTTGACGTTCGGATCGTTCCAGTGGTACAAATGGTGAAAATGCCCCCACACGCCCGCAGCGATGATCGTCATGAGGATCAGGCCGACCCATAAGAATTGGCTCATGCTTTCCCAAATGCGCCGGATAACGGAATTCCAGCCTGCAAACGCTGTAATCTGAGCGCACATAAAGAACATTGCCATCAGGGCAATTCCGGTGAAATACACCGAGTTGTGCAGGATGTTTGTCCAGAACCGCGTGTGGTATTCGTCGTCGTTGATAAACGTGATGACGAGGCACAACAGGCCGAGTGCCATGCCGCCAAACAGGACGCGTTTGGTTTTGCCTTCAAATACAAATTGCGTATTGGTCAGATTCATATCGCAAAATCGGGGTAAGCCCGATAAATTTTATTTCTTAAAAAGTTTGGTGTTTTGCAGATTTGACAAATTTCGAAAATTTGACAAATTTTCCTATGCGTACATCAATTTCCCTTTGGGTTGTGGTATCGGCCTGCCGAGTTCCCGTGCTGTGTCAATCCATTCCTGAATAATAACTTCCGCGTTTGCAAGTGCTTCGGCATAAGTTTGACCATCAGCCATGCAGCCGGACAACTCGGGAACTTCGGCTATGTAAGCGCTATCTTGGGCGCTCCAATAGATTATTATTTCGTATTTGTGCTTACTCATTGTCGTCGTGTTGTGTCGGTTCATCGTCCATTTGCTCTTCTTCAATCAACCTATATTTCAGAATGACGCCCCTGACTTGTTTGACCTGATAAGGTTTAGCCTTGTTTCCTGCACTTGGTTGAAGATTGATGATTTCTTCAACATCTACTTTTGAAAAAATATGGTGGCTGCCTCTTACTCGCTCTTGAAAATCCAATCTCAAAAGTAGCCTTCGCAAGTCTTCGAATTCAATATTTGCATCCGAAGTCCCTCGAAGTATTTTGTCAATCAGTTTTTTGAGTTTGCTCATAACTCAAAATTTACAAGATTTGACTAATCTTAAAAATTGTCAATTATTTATTGTGCGGGTGGCGCCGGAGCAACCCGTGCCGGACCCGTCGCCTCCCCTTTCGCGGGTTTTTCAACATTACTCAAAGTATTGGTCGTCTCGCTGTATTCCAGGCTTTTCGCTTTGGCTTGCAACGAGCGGATATAGTGGATCACCTGCCAGCGCTCTTCGAATGAAAGTTTATCGGAGTAGCCGCCCATCACGTTTTTACCGTACATCAACCCAAAATAGAAACGCCCGTTTCCGGCAGCGATCATATCGTCGCCGATCAGGTTCTTCGGCTGGGCCGGGTATTTATCTGTCGCCGTGATGAGTGCGCCCTGGCCGTCGCCTTTTTCACCGTGGCAAATACCGCAATAGATATTATAGAGCGGTTTGGCTTTGTCAAGACCTGCTTTGGTGATCGGGAAAGGATTGCTGATCATTTCCTGTTCGCAACGGAGGCGCTCTTCTTCGGTGTTTTGATAGTAGAAAGGCGCTTGCCCGTTCACAGGAGCGGCAATGGCATTGGGGGCATTTTTACCACGCACCACATCGATTGCGGAAGCGTCGCCATAATACACAGCGGTGTAGCCGCGCGGAATCGTGCCTGCCACTTTACCATGCGGCTGGGAAAGCTGGGCTTTCGTGAAAGTGTTCTTTTCATCGTCCCAGTGATTCCAGTAATAGGCACTGTACGAGTTGGCTTCGTAACCGACCGGGTGGTACATGTCCGGCATATATTCATGACCGGTTTTGTTGACGCCTGCCGGAGAGCAGACCGAAAACATCCAGGCAAAAAATGCAACTCCGAGAATCGCGCCAAGTGCGTATTTCATTGTAAATCAAGAATTTGTATTGGTTTCAGGGTTTCAGGGTTTCAAGGTTTCAGGGTTTCACAAACAGGTCGATTGTCAACCTTGGAACCCTGAAACCCTGAAAACTTGAAACCGCCTTAAATCATTTTCACATTTACCTCCGATGCGCCCGTTTTGCTGAAAAAGCCCTGGAGGTTTTTTACATCGCCTTCCGGTGTGTCGCTCACATCGAATGCGATGCAGAATTTATCATCCGTAATGCGATTGTCTAATGTCTTTGCATTCACACCCGGCCACATCCCGCAGATGGTGTAAAACGTGATCGTCATACCCCAGGCCGAAAACAACACCGTGTTTTCGAAGATGATGGGAATAAACGCGGGTACCGACCAATAAGGCTTGCCGCCGAACACAATAGGCCAGTCGCTGGTAAAAATCCAGGTCATCGCCAGAAACGCGAACGAAGCGCCGATGGCGCCATAGATAAAGCCCATGATGTGCAGACGGCTTTCTTTCAACCCCAAAATAGGGTCGAGCCCGTGCACCGGAAACGGCGTGAACACGTCCAGAATGTTCAGATGCTGGGCGTTCGCCGTTTTGACAGCGCTTTTCAGTTCTTCTTCGTCGTTGTAAAGTCCGTAAAGGACCTTTTTGCTATGAGCAGCCATTTATCGTAGAATGATGAATGTTTAATGATCGATGATGAAATGGGGGTTGATAAGGGTTTTAGAAGGGTTGATGAAAGTTGATAAAGGTTGATCGAAGCGGGTTATCAACTATTATAAACCCTTTTATCAACCTTTATCAACTTTAATATAATCAGCCTTCATCCACTTTTTTCGGCGCCGGTTCGCCATGCGAATGGCCGTGCGCTTTTTTTGCTTTTGGGCCGATGTACTGGTCGCCGGCAACTTTCAAAATAGCCTTCACCTCTGCGATAGCAACCACCGGCGCTACGCGGCAGAAAATCAGGTAGCAGAAGAAAAATACGCCTATGGTACCGAGGAACATCGAGATTTCTACCCAGGTCGGACTGTAAAGGCTCCATGAAGAGGGCAGGAAGTCACGCGCCAGCGTCGTTGGGATGATAACGAAACGTTCGAACCACATCCCTATATTGATAATGATGGACATAAAAAACGTCCACCAGACACTGCGGCGAATCGAGCGCGACCAAAACAGCTGCGGGCTGACGACATTGCAAAACATCATGCCGAAATAAGACCACCAGTACGGACCGAACACCCGGTTGTAGAATGCGAACTGCTCGTATATATAACCGGAATACCAGGCTACGAACAACTCGGTCAGATATGCCACGCCCACAATCGAACCCGTCAACACGATCACCTTGTTCATGGACTCGATGTGGTTGATGGTAATATACTCCTGCAGTTTCAGCACATTACGGGTGAGGATCATCAGCGTTTGCACCATAGCGAAGCCGGAGAACACCGCACCCGCTACGAAGTAGGGCGGGAAGATCGTGGTGTGCCAACCCGGGATCACCGACGTGGCAAAGTCGAACGACACGATCGTGTGCACCGAAAGTACGAGCGGCGTGGAAAGACCGGCCAATACGAGCGAAAGCGATTCGTGGCGCTGCCAGTGTTTGGCGCTGCCCGTCCAACCGAAGGAGAAAAAGTCATACATCTTGCGGCGGAAACCGCTGGCCCTGTCGCGGATGGTGGCGAGGTCGGGCACAAGACCGGTATACCAGAACAATATCGATACCGAGAAATAAGTCGAGATTGCAAAAATGTCCCAGAGCAGGGGGCTGTTGAAGTTCGTCCAGAGCGGGCCGCGCGTATTCGGGAACGGAATGGTGAAAAACGCCATCCAGACACGTCCCATGTGGAAAATAGGGAACTGCCCGGCGCATATCACGGCAAAAATGGTCATGGCCTCCGCGGCACGGTTCACCCCTGTGCGCCAACGCTGGCGAAACAGCAGCAAAATGGCTGAAATGAGCGTGCCGGCGTGACCGATACCGATCCACCACACGAAGTTGGTGATGTCCCAACCCCAGTTGATGGTACGGTTCAGGTTCCAGGTGCCGATGCCCTTCCAAACCGTCCATGTGATGGCAAAAACATAAAGGCCGACCAAAGCCGTCGCCATAGCAAAGACGACAACCCACTCCCGCGAGGGCGTTTTTTCGGTGGGTGAACACAAGTCCTCCGTAATATCGTGGTAGGTCTTGTTGCCTTCAATCAAAACGTGCCGAACCGGCGCAACTGGTTGAGACATAATTATTTGTTATTGGTTGTTGGTTATTTGTTATTGGTTGTTGGTTCTTGGTTACTGATTGACGATTTGAAAAAACCGGTAACCAACAACAAAGAACCAGGAACTAAGAACTAATAACCATTAACTATTATCAAGAATAAAGTTCTTCGTTACTGTTGTTTACTTTCGCTGAGTAGCTGACGCCCGGACGAACGTTGATTTCTTCCAGTACTTTATAAGCAATGGGGGCATTGCCTTTGGTCAGTTTGCTGACTTCACTGTCGGGGTTGTTGAGGTTGCCGAATACAATAGCGCCCGTCGGGCATGCCGTCTGGCAAGCCGAGCGCACGTCGTTGTCCATAATGGCACGGCTTTCACGCTTGGCGGTAAGTTTGCCTTCCTGGATGCGTTGGATGCAGAAAGTGCATTTTTCAATGACACCGCGCGAACGCACCGTCACGTCGGGATTGAGCACCATGCGCACGAGGTTGTCGGCGAGGTATGGCTTATCGTCGCCTTCCAAACGGAATACTTTTTCCTCGTTGGCAGGCCAAACGTCTGCCGTCGTATAGTCGAGCCAGTTGAAACGGCGCACTTTGTAAGGGCAGTTGTTGGCGCAGTAACGCGTACCGATGCAGCGGTTATAAGCCATTTGGTTGATGCCTTCCATCGAGTGGTTGGTAGCGTTCACCGGACACACGTTTTCGCAGGGCGCGTTGTCGCAGTGCTGGCACATCATCGGTTGATATACCACTTTCGGGTTTTCAAAATCGCCGTAGAAGTAGCGGTCGATGCGCAGCCATGTCATTTCGTGGTGGCGGTGCACTTCTTTTTTACCTACAACCGGCACGTTGTTTTCACTCACACAAGCCACCTGGCAGGCGCCGCAGCCGACACAGGCATTCATATCGACGTACATACCCCATTTCACACCCGTTCCGAAAAAGTCGGTGCGATCCGGATACAGCGTTTGGGAATTCAAATGGTCGGCTTCTTCGTGGAACGCCTCCATTTTTTCCGCCAACTTCGGTAGTTCGTTCACATGCGTGTGAAAAATGATGGAACGGTCGGTCAACGCGCCTTGGAATCCTTTCCAGCCGAGCGTTTTTTCGTCCACATTGATGACTTTGCCTTCATCTTTGCCCATAGCCTGCACACCCATGGTGTGGTGGAACTGGACGCTGGGGAAGTGTTTGTCGGCGCCTACTTTGTCCGACACCTTTATATTATTGGCAAAATACTGGATCAGGCCGCCTTCCACCGGCAACACGGGATTCACGTTGACACCGTATCCGACGCCGCAACCGCCCGATTCACGACCGCCGCCGAGCGCAATCGCCACCGTACCGGCCGGTTGGCCGAAAGTACGCACGACCGTGCAGGTGAGTTTCTGGCCGTTGATTTCCACATCCACGTTGTCGCCGTCGTTGAGGCCTTTCCAGCCGTTGATCTCGTTCACGCCGTCCCACTCGACCGGGATGCTGAGGTAGTTGCCCCAAACGGTACGGGTCACGGGGTCGGGCAACTCCTGCAGCCAGGGGTTGTGGGCGTATTGACCGCCGCCGACATTGACGGTTTCGTAAAAAGATATTTCGAGTTCGCTGCCGGAAGGTTTGGTCACCGCATCGGGGTTGAGCGATACTTCATTCGTTTCCGCAACGATTCCGGTAGAGGGAAATTCCAAAACTCCGTCGTGCAGGCTCATGTCCCAAAATGCCGCCGGCGTGCTGTATTTTGTCTGGCGGTTAAAAATTTCGTCCGTCCAGTGTGCTTTTAGGTATTGATAATAAGGTTGCTCGTCCTGACGGTTGAGGTTGGGACTGTCGGCCCATTCGAGCAGGCTGTGTTCCGCCTGGCGGGTTTTGAACAGCGGGGCAATGGTAGGTTGTATGAGGCTGAGGTGCCCGTCTTTGGGTTCGGCATCGCCCCAGGATTCGAGGATGTGGTGAGCGGGAGCGGAGTGGGTACACTGCACCGTCGTTTCGTCCATAGTGCCGTTGAAAGAAATGCGTGTACCGACTTTGGCGAATGCTTCTTTAAATTTAGCGGCGTTGGGCAGGTCCCAGGCCGGGTTGGCGCCCCAAACGATGGCGACCGCAACCTGCCCGGCGTTCATTTCGTCGATCAGGCGCATCATGTCGCGTTCGTCGCCCTGGCGCTGGTACGATGCGGCATTAAAATCGATCGTCGTGTTCAGATTACCGAGCACCTGATTGATTGCGTTGACGTAAAGCTGCTCCATCACGTTGTTGGAGCCGCTTACGACGAGCGACTTGCCTTTGTACGCGTTGAGGTCCTGGGCCATCTTTTTGATCGCAGCGGCGGCTTTTTCGTTCACCTTAGGGCCTCCGGAACCGCCGGTCAGTTCGTTGTAAAGTGTGACAACAGCAGCGCCGGCTTCGCTCGGCTTGATGAGGATGCGGTTGTCGGCATTCGAGCCGGTGAGCGACATGTGGCTTTCCACCTGGTAGTGCCGCGACATTTTTGCGCCTTTTGCACCGCGAATCTTGCGATTTTGGGCGTATGCACGGGCATATTCTATCGGACTGATCCAGGTGCCGAGGAAATCGGCGCCGAAGGATACGATCACCTCCGCTTCATCGAATTTGTAGTTGGGTATCACCCTTGCATCGAAGGATTGTTCGTTGGCTGCCAGCAGCGCTGCACTGGAGACGGGGTCGTACGTCACCACACGGGCGTTGGGGTATTTGGCAGTAAATTCAGCGAGGGCTTTTTTGGCCGTCGGGCTGATAATAGTATTGGTTATCAGGCGAATAGTACCACCTCCGGCAAGTTTGGACTTCACTTCGCGGTCGAGTGCGTTCCATTCCATTTTGGTTACGTTGCCATCTTTCACCGTGCCTGCATGCTGGATGCGGCGGGTATCGTACAGGCTCAAAACGGAAGCCTGCGCACGGGCGCTCGTACCGCCTTTCGTGACGCTGCTCAGGGTATTGCCCTCGATTTTGATGGGACGGCCTTCGCGGGTTTTCACCAACACGGCGCAGTAATCGCCGCCATCGACAAACGAAGAGGCAAAGTAGTTGGCGACGCCCGGTACGATATCGTCGGGTTTGGTGACGTAAGGTACGGCCTTTTTGACCGGGATTTCGCAGGAAGCGGCGATGGTGGCCGCACCGAGACCGAAACCGAGCAGTTTCAAAAAGTCGCGGCGGTTGGTCTCCCATTTGCCGTCGGTCTGGTCGATGTTTTCGACGGAAAATTCCTTTTCAGCCGATTGCAGGAACGACTCTTCCCGCATCAAATCTTCGGTGCTGACCCAAATACCGTTATCGTGGTGCATATTTATCAATGTGGTCAATGTTCAAAATGTGGTTAATGTGGGCAATTATTGTAGTGTGGTCGATATGAGTAGTTCATAGGTCACATTGACCACATTACACTTATTGACCACATTTATTAATAATGGCATTTCTGACACTCCAAGCCGCCGATATCTTCTACGGTGACTTTTTCGCGTGTGCCGTCTTTGAGTTCTTTGTGATAGCGCTCATACTGGTCGTAATAAGCATTGTCTTTAAATTTCACTTCGGTTTCGCGGTGGCAATTGATACACCAGCCCATGCCGAGGGTGGAATATTGATAAACAACTTCCATTTTTTCCACCGGGCCGTGACATTTCTGACAAACCACCTGTCCGATGCTGACGTGTTGCGCGTGGTTGAAATAGACATGATCGGGCAGGTTGTGGATACGCGTCCATTCGATCGGCCCTTGTATTTTGCCGTTGGAGTCATTTTTCAAAGCCTTTACAACGCCTTCCCATTGATTTTCAACGGTCATGCGGCCATTTTCGTCAAGGGCGGTGAGCGTATTGGCAGACATATATTCCTGACCGATCCATTTTTTGTAGAGGTCTTCGATCTGTTTTTCGCTCCAGTATTCGTAGTCTGCTATGTATTTGCTCTGGATGGGGTCGAAACCGATGGAGGCAAAGATTTTTGTGATCTCCGAAGTGCCGCTTTTCGTACCTTTTTTTACTGCTGCATGGCAGTTCATACAGGTATTCGTACCCGGAATGGACGAGTGTTTGGAGCGGCGCGCCGAATCGTGGCAGTATTGGCAGTCAATTTTATTGGTACCCGCGTGCAAAGCATGGCTGAAAGCGATGGGCTGATCCGGTTTATATTCCTGCTGGCGCCCCATGTTGGTGGCATTGTCTACCGTTTTGTAGCCGAAAATAAGGGTAATGGCAAAAACGAGAAAAGCGATGGCGCCCTTGCTCGTAAGCGTTTGCACCATTGTTTGTTGCACGGGCGTCTGCCCGGCCTGTACCCGTGTGATGTTAGCCAGGTTGTTGATGATGCGCATGAGCGCGAAGGCCAGCAGACCGAGCATGAGGGCAAGGCCGACAAAAAGCCACGGCGTGCCGGACTCCTTCTCTGTAACGGGCACTTCTCCTCCCGGGGGTTTTGGCGGCCCTCCCGGATTATTGATGTAAAGGACGATACTTTCGATTTGGTCGTCGGTGAGACCGGGAAAGTTGTTCATCAGCACCGGTTTCCATTTGCCCCACAACTCGTTGGCATACGGGTGACCGGAAGCGATGAGCGCCTGCGAGTTGCGAATCCAGGCATAAAAGTCTTTGCGCGGATAAGCACTCCAACGATCCTCCACCCCGCTCAAGGCAGGGCCGGTGAGGTTGTCCTTCATGTTTTTGTTGTGGCAGGCGGCGCAGTTAGCGACAAAAAGGTTTTTACCTTCCTCGACGTTGGGTGCTGCGGTGAGTGAAATCGTGGCAGCAAAAGCAAGCGCGATAACCCAACAAATGCGTTTCAGCAACATATCGTGTGTAGTTGTTTTTCTCAAAACAGGGCAAAAAGTTAGTTCTTCGTCGGTTTTTCAGGATCAGGACTTTCGTCAGCGTTTTGTCAGCGCAAAGGTAAAAACGGTATTTTTTCTACCAAACGATACGTTAAGAAACCTGCCTATTTAGATGCGCTATAAATCGCAGTCCGTAATGACCGGTTAACAAAGCGTTAAAACGAAGTCGCGCAAAGGTAGAAAAGGTAAGCGCGTTTGCAAGAAGGGAAAAAATATTTTTGCCCTGGTTAAATATCAGTTACCCCCACCCCATTATCACCCGCCCGATAATGTCGCAACAGTCTTCGATCTGCTCTTCCGTCATGACAAGCGGCGGCGCAAACCGGATGATATTGCCGTGCGTGGGTTTGGCGAGCAGGCCGTTTTTGGCGAGCGCAAGGCAAATGTTCCAGGCGGTCTGGCTTTGTTCCGTGTCGTTGATCACGATGGCATTCAGCAGGCCCTTGCCGCGCACCAGCCTGACCAAATCGGGGCGTTTATTTTTTAACACCTCCATGCGGGCCCGGAAAATTTTTCCGAGCGCTTCGGCATTGTCAGCCAATTTTTCGTCTTCTACCACCTTGAGCGCCTCCATAGCAACCGCGCAGGCGAGCGGGTTGCCGCCGAAAGTGGAGCCGTGTTCGCCGGGTTTGATGGTGAGCAGCACTTCGTCGCTGCTTAAAACAGCACTGACCGGGAGCACTCCGCCTGAAAGCGCTTTGCCCAGGATCAGCATGTCGGGTCTGAAGCCGGCATGGTCGCAGCACAGCAATTTGCCGGTGCGCGCGATACCCGTCTGCACCTCGTCGGCAATAAAAAGGACATGCTGCTGCCGGCACATTTGATAAGCCTTCGGCAGATAATCATCGTCCGGCACATACACGCCCGCCTCGCCCTGGATCGGTTCGACCAGAAAACCCGCAACGGTCGGATCTTTCAATGCTGTTTCCAGTGCCGCGAGATCGTTGTACGGAATCACGATATAGCCCGGCATAAAGGGGCCGAAACCATTCCGGCTGTCGGGATCGGTGCTGGCAGAAATGGCGCCCAAGGTGCGCCCGTGGAAATTGCCTTCGACAAATATGATCTTTGCCTGACCGGCGGCCACACCTTTTATATTATAGGCCCACTTGCGGGCCAGTTTGATGGCAGTTTCCACCGCTTCCACGCCCGTATTCATGGGTAGTACACGGTCATACCCGAAATAGTGCGTGATGAATTCGGCGTATTCTCCCAGCAGGTTGTTGTAAAAAGCCCGGGAAGTGAGGGTCAGTTTTTGGGCTTGCTCCGTCAGCGCCCTGATGATACGCGGATGGCAATGCCCTTGATTCACAGCACTGTAAGCCGAAAGGAAATCATAATAGCGTTTACCTTCCACATCCCATACGTGAACGCCGCTACCGCGTTCCAGCACCACCGGGATCGGGTGGTAGTTGTGCGCATTGTAACGGTCTTCGAGTTCCATCAGTTCTGTGGAGGACAAGGTGGCGGCGTTGGTCAGGACTTCCATGTGTGAGAGGCGTGAGAGGCGTGAGGGTGTGAAAATTATGGGGCAAAATTAACGGTTTTTGCCGTATCCTTGAGTGAATAAAACAAAAACCGGCGGTTCCGGGATGAAACCCGAAACCGCCGGTAAGGAATGTCGAACGTCGAAGTGCGTAGAGTTGCCCGTAGAGCAGTTTGTTTTTCAGAAGATAATGTCAACGCCACGAAATTTCATCATTCGACATTCCTAGTTCGACATTCGATATTCTAATCTTCATAACTCTTGCTGTAATCCGGCTTTTTGCAATAGCGCCCCCAGGAGAACCCGAATTTGAGTGTTGCACGGCCGAATGCGCCGGACAAATCCTGATTGGTCAAACCTTCGTATTCCACGTCCGTAACAAAACGGTAGCCGCCTTCCAGCCCTACGCGAAACCACCGGAACACGTTGATCTCCACACCGGCAGTAGGTTGAATGGTAAACGTGTTGTCGCGTCCGACGAATGGTGGCGAATAAACAGTAATCCTGCCCTGCCCCATTTCCACGTTCAACGTAGGGTGAATGGCTTTGAACGGCAAAAAGGAGTAGCCGAGATAACCACCGTTGAAGTTAAAGTCGAGCCGTTGGAACTCGCCACCATCGGGATTAAAGGGCACGTCGTCGATCATGCGAAAATGCGACCAGCCGATGTTCAGCGCTCTGCCGAATTCAAAACCGAAATAACCTCTTTGATTGTACGCATCGGTGCCGTTGTAAGGAGCGTAATCCCAGGAAACGCCACCCCAGATGCCAGAAAATCCCCAACCTCGTTCACCGAGGATGGTTTCTTCGCGCTGGCCGAAAACAGTCACGGAGGTCAGCAGGAGTGCAAAAGCGAAAAAGCAAGATTTGGTATGCATGGCAAAAGAGTTGATTCGTTGAATTGTTGATTTGTGGATGAGCGTCATAAAGGGCAATAAACAAAATGACTTCAATGACTATAATGACCTTTATTGAAAGCAGGACGCACAAACTGACAACAAGGTTACAGACCGGGTTGCAGCCGTGCAAATAAAAAAGGCGAATACACCGGATATTCACCTTTTTCTAACGGGTTTTAACCTGTTTTAACTAAAAAGCGACAAGATGTCTCTCAATTACTTTTAATTACTGCAATGACTCAATCACTTCCTCCGCAGCACCAGCGACGACACCAGCGACACCAGCAAACCCACCGGAAAAGGCTCTAAAAATGTGAACGCTGCACGGATCAACGGGTTTTGATACATGGTTTTATACTCCTCCATTTTGGCTGCTTCCTGGCTGATTTGCTCTTCCGTCGCACCGGAATTTTTCATCTGTGCCAGCGTTTGTTCGATGAATTTATCCATAAAATCGGGCATCAGTGTCTGATAAACGATGAGCCAGGCCACTACATAGCACACGCAGGAAATCAATGTAATTAAAATTGCGACCTTGAACGCCTCGCCGAAACTCAGCGTTTCTTCAGGACCCTTGCGATCGCGGTACGTACGCACGCCAAAATAGACAAACAACATACTCAGTAAAATGCCGGCATAACCGAACAATTCACCGTTTTGGTAGTCCATCGAGTTTTTGAAGTAAATAGCGGAGGCGACCATCAGCACGGATGCCACCGCGCCGGAAATAAGGCCGTAGGTAAGAATGGTCTTGTTCATATTGCATAAGTGTTGGTGAGAATTGCTGCAAATGAAGGAGGTAATTCCATTTTTCACATCGCCCGTTCGGGTGATTTGATGAAAATCATACTTTTGGGTGAAGCGGCTCCATAAGGGTTTCAGGGTTTCTGGTTTCAGGGTTTCTGGTTTCAGGGTTGTGCGAAACCAGAAACCCTGAAACCTTCAAACCCTGAAACCATCCTTAACAGCCATTCCTTTTCAATCACCGATTTATTCCCTTCTACTTCGGCCCTGAATTTCGCCACTGCTATTTTATCGCCCAAGTTCAGCCGGCTGAGTTTCTGGATGTAACGCAGCGTGTTCAGATAGTGTGCCGAGTGATAACCGATGACCTTTTTCTTGCGCAGCAGCAGGATTTTAAAACTCGACAACAAAGCGTCGAGCGCATCCCACTCTCCGGTTTCGTAGTACATCTTGAGCAACATAACCCGGCTGTCGAGGTTGAGGAGCAGGTCGCTTTCATCCACCCGGGCCAGCAGGGGCATGGCGTTGTGATAGTCCTTTTGGGCAAAAAACAACTTGGCAAGATTATAATCACGGTGGGCTGCGCGATATTTTTCTTCCAAAAACGGCTCGTACTGCCCGATAAACTGCTCCACCCAGGCGTATTCTTCCAGATTGAGCCCGAGTGCGACGATGTTTTTAAAGGCGAACCGGCTCAGGTGGCCGTTTTCGAGCAACGCGCCGGATTCCAGACCGATCCGGTACAACTCGAACGCCTCGCGCACATAGCGGGATTCGCCCGTGTTGAGCCGCCGGATACAATAGTTGATGGCGAGCAGGAGCAGGGTGCGGCTTTCGTCGGTGGGCAAGGCCTGGCTTTGGGCTTCCAGGGCACGCCGAAAAGCGCGGAAATCCGCCTCGCCGCCTTCGGTGAGCGATCTGTAGCAGTAAAAATAAAGCGCCACGATGGGCACTTCGAGCAAGTCGCTTTTCTCCGTAAATCGCAGTAAATCAGGCAACAACGTCGTGTCGTATTCCACGTTGAACACCGCCCGGTGCGATTCCATGAGGCAGGCAAGCCGGAGTTTGTTTGCCACTAAATAGATGTCGAACGCCCGGCTGACCGCCGCCAGGTTGTTTTCCTTCGTGCGCACCTGCGACTCGGTGGCCGCATAACGCTCCCATTCCAACTGATATAAAAAATGGTAATAATTGCCGTCGCGCGGCATTTTATCCAAGCGCTCGCCGGCGCGGCGCAATACGTGTTCGAGCGATTTGCCCAGGTTTTTTTGCCGGTACACGGGCGCCAGGTGCAGGTCGCAGAGCAAGGGCGTTTTTTCAAAAGCGCGTTGGGCTAAAAACGCTTCGATGCAGCCAAGCAGCATCGACTGGACGTGGCGCCATTGGGCGGCGTTGTAGGGTTGGTGGGGGTAGATGTGGGGCCAGGCTTCAACCCCACCCCCGACCCCTCCCCCAACGGGAGGGGAGACGTGACGCATACCGTAGAGTACTCTACGTCTCCCCTCCCGTTGGGGGAGGGGTCGGGGGTGGGGTTGAAGCCACTCCCACAACCTCCACACATCCTCCCTTCTGTTGTGATACGGACTTTTTAAAAAAGCCGCGCATTCCCGCTTTTCGACAGGCGAGAGCAATTGAAGTAATTCAAGTAATTTATTATCAGTCATTTGTACTTGTCATCCTGTAAGGACCTTTTTTGACAAATGTAGAAATTTGTTGTTGGCCGACGCATAGTTTGGGTGAACTTTTGTACCGTGAAATTTCACTCAACACAAACGACGACTGACACGAACCCGCGAACCTGAAAGTTCGCGCTATATTCACTCCCGGATCGGAAATGCCGGGTTACAATCCCGCACAGTATGAACATGAAATCGCTTTTTTCGCTGCTTGCCTTTGTTTTGTTCGCTTCGATTGCTGCCGAGGGGCAGGGATGGGAGCGGGTGTATCCGACTTTAGACCCTTTAAAACCCTTAACAAGTTCGGGGGGGGTAAAAAAGGTGCTGTCTGTATCCGACGGGTTTCTGTATCTTATCTGGCAATATCTCGACGCACCTTTTGGGTTTAAAATTGTAAAAACGCGCGAAAACGGCGTGATTGACTGGGCCAGAGATTATAATCCGACATCCGAAAGAATATATCCGCAGGATTTTATAACAACTTCGGACGGTGGGTATTCAGTGCTTTTTACGAAATATCAAGCTCAAAGCCAGAATGACTCCCGCGCCTGGTGGGTCAAATTGGATGCGCAGTTTGACACCGTTTTTGTTCGGGAATTGACGTATCCCGATTCAGTATTGGATGTCCGGGCCAAAAAAATGCTGGAGCAAAACGGCCACATCTGGATTTTCGGAGACAAGGCCTGCTCAACCGGCCCGGATTCCTGTTTTGTCCGGTGGTATGATCTGAACGGCAATGACTTAGGGCAAAATACCTGGGGAAAGCCCGGCGCCCAATTCAGCGATGTTTTGCATACGGGGAATGGCGATTTTGTAGCAGTGAGCAATGGAATTCCCACAGTTGGACAAATGCAAAAAATCTTCGTGAACCAATACAACCAAACGGGCAGTACACTGGCCTGGCAAAAAGAATTGGGTGATACGCTATCAAGTTTGGGAGCATCCAGCTTGTGTAAATCTCCCGGTGATGGATACCTCATCGGGGGTACAAAAGCAGGTAATCCTATGTGCATGAAAACATCTGCAAATGGCGATGTTATCTGGCAAAAAGTCTTTCCGGACGACTCGCTTGTCTATCCGGGGAATATCAACATCAATCGCGCCATCCATTTTGTGGCACCGACTACCGACGGCGATGGTTATTGGGCAGTAAGTACCAACAATTGGTATATTCCAAGAATTGCATTGCTAAGACTTGACCTACAGGGTAACGTAAAGATGGTCAGGCCATTCGGTTCAATTTTTGAATATTCTTACAGTTATTCACTTACAAATACAACTGATAACCAGTGTATTATCGGCGGATCATATATCGGAGGTAATCCGAATCCGGTATATAAGCCCTATGTGTTAAAGGTAGACTATCTCGGCAATACCTTTCAGAATGGAGTGTCCGGCACAGATGTCCGCGATGCTGACAATAATTGTGTAATGACGAATGCTGATACACTGCCACACTCTGGCATTTTTATATGGCAAAATGGTATTCAAATGGATCAAGCCGATTTGAATCAGAATGGCGATTATTTTATCCCCTTGGACACCGGCACATACCAGATCACGACCTATCTCCCCAACCCGGCCTGGATAATATGTGGTTCTGATACGCTCGATGTCGTTGTCACTCAGAACGACACCCTTGCCGGCATAGATTTTTTGGTTCAATATAATCCTCAACCCATCGACAGCATATTCGGCTACATTTTCCAGGATATAGACGGCGACTGTTTTCGCGATTCGTTCGAGACGGCAGGGTATGCAGGTTGGACGGTCAATCTTGAACTAAACGATTACAGCACCGCCACACACTTATCATTTTCCACTGTGACCGGGCCCAACGGCTACTATGTTTTCGATTCGCTGCCGGGAGCCACAAATGCCATGAGCGCCAATGTGATTGCAGGCTCACAATTACCGGGCAACGGCTTACAATGCTTGTTTACCGGTTGTCCTTCGGAGGAAGTTTTCGATTTTTCATCAGGCAACGTGTATCAGTCGGACATCGGTTTTCAATGCGACTCCCTCCCACCCTGCCCGATCATAGAAGTGGACATTGCCACGAACCTGATAAGACCCTGCTCTACCAGTGTTTACCACGTCAATTATTGCAACAACGGCGCACAGCCTGCCTTCGGAGCATACATGACCATCGCCATTGATCCGGCACTCACTGTCACCGGCAGCAGCATCCCCTGGACGTCGGTGAACGGCAACGCCTATACTTTTGACCTCGGCACCCTGGCTACCGGCCAATGCGGTGATTTCATGATCTCGGCACTCGCTCCCTGTGACGATCCGGTCGGCACCACCTACTGTGTCGAAGCCCACGCCTATCCCGACACCTGTATGGCCGCACCTGGCGACAACTGGGACGGTTCGCAAATACTCGTGACCGCCGAATGTACCGGCGATTCGGTCGTGTTCACCATTCAAAACATCGGCGCCGGCAACATGCAAAACCCATTGGAGTACATTGTGATTGAAGACAATGTGCTGCTGAAACCGGACTCTGTGGCTTTTCTGTTGGCGGCAGGGGCTTACATCACACTGGCGTTTCCCGCCGACGGCTCGTTCCTGCGGCTGGAAGCCGAACAATCGCCGGGTTTTCCCAGCTTGTATATTCCATCGGCCTGGGCGGAAGGTTGTGGCGGCGACGGGGATGCGAGTCTTGGATTTGTCAATATGTTCCCGCTCGGCGACGAAGACCCCTGGCTGGATATATTTTGCTTAGAAAGCGCCAATTCCTACGACCCCAACGACAAACAGGGTTTCCCGCGCGGCTACGATGCAGCGCACTACATTGACCAGAATACGGACATTGAGTACCTCATTCGATTCCAAAACACAGGCACGGCCCCGGCCTACCAGGTTGAAATCCGCGACACGCTCCCGTTCGAATGGCTCGACCCGACGACGGTTCGCCCCGGAGCAAGCAGCCACGACTACGTCTGGGATATGCAAGGCAATGGCGTGATCGTGTTTACATTCCCGAACATCGTGCTGCCCGACAGCAATGCCAATTTCGACGCTTCGCAGGGCTTTGTGAAGTTCCACATATCGCAACGCAAGGATGTGCCGCTCGGAACGGAGATCGAAAACACGGCGGCGATTTACTTCGACAACAACCCGCCGGTAATCACCAACCGGACTTTGCACACCGTCGGCAAAGACTTTATTCTTACAAAAACGAATACCCCGCTACTGCCCGGCTTGCAGGTCAGCGTCGTGCCCAACCCGGCGCGCGACCGGGTACGGGTGCAGGTGGAAGGTTTGGAAAATGGAAGTGAAAACCTGTCGTTCGTGCTGTATTCCGCTGTCGGTCAGCCAATACTGAACAAACCGTTTGCCGGCGCCAATTTTGAATTTCAGGCAAGCCAGTTGCCGGAGGGTGTTTATTTCTACGAAATCCGGAAAGACGGGAAACTGGCGGCGACGGGGAAAATTATCAAACTGTAAAAAAAGGGTTTCAAGGTTTCAGGGTTTCAGGGTTTCAAGGTTCGCACAACCCTGAAACCTTGAAACCCTGAAACCCTGAAACCTTATTTATTCGGATACACATACAATTGCACATCCGCTTCGCTCACCGTTTGGTCGCTGAGGATAAACAGGCGTTCGATCACGTTGGCGAGTTCGCGGATGTTGCCCGTCCAGTTGTAGTCCTGGAGCGACTTGATCGCACCGGGCGTAAAGGTTTTGGTCGGGTGGCCGTAGTCGTCAGCAATGCGGCGGTTGAAGTGTTCGATGAGCAGCGGGATGTCGTCGCGGCGCTCGTTGAGCGAGGGCACTTTCACCACGATTACGGCGAGGCGGTGGTACAGGTCTTCGCGGAAACGCCCGCCTGCAATTTCGGCGCGCAGGTCCTTGTTGGTAGCCGCCAGCACCCGCACGTCCACCTTGATTTCTTTCGAATCGCCTACGCGTACGATTTTGCTTTCCTGCAGGGCGCGCAACACTTTGGCTTGTGCATCGAGGCTCATGTCGCCGATCTCGTCGAGGAACAAAGTGCCGCCGTTGGCTGCCTCGAACTTGCCGGGTCGGTCGGCAATGGCGCCGGTGAACGAGCCTTTTTTGTGCCCGAAAAGTTCGCTTTCGATCAATTCGGCCGGGATGGCGGCGCAGTTGACTTCCACGAGGGGGCCATCGGCGCGGTTGCTTTTTTCATGAATCCAGCGCGCGACGAGTTCTTTGCCCGTTCCGTTCTGGCCGGTAATGAGCACCCGGCTTTCGGTGGGCGCTACTTTTTCGAGCATTTTTTTGATTTCCAGGATCGGGGCGCTCTCGCCGATCATATTCACGCCTTTGCTGCTTTTCACTTGTTTGCGCAGCACCTGCGTGGTGTTGACCAAATCCGCGCGTTCGATGGCATTGCGCACGGTGATGAGCATCCGGTTCAGGTCGGGCGGCTTGGAGATGAAGTCGAAGGCGCCTTTTTTTACCGCCTCGACGGCAGTGTCGATGGTGCCGTGGCCGCTCACCATGATGACCGGCGTTTCGGGCGAAAGGATTTGCAGGCGTTCGAGCGCCTCGATACCGTCCATCTTCGGCATCTTGATGTCGGTGATCACCACATCATACTTTTCTTTCTGCACTTTCGACACGCACTCCAGTCCGTCCGCCGCTTCGTCCACCTCGTAGCCTTCAAATTCGAGGATATCTCGCAGGGTGCGGCGGATAGGCATTTCGTCGTCCACAATCAGGATTTTGGCCATAAAGAAGAGTCATTAAAGTTATTAAAGGTCATTTTGTCGTTGTTACCGCCTAAATAGCAACCGATTTCGGGCCAACATTGCGGATTGAGTGTGCTTGATCGATGATTTTTTCCAAGTGCGGGGCACAAAGAAAAATTCTTTCGCCCACATCGCCCGCATGTCGGGCACTTATTTTTCTAACTCGTTTTTACTTTTCAAATTTACCTTTGTTATCACTGCCAATTCCCACATCACTAAAAATCTTATACTTATGAAAGTCAAAACTATTTTCCCGCTGCTGCTCCTGTTGACCAACGTCATGATATTGCCGGCCCAACAAGTCGTCGAAACACAAAAGACGATGTCATTTGGCAGCCGCCCCTGTTTCCGGATCGTATTCCCGGACGCGACTACATCTCTTTTAGAAGAGCAATGGAAGGGTTGGGCCTTGAAAAATCACAGCGCCAAATTGAAAAAGAAAGGCGGCGAACTGTATGCGACCGGCCTCAAATCGAAAGCGAATGAAGAATATGCGGTATATTCGACCATCGAAAAAACGACAGACGGCGCTGCACTCAATGTATGGTTCGACCTGGGCGCGTCATTCCTCAACAGCCGTGACAATCCTTCACAGGCCAAAGAAGTAAATAAAGCGCTGCAACAGTTTTATTACGATATCCGCCGGTCCACCCACGACGTTTCGATCGAAGAGGAGGAGAAAAAATTAAAGGCGATGGAGGAGAAAAATAAAATGATGGAGAAAAACGCAACCCTGCTCCAAAAAAGCATCGATGATTACAAAGCAAAAATCAAAAAAGCGGAAGATGATCTCGCCAAATTGTCCCGGGAGCAGGAAAATGGCCTCATCCAAATAGAAAACCAGCGTAAAATGATCGAGGAAGCCAAACTTCGCAAAACGAATGTGGAAAGCGAAAGGCACTGACCTGGTTGCCAATTACCGTTGACTTATGTTTTTTTGACAGGATTACAAGATTAACAGGATAAAAAAAACACTCAACGAATCCTGTTGATCCTGTAATCCTGTCAAAAAATTTGTCGCGGCGCTTAGGTCAAAGGCATTGCCCTGTTGCCGTTGAACAATCAATGGATTTTTTTGGCTACTTTTTGTTTAAAAAAATCCCGTTCCGGTTTCCCGGAACGGGATTTTTCATACATGTTGTGTGCAAAATACATAAAAAACGGTTGTTTTGCCGAGAAAACGGCGATAATATTAAAAATAATCGAAACCTCAAAAAGTTTTAATTCACGGAGGAAAGGATTTTGTATTTTAAAACATAAACTTTTAACTTTGAGGGTTGAAAACGCAAAAAAAAAACTTTTGCACTGTGGAAAATTTACATTCCCTTAACTTAAATGTCGTGCTAAAATTCCATCGACGAACGTCCGCAAAGCGACCCGACGTTTTCTAAAGCCCTGCTATTTATTGCGTTAAAACATTCTTGTTTCTCTCAATCGAACGGCATGATTCCTTTCCGAATGGTGTGGAAAACGCAAAATGGATGTGGATAACTCAGCGAATATGGGCTGTTATCCACATGGCAGACTGGGGTTTTCCACAGATTTGCGGCGATACGGATTGTTTGGAAATCGCACTGGCCCGAATTTCAAAGTACGTTTGTCACCTTTAGCCGCCGTATGCTTACTGAAGGCGGAATAATATAAAAGAGGCCCGCCAATCGAAAATTTTCCGTGTATGAACGAATCGAACAACACCGGTCAAAACGACAAGTCGCAGGGCAAACGCAATGTGCGCAATGCCGCCAACCAGGACGGCCTTTCCAATTATGTGTTCGGCAAGGTGCAGCCCCAGGCGATTCCGTTGGAGGAGGCCGTACTCGGCGCACTCATGCTCGACCGCGAAGCCCTGCCGATGGTGATGGACATCCTGCGCCCGGAGAGTTTTTACTTAGAAGCGCACCAGCAGATATATCGCGCAATTATCCGCCTGTTCGAACGCTCCAATCCGGTTGATTTGCTCACCGTAACGGAAGAAATGCGCAAAAGCGGCGACCTCGACAAGGTGGGCGGCGGCTATTACCTCGTGGAACTGAGTCACCGCGTCGCTTCGGCGGCCAACATCGAATACCACGCCCGCATCATTGCACAAAAACACATTCAGCGCGAGCTCATCAGCGTCAGTACCCGCACCATCCGCGATGCTTACGAAGACACGACCGATGTATTTACCCTGCTCGACGACGCTGAAAAAGGCCTGTTCGGAATTACGCAAAACAACCTTAGCCGCAGCTACGAAAGTATGGGCACGCTCAGCAGCCGCGTGCTGAAACAGATCGAAGAACTGGCGGGAAAAGCCGACGGTCTCACCGGTGTCCCGACCGGTTTTACCGATCTCGACCGAATCACATCGGGCTGGCAACCGTCCGATCTGATCATTCTTGCCGCAAGGCCGGGCATGGGCAAAACTGCGCTCGTACTCGCCATCATGCTCAATGCCGCCAAAGACTTCGGCAAAGCCGTCGCCATGTTCTCGCTCGAGATGGCAAGCACCCAACTTGTGCAGCGCCTCATCTCCATGGAATCGGAAATACCAGGCTCGAAGATGCGCAACGGCAAACTCGAAGACTACGAATGGCAGCAACTGCAAACCACCGTCGAGCGACTCGGCGCCGTGCCGATTTTTATCGACGACACGCCTGCGATCAACATCTTCGAGCTGCGCGCCAAGTGTCGCCGCCTGAAAATGCAGCACGATATTCAATTGGTCATCGTCGACTATCTGCAGCTCATGACCGGCGCTTCGGAAAGCACCCGCAACGGCAACCGGGAACAGGAAATTGCCGGCATCTCCCGGGCACTGAAATCGCTGGCGAAAGAATTGAGCATTCCGGTGATCGCCCTCGCCCAGCTCAGCCGGGCGGTGGAGGTACGGGGAGGAAGTAAAAGACCGCAGTTGAGCGACCTTCGTGAAAGTGGCAGTATTGAGCAAGATGCTGATATTGTGTCATTTATATATAGACCGGAATACTACCAAATCCTTGAAGACGAAAACGGACAAAGCCTGAAAGGCATCGCGGAGATCATCATTGCCAAACACCGCCACGGCGCCCTCGACACGGTACGGCTCAAATTCACCGATACCTTCGCCAAGTTCAGCAACCTCGACGATCCCGCTTTTGCCGGGCTCTCCGATCCGTTGACCGGGCCGTTCTCGCCGAGCGTCATTACGATGCCGTCGCGGATGAATGAGGAGGATATCCCCTTTTAAAGGAGTTATGAGTTATGAGCTATGAGTTTCAGACACAAGTCGGGCACTTTAAATAAACGAACCCTGCCCCGCCTGACGGCAGGACAGGGTTCGCCCTTAAATATAGGTACCCCCTTCGAGATTAATACCGATTCACCGATAACCGGGAACCAATTACTTTTCGATGGTTTTTTTCTCCGCCTCACGCATACCCTGGCGGATTTCATCCTCTACCGAGTTTTTAGCGCTGTTGAATTCACGGATACCTTTGCCCAAACCGCGCATGAGTTCAGGTATTTTCTGACCTCCGAACAACAGCAACACTACCAGGAAAATAAGTACAAATTCCGTAGCGCCGAGGTTGCCGAGGAATAAAAGCGTCGAAGTCATAGTGTCGAATTTTGAATAGTGTTGAAAAATACGGCTTTTGGGCGCCGTTCGGTGCGTTCTGCGGTTTTGACCGGGGACGCCGGGCAAAGTTACATCGCTTGGCGGGCAAATCACGCCTGTCCTTTGTTATTTAACCTTAAACGGGCAATTCTGACTTTGAGATGATACAACATTCACGGTTTCCGAATGTTTAAGGGCTTTTTGGCCCCCTGCTGTTTCGAAATTTACCGATCTCAACCGGCATTTTATGCAAATCAAAGACATTCTCGCTGTACTCGAGTCCGTAGCCCCCCCTCATTGGCAGGAATCGTACGACAATGCCGGCCTCATCGTCGGCGACCCAGAAACGATCGCGACGGGCGTATTGTTTTGTCTCGATTCGACGGAAGCCGTTGTGCAGGAAGCCGTGGTAAAAGGCTGCAATCTGATCGTAGCGCACCACCCTATCGTATTCAGGGGGTTGAAACGCCTCAACGGCGCCACTTACGTCGAACGGACGGTCATGCTGGCGATCCGGAAAAACGTAGCGATTTACGCCATCCACACCAACCTCGACAACGTGCACCGGCAGGGTGTAAACGCCAGGATAGCCGAAAAAATTGGCCTCATCGATACCCGGATTCTTGTGCCCAAACCCGGATCGGACCCTAATATCGGCGCCGGTTTGTTGGGAATATTAAAAGAACCGATGCCGGCAATGGATTTTTTGCTTCATATAAAAAAAATCCTGCGCGCCGGCTGCGTGCGCCACACTGCCCTGCCCGCCACGCGTGTGCGAACTGTTGCAGTTTGTGGCGGTAGCGGGAGTTTTTTGCTGCCGGAAGCACTAAAAGCCGGGGCCGATGCGTTTGTCACCGCTGATTTCAAATACCATGAATTTTTCGACGCTGAAGGCAAAATTGTCATCGCCGACATCGGTCATTTTGAAAGTGAGCAATTTACAATCGAACTTTTATACGAGATTGTCCGGGAAAAATTCCATACTTTTGCGCTCCATTGCACGGAAGTGAACACCAATCCTGTGTTTTACGTGTAAAAACCACAAAATCAAACCACTCCAAACCAACTCACCACTCAATTACTCACTACTCACCACCGATAAAGAATGGCTGTAGAAGCATCTGTTGCAGAAAAACTCCTTGCGCTGTGGAATTTGCAGCAAATTGATTCCCAACTGGATGAAATCCAGATTCTGAAGGGCGAGCTGCCCATGGAAGTCTCCGATTTGGAAGACGAAATCGCCGGTCTCGATACCCGCGTAAAAAAACTCAAGGTCATCCTGAAAGAAAGCGAGCAGGAAATCGCTAAAATGCAGACCTTGGCCAAAGAGGCCGATGCCAATATCAAGAAGTATCAGAAGCAACTTGATGAGGTGCGCAACGACCGCGAGTACGAAGCCCTGCAAAAGGAAATCGAACTGGCGAAACTCGACATTCAATTGTCCGAGAAAAAAGTGCGCGAAGCGAAGGCCGGGTTGGATTCCAAAAAAGATAATCTCGCCGTAGCCGAAGCTAAAATGGAAGCCAAGCAAAAAGAACTCGAAGCCAAAAAAGTCGAGTTGCAGGGCATCATTGAAAAAACGGAGGAAGAAGAAAAACGCCTCCATGCGCAAAGCGAGAAAGCGCGCCAGGGCATCGAAGAGCGCCTGCTGAACGCCTATAACAAAACCCGCCGCACTTACCGGAACGGTCTTTCGGTTGTCACGGTGGAGCGTCATTCGTGCGGAGGCTGCTTCAACAGTGTACCGCCACAAGTGCAATTAGAAATCGGGCTGCATAAAAAAATTATCGCCTGCGAACACTGCGGACGCATCCTTGTAGACCAGTCCATTGCTCACCCTGAGTCGGTGGAAATGGCTTGAGCAATGTTGCTTAACAGTTAATTTTCGGAAAAATCTCTTTGGATATTACCCCTCCAAAGGGATTTTTCCTTTTGGAAAACAGTATTTTCAGTTTTTTCGTCGGAAAAATTGTTAAAATCGCTGAACATTTCGGGACTTATTCGTTCCTTGCAATCGTTTTTTTAATAATCTGTTTCAACGTGCCTATGTACCCGTATCGGTCCTCTCGTCTGTTTGTCATTTTTTTCTGCCTGCTGGCCTTCTCCAAAGCGCAGGCGCAGGAGTTCACTGTCTACGACAGCCTCCCTCAACTCATCTCCCGGATACAACAAGCCGGCAACTCTACCCTTGTGCTCAACTTCTGGGCTACGTGGTGCAAGCCGTGTGTGGAAGAGCTTCCCTGTTTCGAAGAACTCCGCAAACAGTATGCCGAGAAAAACGTGCAGGTACTGCTTGTAAGCCTTGATTTCAAAACGCAGCTGGAAAAGAAATTTCTACCCTTCCTCCGGGCGCAGCAACTGAAATCGGAAGTGGTGCTGTTTGCCGATCAGGATGCCAACACCTGGATTCCATACATTCATGACGAATGGGACGGCGCTATCCCGGTAACTTTGGTTTTTAAAGGAAAGATCAGAGCGATTTCACACGGAAAATTCGATGAGTACGCCGACCTGGAAAAATTTGTGTTGCCGTTTATTGGCGACAGCGCCAATATTTCTCTCAAGAACTTAGTTAATTGCAACAACGGTAAGTAAGCGTTGCCCACATACCCCTGTCTGTGACGACGCTTCCGGTTTATAGTTTTTTCACACGCGATCATTTATCCCAGTCATCGTTCATTTTTTCTTTTACTCTCATGAAAAGTCTCGTCTTCGCGGCTTTTGTATTGGCAGGCGTCCTGACGCTTTTCAGTGCTACCGCCCCCTCCGGTTACGTAGTCGGTGACAAAGCCGACGATTTTTCCCTCAAAAATGTGGATGGCAATTTTGTGTCCCTATCCGACTATACGGATGTGAAAGGATTCATTGTCGTTTTCACGTGCAACCACTGCCCGTATGCGCAGATGTACGAAGAGCGCATCATCGCCCTGCACAACAAATACAAACCCAAGGGTTTTCCGGTGATTGCCATCAACCCCAACAGCCCTGATATTGTGCCGGACGATAGCTACGAAGAAATGCAAAAACGGGCCAAGGAAATGAAATACCCGTTTCCGTACCTCTTCGACGAACACCAAACGGTATTTCCCAAGTTCGGCGCAACCCGTACGCCACACGTATTTATTATAGACACCAGTCGCGTGGTGCGCTACATCGGTGCGATTGACGACAATCCTGAAATAGCTTCCCTGGCTAAAAACCGCTACGCGGAAAACGCTTTGGAAGCCATGTTGCGCGGCGAAACACCCAAGCCGGATTATACGCTTGCCATTGGTTGTACGGTGAAAAAAAAACCGAAGTAGAAAAGCAAAACGCCCTGATTGACTCCATCTTGCACATCGCTCAGAAACCCGAAGTGCAAACGCAAAACACCCGGACCGATACCACGTTAAACGGTGTAAAACAACCCGAAGTGAAAATCGACTCCATTCTGCTCCGTGCCAAACAAACCGGATTGAACGCGCAAAACCTCCGTGGCGACTCTACGCTATCCCGTTATTAAATTGATTTTCAAAGAATAATACTCACACCGCTGCCGGTTCTTGCAAAAGAACCGGCTTTTGTTTTTTATCCGTTATCAACCAACGCAACAGTACCGGCGCCAGTAAAAGGTCGCAGAACAAAGCTCCCGCCAGCGTCACACTTACCAACAACCCCACCGTGACCGACGGCGGATGTATCGAAAACAACATTACCAGAAAACTGAAAAACAGGATGATGCTGCCGAGACACATGGCTTTACCCGTCTCGGCCAGCGTGGTGCGCAGCGAATCTTCAACCGATAAGCCGCGGCTCCGGCAAAGTTTAAAATTGCTGAGAAAATGCACCGTATCATCTGTGGCGATGCCGAACACGATGCTGAACACAGTCGCGATGCCTGCTTCCAGGGGGATGCCGAGATAGCCGACCAATGCCCCGGCAAAAAACAGCGGGAACACATTGGGCACACAAAACACCACAACCATGCGCAAATCCCTGAACAGCAACACCATAATAAGTGCGACTACCAATACCGACGGGATCAGGCCCTGCAACATATTGTCGCGGATATAGGCTGAGTTTTTGTCAATAATGACCCCTGTGCCGGTAATCTTAAACTTTGCCACCGAAGAGTCGATATTGGATTTCCACCAGCTTTCGATACTCGCCTGCATCAGTGCCACTGTGTCGCGGCCCACATCCTGCATACGCCCGGCAATGCGGGCCTTGTCGTGATTTTTACTCAACAGAACATCCGTGTAAGATGCAGGTGTTTTTTCTGCAAGTCGTTGATAACGTTCAAATTCGGCCAGACTATCCGGCAAACGGTAGGCTTCCGGACGGTTGCCGTAATTCATTGCGTTCAGGCTGCGGTACAGGTCGTTGACAGAAGCGATGGTTTTCATGGGAGGGTAAGTCCGCAGGTGACTTTCCAATTTGTCCATTTCGCGCAGCACCTCAAAATCGTCGGCTTTGTGCCCATTTTGAGGGAAAACCGCGATCTCAACCGGCCTGAATCCGGAGAATTTTTTTTCAAAATAAAGAAAATCCGCGGTGATCTGCCGGCCGCGCGGGAGATTGTTTTTAATGCGGTAATCGGTGTTTATCAGGGAAATACCGTACAGGCAAACTGCCAGTAAGCCTATGGAGAACCAGGCGATTTTTCGCCCGTTCGCTTTCGTAAAGCGGTAAGTCCAGTCCATAAACCGACTCCAAAAAGCGTATTCTGGTGTAAATTGAATGAGTTGATCCGTGCGAAATCGCGGCAACATCGCCCAAAGCCAGCCATAAATGACAAAAAAAGCCGTGACCACACCGATGGCTGCATTGACCCCGAAGTCCTGAATCGGTGCAGTCCGGTTGGTCAGCAACGACCCGAATCCGATGGCTGTCGTGATACAGGTGATAAAAGTAGCCAACCCGATTTCTTTCAACGTGGTGCGAATCGCTGTACTGCGGTCGTGCCCTTTTTCCAATTCATCCAGATATTTGCTTGTGATGTGCATCGTGTCGGCCACTCCCACAATGCACATCAATATCGGGTAAAGTGCGGCCAATGCGTTCAATTCTCTCCCCAATGCACTCAGCAAGCCGAGGAAAAACAACAATGACAGTCCGATCCCGCCCATCGCGATGAACACCGACCACCAGCGTCGGAAGATAAAAAACAGTACCGACACCGCCAGCAACGCCGCAACAACGGTCGAAACCGCCACTTCCCGTATTTCCATCCGCACCATTTCACGTTGAAAATAAACCCGTCCGAGGATGTGTGTCTCGTCGAATGATTGATCGCGTTTATAGACGTCCAGCAGGCTGTCCAAAGCGCCCATGAGTTGTTTGGCCTGTTTCAAATCTGTTGAAACCACCGTTTTGAGTACAACCGTAAGGGCGGTGCCGTCTTCGGAAATGAGGTTGTGGACGAAACGTTTGTCCTGCATCACCCGCAGGCGATCACTGGCGTAAAACGATGTATCTTCGATATGGATGGCCGGAATGGTTGTAATCCCGAAAGGTGTTTTCAAGGGGTACTGCACTTTCGTCAGCGACATCGACGACGTGACGTGTGGCAATTCGCTTGCTTTCAGCGTGAATTCGTGAAATTTTTCGAGAAATTTTTGCTCAAAAACGCCGTCGCGGCGCTCCACCGCTATAAGCAGGAAGTTGTCGTCGCTTTCAAAATCCCTGATGTAATTTTTGAAAAATTCAAAATCGGGGTCGCCTTGCGGGAAAAATTGTTCGAAGTCGAACGTGAATTTCAGCCGGGTGAGCAGGAAAAGGCTGGCGAGGGTAAGCAGCCCGTACAGGCCGAGGACGAGGTTGCGGCTCGAATGCATAGAGTGCGTCATTAGGAGTCATTAAGGTCATTACAAGCGCTTCTCTAACCTGTTCGCTTCGACTCAAGGATGACCCATTTGGTAGATAATTGCAATCAAAAAACCGCTAAAATGTTGAATCGTTCGCCGTTCTTGGAGAAAAAGAGTGGTTTAGAATGGTTATAAATTTCAAAAATACAGGTGATCTGCCCGGTTATCTACTACTGCGATAATGTAAACCGAATCATCAACAATTAAAATTGATATTCAGGCTTTTCCAAGCAAACGATTGATTTCAGCACGCACCGTGATGTGAGGGACTACTTTGCCTTCTTTGATTTGACTGGCACTGCGTTCGATGAATGCTTTTTGTCCCTCGGATAATTCATCCCACCAATCGCCACTTTCCCGGACGGCGACAAAATAGTCGGTAATGTGCTCCAAAAGCACCTGATTGTCAGTTTCCAGGACAATTTTGATGAGGTTGTTTTTGATCTCAGCGACGGACATGGCTTTCTTTTTTGCACAAATTTACATGATAAACTAACGTCGGCCGTTTGACAGGTCAGATTCGTTAAAAAAATACCGGCCAAAAGAAGGCTGACTTTAAACGAAAAGACTTTAAAAAATATTTACTTAGTACCGGCCAAAAAATAAAGTAGTGATCTTTCCTACCCACGCTGTCATCCCGACGCAGGAGGAATCTGCTTAAAAGCAAGTGACAATCAATTGTTTAAGCAGATTCCTCCTGCGTCGGAATGACAGCGTGGGTAGGGGAAAGCGTGAACTTGTTTTTTAAGCGTTACTTACCCAATTTCCCCCGCCACTCCTGAATAGCTTGCTGAATTTCGGCCTGGCGGTTCTCCGGATCAGGGTGGGTGCTCTGGAATTCGGGCGTGCGGTTCGGCCCGCCGGCTTGTTTGAGTACTTCCATCACCTGGATCAGGTATTCCGGGTTGTAGCCTGCTTCGAGCATAAATCGCACGCCGAGGTTGTCGCTTTGGAGTTCCTGTTCGCGGCCGTATTTCATCGTGATCATATTCGCCACCGACTGCGCGATGTAGGCGGTATTGGGGTTGGAAGGATCGTAGGTCGCCATAGTGACGGCCCCTGTAAGTCCTTGTGCCAGTTCCATTTGCGCCATCCGTTCGGCGCTGTGCCGCGCCACCACGTGGCCGACTTCGTGGCCGAGCACACCGGCCAGCATGTCTTCGTTGAGCGCCCGTCCGTCGGTTGTGAGGCGCATCAACAGTCCTTCCGTGATAAAAATTTGTCCGCCGGGCAAAGCGAAAGCGTTGATGGTCTGCGGATCGGCCAGTAAATGAAAGTCGTATTGGTAAGGCGTTTGTTTGGCCACCGAGTTCTGCACGACTTTTTGGCCGACCTGCTTCACCACCATAGCGGCTTCCCGGTTGTTGCTGAGGCCCCCCATTTCCTGCGCCATCTCGGGGGCAGTTTGCAGACCAATGGCTATTTCCTGCTCCGGCGTCATGGCGATGCGCTGGGTTTCGCCGGTAATTTCGTTGACCGCACTGTTCGAATAGTATTTACAAAGCGCGAAGCCCGCCAACACGACGGCGACGAGCAGTTTGATGGGGAATCCGCTGCGTTGATTTTGACCGAACATGGTTTTGCCTAGTTTTATGACGAAATGAATTTCTGATTGCGAATGTAGCAATTCATGCTATTTCACGAGAAAAATTTACCTTTGACTGCGAAAAATCGCCTGTTTATGCTGAAAGAACTGCACATTTCAAACTACCGCCTTTTTGATGAACTGCACATACCCGACCTGGGGCAGGTGAATTTGATAGCGGGGAAAAACAATACGGGGAAGACGGCGCTGCTGGAGGCGTTAAGGATTTGGGCGGCGAGAGGGGACAGTACAGTTATTAACCATACAATTGCTCAAAGAGGACAGTTTAACCCTGGCTGGGGCGAATCTTATGAATCGTTGTTTCAATCAAACAGTCTCTTGTCACAGCAAAACGGAGACGATTTATCGCTGATGATTAACGAATTAACTATCCAACGCCATAAGTCTGAAAATTACCGAAGTTATTGCCAACTATTTTGGAGACACAAAGATGTTCAGCCAAATCTAAATCCAAATGCTCCTGCGAACAATCCGAACGACCAATCTGTGTTCGTACCGTTCGGCGAAGATTCACATTTCCCTCTTCAAGATTTATGGGAAAAAATCGTCCTCACTCCACTCGAAAACGATGTGCTGGAAATTCTGAAAATCGTCGAACCGCGTATCTGGCGTATTGATGTCAAAGAAGAAAACAGCCGCGTATTACTTGAAGGTGATTCTACGCCGGCTCCATTTAAAAGCCTTGGCGACGGCATCAACAGGATGCTGTGGGTAGCCGTTGCGTTGGTGAGCGCCAAAGAATCAAAACTACTGCTCATTGACGAATTCGAAGCCGGACTGCATCACTCCGTGCAGGAAATGCTTTGGGAAAAAATCTTTCTCTACGCCCAAAAATGGAACATACAGGTTTTTGTCACTACACATAGCATGGATTCCGTTCGCACTTTCCACGCTGTGGCTAATCGTTCCGAAAATCAGGGAAAAGGAAAGTTTTTTCGTTTGCAGCGCAGCCGGAAAGGCGAAATTGAAGCCGTTACCTACGACGAAGAGGAACTTGCAACCGCAATAGAATTTGACCTGGAAACCCGTTAAACCTTTATGAAACAGCATCTTATCATCGAAGGTCACGATTCATGGGTACTGGGCGAGCTTTTGGAAAAACACCTGCCCACTCCCAAAGGTTATTCAAGCAAAGAGTCGCTCAAAGAATTTTTCAAAGCTGCCAACGGATTCGACAATGTCCCCCGGCTCATCTCGACAACGCTGAAAATAGAAGACTTGTCCAATCTGGGCATTATTGTCGATGCCAACACAAAAGGAGCAAAAAGCCGTTGGGAGGTTGTCAAAAATCGTTTGAATGTTGTTTTTGGCAACGATCTATTGAAAAAATACGCTCCTCAAGTTGGAGGGATCGTTGTAAAGGAAGATGGTTTCCCAACAGTAGGCGTTTGGATAATGCCTGACAACCAATCGGAAGGCTACCTTGAACGTTTCCTGACCGGGATGATTCCTCCAAAGGACAAAGAAAAACTATGGAATCATACCCAACACATTCTGAGCGAATTACAAAAGCAACCTTTCTGTGAGTTTTCAGAAATCAGTTATCAAAAAGCGCTCGTCCGCACCTGGCTTGCCTGGCAAAAAGAGCCCGGACTTTCATACGGTCTGGCGCTGCGCAAAGGCTACTTCGACGCCAAAGTCGATGCCGTAAGGCCTTTCATCGAATGGATTGCCAACACTTTTGAATTGGAAGCAGCTGCTAGTTAAAAAGGTCCCGCATATCCCTTTCCTCATCCCCGTCGTCCTTCAAATTGCCCGTCAGAAAATCCTTGAACACCCACTTGGTCTGAATAAATTCTTTGCTCAACACCTCGTATTCGGCAAGCCCGTGCAGGGCGAGTTCCATAAAGGTGTAGATTTCGAGTTCGTCGATCCTGGCGGCTTCGGCGACTTTTTTAAGGCCCGCCACCTGGTCGAGTTCCAGGAAAAACTTTTTGGCGGGCAGGTCAGTGAACAAATCCACCGTATTGCCCGCTGCAAACCACGCTTTCACAACGCCGTAAGGGTCGCGCTCCTGGCCGCGTTTTAGTTTTGCCGGATTGGAGAAGTACTGAAGAAATACCTTTTTGAGCGCCTGCCCGATGAGGTGCAGGGCGACCGCGTGCGGGCCTTCCTGTTCGCCTTCGTACACCATCTCCACTTTACCGGTGATGGCCGGGATCACCCCCCAGAAATCGGTGATGCGGGCCGTCGTTTTTTCTTCGCCGTTGCGAAGCAGGCGCCGTTCGGCCGTGGAATAGAGGTTTTCGTAAGCCGCGATGGTCAGGCGCGCACTCACCCCGCTTTTTTGGTCGACAAATTCGCTGTTGCGGGCAGCAAATGCAATTTCTTCGATCAGGTTTTTCAATAATTCGGGCACCCGGATCCGCTCGCGCTGGTCGGCGGTGATGCGCGATTCCTGCTCGGTGATACGGCGACCGATCTCAATCGCCGTCGGATAGTGGGTCGTGATCTGGCTTTCGATGCGGTCTTTGAGCGGCGTGATGATGCTGCCGCGGTTGGTATAGTCCTCGGGGTTGGCGGTAAAAATAAACTCCACATCGAGCGGCAGACGGAGTTTGAAACCCCTGATCTGCATATCGCCTTCCTGCAACACGTTGAACAAAGACACCTGAATCCGCGCCTGCAAATCGGGCAACTCGTTGATAACGAACAGACAACGGTGCGCCCGCGGAATAAGGCCGAAGTGAATCACCCGCTCGTCCGAGTACGGTAGGCGCAGGTTCGCGGCTTTGATCGGGTCCACGTCGCCCACCAGGTCGGCGATGCTCACGTCGGGGGTAGCGAGTTTTTCCACGTAGCGTTCGTCGCGGTGCAGCCATTCCACAGGGGTATCGTCGCCATGTTCGGCAATCAGGTCTTTGGCATAGCGGCTGATGGGTGCGAGGGGATCGTCGTTGAGTTCGCTGCCTGCCACCACGGGCGTGTATTCGTCGAGCAGGCCGATGAGCAGGCGGGCAATGCGGGTTTTGGCCTGACCGCGCAGACCGAGCAGCAGGATATTGTGCCGGCTAAGCACGGCCCGTTCCACATCGGGCAGCACCGTGTCGTCGAAGCCGTAGATGCCCGGGAAGATGGTTTCCTGGCTGCGTATTTTTTCGATGAGGTTGGCGCGGAGTTCTTCTTTTACCGAGCGGGGCTGGTAGCCGCTTTTTTTCAATTCGCCGAGGGTGCGAACCTGGTGGATGTGTTTCATGGGGGGCAAAACGCCATTAAAGCGGTTTTGTTTAGCGATTTCCCTTATTCGCTGAGCAGGTAGTTACGGGGTTGTGTGTTTATCGAATTTTAATCAAATTTTTACTCCGAATTGATCAGCAGAATCGCTTATATATAAAAAATAACCCTAAACTTTGGCCTGTTATTCCGAAAAACTCATCACCTCTAAAAACCACCAGCCATGACCAGCAGGCTAACCCCTGAAGATTTCACCAATGAGGCCGCTTTCCTCATTAACGATCTTCTCCGACGCAAAAAAGACCGTCCCGAAGAGTTCATTTTTTCCGACATCATCGACAATGCCGGCAACCAATACGTCGACCTCGTACAGGAGGGCGGCGGCGTATTGGGCATCGCATTGTCCGGTTATACGTACGTCCTGGAGGAGATGGGCATCCGTTTCCTGAATTTGGGCGGCACTTCGGCCGGTTCGGTCAATACCATGTTGCTCGCCGCCTTAGGGCCTCCGCATGAAAAAAAGTCGCTCAAAATCCTCGATGCCATCGTCCGGAAAGATTTAACCGAATTTCTGGACGGCGGCGCCGATATCAAACTGTTGGTCAGGAGTATGAGTTGGCAAAACCCGTTTCTGCGCTGGCTCGGAGGGCTTGCGGGCACTCTTGTCAATCTGGACGAGGCATTTTTTGAAACCGGTTTCAACCCCGGTGATGAATTCTACCGCTGGCTCGAAACGATCCTGAAAGATGCAGGCATCGAGACAGCCCGGGATCTGGAGCAACGGATGAACGATTTTCCGGAAGAACTTTTGAAATCCGATCCGAAACTGGCTGCCAAACTCGCGATCGTGGCTGCCGACATCACCACGGAAACTAAGGTCGTATTTCCCGAAATGGCCGACCTTTATTTCGACCGCCCGGAAAGGGTTTGCCCGGCCAAATTTGTCAGGGCTTCCATGTCGATCCCGCTTTTTTTCAAACCCTTTGTGGTAGATCTCGCCGACTTGCCGCGCAAAGACCTTGATTACATAAAAAAATGGCGGGTAAAAGCCGACTATTTGGGGAAAATCCCAAAAAAAGTGGCGTTTGTAGACGGCGGCATTATGTCGAATTTTCCCATCGACATCTTTCATGAAAGGAAACGCATCCCCAGCCGCCCAACTTTCGGTGTCCGCCTGGGGATCGACCGCATCCGCCAACGCTCCGCAGACACGATGCTCAATATCTTCATGGCATGTTTCGACGGTGCGCGCAATATCCGTGATTACGAAGCCATCAAAAACAACGAAGACTTCCGCCAACTCATCAGTTATGTGGACACCGACTCGCACAGTTGGCTGAATTTCGAAATGTCCGATGCCGACAAACTCGATTTGTTCAAACGCGGCGCACAAGCCGCCGCTTTGTTTCTGAGTAGTTTCGACTGGGCCGGGTACAAACGGCTGCGAAAAAACCTCGCTTTCCAGCAAGTGATACAAAATCCGGAAATACGCCACGTACGAACCAAAACAATTACTCGAAGTAGTGCTCAACGTGGGTGTCGCTAATGGCGCCGTTACTTAACCGGTGTTTTGCTCCCGGGATCAACCGTGTGTCGCTCTTGCCCCCGGTCTCTCAACACCGCAATTCCGGCATTCAACTCGAACCCGATGAGCAGGATCATGCAGTTCAACTGGATCCAGATCATCAGCACGACGAGCGTCCCGATGGAGCCGTAGAGAGTGTTGTAATTGCCAAAATTGTCTACGTAAAACGAAAAACCCCACGAAGAAAGGATGGAAAGAAATGTAGCCAGCATAGCGCCGGAATTGAAAAACGGGATTTTCCGGCGTGTGGAAGAGCCGTAGCGGTAAATCGTTGAAAACAAGGTGTAAAAAAGCAACACCACTACTACCCAGCGCAAGGTGAAAAAGGCCATTCGAGTCAGCACATCCACTTTGACGAACTGAAAAACGAAGTACAAAATGGTGTTTCCCAAAATAACAAAAATCACCGATGCGATCAGCACGACACCGACGAGAAAAGTCAACTGCAAGGCTATCAGGCGCTTTTGAAAATCCGTTCGCCGTTTGAATGTCGCTTTGTAGTCCTTTTCCAACCCGTGAATCATGGACAACATCCCGTTGGAGGCAAACCACAAAGCGAGGAAAAAACCGAATGACAACAGCCCGCTTTTGGGTTTGGTGGCGATGTCTTTTATCGTCGAGAACAACATTTCACCCGCTTCACCCGGCATCACTTCCTCGATATTGTCGTGCAACAAATCTTCAAATTGCTCTTCATGCCCATTCACGCTTACTTTCATTTCGTACAGCGGCGTATAAGGCAGCAGCGTGAACAGCACAATAATAGATGGAAAAATCGCCATGAACAGGCTGAAAGCCATCGAGTTGGCACGGGTAGTGATGGCGTCATCGCGGGTTTCTTTGTTGATAAAAACGATCAGGCTGTACAGCGGAATGCGCTGCAAGCCGGGCAGGGAATGCGTCTTCGACCATTCCAGCAACCGCAGCCAAACGGGGTGGCGGGTAAAGTAGTGATAGACTCGAAGCAGGTAATCGGTTTTTTTCATTTATTGACGGTGGAAGGTGGAGGGTAGAAGGTAGAGGGTAGAAGGTAGAAGGTGGAGGGTAGAGGGTGCGCCGTCTACCCTCTACCTTCTACCCTCCACCCTCCACCGTGAAATACGGCCTCAACTTCTCCAGCAAATATTCCGGCGCAGGCACGACTTTTTTTGTTTTTGCATCAAAAAAACAAAGCCGGACTCGCCCGGCGTTCACAAGTTTTTTCTTTTCGTTCAATACCTCCACGTGAAAAGTGATGTACTCGCCGGGCAGTTCACGCAGCGTCGAGCGCACGGTCAGCAGATCGTCGTAGTAAGCCGGGCGCACGAAGCGCATGTCGAGGCTCACCACCGGCAACCAGATGCCGTGCACTTCTTCCAACTCTTTGTACGTCAGCCCCAGCGAGCGAATCGTCTCCACCCGGCCTACCTCGTAATACTGGGCATAATGGCCGTAGTAGAGGTAACCCATCTGATCGGTTTCGCCGTAGCGGACGCGGATTTGAGTATCGTGAGCGTACATGACTCAATTGTGGTTTGGGGCAAATGTAGAACCAAGCGCAGTTTTTGCTGTAACTTATTCCTTATAGCCACACGCATCCGGTAGAAAAACATCGCCAACGCTTACATTTGCCTTCACAATCAATTTTGCGGCAACAAAAAGAGCCAAATCCTGCCATGCCCTCACAACCTTTGAACGTTTTTATTTCTTACTCGCACAATGACGAGGACCGCCCTTTGCTGGACCAACTGCTCGCACACCTCGCCCCGCTGCAACAAACGGAAAACCCGGTCATTAAAACCTGGGATGACGCCCACATCCTGCCCGGCGACCCTTGGGACGACGAAATCAAGCAAAACCTGCTTCAGGCAGATATTGTGTTGCTGCTGGTGTCCGCTGATTTCAACAACTCCCGCTATATTCAGGAAATTGAGTTGAAAGAATCTGTTCAAAGACACAAGAAAGGTGAATGTACGATAGCGCCAATCTTCCTGCGCCCATGCGAATTCAAAGGAATGCTTTATGAAGAGATGGAAATGTTGCCAAAATTACCTGAAAATCAGAAACTTAAGGCCATAACCGAGTGGCAAAACCGGGACACCGCTTTCACTGAAATCGTCAAACGGCTCCGGGAACTGATAGAAGCGCTCCGGCAACAAAAAAACGTAAAGCCTGCTGCGGTTCCGGTCGGAGCGGTCGCATGGGATGATCCCTGGCACCTGTTTTTCAACAAACGGTCTCCGAAAAAAGATCTCAGGTTACAAGACACCGTCAATTGCAACAGGCTCGTTCACTATCCCAAATTTGAGCAACATTTTATCGACAACAAAGCAAAACCCGGTAATCTGGTTTATTTCTTCACTGCCTGCGATTCGCAAAATCCGGAAAGCCTCGCCAAACGATTGGCCTACTGGTACGATGAGGATTTTGATCCGACTTTTTTTCGCCCGGACGAAGAGAAAAGAAAGGATGAACTCAAATTCCTCGATTTGCCGCTCGAAAAAAAAGAGGAGACCACCTGGGGGAAGTTCTGGGAATTATTTAAAAAGAAAATCCTGCAACAGGAGATTGATTTCGAGGAATTTGTGAAGGACCCTGCCTCGACGCTTTCCATCGTTGAAAACACCCGGCTGCTTCTTTCTTTTCAAATTTCGGAAAGCGACTTGCTGGAATACAAAGCCAATAAACACATTCGGTACATACTCGGGCAATTTGCACGCCTGCCCGCTGATTTTCAAAAATTTGTTTTTTGCTTCGTATTCCACCTGCCCGATGTGCATGAGTTCAGGAAAAAGGATTGCGCTTACCTGCTCCAATTGCTCGAAGAATTGGCAACACCTTCTGAGCAGGACCCGCAATGGGCTGCCGGACTGCATCTCAGCTGTTTGCCTGCCGTCCCGGTCGCAGATTTAAAAGTATGGTGGAACGCCCGGTTTGATCCCGCACATTTTCCGGATTTTAATTCCGAAATAAAAAAACGTGTCCTGCCGGACAAAACGGATGCCTGCAATCAACACGGCCGATTCGACATGTACACCGTCGAGGAGATGCAATACGCCGCATATACTTTCACACGAGATAAAAAACTTACCTAAGCCAAGCAGATATGGACTTTCACTTGTACCAAACCAAAGGCGAGCCGCGCGCTCTGCCCGATTTCAAACCCTTGGCCGACCTCGCCGAAGACGCTGATGCTTACCTGCCTTCCGACGAACTCGTCGCGGCGGTCAACGTCGCCCTTGCCCTCGGCCAGCCGCTTTTGCTCACCGGCGAGCCAGGCACCGGCAAAACGCAACTCGCCTTCCACATCGCCCGGCGATTCAACCTCGACAAGCCGCTCGTTTTCAACGCGCAAACGAGTTCTTCCAAAAAAGACTTGTTTTATACTTACGACGCACTGGGGCATTTTCGCTGGGCACAGAAAAATGACGACGGAGGCGCGGCAGCCGACATTGAAGACCGCTTTATCCGGTACGAAGCCCTGGGCGAAGCTATCCGGCTGGCGTTGGAAAAGGGGGGCAAACGCAGCATCGTGCTGATCGACGAAATTGACAAAGCGCCCCGCGACCTGCCCAACGACCTCCTCGCCGCCATCGAAGCGCTTCGCTTTGACGTACCCGAAGTACCCGTGAAACCAAAGTTGGAATACGAGTGCCCAAGGCGCCTGCGGCCGGTCATCATCATCACCTCCAATTCGGAAAAAAACCTGCCCGAAGCCTTTTTGCGGCGGGTAGTGTATCACCACATCGAATCTCCGGACACGAAAAAACTACTCGAAATCCTGCAAGCCAAAGGCATCGCATTCGGTAAAGACGACGACCCGGAAGCCATCGTGACCCATTTCGAGGAAATACGTGGCAAGGGGTTGAACAAAAAACCCGCCACCGCTGAACTCATTGCCTGGGCAACACTGCTGCCCAAAATCGGTTTCCCGACAAAAAAACTGCGCACAACCACTGATTTGACCGCGAAGGAAATAAAAATGCTCCTTGCTTCTTATGCCGTATTGGCCAAAACGGAGGACGACCTTAAAAAACTCAGGTAACAAATGCCCAACGACAACAATTTGAAAGCATGGCTGCTCCGCTTCTTCGACACAGAAGAGATGGGGGCTGCACTCCCGACGACCCACCGGAAGGATGTAGCGCTGCACCGCCTGCTCTTTTTGTTGCTGCCCGCTCTCGAAAATCAGGGCATGACGCTCAGCCCCGACCGCTACATCCGGCTGAAACGATTGATAGCCGCCCTGCCCCGCGACACGCAGCCCGCCGACTGGCGCAACTACCTCTGCCCCCTCTTTGCTACCGATGAAGCCCGGCAGCGCGCGTTTTATGCGCTGTTCGACCAAATCCTCGACCAACTCGAACTGGAAATCAATCCCGAGCCAGAACTTCAGGAAAAAGAAAACCGGCCTGATACAACCAAGTCCGCTCAAACCCCTCCACCTTCTCCACTTCCTCAACCTCTCCAATCTCCCCAACCCGACACTCCGACAACCCACCGGCCGCTCGTGGTCGAACTGGACGAATGTACCGACCCGCCCTGGGCCTGGAACATCGTCCCAGAAAAAGAAAATGTGCCGGTGGAAACCGGCCCGGTTTTCGGTAAAACCGTGCTCCAACTCCGCCGCCGCGAGACCGCCGAATACGCGCTGCCTGATATGCCCGCTTCCGTACGCGCCACCATCGCCGAAGGCGGCGTACCCATCTTCCGCTACCGCTACCCCACCCGCCCCGCCGAATACCTGTTGCTCGTGGAACGCCATGCGCTCGACGACCACCGCGCCGGGCTGTTCGATTTTTTCTACCAGTCGCTGCGCGACAACGAAGTGTTCATCGAGCGATTTTTCTACCAGGGAGACTTGCGGATTTGCCGCAACGAACGCCACCCCGCCGGGCTGAACCTCCAACAACTCCGCTACCGCTACCCAGACGCCCGCTTAGTGGTGATGGGCGCCGGATACCGCTTTATCAGCCCCAAAACCGGCGAACTCGCCCCTTGGACGCAACCCCTCTACGGCTGGCGCAGACGAGTGTTGCTCACGCCCATGTCGCGACACGAGTGGGGACAGCGCGAACGAGCGTTGCAAGACATCTTCACCCTGCTACCTGCATCCTTCCAAAGCCTGCACTACCTCTCCGGTGCGCCTGATGAGGCGTTGCACGGCCAATACGACGCCCTGCCCGAATACATCCGCCGCATCGCCGAAACCCAACCCGTCGAAATCGCCGAACCCGTACTCAACACACTACGCCGCCACTTCGATCCCGGTACACTTTGCTGGATTGCGGCCTGCGCCGTCTATCCGGCTCTGCATTTCGAGCTCACCCTGCGCCTTGGCAGGCTGCTGTCCGGCTCATTGGGCTACAACCTCGTGTCGGCGGCAAACCTGCTCGCCCTCGCCCGCCTGCCCTGGTTCACCGCCGGGCAGATGCCCGCACCCGCCCGCACCGAACTGCTCGAATACCTCGAACGCCGCCACCCCGAACAGCACCGTCTCGTGCTTGACTACCTCCGGCAACTTTTAGAAGACAACCCGCCCCCGGACCACAGCGTCGCCTGGGTCGAACACCAGATCAACCTCGCTCTGCTCAAAGCCATGCGCGACCCTGAGCCCGACCCCGATACGCTCCATCAACTGCGCGCCGTGGTCAAACGCCTCGACCGGCCCGAAAAACGCGGGGATTTTGTGCTGCCGGGTTCGTGGGAAGCGCTGTTGGGAAAATTTAATTGGGAAAAGTCAGAAACGGAACCAATTAAACCAAAAACTGAGCAGATTAAACCAAAAGCGCAACCGTTTAAAACATTCATCATCTATGCCCGCGAAGACACCCAGTTCCGCGAAGAACTGCACAGCCACTTGCGCCCGCTTGAAAACGCAGGACGCATCAAAGTGTGGAGCGACCGCGAAATCAACCCCGGTGTTGAGTGGGAGAAAGAAATCGTGTACAACCTTGAAACGGCCGACATCATCTTAATCCTCGTCAGCGCAGCCTACTACAACTCCATCTACATTCACGAAGTAGAAATCAGGTATGCTCTCAACCGCTATGAAAAAGGTGAAGCAATGTTGCTGCCCGTTATTGTGCGCCCCTGCTCTTTTCTTGACGACCCCTTCATCAGTCGCTTACAGGTGCTGCCCACTGACGGCAAACCCGTCAACAGCCGCCAATGGCCCGACCGCGACGATGCTTGGAGCGACGTGATGGCGGGAATAAAACGCGCCATTGATTCGATTCCCGAAGCAAAAACGGCACGCTCCCAAAACTTGAATCCTCATTTAACCCCTGTTCCACTGAAGGTTTTTGTAGCATACGCCAGAGAAGACATTGACTACAAAGATGCTATTATCACGCATGTACTAAAGCCATTGAAAAAAAATGGACTTATCAATTTTTTCCATGATGGAGAAATTTTAGCCGGCGATGATTGGGATGAGACCATTCAGAAAAATTTAGAAGAAGCGGATATTGTAATCCCTGTTTTAAGCGTACATTTTATTAACTCTAAGTATATCACCAATGTCGAAATGAAAAAAGCCTTTGAACGACATGGCAAAGAAGAGATAAAAATCCTTCCAATAGTCGCAAGAGGTACCTCATGGCGCGATGACAAAAGATTGTCATCGCTTCAAGTGCTGCTTGAAAATCACCCAATGGACAAATGGCCGAGCAAAGGGAAGGCCGCCGATTCAATATACAATGCTGTAAAAAAAACGATATTAGATTGGCAAGAAGAGAAACTAAATTTTGCCGCTTCCCTGCGCCGGTCGCCCGCCCAAACGCTCGAAACAACCCTTTCGGTCAATGAGCCGATGACCGCCGGCACCCCAAAGCCGAACCGGTCCACTAAGGACAAAACACCCCCCGGTACCGGCAATCCCAAACAGACAGATATCCCCGGAAGTATCCCTTTCCTGGAAATGAAGCATATTCGTGGGAAGGATAAATTTCTGATAGGACCCGAACATTGGGAAGATCATAAAAAACCAGTAGTAAATTTAAGAGATTTTGAGATAAGTATTCACCAGGTTACCTTCGAACAATACGACGCTTACTGTGAATCGGAAGGTATCGAAAAACCAAACGACAACAGGTGGGGGCGCCTGCGCCAACCCGTCATCAATGTCAATTGGCTTGATGCGGTTCGTTTCTGTAATTGGCTCAGCAGACAAAACAACCTGCCGGAAGCATACCATATTGTTGGGGGAGAAGAATATGCAAAAATGAAAAAAAATGCCAGAGGATACCGCCTTCCTTCCGAAGCAGAGTGGGAATATGCCGCGAGGGATGCGGGGAAAAGCCATTTTAAATATGCCGGTAGTGATGACATTCATGAGGTCACGTGGTACCAGGAAAAAGAAGCATACCGCCCTTATCCGGTTGGTGGCAAGAAACCCAATAAAATCGGGCTATATGATATGAGCGGCAATGTCAGTGAATGGTGCGGTGACTGTCGTGCTCCCTTGTGGAAAATCCCCAAAGAAGGAATCGCACAAGAGGAGGGGGTTCTTCGGGAAAGAGTCGTCCGTGGAGGCGACCATACAGCGCCCCTTGAGGCGTGTGAATGCACGCATCGGGGTTTTAGAAAAGCAGACAGCAGAGAAAACTATATCGGTTTCAGGGTCGCGCGTTCTGTTTGAGCAGCGCAAAAGGCCGTTCAAGGTTCAGATAGTTTAGAAGGTTTAGTCTAAACCTTCCTAAACCATCTAAACTACTCTAAACCATTTTAAATTTCTTCCCTTTCAATCGGACATGTCATACAGTGGCTCCCGCCCCGTGCCCGCGACAGTTCGTTCGACGGGATCGTGATGATCGTGTTTTCCACTTTGTCCGGCGTGATTTTGCCGTTGTCGATGTCGCGCAGGAGTTTTTCAGCGCCGATCACTTTGTAACCAAACTCCTTGAATGCTTTTTCCGTGACGGGGTTGCGGTCGTAGGTGATGGCCACGCCGGGTTTGAGTGCCACAAGGTTGCAGCCGTCGGTCCATTGTTCGCGTTCCTGGTAGGGGCTTTCGCCGCGCCCGGCCCAGATGAATTCCATTTTGGGGTTTACTTCGGCCAGCAGAAAATCGCGCAGGCTGGGATACTCGACCGTCTCTCCGTTGGAGCGATGCACATCCACGTAGGAGCCGAGGCCTTCTTTTACGATGGGGAAATAACCTACAAAATGGTTGTGGTTGATTTGGGTGAACACCGTGTCGATGTGCATGTAGGTGCGTTCGGCGGGGATGTTCACCTGCACTACGTTTTTGATGATGCCGCGGTCGAACAGGTAATTTTTGATCATCTGGAAAGCGTATTCGTTGGTGCGTTCGGAGCAACCGATGAGCAGGTAATCTTTGTTGAGCACCATGACGTCGCCACCTTCCACGCTGATGGTTTCGCCTTTTTTGTTGGGCGGAAATTTGTCCACGCGATTCAGGTTGATGGTTCTGCCGTCGGCTTTGAGGCGCCGGAACACGGGGTGGCTGCTGAAAATAAGCCGCGTGAGGAAGTTTTCGCGGAAACGCGCCGTCTTGTTGGCTTTTGTGATGATGACGTGGCCTTTCACCGTGACGGCGATGTCGCGGGTAAAGATCAGGTTCGGGATGGGGTCGAAGAGGATGCGGTCTTCGGGTTCGAGATAGCCGGTGATGAGCGTGTCGGCCAATTGTTCGGGAGAAAGCCCTGCGAGTCGGGGAATGAATGAATAGGGCAATTCCTCGAAGTCGGTGATTTTGTTGATTACCTCGTATTTGCTCTCTTCGTCGCGGGTGCTTTCGGCGAGCAGATCGCGTACTTCGAGCACATTTTCTTTTCCCAGAAAGGCTTTCAGCACACTGATGAAAATATCGTGTTCGTCCTGCATGTTGGGCAGGTGCACGATGTCGTCGAACAGGAGTTCGCCGGCGCGTTTGGGTGTGATCCGTGCGATACCCTCGTCGGGGCGGTGCACGATGACTTTTTTGAGTTTTCCGATTTCAGAATCTACGTAAATGCGGCTGTTTGCGTCCATATATTTTGGTTTGGATATAATTTGGTTGGGCATAAACCCGCCTTCGCCAAGGCTACGGCGGGTAAACGGGTAAAAAACGCGGGCGAAGGTATGGGAAAAATCGTGCGGGCGAAACTTCCGCGTTTTGCAAAAAACGGTGTCGCCGATGAGCAATTCAGGTATTTATAAGGAGTTTCTAATGCTCATTGTGCAAAAAGAGCAGGACGTTTGCTGCTTTACCGGTCGTCCCGACACATGAGACCGGAACCGCGAAACACACTTGCTACTTATATGATGAGTTCATTTTTCCAAACGGCGCTCGTGCTGCCCGCTACACGCCTGCTTTTGCCGTTGGTTGCTTTGTCTTTTTCTCTGCTGCTGCTCTCCACTTGCGGGCGTGAACACGATGGCAACAATGCGCAGCCCGATTCACACGAAAAAATGGCGGCGCTCCTTTCCGATGCTTATAAAATGACCAAAAACCCCGGCAATAAATATGCCTCGGATGCCAAAATTGCGCTTTACGATTCAGTCATGGCGTCAACGCAGGATATTGCCCAGCGGCTCAACATGCAATTTCTCAAAGCAGCCGCCCTGCTCGAATACGGCGACGAGGTGCAATCAGTTGCGCTGTACGAAGATCTTTTGAAATACACAACAGGCAATGCCGAGGCCCAAAAGCGGGTGCTGTCAGAGTTGAGCGTGGCGTACTTGCGCCTGGGTGAGCGCAACAATTGTGTAAGCGGCCATACGTCGGAGGCCTGCATCATGCCGGTCCGGGGCAACGGTATACACCAGGACAAAACCGGTTCGCGAAAAGCAATTGAGGTGTTTGAATCCTTGCTGAACGAAAACCCCGATGACCCGGATTCCCGCTGGCTATTGAACATCGCATATATGACCTTGGGCGAATACCCCGGTAAAGTACCGTCGAAATGGTTGATTCCCGGCCTCGCCGATGAGGGCAAACACCGGGTCAACCCCTTTCCCGATGTGGCTGCCGATGTAAAACTGAGCGTCAGCAACTGCTCTGGCGGCAGCATCATAGACGACTTCGACAACGACGGCTTTTTAGACCTCGTGACATCTGTTTGGGCGCTGAACGAGCCGATGCGCCTGATGCACAATAACGGCGACGGCACGTTCAGCGACCACTCCCGCGAATCGAAGCTGAACACCATCACAGGCGGACTGAACCTCAATTCTATGGACTACAACAACGACGGCCGGCTCGATATTTTCGTTTTGCGTGGCGGATGGCAGGGACAGGGCGGTTTCGGCAAGCAGCCCAATTCGCTGCTCCGCAACAACGGCGACGGCACGTTCACCGATGTCACTACCGAGGCAGGCATCCTGTCGTTCCACCCGACACAAGCCGCCACCTGGAACGATTTTAACAACGACGGCTGGCTCGACGTGTTTATCGGAAACGAAACGATGCAGGCCGGCGACATGCATCCCTGCGAACTCTATCTCAACAATAAAAACGGGACCTTCACCAATGTGGCAACCCCCGACGTGCTGAATATCAATGCTTTTATAAAAGCTGTTGTGTCCGGCGATTACGATAACGACGGCTGGCCCGACATTTTCATTTCCACCCAAAACGGCCGGCAACTGCTGCTGCATAATATGCGCGCACCCGGTCAGACTGTGCTGTTCGAAATCGCTTCCGAAGCTGCCGGTTTCAAGCAAGGGTCTTCCAACACATTCCCGACAGGTTTTTTGGACTACGACAACGACGGCTGGCTCGACATTTTCCTTTGCGACTACGACTTCGAACGCCCCCTTTCCTACTACGCGGCGAAAGAGGCGCTGCACCCCTCCGACAACATGGCCGGAAAAATGTACTTGTATCGAAATAACCGCAACGGCACGTTCACTGATGTGAGCAAAAAAGCAAGCGCGAATGCCGTCGCTTTTGCCATGAGCGCCAATTTCGGCGACATTGACAACGACGGCTTCCTCGACATTTACCTCGGCACCGGCAATCCCAACTACCGTTCTTTGGTGCCAAACAAACTATTCAAAAATCTGGGCGGCCAAAAATTTGTGGACGTGACCGCCTCCGCCCGCGTCGGGAATTTGCAAAAAGGACACGGCATTTCCATTGCCGACATCGACAACGACGGCGACCAGGACATTCACATCGAAATGGGCGGCGCTTTTCAAGGCGACGTTTTCCCCAATGCGCTTTACCTCAACCCCGGTCAGGGCAACAACAAATGGATTTACCTGAAATTGGAAGGGACAAAATCGAACCGCGCTGCCATCGGCGCAAAAGTGACCGTAAAATTCCGCGAAAATGGCCGGGAGCGTATGGTTTACAGAGAAGTCAACACCGGCGCGAGTTTCGGCTGTTCGCCGCTGCGCCGCGAAATCGGCATCGGCCAGGCCACAGTGATCGACGAAATCACCATCACCTGGCCGGCAAGCGGTATCACGCAGGTGTTGAAAAATATACAACCCAACCAGTTTCTCAAAATCATGGAAGGTCAACAAGGATATGAGCAGGTCAACCTCAAATCTTTCGTGATTAAAAAGGCCGACGGTTCGATACCGATGTGTGCGCCTGTGGAATAAAGAAAAATCTAAAGATATTCTAACCTTTTTCTCCGATTGCATCCGCTTCCTTTGCCGCTATGAATCGAAAAACACTTTTTTACGCCGGCATTGCGGGATTGATTCTGTTTGAAATCGCCAACGTCTATTTCATCATGCCCATGCCCGGCAGCCAGCGCATGGAAAGCCTCGACGCAGCATATTTCATGCACCACTGGCGCTGGGGTTTTCGGGCAATTTTCGGAGCGATGATCGCTGCAGGACTATTACCCGCTTTCCGCGCTGCCAGGTGGCTGACTTTGGGGCTGATCGCCGTATCGATCGCCGTCGTTTATATGTGCAACTTTGACATGGCGGCGGAAAAGATGTTTTACCAGCCCGGCTCGTTGCGCATGGCCGAATCAACTGCCAACAAGGTCAATTTGGACAAACTCGTACTGGGTATCGAACAGAACGGTCAGGCGAAGGCTTACCCGATCCAGTACATGGGCTATCACCATCAGGTGCGTGACTCGGTGGGCGGCGAGCCGGTCATGGTCACTTATTGCACCGTGTGCCGCACCGGCAGGGTATATTCGCCAAAAGTAGAAGGCAAATACGAGACGTTCCGCTTAGTCGGCATGGATCATTTCAACGCCATGTTCGAGGATGCGACGACCAAAAGCTGGTGGCGGCAGGTGACGGGCGAGGCTGTGGCCGGGCCGCTGAAAGGCGCGCAACTACCCGAACTTGAGGCTACGCAAACTTCTTTGCGCGCGTGGTTGGCGTTATACCCCGGCAGTCTCATCATGCAGGCAGACAGCACATTTGCAGCGGAATATGACGACATGGAAACCTACGACACAGGCAAGGGACGCGGCAAACTAACCGGAACAGATACCCTTTCGTGGAATGATAAATCCTGGGTGGTGGGCATCGATCTGGCCAAAAAAGCATCCAAAGCCTTCGACTGGAACCGGTTGAAACAAGAACGCATCATCAACGACAAAGTGGGCCAACAACCCGTCGTACTGGTATTGGCCAATGACGACAAGAGTTTTTTCGCTTTCAAACGCCCCGATACGGCGACGGTTTTTTCCATTCGAAACGACACTTTGTTCAGTGGAGATAAAACCTGGAATTTGCTCGGTCAAGCCACTGATCCCGCCGATCAGAATTTGAAAAAAATCAACGCATACCAGGAATTCTGGCACAGTTGGAGCACCTTTCACCCGCATACGACGCGATACTGAAATGTCTTACAACTATAGCTTGTTCGCCCTGTGCTTTCTCAGCGTAGCCTTCGGCGCCATGAACTCCGTGTTGTCGTCGGCCTATTTGCCCGACATCGTGCGCGACCTGACCGGGCAGACAGGCGACGCCGCCACCGGCCACGTAGGTTCCTGGGTGAATTTCGCTTTTATGGCCGGCGGCACACTCGGCGGCATCGCGTTGGGTTTCCTGTCCGACCATATCGGGCGGCGCGCTGTGCTGATGCTGGCGTTGGCGTGCTATGGCGCCGGGGCAGCGTTGGGCGCGTTGGCGGGAAGTTGGGAGGTGTTGGCAGTTACCCGCGTTTTGGTTGGAGCCGGGGTCGGGGCGGCATTGGTGGTTTCCGCGGTCATTATATCGGAAACCTGGACGGAACGTACCCGCGCGGTGGCGCTCGGCATTCTGTCGGTCGCTTACCCGGTGGGCATCATTACATCGGGCATTATCACTTCTACCGTGCCGAACTGGAGACCAGCTTTCCTGGTCGGCGCGTTGCCCTTGTTGCTGGTATTCCCTGTGCGCCGGATGGTAAAAGAGTCGCCCCGGTGGTCTAAAAGCAAAACCGCCGGTCGTGCGGTTACTTTGTCCGACTACAAAACCGAACTCACCTCCGGCATCCTGATCTATGGCGCAATGCTCATCGGTTTATGGGCCACCTTCTCCTGGTTGCCGACCTGGGTGCAAAGCCTGCTCGGCGATGACGCGCCCGAAGGTCAGTCACAACGCGGGCTGGCGGTGGCTTTGTTGGGTATGGGCGGTCTGGGGGGCGGGATCGCTTCCGGTTTTTTGGCAAACCGTTTTGGCGGAAGGGCTGTACAGTCGGTTTGTTTTGTCGTTTGCCTGCTGTTGTCCTATTTTTTATTTCGGGTAAATGCGGTGTACTCGGTGCAGGTTGTGGTTGGCATTGCTTTGTTGGGCATCGTTTTCGGCGTGAGCCAGGGTGTGCTGAACGACTACATACCGGAGTTGTTCCCGGCGGCCTTACGCTCGGCAGCGACGAGTTTGTGTTTTCATTCGGGGCGGGCATTCACTGCGGCGGCGGTATGGTTCGTCGGAGCATTTGTAGTTTGGTTCGGTGGCTATGGCAATGCTATTTTTGCTTTTTCAATGGTATATATCGTCGGTTTTTTGGCGCTCATTTTTTTGAAAAAACAAAAACGGCAGTACTGAAACAGGATCAATTGCCACGTACCGGGCAACCCTGAAACCAGAAACCCCGTAACCCAGAAACCAGTAACCAGTAACCTTGCAACCAGTAACAGCCATGCCTTACATCTCCCTCCGTTCCGATCTTTTCGGCATCACCAGTTTGCTGGACTATCGCCCGCAAACCGCTGCGCCGCTCTGCGAACTGACCCAGCTGCTCCTGCGCGGCCCTTCCACCCTGAGCGAAGCCGAACGGGAACTCATCGCCACCTACACCTCCTACCTGAATGATTGCACATTTTGCCAAACGGCGCACGGCGCGGCGACCTGCCGGTTGCCCGGCGGCAGCCCTGAACTGATCGACCAGGTAAAAGCCGACCCCGGCGCCGCACCGCTCAGCGACAAAATGCGGGCCTTGCTCCACATCGCCGGGAAAGTACAAAAAAGCGGCCGCTCCGTCACCGCCGCCGATGCCGATGCCGCCCGCCGGGCCGGCGCCACCGATCTGGAAATACATGACACGGTACTTATTGCCGCACTGTTTTGCCTTTATAACCGATACGTGGATGGCCTTTCGACCGTCGCGCCAACCGATCCCGCTTTTTACGAAGCGCTCGGCCAACGCATCACCACGCGCGGTTACACGATGCCGGCCGACGGGTATCAATCCTTAAAGGTTAAGATAGTTTAGAAAGGTTGAGATAGTTTAGACTAAACCCTTCTAAACCAGTTTATATCTCATCGCTCATAACTCATAACTCATCTCTCAAAAAATGCCTTATATACAAACATCCGGCACCGTACCCGGCATCCGGGACTTGATGAATTTTCGCCCCGATACAGCCTTCGCGCTGAATGCGCTGGCGCAAGCCTTGCTGGCAGAGGATTCCCCCCTTACACGCGGCGAACGCGAACTCATCGCCACCTATGTTTCCAGCCAAAATGAGTGCAAATTTTGCATGACTTCGCACGGCGCGATTGCCGCACACCTGCCCGGTTGCGACTACGATTTGGTAAAATCCGTTTGGGACGATTACCGAAATGCAGCCATCGGCGACAAACTGAAATCGCTGCTGCACATTGCCGGGAAAGTGCAACAAGGCGGCAAGTATGTGACCGAAGCCGACATCGCCGCCGCCCGCGAACAAGGCGCGACCGATCTGGAAATCCACGATACCGTGCTGATTGCAGCGGCATTTTGTATGTTCAACCGCTACGTGGACGGGCTCGGCGCCACCACGCCCGACGACCCGGCTTTTTACGAACTCATCGGTCGTCAGCGGGCGGAAGAAGGGTATATGACCAAGTCGGTTTTGATGAAATAATTTCCGCTGCTTCGCATTTCTAAGCCTATTCTAATCATTCCCCGACTGCAAAGCCTATACGTTTGCAAAAGTTTTTTGAACAAAAACTCATTCGTATATGCGCAAACTTTACATCCTGGTCGTCCTCCTGACGGCTGTTTCTCAAATTTCATCCGCCCAAACGCCTACCGACGGGCTGATGATGAACAAAGGGCTGATTTGTTTCCTCGGCCAGTATTCCAACAGCAGTTGGGACGAATATTGGGAAGGTACCAACAAACGCTCCAACTCCAACCTTGGCACGTTTACCAATCAAAACGTAATGCTGATGGGAAACTACGGCATCACGGACAACCTCAACGTGATGGCCGGTCTGCCATACATCTGGACCAGCAGCGACAGCTACCTCGACGGGCAAAACGGCATACAAGACCTGTCGGTGTTTCTGAAATACCAGGCGTTTTCAACGGCCTCCGACTTCGGCACCTTCAAAGTACAGGCGACGGGCGGACTTTCCATTCCGGTAAGCAACTATGTGCCTGATTTTCTGCCGCTTAGTATCGGCATTCAAAGCAAAACGGCTTCGCTGCGCGCTATTTTGAACTATACTATGGCAAAGGGATTCTACGCCACCGCGCAAGCCGGCTACACCTGGCGCAGCAATACCACCGCCGACCGCGACTCCTATCTTTACAACGGTCAACAATACGAAAGCGATGAAGTACCCGTGCCTAACGTGGTAGATGCTACAGGCCGTTTAGGTTTCATCAACAATAAAGTTCAAGCCGAAGCATTCCTCGACTACTTCACCTGTACCAGCGGCGACGACATCCGCTACAACGATATGCCGTTCCCCAGCAATAAAATGCAGGCGACGACAGCCGGGGTTTTTGCAAAATACTTTGTCTGGAAAGGGCTCGCGCTGCAAGCCGGCTACAGCCAGGTGCTGTCGGGCCGCAACGTGGGCCAAAGCACCACCTTCGCCGGTGGTTTCACCTGGTTTTTCAGGGTGGGCAAAGAGGCATCAGAAAAAACTAATAAGTGATGATAACCTGTCAAAAGCCCAGCATCCAACAGTCCAACATCCAAACATTTGATTTTCAATGAAAAATATACATTTTACATATCGTGCTGCCATTTGCTTCAGCCTGCTTATCGCCTTCAGCCAATGCGACAAAACCATCGAAAACCCCGTTTATGAAGCATATCCCGAAACCAGCCTCGACGCCACTGCCGGTAACTGGAAAACGTACATCCTCGCCAACGGCTCGGAAATCCCCGTGCCGGCGCCCGAAGATGCTGCTTCCGGCGCCTATCGGACCGAACTGGACGATTTGAAAGCGGCAATGGCAGCCGCGACGAGCGAACAACAGGAACTCGCCCGCCAATGGGGTTCCAACGGCGTGTCGCGCTGGAACGAAATTGCCCGCGAACTGGCCGCCCAATACAACGTGCCGCCGAATTACAACGCCGACGGCACTTACCCGGCGCCCGACCCGATGAACCCGACGGTTTACCCCCGTTTCCCCTTCGCCAACCCGCCTTACGCTTCGCGTGCCTTCGCTTTATTGGCTGTGGCTCAATACGATGCATTGGTGACGGCCTGGCACGCCAAGTTTCAACACAACCGCCTCGCACCGTATAAAAACGATGCTTCGATAGAGCCGCTCATCCCTGAAAACGACCTCCCCTCCTACCCTTCCGAGGATGCAGTGGTAGCCGCCGCTTCGCGGGAATTGCTGAAATTCCTCTTCCCCGGCGAAAAAGAATTGGTGACGGCTTTGGCGGAAGAACACAAGAACAGCCGCCTTTGGGCGGGCGCCAACGTGCAAAGCGACCTCTCGGCAGGCGATTCGCTAGGACGCATGGTTGCAGCCCGCATCATCGCTTATGCCAAAACGGACAAAATGGGCATGGCCAACAACCAGGCGGGTTTCCAGGCCCAGCGTGACAGTGCCGCAGCGCGCGGCTACACCAACCAATGGCATAGCCTCGATATTCCCAGCCGCGCACCCATGTTGCCTTCTTTCGGCAACGTAAAAACCTGGAATCTCGACCAGGCAACCATGTTTTCCATCCGCCCGGCAGCGCCTCCGGCGCCCGGCACCCCGGCATTTGAAACAGCAATGAACGAGTTGCGGGAAATGGCAAAAAACCGCACCCGCGAGCAGTTCCGTATCACTACTTATTGGGCTGACGGCGTGGGCACTTACACGCCGCCCGGTCACTGGAACCGCCGTGCTACCCAACTGATTTACGAAAAACAACTCAACGAAATCCGCGCCGCCCGCACCCTCGCACTTTTGAACACCGCTATGGAGGATGCCGGCATCGCATGTTGGGAAACCAAGTTTTATTACTTGTTCCCCCGCCCGACGGAAGTAGACCGCAATGTCACCACCGCCACAGGTATCCCCAATTTCCCGGCTTTCGCTTCAGGCCACTCCACCTTCTCCGCAGCCGGAGCAGAAGTATTGTCATACCTGTTCCCGGACCATGCCGCCGATTTGCAGGGGATGGCCGAAGAAGCGGCCAATTCCCGCATTTACGGCTGCATTCACTATCGTTTTGACAGTGAAGAGGGACTAAAACACGGCAAGAAAATCGGTGAGTTTGCCGTACAACGCGGACAGGCCGACGGCTCGGAATAACCCTGTACACCCGAACCCTGTTCGTCCACATAATTGAAACAACGAAAGAGTTTAGCAGTACCCCAGGCCGTCGCGCTATCATGCCGACGGCCTTTTTTATTTTTCGACCTTGTTAACCTGTAAAGACTGCACTTCTTCCCGCCAGTTCACTGTCTTGCTCGTGGTCGAAACCGCGCCTTCAAATTGGATCGCAAAAAAACTGTGGATGCGTACTTCTTCTTTCGATGCGTCGACCACCAACTGTTCGCCCTTGAAATCCGGTTGATTATACAACGTCGCGCTGTACCCTTTCGGCACGATGAGTGCGCCGATAAAGTTCAGACAATCACCGTCTTCTTTACATTCCTTCCGGTCGCCGGCATATCGTTCGACTTTGCCTTGAAAACCGGCTTTGCTGAACATGACGAGCCCTTGTTGTGCCTGGAAAATGTAGTCTGCCAGCGCACCGGCGCGTTTCAAAGAGCGAATTTCGGACTCGCCGACATTGACCTGAAATTGCCCTTCCAACGCCGCGATCAGTTCCCGGCGTTTTGATTTGTTTTTTATTTTGAAGGAAGGCTCAACGCTCGCTTCGCCAAAAATTTGTTCGGTTTTGATGCGCACACCCTCCCAGATGGTGGCGCTGTCGAGTTGGCGTAATAGTGCTGCGGGCTTTTTTTCGATTTGCCGGATGTGGTCCGTTTGTGTGAAAGCGGTGTGTGTACACAACAACAGAAGGAGGAACGTTCTCATTTCAAGTAAGATTGAATCCGCAAAAATAGCGTTGGAAAACCAAACGCCCTACTCCCAGCGAATGCGAATCGGGATTGTATTGCGCATCAGAACAGGGCAGCCGTTGGCCTCCGCATGATGCCAGCGCGGCATACGCCGGATGGCTGCCAGGATCGGTTCGTTCAAGCACGGATGCGGAGATTTCAATATCCTGACGTCCCATATATTACCGTCCTTATCGACTACAAAACTGACGATTGCTTTGGTGGACAGGTTTAAACTGTCTTTCGAACACACAGACCAATTAATTTCTTTTTGAAGAAATTGCAGCAACGCTCTTTCACCACCGGGAAACGATGCCGGCTTTGACAGATCGAATTGTTCGTAAATTTTGTTTTCCCTTTCCCATTCTGAAGGCGATACGAACGGGCCGTTCATATCCGGATGTCTTATCGAATAGGTAATGCTTGTGTCGGTCAATCGAAAATGCAGGTAGCGAACCAGGCGCGCTTTTACATTTTTCCCTTCGTGACGCGGCCAATACCAAAAATCGAACAGCGGCATTTTCTTTAATACAATCTCTCCACAACCACTGCCCGGGTCCTGCAAAATCCGAAAATCCGTCTTTTTCCCTTTTTCATCCAAGATAAATGAAAAAACGACCAAACCTTCGACCCTTTGCTTTTTTGCAGCATCAGGATAATGGATTTCGCGGTTCACAAATTGCTGAACATATGCGATGTTGCCGCAAATCTCCGACACTTTCCTGTCCAGTTCCGCTTCTTCATAAATAATCACGGTATCCGCCTGACTGAACAGGCAACAAGTATAGAGGAGTGAAAAAATAAAAGCCCGGATTTTCATACCTGCATAGATGCAGTAACTGAAAATCCGGGCGTACGGATGTATCTATTTTCAGAAAACGATTATTCCATTTTAAATCTTATCGGTATTACAAAGAGCACCCTTCCCTAATCCTTATATGGATCGTGCATATCCGGCGCAGCCATAGCTACCCCGATCGGACGCAGCCGGTGCACCGTTTCAATCGTACCTTCGTGAAAATCCAGCACCTGATCGAGTTTTTTGTAACAATCCGGCGCTTCATCGGCGCCGCCGCCTCGCAGCACGATGCCTTTTTTCTTGATTTCTTTTTTCACCTTCGGCCAGTCGATCAACCCTTTGGTCAGGAATTCCACTTTGCCGTTTTTCCAGCGTTTTTTGCCGGCAGCCTGGTTGCGGCTCATGGCGCGGCCTGCGCCGTGTACGGTAGAATACAAACCCTGGCGGCTCAGTTCGGAATCCACGCCTTTGACAATCACCGAAATATCGGCCATGGTCGCGCCGATGAACCCGTATTGTCCCGGGAATGCCGGCGTTGCGCCTTTACGCACCACGTAGTATTTTTCTCCGAAATGCTCTTCTTCCCACAGGAAGTTGTGGTGGTTGTGGACTTCAAAAACGGATTCGCCACGGAGGATTTCCAGCACTTTCTTCACTACCGTGTCGCGGCCTGCATAAGCGTATTCGCCTGCCAGCCGCATCGCGGCGAGGTAGTCCTGACCGAGTTCTGAATTGGCGTCGAAAAGTATCGGCGGCGCGTCCATACCGCCTTCGTTCACGTGGTCGTCGAAGGTTTTGCCTTTAGCGAGGGCAATAAACCCCGTTGTGGTTTTGTGTCCGAAACCGCGCGAACCGAAGTGCACGCCGATCCAAACCCAGCCTTCTTCGTCTTCAAACAAGTCTACAAAGTGGTTGCCGGCGCCGACCGTACCGAGTTGATTCATCGCTTGTTGCATCATTTTTTGTTGCGGCTTGAATTCCGCCTTGGCGATGTGGTCGAATACGGGATGGTCGATGGGTTTTGGGTTCGGGCGTCCCATACCGAAGCCGATTTGTTTAAAAATCTCGTCCATCACCTTTTCGGTATCGAGGTCGGCGGCGCGGATGTTGGTCTGGCAGGCTTTGTTGCCGCAGGCGATGTCGAAACCCACGCCGGACAGGCTGATCTTGTCCTTGTACGCCACCACGCCCCCGATCGGGTGGCCGTAGCCGTAGTGAGCATCGGCGGTCAGGGTACCAAGGTCGTCCGGCGAAGAGACGCAGCGGCGGAGTTGTTCGATGGCTTTTTCATCGATGATAGATTCGCCAAAAATTTGGAGGTGTTGCATGTTTCAGGGGAATGAATTTGTTGCAGGGGATAGAATATGAAATTTTGAAAAATTTCATATTCTATCCCCTGCAACAAATTCATTTACAGTTTTCTATGAAATAAATTGAGTTGAAAGGACCGGTCTGGTATTGATTCGGTGGCATACCAAATCTGGAGCAATATCTGCTTTGAAGCCAACAAAGAACGTCCCTCTTGAACTCTGGGTCGAAACAAGGGTCAACTCGTTGAAAGTTCCCACCATCGCTATGGCTTCGGCGGGCAAGCCCGCTACTGCTACTGCCTTCTGCTACTGCCCACTGCTACTGTCCTCCCGCTCGCGTTCCCAGTCGGTGCGCGCCAGCACGATCATGATAATACCGCCGATGACCATGACGATTTTCGCCACGAAAGCGAACAAACGCCCGGGTATTTCCAAAATGGTGAGAAAAACCCACTGCGTGCCGATCATTTGCAGGATGATCGCCGTGAAGCCGACAATGAACAGCAACAACCCGAGCAGCGTCCAGAGACTTTTATTTTTCATAAAATATTGTTGATGAAGGTTTACGGGGTGTTGTATGACAAGTAATTTTTCGACAGGATTTACAAGATTTACAGGATTTTATAGTTGACAGCGAAGTCGATTAAATTTTATTATATCCTGTAAATCTTTTTAATCCTGTCAAAAAACTACTCTAAGAATCCTGTAAATCTTGTCAATCCTGTCAAAAAACGATTTATGTGACATCGTCTTCATTCTTCCGGGCGAACGCATAACTTTGGCCTGCCAAATTTGTTCTGCCTGACCAAACTAAAACTTCACCACTTTGCCCTCTACCGTCTACCATCCATCCGCCTTCGTTGAAACTACGGCGGATAAACCGTCTACCGTCAAACTCATCGAATGCCCGCGCGACGCGATGCAGGGCCTGGCAGGTTTTATCGAAACCGACGTAAAAGCCGCCTACATCAATCAGTTGCTGCGCGTGGGTTTCGACACCATCGATTTCGGGTCGTTTGTCAGCCCGAAGGCCATCCCGCAAATGCGCGACACCGCCGACGTACTGGCAAAGTTAGACCTTTCCGGCACGACCACGAAATTACTAGCCATTGTCGCCAACGAACGCGGGGCGCAGGAAGCCTGCCAGTTTCCTGATATTCAATACCTTGGCTACCCGTTCAGCATCAGCGAAACTTTTCAGTTGCGCAATACCAATGCCACCATTGCCGAGAGTGTGGAGCGCACGAAGGCTATTCAGGAACTCTGCGAGCACCATGGCAAACAGTTGGTGCTCTACATCTCGATGGGCTTCGGCAACCCCTACGGAGACCCCTGGAACGTGGATATCGTGCATAAATGGGTGGATGTGCTGGTACCATTCGGCATCAAAATTTTCTCCCTGTCCGACACCATCGGCTGCTCCAATCCGGAGAACATTTCCTATCTGTTCGGCAACCTGATCCCGGCTTACCCCGACATCGAATTCGGCGCGCACCTGCACACATTGCCCGGCAACTGGCGAGAAAAAATAGACGCGGCCTGGCGCAACGGCTGCCGCCGCTACGACGGCGCCATGCGCGGCTTCGGCGGCTGCCCCATGGCGAAAGACGACCTCACAGGCAACATGGCGACGGAAAACTTAGTGTCGTTTTTTGATGATGTACAAGCGGAATTGGGGATGGATCGCGGGGCGTTCGGGAAGAGTTTGATGATGGCGGGGGAGGTGTTTCCGCATTAGCGCTCGCCTTCGTCAGGGCTTGCAAGGAGGGTGTAAGTGTACATAACACCTTCAAACAGTAATGCCCTGTTCACTCAACATGGCCTCGGCGCATTGAACCAAGTCGGTCAGGTAAGCAGGAGCGACTTCACGAGGCAACTTGGGAAGTATGATTTCCAAAATTTCACGAACAGTAGCATCAGGTTTAATTTCCAGTGCATTGAGGATAAATTGTTGCAATTGCGTACGGTACTTTGCCCGGTTTTCTGTCACCTGCATTTTTTTTCTTTCGGGGAAAATACCGGCCACGCCTTTCTGCCGTAGTTGAGCAAAAAAATCCTGATATTCGTGTGGAAACAAGTGGATATTCTCCTCTGTCATCACCGATAGGTCTTGCCAATGCTTTCCCATGTCAGATTTTATGTTTGAGTAAAAAATAATCGTAGGTTTTTGTTGGGTCATATTTTTGCACAATTGCGCCGACAACTGCCGTGATTTCAAAATTCACTTCGATTTCTTGATATTTTCTCTGAAAAATGCTATTGTAAAGCCTTTTTCTTTTGTCATCGTAGGGAGTGATTTCAATCAAAGCCCCGGTATTCTCCTTCAAGAATTCATACACACACATCGCTACGGTGTTCAGAATTTTGACAATATCCTGGTTGTTGGAAGTCACTGAATCTGTTAATTCCCCTTCCAACACATCTCCAAAAGCCAGGTTGAACCGATCGTCTAAATCTTCCAAAAGAACAAATTTCAGAATTGTTCCTCTGGGGCCTGTGCTTTCAAAAAGAAAAGCCGTTTTGTCCCTGTTCGATTTAATTGGATAGGTATTATCAATCACGGTTTGATTTTCAGTTACAAATTTACTGATTTCTTCCAGCATTGACAACTTTTCAAAAGTTGTCAATTCTCCATCCCTTTCCGCCACGACTGTCATGCAAGGTAGAAATAATAAAAAAGTGTAAAAGAGACAAAGTGTTATTTGTCATGCGCCATACGAAACCCACTAATGCTGAGCTTGCTCGTCGGAACATCATTGAAACGGCGCGCCACACGACAAAAATCATCGGTATAGTTCCAGCACCCGCCACGTAAAATCCGGGACCCGCCCCTTTTCGGCCCTTGCGTTTTTTTTCCCGGCATATTGGGAAGCGTTTTGTTATACTTCGCAGTATACCAGTCCCCGCACCATTCCCACACGTTGCCGCTCATGTCGAAGAGCCAGGTCTGCGGATTGGCAGGGTCTGGTTTTACCGGAAGCCGCGAGCCGACGGGCTGGGCGCGGTTGCTACTGTTCTCCCTAAAACGGGCGACCAATTCCAACGAATCACCGCCGGCATAGCGGTAGGTGTATTGTTGTGGACCGCCGCGCGCCGCGTATTCCCACTCTGCTTCGGTGGGCAGGCGGAAGCCGTCGGCGTTGTCATTCAGTTCGACTTTCCAGCCGTCGTATTGCGTACGACCCACAGAATCTATTGTATAAGCGGGTGTGCGGCCCCATTGCCGGCTGAGCCAGTTGGCATACACGACGGCGTCGTACCAACTGACGTAGACGATGGGGTTGTCACCCTCCCAGCCCCAGCCGGGCTGCGAGATCACTTTTTCGTCAAAGATGTTGCGGCCTGTGGCAGCGAGGTAAAGGTTGTATTGCCACACGGTAGTTTCGGTGCGGGCGAGTTGGAAGTCGGACAATTCCACTTCGTGGACGGGCATTTCATCCTCTTCTCCGTCTTCGCTGCCCATGTTGAATTTACCGCCTTTCAATGGGGCCATAACGGGGTAGTAACGCGCTTCAAGTTCAGCGTAACGGGCCGGGTCAAGACTTTGCAAAACCTGGCGAAACTTGAGGCGGGTAGCAAGTACGTCACTGGAATCTATACGGATTGCCTGGGTATTTTTGTCGAACAGTCTTGCAGCGGCGGCGGTGATGTCTTGTGCTTCCCGAAACCGCCCGCTTTCGGCATAGAAAAAAGCGGCCTCCATCAGCGCACGGGCCACTTCGGTTTTTTTCAGGCCGATTTCGGCGGCGGCATTCATTTTTTCTAAGGCATCGGCGTAGTGGAGGTGATAGATTTCGTTTTCGGCGTCGCGCAGCAGGTTTTCGACCACTTTTTCGGAGGTTTTTCGCAAATCGGCCAAGGCTTTATCCGCCGCCCTTTTTTCTTTTTCCGCTCTTTCCCGCTCCAGATCTGCCGTCTTTTTCTCGCCTTCCACCTGGTCCAGCAAGGCTTCGATGGCCGCATCCACTTCCTCTCCTTTATCCCGGTCGCAACGCCGGGCGGAGTTGTACTTATACAGGGCTTTTTTGTATTGGCGCTGTTTGGCAAAGGTTTTACCCTCGCGGAGGAGTTTGTCGTAATCGCAGTTCGCCTGGGCGCTGAGCAGGGCGGGAAGGAAAAGACAGAGGAGCAGGGCGCGGTATTTCATTGTTTTCGACGGAATGATTAATGCAGGTTGTGACTTATAGCATTGTAAGTTATGAGGTATGCTCATCACCCCCTGCCCCCCTCAAGGGGGGACTTGAACGCGGCTTCGCCGCTCAAACGCCACGTTTGCGGAGCGTAGCGAAGCAGAAGTCCCCCCTTGAGGGGGGCAGGGGGGTGATGCGTATGTGGTGGGTCACAATTTGCGTTAATTGGAGGTGCAAAAACAGTACAAATGTAAAACAGTGAGCAAGTTAATTGTTTTTTAATCAACTTTTTATCCGACATTCGCTTCCCGAAGTCACACCTTTGTCCAACGCTTTTTCAAAGAACCGAATGTTATGGCAAATACAGGCCCTACCGCACCCAAAACGTTTTTCCAATTTGTCGCTGCACCCTTTTCAGATATCTCCGTCGACAAAGCAAGCGGATTTCTGCGCGGCAATTTTTTCTTCCTCCTCTGGATATTGGTTGTACCCCTGCTCATGTTTGGCGTCAAGCAAGGCTGGGAACTGCTCTACGGCCTGTTCGACGACACGGGGCCGTATCCCGGTTTGCGGGCTGCCGCCATGTTGTTCGTTTATTATTTGCTGGCTATGGCGATCTGGCTGTTGCCGCTGCCTTTTTTCCGGAAGATCAATCCCGACACACAGGAAGGGCTCGATGAATTCAACAAACTGCGCCGGGTGACGGCAGGCAATCCGTATCGCGGCCTCCTGGTGAGTGCATTACCGATGATTTTTTACAGCATCGCCATGATCGTAGTACAGGCCCAACGCGACTTCAACTGGTGGTATTTTGCCCTCACCATGGCAACGATTGTCGGCGGGATCGGCCTGATGTGGTGGGTGATGGAGAAAAGCAAACTCAGAATTGGCCGGCTCCAGTTTTTGATGGGTGTGAACGGCGCATTGGTGTTTGTCTTGATCTGGATCGGCACGGAAGCGCGGGTCGTGTTCTGGAACTACTATTTTATCGGAATGGGAATGCTGATCCAAATGGCACTGCTGGGCGGCATATTTAAGCACTTAGAAGCGCGGCTCGACCCGGCTAACCCCGGCCTCAACCGGACCCACCGCCGCACGTACCGCTTCGTATTCTGGACGGTCATCACCGGGACACTTGTGCTCTCGCTGATCAACAATCTGAACGTGTTGTCGCCGACATTCGTGCTGTTGGTCATCATCACCTGCTATGTGTTGCTCAACGACTTATTGATCGCGGTGTACGTGCTGAAAAAAGGTAAATGGCTGAAATACAGCCTGACGACCGTGCTGGCAATACTTGCCTGGTTTATTTTTATTCGCAAATCCGAGATTCACAACATCAACTACGTCCGGTCCGACTTGCGGGCCGAAGATACCCGCGTGGATTTTCATACCTATTTTAAAAGTTGGTACGACACGAATATTGCCCCCCATGTGGACACAACCGGTACAGATTCCATCCCGGTTTACTTAGTGGCCGCGCAAGGCGGCGGCAGCCGTGCCGGGCTGTGGACGAGCGATTTACTCAACCGCATGGAGGTAGAGAGTGATTACCGGTTTCACCGGCACCTGTTCGCCGTCACGTCGGCTTCGGGTGGCTCGGTGGGTACCGGATCGACCTTGTCGTTCTGGCGTTTTATGCAGGACAATCCCGGCATCGACTCCGCATCCCGGTCGCAGATGCACGACCATTTTGCCGCAGAAATGTTCAAACGCAATTACCTGAGTTCGCAGTTCATGCAACTGTTTGTCAATGAGGTAGGCAAACGATTTCTCGGTATCTTCAAAAGCGACGTGACCGACCGGAATCTGGAGCATCAGCGGCACGAGGCGCTCGGCTTTGCCAATGCCATTCGTTTTGGTTACGTGCACAATGACAAGAGTGAAGAAAGCCCTTTCGAGCGCCTTGCCCAAACTTTCGCGCAAGGCGACGCCGACAGCCTGCGCATCGACAACAAGCACCCGAAAATCGTCAATTACCCCATGCAGCCCTACCTGTCGTACTGGTACAAAGCGCCCCGCCGGCCCGATGCCCGGTTGCCGCTGTATTTCCCTATTACCCTTAACATTCAAACCGGCAAATCGGGTTTTTCCAGCCCCATCGCCTGGGATTCGACGTTGTTTGTTGACGCCATCGACATCCTCCGCGACGCGGAAAACGGCAAACCCGGCAAAACGCTCGCTATCTCGACGGCTACCAACCTGAGCCAGTTGTTCCCCATCATGAATTCCTACACCTACATCGACAACGTCGGCAATTTTATGGACGGCGGTTTGTTCGAAAACATGGGGTTGACCCTGATGAGCCGCATTCACCTGCGTTTGAAAGAGGAGATCGAGCGCTCGCCCGACATCCCGGAATCGGTGAAAAAACGACTGAAAATCAAGATATTGTTTTTTATCAACGACGACATACAAACGCCTGAAGGCACCCGATTCAGCCGCCTGAATCAGACAACAGCCACCCTCAAAGCCGTCGCCTCTTCCTCCATACAAGGCAGAAACACCTGGTGGGTAAATTATTTCAACAACATTCTGCCGCCGGAAGATCGCCCCACGACCTACGTATTGCAGGGCCCGCGCACCCCGGAACCCGACAAATTGCCGCTGGGGCGCTGGCTATCGCGCCGTTCGGTGGAAAAAGCCTGCAAAGAAGTGGATAGTCTGAGTATCGGGAGGATTTTGGAGGGGTTGAAATAGTATGCTCGAGTGACCGCCCGTAAGTTATTTGGACATTGGACATTGGACATTGGACATTGGACATTGGACATTGGACATTGGACATTATTAAATTTCATATTTTTAAATTACTAATTTTAAATTTATTAAAACTAAAATATTCAATGTACAATGCCCAATGACCAATTTTCAAGTACTTACGAGACATTCACTTGCGTGTTTCAGACTGATAGACAGCCTCTTTGATTTGACAACTTTTGAAAAGTTGTCAAATCTGTGTGCAACCGACCCTCCAACCGGAAAGTCAGTTTTTCAATACGTTAAAAACGCCTTTCCATGACTGCTTTCCAGCCACCCGTCGAAAATTTTTCCATGCCCCTCCTTCCCCGCGCAACTTCGACCACAAGTAGTTGTCCTTTGCGTCATTTGTTAAAATTACGCTAAAGTCCATACCATTTTTTTAAAGTACGAAAATATTCGTAGTAACTTTCTCCCCGAAAATCCTCCTCCGTTCACGACAAAAACAATTTACACAAAAGTTATGAAAACAGTCGGTCACATCCTCGCCGCCGCATTCGTCCTGATGCCCTGGTGCATCATGCCGTTATTTTCCCAGCAAAATGACGCGCCTGCCGGGAAAAAAATCACTATTACCAAAAGATCGGTTGACGCCGAAGGCTCTGAAACCACCGAAACCATCGTTAAAAAAGGCAAAGCAGCCGAAAACTTTGACGTAGATAAATACATCCAGGAAAACAAATCCGACAAGGTCCAGGTAGAGGTGCGCGTGGAACAAGGTGGCAGCGATGACAAAACCGTTATCGTAAAACGCTCGAATAGTCAAAATTACGGTAATGACAGTAATTACGGTAATGACAGTAATTACGGTAATTATTACCACGACGGCGACAAAAAACACGCCTTCCTCGGCGTGGACGAAGATTCCGACGAAGATGAAGACGAGCCGGGTCTGGTAGTGGAAGTTGTGCGTGGCTCGGCTGCCGACAAGGCCGGCTTGCGCGACAACGACGTGATACTCCAACTCAACGACACTAAAACCGACGATTGGAGTGACCTCACCCAATTTATGAAAACCGCCAAACCCGGCGATAAAGTGAACATCAGCTACAGCCGCGACGGCAAAACAGCCACCACCGAAGCCGTGCTTTTTACCCGGGATGAAGTAAAATGCGAATCGAAAGGCCCGCAGGGCTTCCTCGGCGTATCGCCCGACGACGGCGACGACGAAGACAAACCCGGCGTAGCCGTCACCATCACCCGCAATTCGGGCGCTGAAAAAGCAGGTTTGCAAAACGGCGACGTGATACTTCAACTCAACGACACCAAAATCGTTGATTTTGAAGACGTCAGCGACTTCATGGAATATACCAAACCGGACGAAAAAGTGCGTATCATATATGAGCGCAACGGTAAAAGCAACATGGTGGAAGCCACCATCGGCGAACAAAAATCATGGGATTGGGACAACTGGAATACGGGCAACTGGAACTTAGACGACCTGAATATAGACATCCGCGATAAAGAAGCCTGTCTCGGCGTTTACACCGGTGCAGCAACCCTCAACGACCAGCGCGGCGCCAAAATCACCGGTTTCACAACAGAAAGTGCAGCCCGCGAAGCACAAATGCAGTCCGGCGACCTCATTACTACCGTCAACGGCCAGCGGGTGCAGGGTCACGACGACCTTTGGAACGAAATCGCCAAATACAAAGTCGGCGAAAAAGTGGCTGTGGAATACCTGCGCGACAACCAACCGCTCACGGTGGAAACCACGCTCAAGGCCTGTAAAGACCAGAGCAAGGTAGAAATCTGGGATACCGACGAAAACGGCGACAACCAAAGCCGCAGCTTTTTCACCTGGAACTGGGACAAAAGCGACCAGCAACGCCTGCGCGAAAACCGGATCATTACCATCCGAAAGGCAACGGAAGGAGACGGGCAAAAAGTAAATGCTGCACCTGACAATCAACCGGTTGTACAAGACCGCAATCTTCAACTCGACGCTTTTCGTACCTATCCCAACCCCACGCAGGGCCAGGTGACGGTAGAATTCCGCGCCGAACCGGTAGCGACGGTCGTGACGCTCTACGACATGAGCGGCCGGCAATTGTTCCGCGAAGAACTCAACGCCTTCAGCGGCGATTACAACCAACAATTCGACCTTTCGGAGTACGCCAAAGGCACAATCGTCGTCCATGTGCAACAGGGGGAGAAAGTGTTTACGGATCAGATCGTGGTGAATTAGTTGAGTGGCTGAGTGGCTGAGTGTGTGGAATGCGACGTCAACGGCCTTTCCGGTGCTTCCGGAAAGGCCGTTGATCTTTTGTTAAAAAATACTGGCACGAACTTTTCTCTGCCTTTTTGACATTATTTTCCTGAAATACCACAAATACTTTACCTTTTCCCCATGAATGCATTTCGTATAATCCTGTATCAACACCGCGAAAGTCGTTGGCACTACGTCCGCCTGACCGCCGAATCGGGGAGCGAGCTCCGCACCGAGACGGGTATCTGCGGCTTGTTGCCCGACTACACGGAAGTTGTACCCTTAGCAGCAGGAACAGATGCGAAAACCATCCTGAGCGAAGCAGGCGCCGTATGGCAGACAAAAGGCTGGCGCAAACCCGCTCCCCATGAAGTACTGGTGCTGACCCTTCATTTTCAAATGCGGCGCTGGCACGGCTATCCCGCTTCCGCACCGTGGCACGACGACCTGACTGCCGGTTATCTCGATCCTGTTCAGGCTGCATTGGAGTCTACCTGCAACGGTTTGCCACGCGGCAACGACCGCTTTTCCGGCAATTATCTGTACCATTATACGATTTTCAATTCCGATCTGGCGCTCGAAGCGGTGGAACGCATCGCTGCCGCCGCACAGGTAAAATTCCTGCTCGACATCCACATCGGTAAACGCGAGAAACAGGTGCAGATCCCGATAGACCCGAATGTACCCGAATACCTGCGTTCGCTCTTCCGCGTTGTGGAAAAATCGGCGCGCACCATCGCCAGCGAACTGCCCGTGTTGTTTCCGGGCGATCCCTTGCAACCCGAGCCGGTGCTCAACGGCTCCGCACCCAAGCGCGTGCGCGGCGAAATCGCCGCCGGCCTGCGCCTGGCTTTGAAAGAAAAATGGAATTTTGATTCCAACTTCTGGAACCCGTTGACCGAGGCTTCGCCTTCGCAAGTCGTCTTTCTCAACGGTATGCCGGAGGAAAAAACCGGATTAATTACCCGGTTGATTCGCCAGCACCTGGTCGCTCCGCTGTACCTGCTCGATTGTGAGGAAGGATTTTTTGAAATTTCACCCGATGAAATATTTAAAGGCGTTTATGAAGGCGTGGTATTCGACGCCGGTCTCGAGTGGATCATCTACTTCTCCCACCACCACACGATCACTTTTGGCGGCGAATGGCTCGTGCCTGCCGTAAAGGAATTGTACAGGGAGCAACCGGAAGTACTGAATACCTGGTGATTTTCAGTTATGAGTTATTAGTTATCACCGGAAATGTTGAATGCCCTGTATTTTTTACCGCAAAGATTTGTCGGTTTTTTCTAAACCCTCACTACTGCCCAGCATCGCCGTCAGCAAGCCATATCCGATCAATAAAATACCTGATAACAAGGATGATATACCAGCCGCATGGAACAGTTCCTGCCGGGTCGTGAATGTTTCTGCGATGTCGCGCAATAATGCGTCGGGACGGGTTACGATGTCCCACGAATTCCAGCGCTGGAAGCGACCCAGCCACACACCGAAGCCCGACAGGCCCATGGCTGCAAGCACGAGCAGCCCGGCAAATGTTTTTGAAAATAAGCGCTTTAGCACCAAATGTACTTCATAAATGGAGAGCAAACCCAGCATCAATCCCGTACAAGCGACGGCGAAAAACAATACCAGATCATACCAAAACGGTACGGGCGGAACGTGGCGGAAATGAACAAAATCTGTGATGATATACGGCGCATTGGGTAAAAAAGCCAGCCAGATGAGCAACCAAAGCCCAATAAACATCCGCCATTTGCCGCTGCGTTGCAGTTGCTCCACTTTCAACGCCGCGAAGTAGGGAACCCAGGCCAGAAACAAATTCCACAAAAGAAAAAAGAACGTCGGCGCCCGGAACCAGTACAGATCTTTCAGCGTGTTGACGTGCGACAATTCGTGGCGATTGATGTAAGCGCGGCCCAACACCAAAAGGCCGCAGCAAAACGAAGCCAAAAAAAGCATGACAAACAACCGGAGTTGCTGTTCGTCGCGGAAACGGGATTTTACGAAAGATAACATTTGTATAATCGGTTTAGGAAGGTCTTATATCGCAGGCCGTCAGTCGTCATCCCTGCTCCTTTTTACCAACTCCTCCAACGCGTCTAAGTGCGCCTTAAACGCCGCTTTACCCGTTTCTGTTGCGGTATAAGTCGTCTGCGGTTTCCGGCCTACAAACTGCTTGCGCACGATGATGTACTCGTTGGATTCCAATGGTTTCAGGTGACTGGCGAGGTTGCCGTCGGTCAGGTTGAGCAATTCTTTCAGCGTGTTGTATTCTACCCAATCGTTCACCGCCAGCACAGACATGATACCCAGCCGGTTGCGGTGGTCGAAAACAGGATTGAGTTGGGTGAGCAGTTCTTTCATCGTTCAAAGGTAGAGGGTAGAAGGTGGAAGGCGGAGGGTGGAGGGTCAGACCCTCTACCTTCTACCCTCCGCCCTCTACCCTTTTTCATATTTCCAGTACATCCAAAGGCCGTAAAAAATATGCAGAAAACCAAAACCGAAGGCCCAGACTTCGAGACCGGAGCCTCGATTGAACACACCGTACAAACCGAGTGCAATTTCGAGAATACCCAGCAACTCCACATCGCGCAGGGTGAATTTGCTGCCGTTGACAAGTGCCAACCCATAAAAAATCAAAGTGGAGGGCGCCAGCATATCCACATAACTGCGATACATCAGCGCCAGGCAAAACACACCGCCGGTAACCAGCGGGATCGCCAGCGCTGTAAGCAGCCGCCGCGAAGAGGCATCCCACACCCGCTCGCCGCGCAGACGGGCTTTACGGGCGGTGAAAAACCACCCGCCCGCAAGCGCCGCTGCTAACACCATGATAGCGATGAGGATGAACACACTTTTGTAATCCATTCCCCATTTATCGATAAGCATCGCTTTGTCATAATAGTAATAATAATATTCGTCTTTTCCGGAAAAAGGTTTCACTTCCAGATAGGCATAAACAAAAGACACACCCACAAGGGCGCAAAACCCCGCCCATACGCCCGACAATCCGCTCAGGCTCAAAAACCGGGTGCTGCGCTCCATCAGGGCGCGGATTTCGGCAAGGTGTTCGAGGTGATGATTGTTTTCGCTCATAGAAATTACTTTGAGTTGCAAAGTTATTTTCAAATTCTTAAAATCCAACCCGCCGGGAAAAATTATTTTTGCCAAAAAAATGACAAGGCCAACAGCCACATCATGGCAGACGCAAATCTGATATACGGCCACCACCCCGTCGCGGAGGCCATCCGCGCCGGGAAAGCAGTAGAAAAAGTATATTTCCAGCAGGGTATCCGCGGGGAAATGGAGAAAGAATTCCGGCACCTGGCGAAAGAGTACGGCATCCCGCTCCAGGTCGTGCCGCGCGAAAAACTGAACAAAATGACCAAGGGCGCACATCAGGGTGTGATCGCGTACCTGGCAATGGTAGAGTTTCAGAAGATAGAAGACGTATTGCCCCTGATCTTCGAACAAGGTGAAAATCCTTTGTTCGTGCTGCTCGACGGCATTACCGACGTGCGCAACTTCGGCGCCATCTGCCGTTCGGCGGAATGTGCGGGTGTGCATGCCGTAGTGGTGGCGGAATCCGGCTCGGCCCCGGCCAATGAGGAAGCCATGAAAGCCTCCGCCGGCGCCCTGGCCCGGATCCGGATATGCCGGGTCCGCAGCATGTTCAGCACGGTGGAAATGCTGCAAGAGTCTGGCGTACAGGTGGTTGCCACGGCGCTGAGCGATCGTTCCAAACCCGTTTTCGAGGCAGATTTCACCGTGCCCACCGCCATCCTCATGGGTTCGGAAGGCGAGGGCGTCCACCCAAAACTCCAGAAAATGTCCGACGCGGTGGTAAAAATCCCTCAGGCAACCGATTTCGACTCTTTCAACGTCAGTGTCGCCACCGGGATCGTGTTGTATGAGGCGATGCGGCAAAGGTTTGGGGTAATTGGGGGTAATTAGAGTCATTATACGGCTTTTGCAGTGGCCTATAAACTGCGCCCTAATGACCTTTAATGACTCCCAATTACCTATTAATGACTATTATGAACTTCGTTGACCAATTAGCAAGAACGGTATCGCTCCCTACCTGGCCGCCGCAGCGCATCGTGTCGCTGGTGCCGTCGCAGACGGAATTGCTGGCGGATTTGGGTCTTGAAAACGAAGTGACCGGCATCACAAAATTCTGCGTCCACCCGCGCAACTGGTTGGAGACAAAACCTCGTGTTGGAGGCACCAAAACACTGAACTTTGAAAAAATAGCCACCCTGAAACCCGATCTCATCATCGGCAACAAAGAGGAAAACGAACGCGTTCAGATTGAACAACTTGCGGAGCGCTACCCCGTTTGGATGAGCGACGTCGCGACGCTGGAAGACGCTTACGACATGATGCGCCGCATCGGCGAACTAACCGGAAAAACCACAGAAAGCCGGTACCTCATTGAAAGCATCAAAACATCGTTCGACATAAACCGTCCACCATCCACCGCAGACCGTGAACCGTCCACCGTGAACCGTCTACCGTCTACCGTCTACCGTCCACCGTCCGCCGCTTATTTCATCTGGCGAAAACCCTGGATGGTTGCGGGCGGGGATACTTTTATTGGCGAAATGCTGCGGGTGGCAGGTTTTGAAAATGTTTTTGCCCAAAAAAGCCGCTACCCCGAAATCACTTTGGAAGCATTGGCGGCAGCGCAACCCGAGGTCATTTTGTTGTCGTCCGAGCCGTATCCGTTTGCCGAAAAACACTACGCGGCATTCAGGGAAGTTTGCCCGGAAGCCAGGGTACTACGCGTCGACGGCGAGATGTTTTCCTGGTATGGCAGCCGGTTGTTGCATTCGGCGGCTTATTTCCGGGAGTTGTACCGGCGACTTCAGTCGCCGATGCCGTTCGGCAGCTAAAGCAACCGGTACAGTTTAGGTGATCTGAAAAGTTCGCATTACTTTTATGCACACAAATTGATATCACATGAAATACTACTTACTCCCGCTTTCATTGCTCTTCTGGGTTCATTTTTCTTTTGCACAGACTTCTGAAAGAAGCAATACGCCCGCTTCAACGGAGCGCCGTCCCGGCGAAATTTTGGTTCAACTGGTTCCAGGTACAGATGTGCGCAATGTGCAGATGTATTTGAATCGTCAAACCGAACTGATGATTTGGCACAAAAAAACGATAGCGCCCGACTGGAACATCTATTTGTTCGGATTTGATGAGAATGTTGTCACACCTGAAAACGTACTAACGGGATTAAGACAAGTTCCCGGCATTCAGACCACTCAATGGAACCACCGCGCCGTCGAACGCGGCATCGAGCCCAACGATACGGAATGGTGGCGGCAGGACGATATGACGCTCATCGGCGCACCCGATGCCTGGGAGTCCTCCACCGGCGGCCTGACACTGGCAGGCGATACGATCGTGGTAGCGGTTTTGGAAAAAGGCATCCTGCTCACGCACCCGGATATTGCGCCCAACCGCTGGTACAACCGCGCCGAAACCCCCAACAACGACATCGACGACGACAACAACGGCTATCCGGACGACTACGGCGGCTGGGATGCCCGCAACGGCGGCGACGGAACGGGCGGCAACAACAACCACGGCACCGCCGTCACCGGCATCGTCGGTGCACGGGGCAACAATGCCCTGGGGGTTACCGGTGTCAACTGGAACGTGAAACTGATGGGTATCTCCAATGTGGAATTCGAAGACGAAATTATCCAGGCCTACTACTACGCGGGTAATGCGCGTCGGCTTTACAACCAGTCCAACGGCACGAAAGGCGCTTTCGTCGTGGTCACCAACGCCTCTTTCGGTCTCGATAAAGAACATGCCGAAGACCACCCGCTCTGGTGTGCGGTGTACGATTCGCTCGGACAGGTCGGCATTCTTGGCGTAGGCGCTACTACCAATATCAATACGAATGTGGACATCGAAGGTGACATGCCCACGTCCTGCACCAGTGAATTCCTGATTACCGTGAACAATATCAATAAGCTTGGCAGCAAGATGCCGAGCACGGGTTACGGCGCGGTATCGATCGACCTCGGCGCACCGGGCAACGATACCTACACTACTGCCAATGCCGGCGCGAACAATCCGACCTACAGTACTTTGGGCGGTACCTCTTCCGCCGCTCCACACGTGACCGGGGCCGTAGCGCTGCTGTACAGCCTGCCCTGCAACCTGTTCACCGATGATGCGCTCACCAACCCGGTCGCCTGCGCCCGCCGGGTGCGCGACGCCATACTCGACCATGTGGAGCCGGAGACAACGCTCGACGGCATCACTACCACCGGCGGTTACCTGCAGATCGGCAATTCGGCGGATGCCGTACGCGAGCTCTGCGAAGGCATAACGGGACCGCTCCAAATTACCAAAGTGGAAACGATCGGCAGGGATTTTTACCGGGTTTACTATCAAACGCCGACTTTTGACAAATACCAGTTCCGGGTATTCAATATGCTCGGCCAGTTGCTGTACGAAAAAGAACTGGCGCCCCAGCAATTTGGCGCCAATTACGTCGAATATGACGGCAGCGACCTGCCGGCAGGGATATATACGATGAGTGTGGGACGCAATAATACCGTCACATCAAGAAAATTTCCAAAATTTTAAAATACGGCTTGGTTTTTCAACCCATCCCGTTCTATCTTTGCACCCCGAAAAATGGCTCCGTAGCTTAATGGATAGAGCATCTGACTACGGATCAGAAGGTTAGAGGTTCGAGTCCTCTCGGAGTCACCACCGTTGAAGTGTTTGAGGGTGTGCAATGTACAAGGTTTCTGGTTGCAGGGTTTCGGGTTGCTGGTTATCTCGCAATTTGATAACCAGAAACCCGAAACCAGTAACCAGAAACCCATTCATGCACATCCTCATTTTTTGAAACCATCAATTAGAACACTCAAATCAAAGTTCGATGTCTAAAGTTTGTGACCTGACGGGTAAAAGGCCGATTACCGGCAACCACGTCTCCCACTCCAACCGCAAAACCAAGCGCCGCTTCTACCCCAACCTGCAAACGAAGAAATTCTATATGCCGGAAACAGGCGAGTGGGTGACGCTGAAAGTAAGCACTGCCGCCATGCGCACCATCTCCAAATTGGGCCTGTACCAATACATCAAAAAACTGGAGAAAAAAGGCGATATCGTTTATCACGGCACAGACCCGCAAGGGTGCTGAAAATTGTTGAACGTTGTACTTTCAACGTTGTACTTTCTTCGTTGACCGCCGCCAAACGGCAACATTTTCAATCAAAAAAATTCCTGTTTTGCATTTCGCTGTTCCACTGAAAACAGAAAAACCGCAAAATGTAAAACGCAAAAGTTTTTTACAATGGCAAAAAAAGGCAAAGGCAATCGCATTCAGGTGATCCTCGAATGCACCGAACATAAAAACAGCGGCTTGCCGGGTACTTCGCGTCATATCACGCAGAAGAACCGCAAAAACACACCCGACCGCATGGAGTTGAAAAAATACAACCCCATTATGCGCAAATACACGGTTCACCGTGAAATTAAATAGGTTGGAAAGTTTCAAGGTTACAAAGTTTCAAGGTTACACTAAACAATAACTCTGAAACTCTGAAACCCTGAAACCTCCTTACCCTTATCAACGTTCATCAACCAAATACTCAAAGGGTTATGGCAAAGAAAGTTTCCAAAAACGCCCGTGTTGCTCAGCGTGCTGCCAATGCAGGCACCGGCAAAGACCACGTAAAAGTGGTAAAAGCCGTGAAAGACCCGGTTACCGGCAAATACACTTACAAGCAAATGATCGTTCACAAAGACAAAGTGAAAGATTTCTTTGCTGACGTGAAGTAAACGCCTGTTTGTCAGGTTCTTTTAACGACGAAAGGGTCGCAGCGTTGCGCTGCGACCCTTTCGTCGTTAAAGATTTTCGTATCCGGGCAGATAAAATATGCCCTCATTTGCATATATCTAAACGTCATCGGCCACAACAGGCATCCGCATGGCAAGTCGGCCTGTACCGGATCGAACTCCAAGTCAAACACGAAAAACAGGACTACTGCCCGTGGTATAATTTGGGTACCGTCGAGGTCAAAGTAACGGATGACAAGTAATATGAGGCGGAAGTATGTGTTTTGTGCTCAACTGCACAAGACCTGCATAAAAAAAGTACTACCAAATTATGTTTGTTACGCAACCTGAACATGAGTCATCCCGAATTTTTGCAAAGGGCGGCGAAGATGTTGTTTCAACCCACGATTTTA